>Ga0105053_10001023_pt1 | contig 44969 bp, 20 predicted proteins | sample BON01_FD_78093 | JGI IMG/M metagenome (GOLD analysis project Ga0105053, IMG submission 78093) | Freshwater microbial communities from Lake Bonney liftoff mats and glacier meltwater in Antarctica - BON-01 | ecosystem: Environmental > Aquatic > Freshwater > Ice > Glacier meltwater | place: Lake... | reverse complement strand
GGGGGGCGGGCGTGGCGGGGTGCGCCTCGTCGGGGGGTGCCGCGGGCGCCCGCCCGCCGCCCGCGGGCGCGCGCCCGCGCCGTGCCGGCGCGGCGCCGCCCGCGCCCCCCTCCCTCTCCGAACTAAACGCCTACCAAACACAACACCGCTTAAACCAACCGACGCCCCCAAACAACACAAAACAAAACAAAACAAAACAAAATAAAACAAAACGAAACGAAACAAAACGAAAACAGCCTGTCCCGCCGCCAGCGCTCGCTCTACGACGAGTACCTCTCCCGCCGCGAGACCAAGGCCGCCCTGTCCGGCGGCGGCGGCGGCGGGGGCGGCGCGGGCGGCGCCGGCGGCTTCGTCGGCGTGGCCAACGTGCTCATGCAGCTGCGCAAGGTGTGCAACCACCCGGACCTTTTCGAGGCGCGCCCCATCGTGTCGCCGCTCGACCTGCCCTGCCTGGAGCTGGCGCTGCCGACGCTGGCGGCGACCACCGCGGCGGGCGTCGCGGGCAGCAGGAGGGGCGCGGGCGGGCGGGCGGCGGGCACGGGCGAGCGGCTGACGCGCGAGCGGCTGTCGGCGCTCGGGCTGCTGCTTCCCGCGGAGCAGCTGGCCGCGCGCGCGTCCTGGGAGGACGAGGACGCGGCGCGGCTGTCGGCCGGTGGGCTGGGCGGCGCCTCGTGGGCGGCGGTCAGCAGCCCTGCGGCGCTGCTGCGCGCGCGCGCGGCGCTCGATGCCGGGTGGTGGGGTGCCGGGGAGGGCGGCGGCGGCCTTGGCGGCGGCGGCGCTGCGTGGGGCTTTGCCGACCCGCTCGAGGGCGCGGCGGCGTCGGCGGCCCTGCGCGCCAAGGCTGCCGCAGAGGCAGCAGCAGCGGCAGCAGCGGCGGCCGCCCCCAGGTCCCCCGGCGGCGCCCTCGCCAACGGCCACGGCAACGGCGTCGCCACGGTCGTCGACGGCCAAGCTGCTCTTTTGCCGCCCGCCTCCTCGTCAGCACGCGTTACCACCGCCGCTGGTGCGCGCGTGTCGACCGAGCTGCTCGACGCCGAGCGCCAGGCGGCCGCCGCCGCGGCCTCGGCGCCTGCCGCGGCCGCCGCTGCGCTGGCCGCCGCAGGTGCCGAGGAGGGGGACGAGCGGGGCGGCGTGCGCGCGGCCGCCCTGGCCGCCCTGGCGCGCGTGCTCGCGCGCACGGCCGCGCGCCGCGCCGCCTGGCGCGGCGGGCGCGCCGAGCTCCTCGGCGAGTGTTCGTCGCGCGCGCTGGCCGGGGGTAGGGGCAGGCCGGCGGGCGCCGCCGCCGCCGCCGCCAATCCCGCCCCCTCGTCCTGCCGGCCCCCCTTCCCGCGCGACCTGGTCGTCGCCGGCGCCGTCGCCTCGGCCGCACACCCGGTCGCCGCCTGCCTGCGCGGCGCGGGCGACGCCGCGCGCGAGCTGAGCGACGTCCCCACGCTGGCGCTCGAGCTGTCGACCTCGCTCCGCCGCCGCGCGCTCGAGTCGGAGCCGCTCGTGCGCGAGTTTGCCTTTGCCGTGCCCCGCGCGCGCGCCCCGTTCCCGCGCCTGGTGTGCGCCGACCCTGACGCCACCGAGCTGCGTGCGCGCGCGCGCGACGAGCGCCTGCTCGCGGACGCCTGGGCTCGTGACGGCCAGCCCCTGCGCGCGGCCGTCGTCCGCCGCCAGCTCTTCTTCCCGGACCGGCGCCTGCTCCAGTTCGACTGCGGCAAGCTGCAGGAGCTCGATGCGCTGCTGCGCCGCCTGAAAGCAGGGGGGCACCGCGTCCTCATCTTCACGCAGATGTCGCGCATGCTCGATGTGCTCGAGGCCTTCCTCAACCTGCACGGCCACACCTACATGCGGCTGGACGGCAGCACCAAGCCCGAGCAGCGGCAGGCGCTCATGCAGCGCTTCAACGCCGACCCGCGGCACTTCTGCTTCATCCTGTCGACGCGCAGCGGCGGCGTCGGCGTCAATCTCACGGGCGCCGACACGGTCGTCTTTTACGACAGCGACTGGAACCCCGCGATGGACGCGCAGGCGCAGGACCGCTGCCACCGCATCGGCCAGACGCGCGAGGTGCACATCTACCGGCTCGTGTCGCGGGGGACCGTGGAGGAGAACATCCTGCGCAAGAGCGACCAGAAGCGCGCGCTAGACTGGCTGGCCATCCAGAGCGGCGGCTTCAACACCGAGTTTCTGGCCAAGCTGTCGTCGACGGCAGCTGCGGGCGGCGCAGGCGGCGCGGGCGGCGCGGGCGGCGGCCTGACGGCGGACGACATCCGCGCGGCGCTGCGCGGCGCCGAGGATGCGGACGACGCGGACGCGGCGGCCGTGGCCGAGCGCGAGGAGGCGGCCGAGATGGCCGAGTTCAACGCGGCGGGGGGGGCGGCGGGCGCGGGGGGGCCGGGCGGCGCCTCGGGCTCGGGCTCGGGCGAGGCGGACGACAACGACGACGAGGGCGGCGAGGGCGGCGAGGGCGGCGGCCGCCGAGGAAAGGGCGGCGGCGGCAAGGGAAAGGGCGGCGGCAAGAAGCGCGCCCGCCCGGGCGCCGCCGCCGGCCCTGCCGCGGCCTCCAGCGGCCCGGCCTCGAGCAAGGAGGACGAGGAGGAGGAGGACGAGGCGACGGGCGCCGCCGGCAGCGAGGAGGGCGACGGCGCCGATCCTTCGGCCGGCGGGGCCCCCACTGCCACCGCCACCGCCACCGCCGCTGGCGGCGGCGGCGCCACGGCCACCGAGGACGGCGCCGACGACGCGCGCGTTGGCGGCCGGCGCGGGCCCGCGGCGGCGGCCGGCACCCCCGTGCGCGGCGGCGGCGGGCGCGGGCGCGGGCGCGCGGGCGGGCCGTCGGCCACCGACCTGGCGCTCGCGGCCGCAGACGCCGCGACGGGCGCGGCGAAGAAGAAGAAGAAAAAGGCCAAGACGCCACGCGGCCTCGGCCACGGCGCCGAGGCCGGCGCGCCCGGCGGCCCCGCCGCTGGCGCCGGCGCAGGCGCCGGCGCCGACGAGGACGGCGCCGGCGCCGACTTTGCCGCTGAGGTCACGCGCCTGGCCGCCGCCGGCGCCGGCGGCGCCCCGATCACCCTCGAGGACGTCGTCGCGCGCCTCGAGAGCGCCCTGCGCCCCGTGGAGGCGTACGCCGTGCGCTTCCTCGAGGCGGCGGACGGCGGCCGCGCCGCCGCCGCGCGCGCCGCCGCCGCGCTGGCGGCCGGCGGCGGCGCGGTCGAGCCCGTCAAGAAGGAGGACTTTGACGTGCGCGCGATCGAGGCGCGCGAGGCCGCGCAGGAGGCCGAGGCCGAGGACAGCGAGGGCGGCGGCGGCGGGGGCGCCGCCGCCGCCGACGGGTGGGACAGGCAAAAGGCGGGAGCCCGCTTCGCGCAGTACGCGGCGCAGGTCAAGCAGCAGATCGAGGCGACGGAGCGGCGGCTGGCCGACGAGGCCGAGGCGGCGGCCCGGCGCGCGGCCGCCGCGGCCGCCGCGGCGCACGGCCTGGGCGGCGACGGTGGGGGCGACGACGGCGGCCTCGGCGAGGGCGGCGGCGGCGGGCCGGGCGGCGAGGCGGACGGCGGGGCGGCCAGCTACTGGGGGGGCGGGGGCGTCGCGATGCGGGCGGCGGTGGCGGCGGCGGCGGCGGCGGCGACCGCGGCCGCCGCGACGAGCGCGGCGCTGGGCGGCGGCGGCGCTGGCGGCGCCGCTGCTGCCGCCGCCGCCGCCGCGGGCGCCTACCTCTTCGACGACGCCGGCTTTGACGCGTGGGAGGAGGACGAGGAGGCGGACGAGCAGGACGACGGCGCCGGCGGAGGAGGAGGCGGCTTTGGCCGAGGCGGCGGCGGCGGCGGCGCAGCCGGCGGCGGCGGCGGCCTCGGGTCGCTGCTGCCTCCGATCGACGGCGCCGGCCCCTCCTCTCCCGGCGCCGCATCCGCCGGCAGCGCCCAGACCACCGCCCTCGCCGCCGCCGCCGCGGCCGCCTCCTCGGCCCGCCGCTGGCCGCGCATGGAGGAGAGCGCGCCGCCGAGCGCGCGCTCGTGGCTGCAGCCCCCGTGGCCGCGCCAGCCGCCCGGCAGCGGGGCGCTGTCGACGCCCTGGGAGCCGATGTGGGATGCGGAGCTGTGCCGCGCGGCCGGGGCCGAGGCGGCGGCGGCGGCGGAGGCCGCGCGGCTGCAGGAGGCGGCGCAGGCGGCGGCGGCCGCGGCCGCGGGCGCGTCGCAGGCCGCGGGAACGGGCGGCGGAGGCGGCGGCGGCGGCGGCGGCGCGAGCAGCGGCGGTGGCGGCGGCGTCGCGTCGGGCGCCGGCGCAGACCTCGAGGCCGTGGCCGCCGCTGCCGCCGCCGCCGCCGCCGCCGCCGCCACGGCCGCCTGGCCGCCCGGCCCCCGCGGCTGGGAGGTCGTCGCGGCCGAGGTGCGCCGCCGCCTGCTCGCCACGGCCGAGGGCGGCGGCGGCGTCGCGCCGCGCGCCGCCGTGCGCGCGCGCGTGACGCCCGCCGCCTGCGCCGTGCGCTACGCCCTGCTGGCCGCCACGGCCGCGGCGCCGGCCCCCGCGATCCCGACCGCCGCCGCCGCCTCATCCTCTGTGCCGCCACCGCCATTGCTGGCGACCGCCGCCCCGCTGCTCGCCGCGCTCGACGACGTGCGGCGCGCCGTCGCCGTCGTCGCCGCGCGGCTGCCGCCCGCGGCGCGCGAGGCGGTCGCCGAGGCGCTGCGCCGGCCCGACCCGGCGGTCGAGGCGGCCGCGCGGGCGCAGGCCAAGGCGCAGCGCGCGGCCGACCGCGCGGCGGCCAGGGCGGCGGCGGAGGCGAAGCAGGCGGGCGGCGAGGAGGGTGGCGGGGGTGGCGTGGACTCTGCCGACGAGGACGAGGCCGCCGCCGCCGCCGCCGTCGCCCCCGCCGCGCCCACTGCTGCCGCCGCTGCTCCCGCCGACGCCAACGCCAACGGCGGCGGCGAACGCGTCGCCGCCGCTGCCGCCGCCGCCGCCGCATTCCTCTCCCCCGCGCTGCATGTCGTCGTCCCCCGCGAGGACCCGGCCATGCGCGCGCTGCGCACGCGCCTGCTCCCCCTGCTGCGCGACGAGTGGGCGTGCGCGCTCGGCGGCGGCGGCGGCGGCGGCGGCGGCGGCGGCGGCGCTGGCGGCGGGGCCCCCACCGCCGGCGAGGACTCGGGCGTGCCCGCCGCCGCCGCCGCCGCCGAGCACGGCGGCGAGACGGCCGGCGCCGCGTCCACCGTCGTCGGCCTGCTGGCCGCGGGCCGCGCGGGCGGCCGCGCCGCCGCCGAGGCCGCGTTTTCGTGGGCGGCCGACGCGCTCGCGCTCTGCGCGCCGACGGCGGCGGCGGCGGCCGCGCTGTCTGCGCGCGTCGCGTCGGCCGCGGCCGTGCAGCGCGCGACGGTCGGGATCGCGGTGATGTCCGGGCCCATGCCGTACGGCGCGCCCATCGGCGGCGGGGGTGCCGACGGGGCTGTTTGATTTGAGCGCGCTCGATCGAGAACGCAAGGCTGTTTTTTCGGGATCTCTCGGCGACGGTTGCGGCCGCCGCGGCGTTGAAACGAGACGACGCCTTGATTGGTTTTGAACCCCCCTTTCTAATCAACCTGGTTCGTCCCCTTGTTGCCTCCGCCAGACCAACCACAACGCACAAACACACAACCATCCCGATATACAGAGAGAGAGAGAGAGAGAGAGAGCGAGAGAGCCGTCTTACGAGCGAGTCTTACCGCCCACGTCGAGTTTCGGAGGTGCGTTTCCTTTCTTTTTCGTGCGCGCGCGCGCGCAGCAACCTCTGTCTGCTGTGCCGCGGCCGCGTTCGTTTCGTATACGCCTGCGCCCTCGTGACAGCGCGACTCCATCTTTCGGATCTTGACGGAGACGAGCGAGCGGGTGGATGGTCTCGACAGGACGAGGGCGTTGGTCGCCATTTGCGGGTTCCGCGCGCGCGCCGCGCGACAGCCCCTCGTTGCCGCAATGGCCCTGCGATCGCGAGGGCTCAACACGGGGTCGCGCTCGTCGACCGTCGGCGAGGTCGCGCGCGTGCACCACCATCTCGATCCGAGACGTTGATTGGTCGCCGTACGCCGGCTTTGCCCGCGCCGTCGCTTGCTCACTCGCGCTCACCCCCCGCTTCCGCTTCGCTTGCCCCATTTCAAAAAACAATCAAAAACAAAACGACAGGAAACCGTCCTTCGCTACAACCACCCACACCCCTAGTCTAACCACAAGAGCGCGCGTCCGACACAATAACGAACACGAGCGAGAGCGAGCAGACACAACAAAGAGCGAAAAGGGCCACCCCCCCCCGCCCCCCCCCCCCCCCCCCCCCCCCCCCCCCCGGCCCCCCGGCCCCCCCTGCTGCGCTCCAAGCCGGCCCCCCCCCCTTCCCTCCCTCCCGGCGTTGCACGCTCCCGCGCGCCATGCGCGTCACCGCCACGCCGATGCCGCCCGTCTGAACCAAGGGCGACCGCCGGCCTGGAGACGGGGAGGAACCCCTCCCCCGCAAAAGGGGGCCGCGAGAGGAGGCGCGCGAGGAGCTGGCTCTCTCTCGTTCCCTCGCCGCCCTGCCCCCGCCTCCCCCCCCGCCTCCCCCCCGCTCATTCTTTGCCCTTGTTTCGCAGCAGCACGGCCGCCGCTGCCCCTTGTTCCCCAAAACCCCCAACCTTGTTTCCCGCCGTTCAGTGACGCGCGAAATCATCCATCCCGACCGCGATAGCGGTCCTACCTTTTTGCGTGCTTTGTCGCCCCCGTCCCGGAAAAAACAACCCTTTTACCCGCCCCTTTCTCCGTCCTTGCCAAAACAAAAAACGATCATATATGACGGCGCGACAGTCCCACCCCTGACCCAATAATCGACATCACACATCACACATGCGCCCTAACCAACCCAACGCAAGCAGTCGTCCCCCAACCATGGGCGGCGACGCCAGCCCGACCCCACCGACGCCTCTGGCCGGCGGCCGAGGCGGCGGCGGCGGCGACGGCGGCGACGCCGGCGGCGTCGGCGACGCGCACCTCCACGGCGCGGGCAGCCCCTCGTTGATACGATTCGGCGCCGATCCGGCCGATTTTCCGGCGGGGGCAGCAACAGCAGCGGCATTCACGCCAAGAGCAGCAACGCAGCAGGAGCAGGAGCAGGCGGCGGCGGCGGCGGCGGCGGCCTCGCCAGGAAACTGGGGCGGCGGCGGCGGCGTCGACGCCGACGGCGGCGGCAACGGCGATTGCGCGAGCCCGAGCCTTTGGGGGCATCAGCCGCCGGGGCAGCTTGACGCCGCGCGCAGCCTGGCCGCCGCCGCCGCCGCCGCCGCGCTGGCCGCCGCCATCGCCGCGCTCGAGGGCCGGCCCGCCCCGCCTCCCCCGACGTCCTCCGGCCCCTCCGCCGCCGCCGCCGCCGTCGCCGCCGCCGACGAGGGCGGTGCGCCGGCCCTCCTGCGCCCGCGCTCAGCCTCCATGTCCCTGGCGGCCGCGCCCCCCTCGGCCTCGGCGCTCCGTGGCCCCCTCGCCTACCCCCCGCCCGCCGCGCCCCTCGCCCACCCCCCTCCCCCCTCCCCGCCCGCCGCCGCGCCCTTCGCCACCAACCGCCTCTTCGTCGCGCGCATCCCGGCCTCGGTCGGCGAGCCCGCCCTGCGCGCGCACTTCGAGCGCTTCGGCGCGCTGGCGGACGCCTACATGCCTCGCGACCCGCGCGACCCGCAGCGGGCGTCCTACCGCGGCATCGGGTTCGTCACGTTCGCCACCACCGTCGCGGCGGAGCGCGCGATGGCGGCCACGCACTGGCTCGGCGGGCGCGAGGTGGCGGTGGACCGCGCGACGCCGAAGTCGGCCGAGGCGGGGGCGGCGGCGGCCGCGGGGCCGTCGGCCGCGGGGCCGGCGGTGGCGGCGGCGGTCGCGGCGGGGGCGCGGGCGGGCGCCGGCGGGCAGCACGGCGGCGGCGGCCAGCGGCGGTCGTTCGACAACGGCGCCGGCATCGTGGGGCCGGGGCTCACGCCCGCTGCGGGCTATCGGCACACGGCCGCCTCTCCCCAGCAGCACCCGCAGCACCAGCAGCACCAGCAGCAGCAGCACGCGGCGGCAGCCGCCATGGCGGCGGCGGCAGCCGCCGCCGCCGCAGCAGCAGCAACGGGGGCGCCCGGCCTCCTCAACCAGCAGCATCTGCCGCCCCTCCCCCCGCCCTACGGCGGCTACTGCCCGGCTCCGCATTTTGGGGCGCTCGGCGACGCCGGCGGGCCCGCGCCTTTCGGCGGGCTCGCGAGGCTCTCGGAGGACGACCGCCCAGGCAGCGCGCAGCTGCTGCAGCTGCAGCAGCTGCAGCAGCAGCAGCAGCAGCAGCTGCTGCAGCAGCACCGCGCTGCCGCGGCGGCCGCGGCCCTGGCGCACAGCCTGCTCCAGGGGCCCGTCGGCAGCGCCGCCAGCACCGCGTACGAGCCCGCGGCAGCCTCGCGCCGCGGCAGCCTCGGCGACGGCTTCGGCGTCGGCGTCGTCGGCGTCGGCGGCGGGCCCCCTGGCCCCCCGCTGGCGCCGCCGTCCTCGATGCTGCTTCAGGGCTTTGGCCAGGCGCTGCCCCTGCCTCCCGCTTCTCCGCCGCCCCTGCCCATGGCCGCCTACGGCCTCTCCAGCCACGACGCCATGCAGCAGCAGGCGCCGCCGCTGCCGCCGCTGTACGCGCCCGCGCCGCCGCCGCTGCCGCCGCCGGCGCGCGCGCGCGGGCGCGCCGCCTCGTTCGACGCGGCCGCCGCCGCCGGCTCCGTCGGAGCAGGGGCAGGAGGGGGGCCGCCGCCGCGCCTCTACGGTTTCCCCGCCGCCGTTGCGGCAAGCGCCCTCTACCACCCCTCGAGCGTCGCCTCGACGACCAGCAGCGGCAGCCTGCCCCCGCTGGCGGGCGGAGTCGGAGGAGGAGGAGGAGCCCACCGCTCGCCGCAGCCGCCGCCGCTGCCGCCGTTTGCCGCGCCGCCGCCGATGCCGCCGTTCACCGCGCCGCCGCCCCTCGCGCCTTACGGCAGAGCAGGCGGCGGCGTCGGATACGCCAGCCGCCGCTCGCTCGACAGCGCGGCCGCCGCCCTGCAGCGCCTCGGCGCGGCCAGCGCCCGCGTCGGCGCGGCGGGCTTTGGCGCGGGTCCCTCTTCCTCGTCCTCCTCCTCCGCCGCCGCCGCCGCCGCCGCCGGCCCCTCCCCGGCGAGCGCCGCAGCCGCCGCCGCCGCCGCCGCCGCCGGCCCCGGCGAGGGCGTCGCCGCCGCGCGCGCCGGCCCGCGCATCTTCGTCGGCAAGCTCGCCCGCGAGACCACCGAGGCCGACGTGAAGGCACACTTCTCGAAGTACGGATTCGTGCTGGACGTCTACCTGCCGCGCAGCCGCGCAGGCGGGAGCGGGATCGGCGGCGGCGGCGGCGGCGGCGGCGGCGGCCCGTCGCAAGCGCGCGAGCACCGCGGCTTTGGGTTCGTCACGTTTGAGACGGACGCGGCCATCCGGCGGGTGGTGAGCGCGGGCGTGCACCGGCTGAGGGGCGCGGCGGTGGCCATCGACATCGCCGTGCCGCTGTCAAAGGGGGCGGCGGGCGGGGGCGCAGGCGCGTCGGGGCTGGAGGGCCTCGAGGCGGGCGGCGGGACGCAGAACGGGGGCCTGCAGCAGTGACAAGGGTGAGCTCCCGCCTCCTGGTCACGGTCGCAACCACATCACGCATCACACGTCAACACGTCGACACAACAACAGCATCATGACCACTTCGTTTTTTCTACCTTGCCCCCCCCCCCTCCGCGCGCTTGTTCGTTGTTTTTTTCCGTCTCTTGAGCTCGTCGCGACGAGGAATAAACCGCCGCGTGCGAGACAACAACAACCTCGACCACATTTGGAGTCCGAATTTTAGGCTGTTGCACGCACCCCCTCCAGCCATCCCTCACTCCCCGCCTTGCTTTCGTTGTCTCCCCTCCTTCACGCGCACCATCATAAGATATTCGCCTTTCCACACACCTCAAACATCAGAGATCAATTTTGTTTTGAAAACAGAGACGTCGATTTTTTTTCGAACGAGCAAAGGCGGCGAAAGAGCGGCGGGCGGCACGCGATGAAAACAACTCCCTTTTGAAATCGCTCGTCGTCCCATGCCTCCGCCCACACCACAACGCTGAAATCGCGTTCTCGTCATCAACAACAACACACGCGACTGTTATCGCGCACACACACCACCCACGACGCGGCAACACACTCGCAACTTTTCAAACTCGACCGCAGTCACGCATCCGCTCGCCAGCCTCTCGGCGCGGCTCAGCGCCATCGCCGCACCCGCCACGGCCCGCGCCACGGGTGCGGCTGCGCTGACCTCCTCGCCGCCGCGCGCCGCGAGGCCCCTGCTGCTGCCTCGCGCCTCCCGCCTCTGCTGCTTCCGGCCAAGGGCCTCGTCCTCCTCCTCCCGCTCCCCTTCCGCCGAGGACGCGATGGCGCCCGCTGAGCAGCAGCGGCCCCTGCGCCCTTTCCAGATCGTCGTGGCCGCGTCGCGCGGCATGGGCATTGGCGCGGCCGGCGGCCTGCCCTGGTCGCTGCCGGGCGACATGGCCTACTTCAAGGCGCTCACGTCGACGACGCGCGGCGGCGGCGGCAAGACGGGCGAGGGCGGTGGCAAGACGGGCGGCGGCGGCGGCGCGGCGGCCGCTTCTTCCTCCTCTCCCCACCCCGCCGTTGTCGTCAACGCCGTCATCATGGGCCGGCGCACGTGGGAGTCGATCCCCGAGCGCTTCCGCCCGCTGACCGGGCGCCTCAACGTGGTGCTGAGCCGCGGCGCGGGCGCGGGCGAGGCCGGCGGCGCGGGCGAGGGCGAGGGCGCCGACGAGAACGCCGCGCCGGCCGGTCCCCCGGCCGACAACGCCGCCGCCGCCGCGCGCCGCGCCGCCGCGCTGCTCGCCGCCGCGCCCGACCGCAGGACCGCCACCGTGCGCAGCCGCTCGCTGGAGCACGCCCTGGCCATGCTCGCCCAGGCGCCCCTCGCGCAGACCGTGGAGACCGCCTTTGTCATCGGCGGCGGGCAGGTGTACGCACAGGCGCTGCCGATGCCTCTGTGCCGCGCGGTCCACCTCACCTCTGTGGAGCTCGCCGGCGGCGACGCCGACGAGGCGCGCTGCGACACGCACTTCCCAAAGCTCGAGCCGTCGTCGTACCGCCTGTGGAGCTCGACCCCGCCGCGCCGCGACCGGGCCTCGGGCGCGCGGTACGCGTTCCTGGTGTACGCGCGCGTGGACGGGGACGACGGGCCCAAGGGGAGCGGAGGAAGCGTCGGCGGCGGCGAGAGCGGCGAGGGTGTCGGCGGCGGCGAGAGCGGCGGCGGCGGCGCCCCCGTCCCCCCCTCCTCCGCCACGCCCCTCGCCTCGGCGCCCGCCAACGCCACCGCTTCCGGCACGACCGGCGCTCCAGGCCCCGACGTCAACAACAAAAGCGGCACCACCACCAACAACAACAGCAACAGCAACACCAGCAACAGCAACGGCAACGGCGGCGACGACGGCGACGGCGGCGACTATTTTGAGCGCCGCGTGCTGCCGCCCGCCACCGCGGGGCGCCACGCCGAGCGCCAGTACCTCGACCTCGCGCGCGACCTGGTCGAGCGCGGCGACCGCCGCGCCGACCGCACGGGCACGGGCACCCTCTCCCGCTTCGGGGTGCAGCACCGGTGGGACCTGCGCCACGGCCAATTCCCGCTGCTGACCACCAAGCGCGTATTCTGGCGCGGCGTCGTCGAGGAGCTGCTTTGGTTTGTCCGGGGGTCGACCGACGCGCGCGAGCTGGCGGGGCGCGGCGTGCGCATCTGGGACGGCAACTCGAGCCGCGCCTTCCTGGACGCGCGCGGCCTGGGGCACCGCGAGGAGGGGGACCTGGGACCCGTGTACGGCTTCCAGTGGCGCCACTTTGGGGCGCAATACCGCGACATGCACGCCGACTACAGCGGTGAGACAAAGGAGCGATCGCTTCTTTTTGTCGAGTTTCCTGTCTACACCGTGTCGGGTCGCAAAGCGTCGCGGCGTTTCGTCTCCGCCGGCGTGATTCCCGGCCCGCTCGCTCGCTCATCCCCCCGCTCTCTCCTCTCCGCCCCCCTGTTCCTCCCCCTAACACCTGAAGTAAAACGAATTTCCCAAACAAAAACCAAAACCAAAAAACAAAACCAAAAACCAATGCAAGGCGAGGGCGTGGACCAGCTGGCCGACTGCATCCGCCGCATCCGCGCAGACCCCACCGACCGCCGCATCGTCATGACGGCGTGGAACCCGGCCGCGCTGGGCGAGATGGCGCTGCCGCCGTGCCACCTGATGTGCCAGGTGGGTCGGGTGTCGGGGGAAATTCTTGTTTCCTTGACTAGAGAAAAAAACGCCACCACACGAAAACAACACGCCGACGCAAAAACGCTCAACCAAAAACCATAAACGAAACCAAAAAAACAAAAAACGAAATACAGTTCTACGTTGGCGACGGCGAGCTCTCGTGCCAGATGTACCAGCGCTCCGCCGACGTCGGCCTCGGCGTCCCCTTCAACATCGCCAGCTACGCCCTGCTCACGTGCATGATGGCGCAGGTGTGCGGCCTGCGGCCCGGGGAGCTCGTCCACGTGATGGGCGACGCCCACGTATACGAGACGCACGTCGGGCCGCTGCTGACTCAGCTGAAGAACGCTCCGCGCCCGTTTCCCTGCATCCGGCTCAACCCGGCGCGCCGGGACATCGACGAGTTCGTGGCCGGGGACGTGGAGCTGCTGGGGTACGCGCCGCACAAGCGGATCGAGATGCAGATGGCGGTGTAAAAAGATGGCGGCGCGTGATTTCTCTTTTTTTTTCCGGTTCCCCGGCGAGAAGAGCGGCGTCCGGTCCGGGGCCCCAGGCGTTTTGCGTGGCGGCGCCGAAGCGCGCTCATGAAAACAGGCGCGCGTGACAGCACCTGGTCTCTCCCGCCTTTCTCTAAATCTGTCGAAAGGCCTCCGTGGCACGCCTCCCGCGACCCTCATTGCCTCTCTTCCGTTCATTAAGGCCTCCGTCGTCTCTCGGCACGCCCCATCAAAAAGGACAAGCTGTCGATGCCAGTTTTCATCACACGCGCCAAACAATCGACCATGGCCCGCCCGGCGCGCGCCCGTCAGGCGGCCAAAGCGGGTCCTCCCATGTCGGCGCTCCTCGCCCTGGCGTGCCTCGCGTGCCTCGCGCTCCTCTTCTGCCCCGCGAGCGCGCAGTTTCCGGGGATGCCCGGGGGCGCGCCCGAGAAGGTCCCGCCCGCGGTGCCCTCGGACATCCCCTACGTGCAGTGCCAGGTGTGCGCGCTCGTGGTGAAGGAGGCCGCGCGCCTGACGGAGGACCTGCGCAAGGCGGCGGCCGCCAAGCCCGGCAAAAAGGTGCGCGCGCGCGCGCGAACCAGAGAGAGAGCAAAGACGAAGAATGCCGCGCGACGGCGACGCTCGCCCGTTCCCGCCCCAAAGCTGCCGTCTTTCGAAAAAACCGCAGACCCCTTCAAACGCCCGGTCCTCTTCTCACCAACCCCCCCCACCTTCCTCAAACCACCAAAAAAAAACCCCACCTCAGCTCGAGGAGGCCGACATCATCGAGAAGCTCGAGCGCATCTGCGCGCCCCTCGAGGACGCGGGCGAGTGGGCCACCCGAGTCGACTTTGTAGAGGCGGGAGGAGGCGCCCGCCTCAAAGTCACCGACACCGGCAAGCCCTCGCGCTGCAACAGCGAGTGCGCGACCGCCGCGCGCGCGTGCGAGCGCGCGGTCGAGTCGCTCGACCTGAGCGACGTGTCCGAGGCCCTGTACCGCGGCCGCCCCGTGGCGGAGGTCGCGGCCGAGGCGTGCGGCGCCGAGGGCGACGGCGCGGGGCGCGCGTGCAGCGTGGCGGCGCCGCCCGTCGCGCGCGGGCGCAAGGCGGGCCCGAAACACGAGCCGATGGGCGAGCGCGAGCTCTCGGTGGCCAAGATGATGCGCCAGCTGAAAGCGTCGGGCATGGGCGGGCAGATGTACGACCGCGAGAGCCTGATGAAGAACAAGAAGATGATGAAGCGCATGGCGGCGGGCGGGGCGGGCGGCGGCGGCGACGAGGACGACGACGAGGACGACGAGGACGAGGACGAGGGCGAGGGTGGCGGCGGGTTTGGCGGCGGCGGCGGCGGGGGGCGGGACGCCGGGGCCCCGTCCGCCGCGCCCAGCGTCAAGGCCGCTTTGGGGGCGGGGGCGGCCAAGGTGGACGAGATCGCCGCCAAGGCCAAGGACACGCTGGGCGGCGCGATCGGGTGGCTCAAGGGCAAGGTGGCCGGAGGGGCGGGGGCGGCGGCGGCGGCAGCAGGCGGCGGCGGCGAGGCAGAGCTGTGACGGGGGCGACGTTTTCCCCTCGCGCGCTCCCTCTCGTTTTTCGAAGCTCGTTGGCCCCTTGCCCCCTCCCAATCTCCTGCGCTCCCATTCGCCTCGCAGCAGACGCAGCTGCGGGGACGACCGACCGTCTAGTAGAACAATTCCCTCCAGACAATCGAAATCATCTTCGGCAGCAACAGTAAAGTGGAGTGTCGGGCGCCGCGATCTGATCGGAACATCCCGACGGCCGCTGCGCCAAACGAAACAGAACCGCAAAATAAAACCCGACCAGTTTGTTTCGGAGCGAGCCGATCCCGCAACCCCATCCCATGTCGACGCAGTCCCCCGCGGTGGCGCTGCAGCTCGCGCTGCGGGCCGCGGCGCGCCTGCTCTCGCGGGAGCAGCGGACGCTCGTCGGCACTTGCGCGGCATCAGCGCCTGCGCTGGGAGCGCGGGCGACGGTGACCGTCGTCCCTAGCTCAGAGGCGTTCGGAGTCGCACTTGCTGGTGAGGTTTAGTCAGGCGCCGTATAGGGATGGCGCAGAGAGGGAGAGGGAGAGGGGCGCGCTCATTGACTCACTCCTCGCCTTTCGCCAATCGCCAAATGCCTCACTTCTTGACTACACGACTCGCAGGACGGTACTACACATGCTCGTCGGCGCTCGCGAGGCCTACAGGCGGTAGCCCCAGCGCCGCCGCCGCCGCAGCAGCAGCATCAGCAGCTTCTCAGCAGCAGCAGAGGCGAGCGTCGTCGTCGGCGCCCTTGCCCGACGCCGACGCCGCCGCCGTTGCCGGGCAGCCGAAGCAGCGGCGACCCCAGCAGCAGCAGCAGCAGCGCCGCGGCGACGGCGGCGGCTCTGGCCCCGGCAACGACCGCCGGAACGGCCCTCGCGCGACGGGCGACCGGAGGCGGCAGCAGCTGCCCGGCCAGCAAACCAACCAGCACCAGCAGCAGCAGCAGCAGCAGCGCGCGCGCCGGCCGCCGGACTCGCCCTCAGTCGTCGCCGTCCTCGCGCTGCGCACGCCAGAGGCGCTGCGCGCGCACCTGCTGGCCCCCGAGGGCGGCCTGGGCGCGATGACGCCCGCCTGCGCGATCGCGGCCGCGCAGCGCGCCGCCTCCCTGCGCGCGCCCGACCTGCTGCTGCTGCTGCCGCAGCCGGCCGCCGCCGCCGCCGCAGACGCAGCCCCGCCCGCGCCGCCGCCGCCGCCGCCCCTGTCGGCGCGGCTGCTCGAGCTGGTGCCCCAGATGAACCCGTCGCAGCTGTCGCAGGCGCTCATGTCGTACGCGCGCTTGACGACGACGGCCGACCGCGTGCCGGGGCTGCAGGAGGTGCTGCTGCCGGCGCTGCGGCGGGCGGCGCGCCTGCTGGCCGAGGGCGCGGGCGAGGGGGGCGGCGGCGGCGGCGCGAGGGACGCGGCAGCGGCGGTCGAGGCGGCCACGGGAGGGTCGTCAAGGGCGGGGGCGGACGCCGCCGGGGACGCGGCCCGCGCCGATTTGGCGGCCGCGGCGGCAGCTGCAGCTGCAGAAGCAGGAGACGGAGGCGGCGCGCCGCCGTCGTCGTCGTCGCAGCCGCCGCCGCCGGCCGCCGCCCCCCGCCCCACCCAGCAGCAGCAGCAGCCGCAGCAGCAGCTGCCGCTGCGGGCCTACGACGCGTGTCTGGTGGCCTGGGCGCTCGGCCGCCTGCGCCTGCGCGACGAGCCGGCCGCCAGCTCGATCGCCGCCGCCACCGCGGGGCGCATCGCGCCGCGCGTGGCCGCCGGATCGCCCTTCCTGCTGGCGAGCCTTGCGCAGGGTCTGGCGGCAACGGGCAAGCACCAGTGGGCGGCGTTCGCGGCGATCGCCGAGGCGGCGCGCCCGGCCGTGCGCGCGCGCCTGTCGCCGAGCAGCCTGGCCACGCTCGCGCGCGCGCTGGCGCACGCGCGCCACGCCGACGAGCCGCTTTACGACGCCATCTGCCGCGCCGCGACACCCGCGCTGATGCGCGACGCGCTCGCGTACGCGGCGATGAGGCCGCCGCCGCCCTCCGCGTCGCCGCCCTGGCGGCACCGCCCCGAGGTGCAGCAGCAGGGGCAGCAGGGGCAGGACGCGCAGCCGCCGCCGGCCGCGCGAGCCGGGGAGGACGAGGAGGAGCAGGAGGAGGAGGCGCTCGAGGAGGCCGCCAGCGCCGGCGCCAAGGCCGCCGACCCCTCGTCGTCCTCCTCCTCCCCCTCCTCAACCCCCCCCCAGCCGCCGCGCTTCCTGCCCGTGCACCTCTCGCAGCTGCTCTGGGCCCTCGCCATCGTGCGCCACCCCCTCAGGCCCGAGTTCTTCGCCGCCGCCGCCGCCGCGGGCGCCGCCATGGCCCCGCGCATGGGCCCGCGCGACGTGGCGGACGTCGCCTGGGCGTGTGCCTCTCGCCGGGCCTACTCGCCCTCTCTATTCGACGCGCTCGCGACGCGCGCGGCCGAGCTGTCGCGCTCGCGCGGGCCCATGCGGCCGCGGCAGGCGTCGCTCGTGGCGTGGGCGCTCGCGAAGCAGGGGCACGGGCATGCGGGCGCGCTGTCTGCGCTGGCGGCGCGGGTGGTCGAGGCCATGGGGGCGGGCGAGGCGGCGGCGGCGGCGGCGGCGGCGACCGGGGGCGGGGGAGGGAACGCGACCGGGGGCCGGGCGGAGATGGATGAGGGGGGGGGCGAGGACGCGATGGGGGGTGGGGACGGGGCGGCCGGCGCGCCGACGCCGGCGCCCCCCGCCTGGGCCGACGCGTCGATGCTCCCTTACAACGTCAGCAACATGGCATGGGCGTACGGCGCGCTCGGCGTCGTCGCGGAGGCGCCGGCGCCCGCGCCTCTGCCGGCGGCGGCGGGAGGGGCGGGCGGACAGATGCAGCAGCAGGAGGGCGGCCCGCCCGTCGTGCCCGAGATGCCGGCGCTGGTGCGTTGCTTGGCGCGCGCCGCGCTGCGGGGCCGGCTCGAGGACTACGCCCCGCAAAACCTGTCGGACCTCGCGTTCGGCCTGAGCGCGTGCGGATACGGCCGCCGGGCGTTTGCGGGCGGCGGCGGCGGCGACGCAGGCGGCGGCGGCCGGACGGCGGCCGCCGGGCGGGACGAGGAGGAAACAAAGGAGGACGCCGAGGCGCGCGTCCTCTACTCGCGCATCGCCGACGCCGCCGTCGCGCAGGCCGCGCAGCTGTCGGGCCACTCGCTCGCCGACCTGTGCTGGGCCTTCGCGCACGCGGGCGCGCCGGCGCCACGTCTGTTTGCGACGGCCACGGCCGCCGCCGCGCAGCCCGGCCGCCTGTCGTCCTTCTCGCTGGGCATGGTGGCCGACCTGGTGTGGGCGAGCGCCAAGGCCGGGCACCCGGACGACGCGCTGCTCGACGCCGCCGCCGAGCTGCTGCCGCACCGCGCGGAGCAGCTGGCCGGCGACGCCGAGGCGGCGGCCAAGCTTCGGTGGGCTCTGGGGCGGTCGCCGCACCCTCGGCTGGCGGGGGCGTTGGCGGCGGCGCTCGCCCCGTCGTCGTCGGCGGCGGCGGCGCGCGCGTGATCGGCCGGCGCCTGGCAGTTTTCTCTCTCTCTCTCTGTCGTGCGGCCTCAGCCTACACACTTGACCCACCGGACTGTAGTAGCTAGTGTACGATTCCTTGAGACTCCTGCTGTTTTTTGAAGAGGAGCGCGCGTGGACGATTTAAACAACAACCGCCCTCAATCTACGACACCCCGGAAAAAGATGGCGCACAAAGCGCTGGACGAGGACCAGGCGGCCGTGTACGACCGGCAGCTGCGCGTGTGGGGTGTGGAAGTGCAACAAAAGTGCGTGCTTGTGCTGGCATCCGCGGATGATCGCGCGCAGACAACTGCGGCCCCTGGCCTCTGTCCGCCCGCCTCCTGCTCATTCCCAGCCGCTGACAATCCAGACGCCCTCGCCCCTCCATCACACAATCAGGCTCAACGCCGCGCGCGTGCTGATCGTCGGCTTTAACAAAACGGCGGCAGAGGTGAGTCGCAAACGGGGGACGAAGAGCGCGCGCGTGCGTCGCCGCCGCCGCCGAAACGACGGCGCGCTTCACCCCCCCCGCTCCTCTCCATTCCCCCCGGAACCAAAACAAACAGATCGCCAAGAACATCGTGCTCGCGGGCGTCGGGCAGGTCACGCTCGCCGCCGACGGCCCGGCCTCCGCGCACGCGGGCGCCAACTTTCTCATCCCCACGTCGGGGCCGGGGGCGGTCACGGCGGCGGCGGCGGCGGCGGCAGGAGGCGCGGCAGCAGGCGCGGGCGGCGCGGCGCCGGCCGCCGCCACGGCCGCCGCCGTCGCTGCCGCGACGCTGCAGGAGATGAACCCGCTCGTGCGGGTGGTCGCGCTCGCGGGCGGCGAGTCGGCGGTCCAGGAGGCGGTGGCGGCAGCAGCCGTGGCCGACGCAAGCACCGCCGACGGCGACGACCCCGTCTTCGGGGCGCACGACCTCGTCGTCTGGTGCGCGGCCGCGGGCGGGCCGACGGCGCTGGCAGAGGCGGCGCGCGCGGCGAAGGCGTGCCGCGCGCGCGGGCGCCTGTTCATGGGCGCGGCGGTGAGCGGGCACGCGGGCTACTGCTTCTGCGACTTTGGGCCCGAGTACACGTACCGGCCCAAGGAGAACGAGGCAGCGGGAGGGCCGCCGGCCGCGGCCGCGGCAGAGGCCAAGGCGCCAGACACGTCAGCCACGGCCGCGGGCGCCGCCGCTGACGCCGCCGACGCCGGGCCGCGGGCGGCGCCGCTGCCGGCCGAGCGGACCGTCGCCTTCTCGACGCTCGCCGCCGCCCTCGCCGCGCCCCTGGGCGGCCTGCACGCCAACGCGCACCCGCTGTTCCCCGTGCTGTGCGCGACCGCCGCCGTCCAGGCCCGCGCCCCCGCAGGCGCGCCGCCGCCCGGCGGCGAGGACGGCGCCCGGGCGGTCGAGGCAGAGCTGTCCTCCGGCGCCCTGGGCGGCAGCCCGGGCGGCGCCGAGCTCCTGGCGGCGGCGGTCGACCTCGCGCGCGCCTACGTGGGCCAGGCCGGCGCCGGCGGCGGCGCCGACCCCCTGCTGTCCGTGGCGCGCGAGTACGCGCCCGCGGCCGCCGTCGTCGGCGCCGTCGCCGCAAACGCGGCGCTGCGCGCCGTCTCGCGGAGCGGCGCCCCTCTGCGCAACGTGTTTTTCTTCTCGTGCGCGGACGGGCGGGGCCTGGTGGAGGACCAGCCGGCGCTGGCCAATGGTCTGGCGCAGGCGGGGGGGCCCGCGGGCAAGGGGCCGGCGGCGGGCGCCAGCGACCACCAGGCAGCGGGGGCACCAGGGGCGACGGCGGCGGACGACGCCGTCCAACTGAGCGACTGAACGACAGAGAAACGAATCGTGTCGTAAGCGCAAATGCTGGGTGTCTTTCGGTTCAGTCTTCGTCCTCCTCAAACTGCCGCTGCTGCTGCCGGCGCGACTGCCGCCGCTGAGCCGCCCCCGCCGCGCCGCCCGCCGCCGCCCGCCCGCCGCCGCGCCCCATCGCCAGCGCCGCCATCAGGCTGAGCACGCACACGCCCACGCCCGAGATGGCCGCCTTGATGCCGTTGCCGCTGCCGCCGCGCGCCCGCCAGGTCGGGGCGGGCGACGCGGGGCGCCCCCGGTGCCCCGGGGAGGAGGCGGCGCGCGCCGCGGCGCCGGCCCCTTTGGCCTGCGCCGCCTCGGCCGCCTCGACCCACGCGCGCGCCCTCTGCTCCGCCTCGGCCGCCGCCTCGGACTCGCGCGCGGCGGCCAGCTGCTGCACGCGCTGGCGCGCGGCGCCCAGCTCGCGGCGCAGGGCGTCGGCCGCCGCGCGCGCCTCGGCCTTGGCCTCGCGCGCGGCACCGGCGTCAGCCTCGGCGGAGGCGCAGCGGGCCGCTGAGGCCGTGGCCTGGCGCTCGAGAAGGTCGGCCTTTGCCGCGCGCTCAGAGGCCTCGGCGCGGGCGGCGGCGAGCGCGGCCTCTGCGCGCGCCAGCCCGCCCTCGGCGGCGTCCAGGCGCTGGCGGACAGAGGCCGCAGCGTCCTCCCGCTGGGCGGCGAGCGCGGCCGCGGCCGCCTCTTGCGCGGCGAGCGCGGCCGAGGCGCGCGCGCGCACGTCGGACGCCTCGCGCTCAGCGCGCTCCGCCCGCAGCGCGAGCGACGCGCTGTCGGCCGCCGCGCGCTCGGCCGCCCCCCTCGCTTCTTTGAGAGCGGCCTCGGCCGCGCGCACGCGCTCCTCGGCCGCGCCAATGGCCGCGCGCTCGGCCGACTCGGCGCGCGCTGCGCGCTCGTCGGCCGCGGCCGCCAGCGCCTCGGCGCCGTCGCGCTCGCGCCCGAGCCGCTCGAGCCGGCCGAGCGCGTCGGACGCCCGCAGGGACGCCGCGTCGCGCTCGCCGCGCATCGCCTCGAGGGCGGCGGCCGCCGAGCGCGCCTCGCCGTGCGCGTCGCGCGAGCGGCGCTCGGCCTCGTCGGCGCGGTCCGCCACCTGCGCGGCCGCGCCGCGCGCATGAGCGGCGGCCTCGGTCGCGCGCTCGAGCTCGCGCGCGAGCGCCGAGGCCTCGCTGGCCGCGTCCGCGCGCGCCCGGGCCTCGGCGCGCTCGCGGCCGGCCTCGGCGTCGGCCGCCGCCCGCAGCGCCGCCGCGGCCGCCTCGGCCGCCTGCCGCGACAGCGCCTCCTCCTGCTCGCGCCGCCGCTCCCGCTGCTGCTGCTGGTGCCGCCTCTCGAGCTCGGCGAGCTCGGCGCCGGCCCGCTCCTCCGCGAGGCGCTCGCGGGCAACGGCCGCCGCCCGCTCCTCCTCGACCAGCGCCGTCAGCCGCTCTACGGTCTCGGCGCGCGCGCGCTCGCTCGCGCCCGCGCGGGCCTCTGCCGCCGCCAGAGCCTCGACGGCCTCAGCCAGCGCCGCCTCGGCCTCGGCGCGCGCCTCGAGCGCCTGCGCCGCTTGCCGGCCCGCCTCGGCTTGCGCCTGCTGGGCCTGCTCCCGCGCCTCCTTCGCCTCGGACTGCGCCGCCGCCGCCTGCCCTGTCGCCTCGGCCGCCGCGGCTTGCGCCGCCCGCGCCGACGCCTCGGCCCGGGCCCGCGCCTCCTCCGCCCACGCCCTTGCCTCCTCCGCCCGCCCCTCGCCCGCCCGCGCCGCGTCCGCCCGGGCCTGCGCGTCGGCGACCCGCGCGTCCAGCGCCGCGCGCGCGCTCTGAGCGTCGAGCGCGAGCGCCTCCCTGTCGCGCTCGGCCTCGGCCGCCGCGCGCGCCAGCGCCGCCGCGCCCTCCTCCCGGAGCGCCGCCTCGCGCTCGCCCGCCGCCACCAGCCGTGCCGCCATGGCCTCCCGCTCGGCCCGCGCCGCGCCCTCGGCCTCGCCCAGCTGCCGCGCGCACGCGTCGCGCGCCTCGCCCGCCGCGGCCTCGGCCGCGAGCGCCCGGGCCTCGGCCGCCGCCACCTTCCCCTCGAGGCGCGCCGCGCGGCGCGACGCCGCGTCGCGGTCGGCGGCCAGCGCGCGCCCGGCGTCCAGCAGCTGCCCCACCTCCTCGAGCTTCTCGTTCAGGGCCGCCTTCATCTGGCGCAGGCGGCCGCGGAGGGCCTGCTCGGCGTCGAGCAGGGCGCCGACCAGCGCGGGGACGTCGTCGGCGGCGGCAGAGGCGGCGGCAGATGCGGCGGCGGCAGAGGCGGCGGCGGGGCTCTCTTTCCCTCCGCTTGCCGCCCCGCCGCCGCCCGCGGCAGAGGCGGCGGCGGCAGCCACCCCAGCACCGGGACCCCCCGCGCGCCCGGCCAGCATGCCGCGCACGGCCTGGAGCTGCGACGTGGCCTCGCTCAGGCGGACCGCCGCCGCCGTCAGCTCGGCCTTGGCGCCGCCCTCGCGCGTGCGCGCGAGCGCCAGCTCGACCCTCAGCTCGCGGGTGGCCCCGCGCGCCGCCGCCGCGTCGGCGCCCTCGCCGGCGGCCGCCGCAGCCGCCGACGAGGACGCGCGCGCCGCCACCAGCAGCGCCTGTAGCTGCGCGGCGAGCTCGGCGCAGCGCCCGCGCTCGGACTCGAGGTGCGACTGCGTCTCGCGAAAGTCGCGCTTGAGCGCGTCGTTGAGCGCGGCCAGGGCGGCGCAGCGCTCGCGCGCGGACGACGACGCGGCGTCGGCGGCGTCGGCGCGCGAGCGCTCGGCGAGCAGGCGCGCGCGCGCGCCCTCGAGCGCGGCGCGCGCGGACGCGGCGTCCGTCATGTTCGCGGAGAGGGCCGTGCGCATGGCGTCCGCGGTCGTGCCGCGCACCGACTGGGCGGCGGCCAGCTCGCGGGCCAGGCGGGCGGCCTCGGCCTCGGCGCGCGCGGCCGCCGCCCGCGCGTCGCCCAACTCGGCCGCCGCCGCCGCCGCCGCCGCCCCTGCCGCCGCCGCCGATGTGGCCGCCGCTGCGGCGTCCGCATCTTCCGGGTCGCGAGCCGTCAGCGTCGTGCCGCGCGAGTCGACCGACCGCGCCGACCCGGGCGCGTCGACGAAGGCGGACCCGGCGTTGCTGTGGGGGCCGCTGTGCGGGCCGCTGTCGCAGCCGGCGTCCTCGGTGGAAGCGGCGGCGGCGGCGGAGGCGGCGTGATGATGATGCCTCGGTGGCTGCTGCTGCTGCTGCATTTGCTGCTGCTGCAATTGCACTTGCTGCTGCTGCTGCTGCAGACGCTGAGCCGCCGCGCTCGAGTGCTGCAGGGCCGCCGCTGCCGCCGCCTTGACGGCCCCGCTGCTGCCGCCGCCGCCAAGGCCTCCGACGCGCGACGCGGACGACGGCCACAGGCCGCCGGCGCTGCGCACCGAAGAGTCGCGCGGCGTGCTGGCGGCCGAGCCTCCGCCGCCGAGGCGGGTCGGCGCCGGCGCGGGCCTGCCGGCGTCGATCGACCGCGACAACCGCGGGCTGTTGCCGCTGCCGGGTAGGGGGCCCGCGGCGCCGGCGCGCGGCTGCAGCTTGCCGGCAGAGGCGGCGGAGGGCGACGAAGGGGCGTTGCCGCCGCGCGGCGTGCCCAGGGACGCCGCCGCCCCCGAAAAGCGCGGCAGGGCCTCGGCCGAGCGACGCAGGTGCGCCGCGCCGCCCGCGCCCGCGCGCGCGGCCGCATTGCTCAGGCCCGGTCCCACCGGCGCCGCGCGCGCCGACAGCGACGAGGGGGAGGCGCGGGCGGGCGGAGGAGGAGGGCCGGTTGGGATGCGAGTCTTTGTCGTCGCGCCAGCGCCGCCGCCGCCGGCGTTGGTGGTGGTCGTCGGGCCCGTGTCGCCGCTGCCGGGCTGCACAAAGCCGCCGTCCCGACTGGCGCGCAGCAGGCGCGGGTGTTGCTGCGACGGCGGCTGGTCGGCCATGGTGGCGGGAGGACGGGGGGGGCGTTTCAAACGGCTCGTTCGAGACAGCTGCTTTTTGGTGTGTCTTGCTTCCCTTCCGCGTCTGGGTGAAGCACAGGACAAGGCAGCCTTGAGGATTGCTGGATTGGTTGGGTCCAACCTCTTTATCGAAGGAGAGAGAGCGAGCGTCGCTCAAGAGCAGGCGAGCGTCGCCTTCCTCGTCGTCCTCGTCTTCCCTCCCAAAAGCAGGAGCAATCTCGCGAGAAACATCGCACTCGACCCCGCGAACAATAGCACCTAATAAACACATGACCAATAGCGAGCAATAGCCCAACCATCGGGCGCCTGACGTGAGGCGCGATTCCAGGCAGAAACCGCACAAGCAACACATGGGCGAAATGGGGGTCGCGGGCACCACTCCTCCCCCTCCCGCGACCAACCAGGTCGTAGCCGTCGGCAAGGCGCAGGACGCGTCCGCGGCGGCCCATGGCCCGGGGGCGTCCGAGGACGAGCTCAGGCGCATCAAGGAGCTCGCGACGCAGACCAAGGCCATCGGCATCATTTTGCCGCCGCCCGACATCCGCGCGATCGCGGAGAAGACGGCGCAGTTTGTGGCGCGCAATGGTGAGTGGATCCGCGTTGAAGGCGGCGGCGTCGTCATTGTCGATGTCCGAGTGCAGCGACCAAGCCAGACGAGACGGCGCCGCCGCCGACGGCGCGCGCGCGCCGACGCCGGACGCCGCGCGCTCACGCCTCGTCCCCTCACCCCAAACACAAACACAAACAAACAGGCGTCGAGTTTGAGCGCCGCATCCTGGCCAACGAGGGCGGCAACGCCAAGTTTGGCTTCCTCACGCCCGGCGACCCCTACCACCCGTACTACCGCATGCGCGTCGCGCACCACCAGGCGCCGGCGGCAGAGGGGGCTGCGGCAGCAGCAGGCGGGGGCGAAACGGCGGCAGCGGCGGCAGCGGCAGGAGGGACGGCAGCAGCAGCAGGAGCAGCAGGAGCAGAAGGGGCAGCAACAGAAGCAGCAGCAGCAGCGCCGGCGGACGCGCAGCAGCAGGCGGGAGCAGCAGCAGCAGCAGCACCAGCACCAGCGCCGACCGCCCAAGCCGCCGCAGAAGCAGCAGCGGCAGCGGCGGCGGCGGCGGCAGCGGCGGCCGCCCCCGTGACGTCAGTCAAGACGGCCACGGGCCGCGTGCTCGACGCGCCGCCCGCCCCCGAGCGCTACACCGCCCACCTCCCCGAGGGTCTCGCCCCCCTGGACGTCGACGTCATCAAGCTCGCGGCCATGTTCGCCGCGCGCAACGGCCGGCAGCTAGTCGACGCGCTGGCGCGCCGCGAGGCGCACAACCCGCTCTTCTACTTCTTGCGGCCGGCGCACTCGCTGCACGGCCTGTTCTCCCGGCTGGCCGACGCCTACAGCGCCGTGCTCGCGCCGGGCAAGGACGTCAAGGTCCAGCTGGAGATGGACGCGGACGACGGGGCGCTTCCCTCGCTGCTGGAGCGGTGCCTGCACAGGCTCGAGTGGGAGCGCGAGGCGGACCGGCGGCGGCGCGAGGAGGACGACGAGCGCGAGCGCGAGCGGCGCGCGGTGCTGGCCATCGACTGGCACGACTTTGCCGTGGTCGAGACCATCGCGTTCGCGGACGAGGAGGACGAGGCGCTGCCCGCGGTGGCCACGCTGCGCGACGTGGTCGAGATGAACCGGCGCGCGGCCGACGGCGCGGCGGTGGCGGCGGCGGCGGCGAGCGCGGGCGATGGCGATGGCGGCGGCGCCGACGCGGCCGACGCCGCGGCTGCGGAGGCGGCTGCCGCGTTCGCCGTGGAGGGCATGGACGAGGAGGAGCGCGCGCTGGTGGCCGAGGGCGCGGGCGCCGCGGCCGCCGCGAGGGGGAGGGTGCCGCCGCCCACCATGCCGCCGCCGCCGCCGGTCGTCTCTGCGGCGCCCGACGTCGACGAGGGGCTCGCGGCCCTCGGGGAGGAGGAGGAGGAGGAGGAGCGGGCGGCAGCACCAGCACCAGCAGCGGCATCGCCAAAGGACGGCGACGACGACGACGACGACGACGACGATGACGACGAGGCGCCCATCCGCGTCGTCAAGGACTATGTCCGCAGGCGCCCCGCCGCCGCCGCCGCCGCAGGAGCAGGAGCAGCCGCAGGCGCCGCGTCGGCCGCCGCGCCGGCCGCCTCGGCCGCCGCCGCCGCCGCCGCCGCGACCGCCTACACCTCGGCCGGCGTCGCCTACGACCCCTCGCGCTTCGTCGTGTCCCCCATCACGGGCGAGCTCGTCGCCCTGGCCGACATGGCCGAGCACATGCGCGTGTCCCTGATCGACCCGCGGTACAAGGGTCAGCGCGAGGCGATGCTCGGAAAAGTGAGGAATTCGGCAAAGGCGTCGGACGCGGAGATCTCGCGCAACCTGGTGGCGCTGGCGCGGACGCGGCCGGACGTGTTTGGGGAGGGCGGGGGCGGGGGGGCGGGGGCGGGGGCGGCGGGCGGGCGGGTGACGGGCGCGACGGCCTACCCGCCGGATTCGCGCGTGTCGGCCGGGCCGGCGGCGGCGCCGGCGCGCGGGGGAACAGGCGCGCTGCCGCCGCCGCCGCCGGGCAGGGCGCGCCTGGCGCCCCCTCCGCCGCCGCCTGCAGGGGGCCCGCGCAAGCGCTCCGCCGCCGCCGCCTTCGCCGCGGTGCCGGAGGACGAGTTCCTCTCGTTGCACGGCGGCGGCGCGGAGCCGTGCTCGGTGCGCGTGCGGAGGCTGGCGGCGGGGGGCGGCAACGGCGGCGGCGTTGCGGGAGAGGTGTTCGAGGTGGCCGCGCCCGGCGGCATTGCCGGCACGACCATCGGGCAGGTGCGCGCAGCGGCCGCCGAGCGCGCGGGCGTGCCCGCGGCGCGGGTGGAGCTGCGGCGCGAGGAGGATTGCGCGGCGGGCGCGGCGGCGGACCCTCTGTCGTTGCTGGGCGACGGCGGCGGCGACGACGTGTCGCTCGCCGCCTGCAACGTCGCGCCGGGCGCGCTGCTGGTGCTGTCGGTGCGCGCGGCGCCCGTGTAAACAGAATACACACGAATCTGCCGCACACAAGACAAGAATATGCAGCCTGTTTTTTTTCTCGCGTTCGAGCCAAAGACGTTTTCAGGCGCCGGCGCCGCGCGCCCGCGGCGGCAGCATGAACCGCTCTAGCATCCCCTCCTCCATCTCGTGCATCGCGCCCACGATCACCAGGCTGTGCAGCGGCGGCCCAAAGTCCACCTCGTCCCGGAGCCTTCCCAGCGGGCCCGCCACGATCATCTCGGCCGGCGGCCGCACCCACGCAAGCTCTTCCCCCGCGGCCCCCGACGCCGACGCCCCTCCGCCCTCCTCCTCGGGGCACGGCCGCTCGGCCGCCGCCGCCGCCGCGTCGGGGCACCCCAGCCGCGCCAAACCCACCGCCAGCGTCGCCTCCGTGCACACCCCCATCCCCAGCCGCCCCTCGACCTCGATCAGCTGCGCCGCCGCCTGGGCCACCGTCATGAAGCGCGGCGGCTCGTACACGGTGCGCCCGCGCGCGAGCTGCGCCAGGACCGGCTCCTTGACCTTGATGTCGAGCAGGCAGAGCGTGTGAAGGCCGTTTTTCGCGTTGGCGGCGATCTTTCCGTAAAAGGAATCGGGCCGCCACCCGTCTGTGAAAAAGGGGACCGACACGGCCTCGCCGAACCGGTAGAGCTGCAGGCCGCACGCGCCCACCGCGTTCATGACGCTGGCGTTGTGCACCACGCGCACGGGGATGCCGCGCTCGCGGGCGCGCGCGACCAGGTCGGTGTGCGTGGTGGCGCCAAAGGGGTCGCCCACCACCAGAAACGCGACGTCGTCGCTGTCGCCGTCGTCGCTTTTGCCGCCGCCGCCGCCGCCCGCGTTTGTCCCTCCGTCCTCGCCGCCGCCTCCGCCCGCGCCCTCGCCCCCGCCCTCGCCCCCGCTCGTCCCCAGGATCTCGTCCGACCGGCTCTCGACCATCTCGCGGTCGGCGATCACCACCTCGCGCCCGTACAGCCGCTCCAGCCGCGACTTGTCCACGCCGGGCAGCACGGAAGTGTAAGCCTCCAGGTAGACGCGCTTGCAGCGGCGGACGGCGGCCAGGCCGCGCAGCGTCACGTCGCGCTCGTCGCACAGGCCGAGGCCGACGATGTAGAGGACCATTCTCTCTTTTTTTTGACGGCGGCGCTTTGTTGTGTCGTGCCCTTTTGCGGGTCGGCTTTGCAGCGGCCTGTATTTGATCGCGCTGGGCGCGGGCGTTGCTTTGTTGTGGCTCTCTGCGCGCGCGCGAGCCGGTTGATGGATTGGCCAAAGAGAGGGAGAGGCGGCTCGTGGAGGGAAGGTCTCGCTCTGCGTGGCGCGGCGCCTGCGCCGGTGAGTTCCCAATCGCAGGTCGATGATTGATGCAAGGCGGGTAGTCTGGACGATATGGGGAAGAGGTAGCGGAGCGATTCTGATGAGGCCCGTCGCCGTCGTCGACCGACAACGAGCGCGCGGCGACGGCGGCGGGGGCCACGGCGGAAACGGTTTCACCGACACCGGCCCTTCGCCTCTTGCATGCTTCGCTCGACGCAGGCCCGCTTTCCCTCTTGATTCTGATAGCCGATACAAACGCCCTGCTCACTCCCCTCCTCTTCATCGTCATTGCGACATCTCTAAACGTCGACTGCTTCCATTTCCCGAACCCCCGAAAGCGGGGAGTGACCCCAGCAACCATGCGGACGGCAAGAGCAGCAGCGCCCGGATCTCGGGCGTCGGTGGGACACGCGCGCGGCCTGCCGAGGGCCGCGGCCGCGCCGATCGTGCGGTGCATGCACCGCCACGATCGCCGCCGCGCCGCGGCCGCCGTCGCCGCCCGCGCCGCCCGCGCCCCGTCGCCGTCGCCGCGCTCTCCCCCTCGCCTTGGCTCCCTCCTCGCCCGCGCCTCGTCCTCGCCCCCCTCCTCGGGGGTCAACCAAAACCCCCGCGCCGCCCGCCTCCGCGCCCTGCTCGCCAACCCGCCCGGTCCCCACGGCCTCCTCCTCGGCCCCTGCTGCCACGACGCCCTCTCCGCTCGCCTCATCCAGGACGCCGGGTTCGACTTTGCCTTCATGTCGGGCTTTTGCGTCGCCGCCGCAAAGCTGGCGGCGCCCGACACTGGCCTAATAAGCTACGGCGAAATGGTCGAGGTCGGCGCCTCGCTCCACGAGGCGACAAACGCGCCTTTTCCGATCGTGGGCGACGGCGACACGGGCTACGGCAACGCGATGAACGTCCGGCGCACGGTGAGAGGGTACGCGGCCGCCGGATTCGCAGGCGTTTTGATCGAGGATCAGGTGGCGCCAAAATCCTGCGGGCACGTCGAGGGCAAACGGGTGGTCGGGCGAGACGAGGCGGTCGCCCGCGTGCGGGCGGCGGCCGACGCGCGCGACGAAAGCGGCTCGGGAATTGTTTTGATCGCGCGCAGCGACGCGCGCCAGGCCGCGGGCCTAGACGAGGCCCTCTGGCGCGCGCGTGCCTTCGCGCGCGCGGGCGCCGACGTCGTCTTCGTCGACGCGCTCGAGTCCGAGGCGGAGATGCGCGCCGTGTGCGCCGCCGCCCGCGAGCACGGCGCCCTGGCGATGGCCAACATGCTCGAGGGCGGCGGCAAGACCCCCCTGCTGGCGCCCGAACAGCTCGCGGGCCTAGGCTTTTCGCTCGTGGCCTACCCCTTGAGCCTGCTGGGCGTGTCGATCCGGGCGATGCGCTCGGCATTAGAAGGGTTGAAGGAGGGGCGGGTGCCGCCGGCCGAGGCGCTCGGCACCTTTGCCGACATACAGTCGGCGGTCGGGTTTAGCGACTACTTCCGGGACCAGGCGCGGTACGCGGTTTCGGGGGCCGAGGCGGTGCTCCCGGCCGGCGGTGGTGAGGGTAGTGGTGGTGGTGGCGATGGGCGTGGTGAGGCGGCCGTCTCTCCGGCGGCGGCGGCGGCGGCGGCTCCAACGACGTCGCCGGCCCCCCCGCCTCCCGCCGCGGAGGCGCCGGCGCCAGAGGTGGTCGAGGCGGACGCCGTCGTCGAGGGGGTCCAGCTCGTGGCGTCGTCGTCGTCCGGCAGGGGCGGCGGCGGCGGCGGCGGCGGGTCTTCGTCCTCCTCTCCCGGGCGCGGCGGCAGCAGCAGCGGCAGCGTACCTTCCTCGCGCGCCCTAGAGGCGCTCAAGCGCTCGCGCTTCTTCCGCGTGACCATCCGCGACCGCGCCACGGGCACCACAAAGCTCGAGACGCGCATCCCGGCCTCCTTCGTCGGAGGGCTGGCAGCGCTCGTGCCGCAGGTCGCGGGCGTCGACGTGGACGCGCTGCTGTCGGAGATCGCGGGCGGCGGGGACGTGGCCGACGACCTGATGCGCAAGCCGCTGGTCGACGTGGACGCAGGGGGGGACCGGGTGCAGGTGTTTTTGGAGTGACAAAACCAACGGCGGGGGAAATTGCGAGATTGGCTTTTTGCCCGCTTGCCACCACTCTGAAAAGAATAACATTATCCCACATCTGGGAGTCCGCGAAAATTGTTTACACGCAGAAGTGGCTAGGCGAGGCGTCGGCAAACGAGCGAGCGGGCGGAATGATTGCAGAGATGGTCTTTTGCTTTGCGCTCACGCCGCACGGCTCGGCGGCGGTAGTTCCTCCGGTCGTTAGGGTGGGAGGATCTCAAAATTGATCTCAAAATTTGGGGCGGGGCGGGGGGGGCGCGTGGTTTTTTTCTGGGGGGGACGCGTGCAAAGAGGCACGCGCTGTCAAAATTTTAGCGAGTACGTACGACAGGTAGCTCGACAAAGAAGAGAAAGCAAGAGGTGACCTAGCGCCGTTCGGTCAGAGCGCGCCGGCCCAAACTTGGCGTTTGGGAAAAACGAGGCGCCAAAACGCGGGCGGAGGCGCCGTCGTCCGGGTTCCCTTTTCCGAATGCGCAATCAAAAGCCGTTTTTGCTGGTGCGGTTTTGTTTCGAAATTCCAAGGTAGGGGGTGGCTCGGGCGGCCTGTCCGAGGTGGCGGTCGAGCGTGTTGTTCGTGGTCCGCCAGACTGCTGGCGAAAAAGGGGGGGGGACGGAGGGGGGAGCAACAAAAAGGGGGGGGGGCGGGCAAAGCCTCCAGCGTGCGCGCGCGCGCTCTCGCCCCTTCCGCCCTTGTCAAGGCGGGGGGGCCGGCGGCGGCGCTGTCCGTCTTCGTCTGTTCGCGCGTCTTGGGTCAAGAGGACCCTAGTCGCCGATAGCGTATGCGCGGTCACGGGTTGCCGCGACAGCACGCTCCGTGCAATGATCCGGGTGAAAAAGAAAAAGAAAGAGAAAACAAAATTGGGGGCGCGGGGGGAGGCGCAGAGCGCTCGTTTTTTTTTCTCCGCGCGCCCGCTGCGTGCTCCTTCGGTTTTCGACAATCGTTGGTTGCGCGAGAGGGGGAAAAAGAGCCAGAGGCCGCGCAGTAGGAGCAGGCCACTGCTGATCTCAGCGCGCCGAGACGACGTTGCGGACAAACGCGGACGCCGTCGGCGACACCAGCAACGGCGGCCGCATGCCGCCGCGGACGCCGCCGACGCCGCCGCCGCTGCCCTTGCTCGCCGCCGACGGCGCCGACATCCGAAGCAGGCCGACGAGCGCGTCCGTGTAGTGCTGCGGGTTGTGGTACCGCGACACGGTACCCTGCGGCCCGTACGCCCCGTAGCGCGACAGCGTCGTCAGCGGGTGCGGCGCGTTCATGAAGGCCAGCACCGCGTCCCCCAGCGTCAGGCGCGGCGGCGCGGGCGCGGGCGCGGGCGCGGCGCCCGCCAGCAATCCGGCGACCGACGCGCGCCCGGCGGCCGCGGCCAGCCGCGCCGCCCGCGGCGCCCGCCCGCGCGGCAGGTCGCACGTCGGCTCGGTCACCTTGTACAGGGCGGCCTCGCGCGGCAGCATCGGGTGCTCCTCGCCCGGCCGCACAAAGGGCAGGCCGGCCGGCGGCTGCAGCACGTCGACGCCGCCGACAAAGGCGTACAAAACTTTGTGCGGCGCCGCCGTGACCAGGCCCGCGTGGTGAGAAAACCCGGGGAACCAGCGCCGCATGACGCCCGCGACGCTGCTGTAGTCGCAGACAAAGGCGCGCGGCACGATGTCGCGGTGCATGACGACGTTGGTGACGGCGTCGGGGGCGAGCCCCAGGCGCTCGAGCACGCCGCGGGGCGGCGGCGGGCGGCGAGGCGGCGGGGGGGGCGGCGACGACGCGCGCGAGCGCGCCGGCGACGGCGACGCTCTCGACGCTCTCGACGACGGCGGCGGCTCGTCGGCGCCCGAGTCGGCGCCGCTCCCGCTGCCGCTGCCGCCGCCGTCACCGCGGCGGAAGTGGTGCGCGGCCGCGCCCTCGCAGAAGACGGCAGGCGCGCCGAACGTGTGCACGGTCGCGAGCTGCTCGGCCGCGACCTCGCCGCGCGCGACCAGCATCAGGGCGAGGACGGTCGCGAGCGAGCCGCCCAGAGAGTGCCCCGTCAGCGACAGGCGCGCCGGCAGGCCGCGCCCCTCGCCCTCGCCGCCGCCGCCGTGCTGCCGCAGGTGCGCGCGTACGAGCGGGGCCAGGTGCGCGTACAGCACCTCGGCGGCCTCGTAGACGCCGCGGTGCACCTTGATGTCGGCGTGGGCGTCGGGGAGGGGGCACTCGCCGTCGCTGTCCGAGGCCGAGGACGAGGACAAAGCGCCGGTAGTGGCCGCCGCCGCCGCCGCCGCCGCCGCCGCGAGGCCGAAAAAGGGCGACGACGCCAGCGGCGAGGAGGGGCCGAGCGGCAGCAGGGCGCAGCCGGGCGCCTGGAGGGCCTGCGGCTCGAACGCCACGGGGTCGATCGCGAGGTTGATGCGCCAGTGGTCGAGCGTGACAGACCCCTGGAGCACGATGTGGCGCATGGGCGCGCCCGTGTCGGGACACAGGCCGTCGGCCACAAACCACTCTGTCGGATAGGCCGACGCAACGGCCGTGTCGGCGGCTGCTGCTGCTGCGGCTGCGGCGGCGGCGGCAGCGGCGGCGGCGGCGGCGGCGGCGGCGGCGGCCGCCGCGCCCGGCGACTGCGGCGGGCGCGACTGCTGCTGCTGCTGCAGCGCTTGATCCTCTTTGCGGCGCAGCTCCTGCTCGATGAGCGGGCCCAGCGCGCCCTCGGGCGCGGCGCCGGCGTCCTCGTCGTCGTCGTCGTCGTCAAAGGCGTCAAACGCCGTGGCGGCGGCCCAGGCCTCGACGGCGGGCGAGGGCGCCATTACGGCGGCGTAGTTGGCGGCGGGATCGATGGTGGCGGGATCGATGGCGGCGGCGTCGACGGCGGCGACGGTCGTGAACCAGGCGGCGTCCGCGATGTCGGCGACGAGGTCGGCGCCGCCGAACAGCGTGGCGACGGCGCCCAGGTCGAGCGCCTGGGGGTAGCCGCCCGGCCCGGCGGCCGGGTGGGGCGCGCCGGCCGACGCGGCGGCGGCGGCCAGTCCGGCCGCGCGGCCGCCGCTCCCCGCGGCCGAGAGCGCGGCGGCGACGAGGCCCTCTGCGCCGTCGGCCGGGCCGTGGACGGGGCCGCCGTCCTCCTGCTCGCCGTCGGCCAGGATCAGGCCGGCCGCGGCGGCAAAGGGGGAGACGGGCGGCAGCGGCGTCTCGCACCCGTCGGAGAAGCTCCCGAGCACTACGCCGAGCAGCTGCTGCTTGGCCGGCGCCGGGCGGGCGGCGGCGGCGGCGGCAACAGCTGCGGCGGCGGCGGCGGCGGCAGCGGCGCGGCCGACGGCGCTCGGCCGGCGCTGCGGCGAGCGCGGCGTGCGCGTCGGGGCCGCGGCGACGGCTGCAATGACGGCGCTGGCCGCGCCCTCGGCGAGGTGCATGGCGGGGCTGACGCCCAGGGGGGCGTGATGGTGGTGGTGGCGTTGGTGGTGGTGGTGGTGGTGGTAGTGGAGCGCGCCCGGCGCTTGCGCCGCCGCCGCCGCCGCCGCCGGGTCGAGCAGCCCGGCGACGTCGCAGCCCTGGTCGTCTTCGCACAGCGACGCCAGCGCCACGAGCGTGTCGTGCTGCAGCCCCTGCAGGTCGGCGGCGGCGGCGGGTCCGAGCGCCTGGGACGGCCGAGAGTGCGGGCGGGCCTGCTGCTGCTGCTGCTGCTGCTGCTGCTGCTGCTGCTGCTGCTGCCGCTGCTGCTGCTGCTGCTGCTGCTGCTGGCGGCGCGCGGCGGCAAAGGCGGCCAGGGCGGCGGGCCCGGCGCCCTCGGGTGCGCCGCGGCTGCCGGGCGACGCGCCGTCGTGCCGGCGCAGGGCCGAGGCGGCGGCGTCGGCCGCCAGCTGCGCCCGCCACATCGGGATGAGCGCGGCGCCGTCGCCCGCGCCCGCGGCGACCGCGCGGACGGAGGCCTCGGCGACGGCGCGCCCGAGCTCGCCGGGGGCGGCGGCCGCCTCGGCCGCGCGCGCCTCTGCCGCGGCCGCGGCCGCGCGGGCCGCCGCCTCGGCCGCCGCGCGCCGCCGCTCGACGCTCGTGGTGACTAGCCGCAGGCCGTGGCGCGCCTCGAGCAGGGCCGGGGTGACGAGCGCCACGTCGTACGCGAGGTTGGACAGGTCGGCCTTGGCGGCGGCGGCGGCGACCTCGGGGCGCGCGGCGGTCGTGATGAAGGGGGCGAGCGAGGCGCGCAGGCGCGAGAGGCTGTCGGCAGCGGCGGCGGCGGCGGCGGCGGCGGCGGCGGCGGGCGGCTCGGGCGGCGGCGGGTGCGCCGTCTGCGGCGCCGTCTGCGGCGGCGGCTGCGGCTGGCCGAGGCGGGCGCCGGCCGTGCTGGACGCCGTGCGCGGGAGGGGCGCGGCGGCCACGGGCGTGCCCGGGGCCGAGGGCGGGGCGAGGAGGACCCGCTGCTGCTTGGCGCTGCGCTTGTTGTTGCCCTCGTCATCGTTGTCGGGGCCACCGCCATCGCCGCCGCCGCCGCTGCGGACGCTCGCTTTTTGGCCCCCGACGCTCTCCGTCGTCGCGGAGCGCGGCGCGCCACCGCCGGCATCCTTTTTGAAGGAGAGCGTCAGAGGCGGCGGCGCCGCGCGCGCCGCGGGCGACGAGGCAGGGGCCCCGGCTCCGACGGCCGCAGCGGCAGGAGCGGCCGCGAGCAGGCTGCGCGCGGCCGCGGCCGACAGCGACGAAGAGGGGGCCGCCATCGCCGCCCCTGCTGCGTTAGCACCACCCCCCTGGAGCGCCGACAGCAATGCGGTGAACGACCCTGAGCGCGCGAGGCTGCCCAGGACGCCCGAGGCGGACGCGGACGCGGCGGTGGCGGACGACGCCCACCACCCGGCGGCGGCCGTGGCCCACCGCGGCAGGGCGGGCGCGAGCGGAGGAGGAGGACGGCGGAGGGCAAGGGTCGTCCCCCCGCTCCCGCCGCTGCCTGCGCTGCTGCTGCTGTTGCCGTCGCCGCCGCCGCGAGGGGAAGACCACCACCACGCGGCCGCGGCGGCCAGCCACTGCTGGTGGCTCCAGCGCTCCTCGTCGATCGAGACAGCCGCCGCCGCGACCGCCCGGGGCGAGGGCGACGGGCCGGGGCCCGCGGGCGGGGGGGCAGCGATTCGGGGTCTGGCGCTGGCGCTGGCGGCGGCTGGTGCCGCGACCTCGTCCTGGAGCACGAGCGCCATGGACGCGGCGGCAAAGGCGCCGGGGCGGGCGGGCGAGGCGCTGCGGCTCGGGCGGCGGGGCTGCCGGGAGGCGGCCGCGGCCGGGGGGGCGCTGCCGCCACGGTCGGCGGGGGCGGCGGCGCCGGACGACGACGACGAAGCCGAGGCCGAGGCTGAGGCGGCGCAGGCAGCGACGCTGCGGGCGCGCGCGCGCGCGCCACCGTTGCCGCCGCCGCCAGCGCTCCTGCCTTGCGCGCGCGCCGCCGCGGGCGAGCGCGGCGTGCTGCGAACCGACGAGGAGGACGACGAGGCCGGCGGCATCGCAGATGGGCAGGCGAGGAGGACCGCCGCCGGCGGCGACGAGGACGCGGACGACGACGAGGCGCCAATCGGCGCCGCCGCCGGCCCCACCACCACCGCCGCCTGCTGCCGCTGCTGCTGCTCGTAGTACAGCCCCGGCCCAAAAGGCCGCGACGCCGCCGCGCGCAGGGCGCCCGCGCCGCGCCGCAGCGCGCCGCCGACGCCGCCCGGCGCGCGGCTCAGGCCCAGCAGCTGCCGAGGCACGGCCAGCAGCAGCGAGGCGCGGGTTGCCGGCGGCAGCACGAGCGACGACGCCCCCACTGACGGGGCGGCGCCGCCTCCGCCGCCGTCGCCCGCGGCGTCAGCGGCGGCGGCCGCGGCGGGCGAGGAGGCTGCTGCCGCGCCGCCGAGGAGCATGGTGGCTCGATCGCCCAATTGGGTCCGGGCCGAACACTTGAGGGTTGAGCGCGCCCTGGGCTAGGGTGGGGGCCTCAGGGGGGGCTTCCGGGGCAAGGGGGACGGACAGAAAGAGATGAGAGAGACGGGGAGAATTTTTTTTGGGTGGGTCAGTCACGTTACGCGGACGTGAGGGCTCCGGGCTCCCTGTTGCCGGGCCCCTGAAACGCCTGCCTTGCGCGAGTCGCTCGGGTCGGGTCCCAAGTTCCGCGTCTTAAGAGTGGGAGCCTACGGCGGGCGTCCAAGACGAGGGGAGGGACGGACGCGAACGAAGCAATGACGTGGAAAGGAGAGGGGGGGCCTTGCAAAAAAGGCGGTAAGGGCGTTCGTGGTGCCACCACGGTGGTTGGTGGAGGGGTGTGGTGGGTTGGGGTCCGCCTGAGGGGAAAATGGCGCGTTGGTACAAGCAATGAAGGAGCGAAGGTAGTTCTGAGGAGGGAGGGGTTGCCAGGGAGGGGGGCGGCATAAGGGCCGGCGACGACTGCGACGGTGGCGCCACCGCGCCGCGCCTCACTTCCGCCGCTGCTTCATGGGGTTCTTTTTGTTTTTTGTGCGAGAGGGGGGCAGCGCACTCTTCTTTACACATCTCTAGTGGTTCGTTCGAGTGACGCGACTTGGTCAGCAAGCCGCCGATCGCTCGGCCCCGCCAGCAAATCGAGAGCGCCCGACGACAACACGCCCCACGCGCTTGGGGAAAAGAAGCGGCCCCCGCGCGGCGAAACGCCGCCCCGCCCGCCGGGACGGAGGGCCGGCGCGGGCGCGCGCGCCGGAGTTCCCCTTCAATATGTTCTGCTCTTCTCGCTCATCAGTTGATCTTGATGAGCTCGACGTCAAAGACGAGCGTGCTGTTGGGCGGAATGACGGGCGGGAAGCCGCGGGCGCCGTACGCATAGTCCGGCGAGCACGTGAGGTTGGCGCGCTCGCCGACGCTCATTTGCGCAACGCCCTCATCCCACCCCTTGATAACCTGCGCGGCAGCGAAGTTGAGCGATTAAGCATTGTTGTTTGGTTTTATTTTGGTTGTTTTGGTTTTGGTTTTCGATTTTTTTTTCGTTTTCGTTTTCGTGTTTTTTTCGTTTTTTGGGGAAGGGGGTTGAGTTGGAGACAGGAGGAGCGAGAGAGAAAGCTGTAGAAAGACGGGCGAGAGCGGGGGGGGAGAAGTTTGGAGAACAGGGCGCACGACAGAGAGAGAGAGAGGGAGGAAGGACGAGCGAGAGCGGGAGCGGGAGGGACGCGCGCGCGCGCGTCGCCTTTGTCCCTGCCGCTCGCGACAACCCTCCCGCGCGCCTCTTGCGCCCGCCTTTCCCTCACGCACCTGGCCGAGGCCGATGTTGAACACGAAGGGCTGGCCGCGGTCGCGCGACGAGTCAAACTTGGTGCCGTCGGTCAGCGTGCCTGTTGTTTTTTGTTGCGTTGTTTGGCGGTGCCGGACAAAGAGCAGCGTGCAAAGAGCGTCAAGTGAGCGTGGCCCGACGACAAAAAAACAACAACAATCCCTTTTCCTCTATTCTCTTTTCTCACTCACCGGTGTAGTGCACCGTCACCTTGTCGCCGGGCTTGGGCGACGTCTTGCCGTCGCCGGCGGTCTTGGTGTCCTTGGTGACGCCCATCTTGACGGAGAGGGCGCGGCGCGAGAGGCTGTGTGGTGGTTGCCGGGAGGAGGAGGGATCGATCGAGGGCGAGAGCAGGGGAGGAGGTGAGCGAGCGGAGGAGGAGGGACGGGCGCGATCGGCGGCGGCGGCGGCGGCGGCGGCTGGGCATCATGGTCGCGGCGCGATCGAAGCGCGTCTGCTGCCTCGCGTCACAAGCAGGCAATGACGTCTCTCTCGCGTGCATGCCGCGACGCCGCAGGTGTGCCGCGGGAGAAACAGAGAGAGAGAGAGAGAGAGACGGGCGAGAAAATCAACCGACCGAACAAAAAAACTTACGTCGAGGGGCGGACGGCGGTCTGGATGCGGGCAGCGGCGCGGACAGCGAAGGCCATTGCTTGATATGGGAAAGAAGGTGAGTTGTGGGCGTCAGTGCAAAGCGATCGCGCGAGGTAGTCGTACTCCCTCGGCGGCGGTGCGCCCCGATCGAATCCGGCGCGATCGGGGCGCACCGCCGCCGCCGACCTCCTCCTCCGGGGTATACGCAGAAACCTACAGACACTCTGTCACACGCAGACACTCCCATAACAAGGCAGGCGAGAGACTGACTCACATGATCCGCCGACCGCACGGGGCGGCGCTGCCGCGGCCGGCCAGATCACGTTTCCCTCTCTCCTCTCCCCCTTTCTCCTCCCTCCTCCGCCCTCCCTCCTCCTGCCGAGACCCCCGGCCTGCGGATCGTCGGCCGACGACCTCGACCCCGCCCAGCCCCAGGCAAGGCGCTCTCGGCCCTCGGAAGGGTCGGCCCGCACTCGTCCTCGCAGCGGCTGCTGCACGCGATGACGGCGGCGGAGGAACAGGGGCAGGAGGCGGAGGCGCGCCGCCGCTACGACGCACGAGCGGCGGCTGCGGCGGCGGCGGTGACGACGACCAGGCGCCCCGGAAAAAACACAGCCTCGTCCCGGGCACCGCGGCGGCCGTCGCCTTTGCCGCGTTCGCCGGGTGGGCCGCGTGGGACACCCTGCCCACGTCGGGCGTGGACGAGTCGGCCGTCCGCGCGCGCGTCAGCATCGTGATCCCCTGCCTCAATGAGAGCGCCGCGATCGAGCAAACGCTCGCGCTCGCGTGCGGGGGGGCGGGCGGCGGCGGCGGCGGTGGGGGGCCGCCGCCGCCGCCGCCCTTGCCTCGCGCCTCTTCCTGCCCCTCGTCCTCGCCGCCCCTGTGGCCGTTGCCGCTCGAGGTGATCGTGGTCGACGGGGGCAGCACGGACGGCACGGCCGAGCTGGCCGAGGCTTGGGCGCGGCGGCACAACCGCAAGGCCGAGCGGCGGCGGCGGCGACAGCAAGAGGAGGAGGAGGAGCAAGAGCAGGCGCGGCGGCAGCAGCGGCCCGGGCGGAGGCGAGACGAACAAGCAGGAGGACAGGGAGACGGCGACGGCGACGGCGCGGGTGCGGCAGCGGCAGCGGCGCCGCCCACGGACCGAGACCCGCCGCCCGAAGCCCCGACCGTCCGCGTCATCCGCCTCGGCCGCCGCGGGCGCGCCGTGCAGATGAACGCCGGCGCCGCCGCCGCCCGCGGCGAGCTGCTCGCCTTTTTGCACGCCGACACGGCGCCGCCGCCCGACCTGGTGGCCGCGGCGCGCGGGTGGTTCCGCGACCGGCGCAACGTGGCGCTCGGGTTCGTGCCTTCGATCCAGGTGGACGACGCGTGGCTGGAGGCGAGGCGGCGGCGCAAGGGGCAGGACGGGCGAAGCGGCGGCGGCGGCGTCGGGCCAGCAGGGCAAACAACGGCAAACAACGCAGCCAGCGCAGCAGCCGACGCCAAGAAGAGCGGCAACCGCACGCACGTGCTCCTGGCGCAGTCGGCCCACAACACCGTCAAGACCCTCCTGTACCCGGCCCTCCTGCGCCCCGCCGCCTTCCTGCGCGGCCTGCGCCTGCTGTTTGGCGACCAGGTCCTCGTCGTGCGGGCCGCCGACCTCAGGGCGGCGGGCGGCTTTGACGAGCGGTACGCCATCATGGAGGACGCCGACCTGTGCCTGCGGCTGCACAAGCAGGGGCCCTTCTTCGCAGAGAGCCCCGGCGCCGCCTCGTCCTCCTCCTCTTCTTCGGTGGGCAGCGGCGCGCTCGTCGTCGGCGGCGGCGGCGGCTCGAGGGCAAAGGAGGAACGGGAGGCCGCGGCCGACCTGGGGCGCTGGGCGCTGCAGCCGTCCGAGGCCGCGTTCGAGCCGGGCCCCTGGGCGCGGCCGCGCGGCCGCGTGCGCATGGACTGCCGCCGCCTCGCGCGCACGAGCGGCCGCCGCCTCGCCTCGTGGGGGTTCCTGCGCGGCAGCGTTACGAACTTTAGGATTGCCAGCGCGTGGTACTTCTCGCACAGCCCGCGGCGCGTGCGCGAGCTGTACGCGCAACTGTACACGGACGCGTACCGCTGATCGGCCGCCGCCTTTTCGTCGTGCCCTTGTCGTTTTCCGCGGGGCTGTCGGTCCGGCTCAAACATGTGTTGTTGCAAAACGTCGGTTGCAAAAACGTCTTTTGTCGTCGTCGTACTTTGTCGTCTTCTGTTGTCGTCGTCGCTACCGCTCGCTCACCCCCTCGTCAATCGCCAAGCCCGTGTGCCTCGCGGCCGGCTGCCTTAGCACGTAGACGCGGTCGCCCGGCGCCAGCTCGGCGACCGACACCGTGCGCCACGCGAGCCCGCCCGCCCCTGCGCCGCCGCCCTCCGCGGGCCCGACCAGCTTGACCGTCTCGGCGTTCTGGAGCAGCACGGCGTGTTTTTGCGTCGGCGCCCCGCCGGCCTCCTCCCCCCCCTCCTCCGCCTCCGTCTCGGCCTCGACCAGCACCACGGGCCGCGACTCGACCTTGACGCGAGCGACGACGGCCTTACCGCGCGCCAGCCTGCCGTCCGCGCCGGCCACCGCAACCGACTGGCCGACGCGAAGCTCGGAGAGGTACTTTGTGCGGCCGCCGCCGCCGCCGCCGTCGCCGCCGCCGCCCGCCGACGCCAGCACGTACTGCGCCAGGGGCCCCGCGTTGACCCGGAAGGGCCGCGCGGGCACGTACCCCGCGTCGTCGCGCTCGGAGGCGACCAGGAACAGGGCGCGGGCGAAGCAGCCGACCAGCAGCCCTTCCCCCGGACCAAGGGCGCACGCGAGGTCGACGCACGCGCGGTCGGCCATGCCCACAGGCTCAACGCGCGTCACCACGGCGCAGTCGTAGGCGGGGTGCTGGTGGCGCTGTTGCTGGTGCTTGTGCTGCTGCTGATGCTGCTGCCGGTGGTCGTGAAGGGCGCCGACTCCGGCGTCCGCGCCCGGCGGAGGAGGAGGGGGCGAGGGTGGCGGGCGGCGGGCCGAGGATAGCAGCGGCCGCGCCGAGGCGCGTGCGCGGGCGTCGAGCGCCGCGCACGCCAAGCGCACCTCGCGTGGGTCGTCCGTCCGAAGGACGACGCCGTCCGTCCCGGCCTCGAGCGACCCAAGGAGCGCGCCGGCCTCGGCCGCCGTCGCGCACGTGGCGAGCAGCAGGACCGAGCCGCCCCCCGGCCCGCCGCGCCGCCACCAAGGCTGCTGCTGCGCAAACGCGACCAGGTTTTCAGAGGGGATGACGCGCCACGCGGCGGAAGAAGAAGAAGAAGAAGGAGCAGTGGAGGTCGTGGCGTCCGGCAAGGCGTCCATCACCACGTACCGGAGGCCCGCTTTGGCGCCCACGAACGCGAGCGAGGCCTCGGCGGCGCGGAGCGCCGCGGCGTCGCGGACCCGCCGCCAGCGGCCGACGACGGCTGGCTTTTTCCCGCCGCCGTCGCCGCCGCCGTCGCCGCCGTCGCAGCGGGACAACTCGCCCTCCTCCTCGTCCAGGAACAGCGCCTCGAAGCGCGCCAGCTTACGCCACGCCTTGGAGGCCCCGAGCGTGTCGCGCGTGAACACGGCCGCCGCCAGGCGCCCCGCCTCGAGCGCCGTCGTCAGGCACCGCTGGTCGGCCGTCTGGAGGAGCAGGATGGGGGGCAGCGGCGGCGGCGGCGGCTGTGCAGGCGCGGGCGCGGGCGTGGGCGCGGGCGCGGGCGCGGGCGCGAAAGGGGAAGCGGGCGCGGGCGCGGGCGCGGGCGCGGGCGCGGAGGGCGCGGGCGCGGGCGACGGCGACGCCTTGGCGGCGAGGCGTCGCCGCGCGATGGGATCCCGGCAAACGCCGCCGCGCACAGCTCTCCTGCGTCCGCCCTGACACGTCGCTGCTGCTGCTGCTTCTGGCGCGCTTGACGGGCCACGGGGACCCCGCGTCGACGCCCGACTTGCTGGCGCGCGCGACATCATCTTTTTCCTTGCTATTTTGTCGTGTGGTTGTTCGCCCTAACCCGCAACAACGGGCGGTATCTGTGTCGGTTCAATTGATGTCGGCTGCGGCTGATTTGTAGCGAACGATTGAAGGGAGCCTCTGGCCAATGACTCGACGGTCCGCCGTCGACCGGATTGTCGCTCGTTGCGCGCGAGACGCTGCGCGCGGGGCGCGCCGCCCCGCACTCTCACAATTGCGACGGCTGCCTCGACGTAAGCTTCCCATTCGTCGGCACAGCTCATAGACGTACTAGTACATCGAACGCGGGCGCGCGCATCGACCCGCAGCACTCTCACTCCTCTCTCTCCTCCCCTTCTCCCCTCCTCCTCTTCTTCAAACGCCGCCCTCCTCCCCCCGCCGCACTTATTCGATCTCAACACGATGCGATCCCTCCTCGCCTCGCGCTCGGCGCCATCGGTGGCAGCACCGTCGCACCAGCGGCGTCGCCCTGCCGTGGCCGCCGCGGCCGCCGTCCGCGCGTCGCTGCCGCCGCTGCCCGCTGCCGACGACGCCGCGACCGCCACGGCCACCCGCCGCTCGGCCCTCCTCCTCCTCCCGGCAACCGCCCTCGCCCTCGCCGCCGGCCTCGCCCTCGCCCCTCAGCCCGCCTCCGCCCGCGAGGGCCGCGACCCCATGGACCGCTACGTCAAGCGCAAGCGCCGCGACCCGCTCTCGGCCTACGTGCCCGCCCTGCTGCTCGCGCGCGCGCAGCTGCTGACCTCGGCCGACGCCCTGAGCGCGGGCGAGCCCGGCGTTGCGCGCGCGCTGCTGCGCACCGGCGCCTTCAGCAACGTGCGCGACAGCGTGCGCGCCGTGGCCGAGTACGCGGATGAGGCCGGCCAGGACGGCAAGAGGCTGTCCGCCGCGTTCGTGCGCGAGCTCGAGGCGCTCGACCTGCGCCTGAGGCGGGCGGCGCGCGAGCGCGACCAGGCCGACGCCGCCGCCGCCAAGAAGGAGGGCGAGGGCGAGGGCGGCGCGCGGGGGGGGGACGCGGCGGCGGGGCAGATGGCGGCCATGGAGGCGTCGACGCTCGCGGCGCTGGACGCGCTCGTGGCGACCGTGCCGCGCGAGACGGTCGAGCGGGCGGAGCAGGTGGTGGCGTCGGCGGGCGACGGACTCGGGGGCGGGGGGGCGGCGGCGGCGGCGGCGGCGGCGGCGGCGGCGGCGCCGGCGGCCCGAGGCGGCGCCGACCCGCTTCTGCTGGAGGGGCTCTTGTCTCCGGAGGTGATCCCCTGAGCATTGAGCGTGATGCCGGAAGGTTACTGCTCGCTCAGGCCCTATGATGGTGTGAGGGAGCGTCGAAAAAAGCAAACAAAAGCAATGGCGCGCGCGGCGTGCGTTGGGGATGGCGCCGCGGACGGGGGCTGGGCTTCTGCGCCCGCTGCGAGCGGCAGGCTGCTCTTCCCCCCCCCCTCGTCCGCGCTGCAAATCAGCTCCAGCCGCTGATCTCGACGATCTCGGGCAGACGCCCGCCGGCGCCAAAGACGCGCCGCTGCTCTGGCTGCTGCGGCTGCTGGTCGCGCCCTGCCGCGGCCGCCGCCGACGACGGGTCGCCGCCGCCGCGCTGCCGGCGCCCCCCCGCGCGCCGCTCCTGGTCGCGCGGGGCGCCGACGTCCGCCGAGGCCTCGGCAGCGGCGGCGGCGGCGGCGGCGGCGGCGGCGGCGACAGCAGCGGCGCCGTCGTCGGCGGTGCGGTGGTGGTGATGACGATGGTCGCGCGCCACCGATGCTGCCTCGGGCAGGCGCCGGCGCGTGCGCGGCCGGCGGCGGGCCGACGCGAGGAGGTCGTCGTTGGCGTCGGCCTCGCCGTCCTCGTCGTCCACTTGCCCCGCCTCGCCGCGATCGCGGCCGCGGCCAGGGTCGCCGCTGCTCGAGCGGCGGCCCTCCTCCTCCTCCCACTGCTGCTGCCGCTGCTGCAGCTGCCGCTGCTCCTCGTCAAAGTGCGGCGGCCGCAACAAGGCGGCCGCCGGCATGTCCCAGGCCAGCACGGCCACCTCCTCGACCGAGGCCGGGCTGGGTGACGGGCTGGGGACGGCGGCACGGCCGCGACCAGGGGGGAGGGGCGACGCCGCCGGTTCGCCGTCGCCGCCGCCGCCGCCTCCGCCGCCGCCGCCGAGTGCGGCGAGCAGGGCGTCCCCGGCGGACGCGCCCAGGCCGCAAAAGGCGGTCGCGCCCGAGACGGCGCTGGTCGGGGCGGACTGGTCCGGCGAGCAGTCGCGCGGAGAGGGCACCGCGTCCAGCTTGGAGCAGGAGGGGGGCGGGCGGATGGCCGGCAGCATCGTGTGTGTGTGTGGTGGGGGGGGCAATGGGTGTCTGTGCCCCCGCGCGTCGTCGGCGCCTCCCTTTTGCCAAAAAAAGAAGGTTTTTCGAAATCGATTCGAAAAACGAAACGAGCACCTATCAAGAGCTTCTCCGTCCGCGTCGCCCTTCGATTGAGAGAGAGGGGTGGCCGGGGCGATGAGTTGCGGGGGTCGCGTGCCGCCCACGCGGACGGGAGGGTGGGCCCGAAAAACTGGAGGAGGCGGCTCGCGGAAGTCTCGCGAGAATCGAAAAACGATAGGCTTCTGTCGATGTCGATTCGAATTTGCGCTCGGATTCCGGGGACGATCGACTGGTTCTTTGTTGTGTGTCGACGTGTCTTGCTGGTGTATGTCGCGTGTGTTTGTGTGCTGTTTGGCTTGAGACGTTGGTCGGTTCCTTTTGAACGAGGAAGTGAGCCTCCCGGGTGAGCCTCCCGCGGCTTTTGGAGCGGCGCCGACGGCGGCGCGCAGAGGCGCTCTCTGTCGACAGAATCGTATTTGCGCTAACAAAAGCGCCGAGGCGCACGGCTGCCTAGAGCATGAGCGTGAGTGAGTGACCCAGGAGAGGAGTCCAGTGCGAAAACCAGCACCAGCAAAAAAACACCGAAACCAAAACAAGGGGAGGGGAGGTCGCGGCGGCGCTAGGGGCGGCCGCGGCCAGGAGGGGGTGAAAAGCAGGGCAGCACCAACAAAAAAAGGGAGGTTCAGCAGAACGACGCTCTTGATGGACACTCGGCGGGGGGGGAGGAAAGGGGTGGCGGGTGAGGAATCACCAAAGCAGGGGGAGGGAGGTGGACGCGGAGTGAACATATACACCGAACACAGCACGGGCGACGGGAGGAGGAGGGGCGGGCGGGGGGGGGAGTCGGGCGGGGGGCGCGCGGCGGAGACAAGGAGAGGGGGCAACAGGCAGGG
>Ga0105053_10001018_pt1 | contig 45214 bp, 37 predicted proteins | sample BON01_FD_78093 | JGI IMG/M metagenome (GOLD analysis project Ga0105053, IMG submission 78093) | Freshwater microbial communities from Lake Bonney liftoff mats and glacier meltwater in Antarctica - BON-01 | ecosystem: Environmental > Aquatic > Freshwater > Ice > Glacier meltwater | place: Lake... | reverse complement strand
CTTGGTGATGGAAACAGTCGGAGCTTGGTTAATGATTTTAACAGCTTCTACGCTGAAGTTAATTGTTTCGGAAATAGCGCTTAGGTCTCCATTGTCAATCACTTTGGCATATACTGTATGATTCCCAAGTGGTGCATTGGCCAAGGTAAAGGAATAAGGAGGTTGAGTGACTGTACTAAGCAGGTTTCCGTTACCGTAGAATTCTACCCGTTTGATTTCTCCCTCAGGATCTGAGGCATTGGCCACCACCTGCAGCGGATCCACGCCTTGGATTAGTACTTGATTATTTGATGGCTTGGTGAGTGTGACAGTCGGAGCTTGGTTAGTAACTGCTGGTTTTTCATCTGATATTTTTGCAAGCAAAACGGAACTATAAGGAGGGATAGTAATGGAACCGGAAAAGGTTTCATTACGCGCACTTTTGTAAGTCCCTTCTAAGGATTTTTGAACCGATGAATTGGAATAGTTATATCCGAAATAGATTAGCTTTGACTTATCTATTGGATCTATTGTCACTTTAGAAATTTTAAGATTGTCTAAATACACATTATTTGCCGTGTTTGGAATTCTAAAAACAAGGCTTTCGTTACTTTTAGAAGTAATTGAATTTAATAGTATTTGATATGTTTTAGCAGAAGTTTTAGTTGCAACTATTTTGTTTGCTTCTCCTTTATCAATGTTGTAAGTACCTTCTAGAAACAATTCAATAGGCATGTCAGCGGTAGAGCTTTTCATGTCAAACTCCACTAAGAAATTATCTCCATTTTCAGCTGCTCCTAAATGGACATATACTGTTGCCTTATTCGAGTTATTTGGATTAATTAGATATGAATTGCCGGTGATTCCATTCGCAACTATCTTATTTGTAGCGTTGTATGCCCCAGCTATAATAGAGGCATCGTTGAAATCACTGCTTTTGATTAAATTTGATGATTTGATTTCATAACTGGATAGATTTAGCTCCGGTTTGCTAGAGTTAACTCCATATCCGTAAGTAGCCTTCCAATCCTGTAAGTTACGATCCACACCTAAAACTCCATCACTTTCAGTTTTGGTATAAATGAAGAATTCGTTATTAAATGGATCTAAGAAGTAATTAGAATTTATAGTGCCTAAAGAGCCTACATCGTTCAATACGGAATATATAGAATAGACGTATTCAGAATTATATATAGAAGAAAATTTGTTGTTTGATATTATAATATTTCGGATTGGATCTCCTAAATTATCATGTAAAAAATGAACTTGACTTTTAGCCTTATAAAATAGATTATTTACGATTTCAATATTGTTTGCATTGTGCAAATATAATCCTTTTCCACTTACAAAAGCAATGGTGTTATCAGCTACTTTTATACCTGAGCTATTATCATCTAGGTATATTCCTTCAGCCATTTCTACCTCTTCGTGTGAACCCAGTTTGTTTCCTTTACCATTTGTAATAATGTTACCTATGATTTCCCTCCCTTTGTTATTTCTATTTCTCAGGCCATCTGAATTAGTGTAAATTCCACCACCATCTTGCTTCAACAAGCAGAATTCATTTACAAAGTTATTTAGAACTTTGGTGTAGTCTCCTCCGAAATGTATACCATTATAACCCACATTTTCAATTGTGTTTTTTTCAATGATAGAGTTATCAGCATCACTACACAAATAGATTCCAATTCCATTCAGGTCACTATTTTTCCCCATTCCTTGGAATTGCATAGTATTGGTAATCACATTATTTCTGATGGTAGAATTGGGAGATCCAAAAGATATATATATGCCATTATTCAAGGAATTATGTATTTCATTATTTTGAATAATGAGCCCTTTGGTTTCTTTTAAATTTATAGCGTTTTCGCCAGCAAATTCTAAAAGGCAATTATCTATTTTCACATTTTCACTTTTGGAAATATTTATTAGATTGGTGTTTGATCCTTTGAAGTGGAGATTCGAAAAAGTCATATTCGTAGAGTACATCTGATTAGTGATTAGATGATCTTTCGTGGCCACAGCGACTTCAACAGATGATAATGAGTGTCCGGTCAGGTTAATTGTAAGTTTTTTGGTATTAGGGTCATAGGCCCATTCTCCAGATTTGTCCAATAGGGAACTATGATTTTGCAAGAAATAACCATAGCCAGCTTGGGCAGGATATACACTTAAGTTGCTTAAATAACTGATACTATTGCCACTAATTGAATTAATTTGATGTCTGTCAATAATCCAATTATTTTTTCTTATCACAACTTCACCGCCACTTCCACTATAGGGGCTGGTTCCTTGGGTGGTTATATAATTGTTGCTGCCCGAGGCAATCGTTAGGTAACCTCCATTAGGTGCATCTGCATTAGGGTATCTACCTATTTCTTGAATTTTGTTATTCAGCAAGACAATCTGAACCTTGGAAGGGTTGTAAGGACTTAGATCTGTTTGATATTTTCCATTACCCACGGAAATCCAATTATTAATAGTAACTAATGAGGTTATAATAGGCTTCGCTCCAGTGCTAAAAGAGGTATATACAATAGGCATGCCGACTGTCCCTGATTTAATGGTATTGATAGTACCGTAGAATGTTTCACCTGATTTGAACAATATTCTATCGTTCCCTTTGAGATTGGAAGCGAAGGAGTTCAATTTGTCAATTGATTTCCAGGGCGTAAAAGGGTTTTGAGCTTCTGTGGATGTCCTGTTGTCATTGCCGGACAGGGAGGAGAAATAATAATCAGTTGCGAATGTCTGATTAGTTGAACCAGCTAGAAGCAGGATTAGAACAAATATCCATATTCTGGAAATTTTGGTCGAGTGATATTTGATTTGATACATTTTTATTTTGCTAAAGTGTGGGTTTTTTAACTATTGATATATAATCAATTCGCATTATTTAGTCTCTAGTTTATCCTGTCTTAATTTATATTTTATTAAATACTATAATATAAATTAGGCAATAAAATATCATACTATAATTTATTTTTAAATAAACTAAAGTTTAAGTTAAATAGCTTAATATTTTCATTTGTGGATTAAAATGAAATGATAACTCTGTTAGGACAAGTTATTTGAGACATGGGGGTGATGATTAATTGTTTATACTTTAGTTTTAGATTAAGCTATATGTGCAGCAATATGCGTGGGTGATTCTAGGGTGATAATCTAAAGCTTGTATATAGGCATATTTAGAGAAATATTAAAAGGTGTAAATCAAGTCATGTAATTGTATTTTGTTAGTGATAATTTGAACTTGATGGTTACTTATTTTAGTCCTGTTTTTGTGGATGTGATAATGTAGTTTGTAGACCTTAATTCGTAATCTGTTTATGATAATTTTTTTATTGGGTGATTACTTTTATTATCATTAGTGAAGATATACGAGAATGTATTTAGGTGCAAGAATTGAGGGTATTAAAAAAATGAAGAGTTAACTATAGATAATTGTTCAATATGTCTTTACCCTATAAATATAAATTTTGTTATTAAAAAAATGTTTCTTATGGCGGATTTGAGACAAAACCAATTTGGAAAAAAAAATAGAATATTTTTGTTGGATTGAGGTTGTTGCCTACATATTCCTGATTTCCACAGAATAATGAATGTGGAAATGGCCTTTTGGGAAAAAATTTCAATGCTTAACCTGCGAGAATTTATCAGAATTACCAAAATCTGCTGTAAAGATCAACTAGGTGGGTTTCCTAAATGTAAAGTATCACTTCAGGTATCTGATGGGTTTCAAAAAAAAAGCCTCATTACGAGGCTTAAATCAAATCTTATCCAGACTCCTTCGTGTTTGCCTATCTTGCTTTTTAAATTCGGAGGAAGTCATTCCAGTTTCTTTTTTGAACTGGGAAGAAAGGTAGGCTACGCTGCTGTATCCGAGTAGATCAGCGATTTCTGAAAGACTTTTCTCATTGTAAAATATCAGTTCCTTCACTCGCTCGATTTTTAATTTGGTAATATACTTTTCGATAGTAATTCCTTCTACCTGTGAAAAAAGCTTGCTGAGGTAAGTGTATTCATGCTGAAGTCTTTCGGAGATAAAACTAGAATAAGTTTCATGCATAATTTCATCAGAATGCTGAATCTTCTCAATCAAGATGCTTTTGATCTGAGAAATCAGAGCTGATTTTCCTTCTTCTAGCAATTCAAAACCTCGTGACTTAAGCGATTCCGCCAGTTGGTTTTTCTGATAAAGACTGGGTAAAGAATCCAATCCTATTTCTCCCAATTCAACAGAAGAGTAGGAGAGTTCCAATTGATCCAAAGCTTCTTTGACGGAGACTATGCACCGAGGGCAGACCATGTTTTTGATGTATATCAGAGCCATTTTTCAGAGATTGTTTACTTACAAATGTATTCAATCAACATAAAGTTCTTATATATGGGATGATCCGATTACTATAAAGGTAAAAAGCATCCTAGAATTACTCCTGGGATGCTTGCATGATAAGAGGAATTAATCCGATATATACTTTAGCAATTTTATGGTATTTAAATTGTTTTAGAGTCAGTTGCTTTGCTTCTATTTTTCTCTCGGTACTACGACGAATTTAATGAAAGGCAGGAAGTGAAGGTCTGGCTTCCAGCTAAATTCCTGTTATAGAATCCTGATATTCAGTCTTAATTAGCCGTCCGCTTATTTGCCTACTAGTTTTAAACCTAATAAGAACCATAGTTTCCATTAACTTAAGGTAGAACCGTTTAATCTATATCTCTTTTAAAGGACTTAAGATGAAGTTGGATAAATCAAATCACACACAATGCACTGGCATAATTCAGCCCGTGCAGGAGGCTTTGGATGAATTGAATGGAAAATGGAAACTACCGATCATAGTAGCCCTGCTGCATGGGTACAACAGGTTTTTGGATATTTCAAGGCCAGTGCAGGCATTACAGACCGTATGCTTTCAAAAGAACTTCGCAAGCTAGAACAGCATCAACTTGTGAAGCGATCTGTATATGACACATTTCCCGTGACGGGTGAATATACAATGACTGAATATGGAGAAACTCTAAAAGATGTAATCAGAGCGCTTCATATCTGGGGGGGGAATCACAGGCGAAAATTTTTTGGAAGTGATTTGTCACGAGTGCCTGTGAACAAGGATCATCTTGGATAATTTAGAGTAAGATTTTGACTAAATAGTATAAAAGCGAAGGCCAAAGCAAGCATCCCAAACCTGTGTAAAAGGTAGCTGTAACTGCGCCATAAGGAACGAGTTTGGGATCAGTGGCCGCTAATCCTGCAGACACTCCGCTGGAAGTCCTTATGATTTCTCCAAAAGCCATAGCCGATCCAGCATCGTTAAGACTGATTTTTTGCGCAAGGATAGGAGTGAAAATCGTCACTGCGATCGTCTTCACCACACCAGCAGCTATACTTAAAGCGATCACTTCCGAACTGGCTCCCAGCGCAGCACCTTGTTACTGGACCTATTATATAAAAGTGCATGCGCCTGCTCCAATAGTGGCTAAGCTCACGGCGTTGCGATATCCCCAAAGCCAAGCCATGGCTACTCCAGAGATAAAGAAGATTAATATCCCGATAATAAGAGAAATAAGGCCCAACAAACCGGATTTTTTGATGAGGATGAAACTTGCGCCCATTGCTGTAGCTACGATAGCAAAGTCCCTAAACATGGATCCTCCCAACACTCCAACTCCGTGGAATACGGGTATGTCAGCTAATCCTTTATCTCCACCTGTAAAAACGCCTCCTACATATCCCAATACCAACCCTAAAAAGATGGCAATAGCAGAACCTGGGATTCGTCCATTCAATACTTTCCTGGAAAATAAATCTGAAAGATAAGTGAGCAATCCTATGGCTAGAAAGCCTACGATCAATGCATTTTTGTCAAATACCTTTAGCAGTTCTTCCATGTCAGTTTTGTCGGAAGTCTTTCATGAGAACTGGGAAAAAGGCAAAGGCAAAAATCACAGGGATGATCCCCGCAACAATGGCCAAATTCCCGCTGGAGATAGCTGCTTTCACATTCAGACTGGCAGCCATAGCGATCACAACAGGAATGTACATTTTGTTCCAAAAATCAATTCCAGAGATTATTTCATGTTTCCACCAGCCTTTTCGCTCAAACAATTCTTTCAGAAGCATCAGGATGATCATCGCAAAACCCACACCACCAACGTTTGAATTTATTCCTATAAGCTTACCTAGAAGCTCGCCAAGCCACTGACCGACGAGATATGAAAAGGAGAGTAACGCTAAACCGTATATAAGCATCAGAAAAGTTTTTTCAACTCATTCTTCGTCACTTTTCCCATCATATTTCGAGGTAGATCATCAATTAAAATATATTGGCGTGGGGTTTTATAGGGAGGCATTCGCTCTCGCATCCAGCTATTGAGTTGCGCTAGATCAGGAGTATCATCACAAACTAAAGCTGCTACCACCAGTTCTCCCCATTCTTCATTTGGGATTCCGACCACTCCGCTATCCTTAATGCCTGGATACGTACGTAAAACTTCTTCAATCTCCAGTGCTGAGATTTTATATCAACCAGATTTTATAATGTCAATGGAATCTCTCCCTAAAATCCGAAAATAGCTATCTTCCAAAACTGCAATATCTCCAGTCATGAACCAGCCATCTTCAGTGAAGCTTTTAGCTGTTGCTTCAGCTTTGCCCCAATATTCTTTAAACACGCATGGTCCTTTCACTTGAATCTCTCCTGGCTCCCCATCTTGCACAAGATTGTTTTGCTCATCCACAGTTCTGATTTGCACGTTGGGAAGAGGCTGACCAATATAGCCTGCTCTTCGTTCTCCGTCATATGGGTTGCTGATTGCCATGCCTATTTCAGTCATTCCGTAACGCTCCAGTAAGTAATGTCCTGAAATTTCTTTCCATTTTGTCATTACAGAAACAGGCAAAGCAGCGGATCCTGAAATCATCAAGCGGAAGTTTGACATTCTAGCTGACAGTCTTTTTTGTTCGTCTAGCGGGAGATTTTCGAATTCTGAGATTAATTTGAAATAGATGGTTGGGACGGCCATGAAGACATTGAGTTTGCCTTCATCGAAAACCCTGAAAACCTCTTTTGCGCTGAAAGGATTAAGAAACTCGACTTTGGCACCAGACCATAGCGCACAACAGAGCACATTGATGATCCCATGTACGTGATGAAGTGGGAGGATTTCCAAAATGTAATCATCAGAAGACCAGTTCCAAGCTTTTACCAAGGTACTGATTTGTGATTCTATGATCGCATGTGTCGTCAATACTCCTTTTGGAAGTGAAGTAGTACCAGAAGTAAACAGGACCATTGCTCCTCGATTTTTGCTGATTTGCGGTAGCTCTACTTTTACCAAAGCCAAAATCGACTCCATTTCAATGAAATGTATAGCTGAATCGGATTTGTATTTCTCTAGAATTGATACGTACGCTCGGCTTACAATAAGATAATCTGTTTGAGTATCTTCTATGACATAAGCCAACGAAGGGAGGGGGTAGTAAATGCAAAGTGGAACGGCAATGCCTCCAGCTCTCCATATTCCCCATTGCACAGCTACATAATCTATACCCGGAGAAACCATAAAAGCCACTCTCGCTTCTTTTAGATCTAATCGATCATAAAGTAATGCCTCACTGACGCCGTGACTTCTGTCAAGTATATCTTGGTAAGAATAACTTGTTTGAGAATCTATTACCGCAGTTTTAGAAGGAAACCTACGGGCGTTTTATACAAGTTGAAGCATGGATGTCGGTTAATTGAGGATATCTATTTGAAATGAAAGATAAAAGCTAATGTTAATAAATGAAATAATAGTTGCCTGATTTGCTTGTATTATGTTAAACATACTTCTGAAAAGCTTTTCAATTCCTGATTTGGCAAAAAACGAATCTTATTTGTTCTGTATTTGCAGAACTAACTGAACTTATACTATCTTCGACCCGTTATCAGCCCATAACCCAAATTATTTGAAGATGGTATTGACAGAAAGACATAAGGAATTGATCGAAAGAATTGGTGTATTCCATGAGCATAAGGGAATGCAGCCACTGGTAGGTAGAATTATAGGTCTGCTGTTGGTTCATGAAGAAGGAGAAGTTTCTTTCGACGAAATCGTGGAGCATTTAAGCGTAAGTAAAAGTGCTGTAAGTAATGCATTGACCTTTCTGCAGGCCAAAGGGCGCTGTGTTTATTCTACTAGGCCTGGTGATAGAAAGAGATACTTCGCTTTGAAAGTAAGTGATTGGAAAGAAGATTTTGAACGGGAGCTTGAAAATCTCGCTGAGATTCAAAAATTCATTGATGAAGTTTTGGAAGTTAGAACCGAAAAAAATCCTGAATTCAATTGTAGAATGAAAGATTTCTCTGATTTCTTGGGCTTCTTCAAAAAGGAAATTCCAGCCTTGTTTGATCGATTTAAAAAGCAGCAAGCTTAAAAAAATTTGAACATTTAGTTCATTAAAGACAGAACCAACTATATGTTTTATAACAAACTATTATTCAGAGACATGTTAAAGAAGTATTTAACGTATGCATTTTTCTTGATAGCTCCAGCACTGGTGATGGGGCAAGAAAAGGTGCAGGAATTTATCCTTCCTGATACGCTCACATTGAAAGAGAGTATACAGATAGGATTGGATAACAACCGAACGCTGAAGAAGGCCATTCTTGATGAAGAGAAGGCTAAATATCAAAGAAATGAGATCAGGGGAGCAGGTCTTCCACAGTTTTCTGCGTATGGTCAGTACAACAATTTCTTGGATGTATTCCCACAGGCAGTGCCAGGTGGAATTTTTGGTGGAGACCCAAATGAACTTCAGGTGATTTCGTTAGGTGTGCCTCAGTCCTTGAAAGCTGGTTTTGAATTGAATCAGTTGATTTTCAGTAATTCCTATTTGATAGGATTGAAAGCGGCTAAGACTGGCGAAGAGTTTTATCGCATTTTGGCTGAGCAATCTGAGGAAGATGTGATCCACGAGATATCTATGAATTACTTAGGTGTGATTCAACTGGAACTTCAGAAGGAAAATTTGCAGGCGAATATCGACCAGCTTCAGAGCCTTGAGAAAATCCTACAGTCACAATACGACAATGATCTTGCTCGTAAAGTTGATCTAAATCGTGTGAAAGTGAATTTGACATCCATTGAAAGTGAGCTAGACAACTTAGGAATTGCTATCTATCAACAAGAAGGTTACTTGAAGTTGTTGATGGGTATTCCAACAGATACTGATATTAATTTAGATCAATCTGTAGCAGATATAGATGAGGAAGTAAAGAATTTTCAAGTTCAGGATTTCAATATTTTCGATAGAAAAGACATTCAGGTTTTGGGGGTACAGGAGCAGTTGTATGAGTACGAATACAAGAACATCAAAGCTGCTAATCAACCACAGTTGGTAGGTTTTGCTGACTTCAACAAGAATGCTTTCTCTCAGGACTTTAATTTTCTAAGCCAAAATAAAGTATGGTATCGGGGACTCTTGATCGGATTTAAACTTCAGATTCCGATTTTCGATGGGATGCAGACCAAATACAAAGCTGCTCAATCCAAAGTAAGCGCTCAACAATTGAGTCTTGATCGTCTTCAGGCAGAGGATGCTGCAGAACTGGAGTATAAAAATGCACTCAACAAGTACTACAATTCTTTAAATACACTAGCGTCTTTGGATAGCAATCTAGCTCTCGCTGATGATGTGTTCCGAGAGACAACATTGCTTTACAAAGAAGGACTAAGCCCACTTACTGATTTGCTCGATGCCGAGACTACAAAGCGACAAGCACAAGCCAACTATACTAATCAAATCATACAGGTTCGAATCGCTCAATTAGACATTCTGAACTCCTCTGGAAAAATCAAAAAATTTTTTACTATAACAGAAAACTCATACCAACAATGAAAAAGTTAATCATTATAGCCTTACTTCTGGTAGGAGTAGGAGCAGTAGCTTTCACGCTATATAACAATAAGACGGAAATGAACGAGGAAGCCACACTTGCCATGAAATCCAGTGAATATATCTCTGTAACTGTGGAGAAAGTAGCGGAGAAGACTGTCAACAGGAATTTTGAATCAAACGGAGTTTTTGAGCCTTCGCAAGAATTGAAATTGATGTCTGAGACTTCAGGAGCTATCGTGAAGATTCAAAGAAGAAAGGGAGATTATGTACGCAGAGGAGATTTGCTTGTGCAGATTGATGATCGTCTAATTCGTTCGGAATATACAATAGCTAAGCTAACTAGAGACCAAGCAGAAAAAGACTTGAAGCGTTTTGAAAACCTAGCTGCAACTGACGCCATTACTAAAAAGCAACTGGAAGAAAATGAAAATGCATTCAAAATCGCTGATGCACAATTGTCAGCATTGAAGAAGAGATTGGATGATACGCAAGTGATTGCCCCTATTGCTGGTTTTATCAACGAAGACTACTACGAATTGGGAACTTTGGTGAGCCCAGGAATGCCTTTGGCAGATATCATCAACAAGAACCCATTGAAATTAGCTGTGAATGTGACAGAAACTGAAATCGCCAAGGTCAAAAAAGGCGATGAGATTGCAGTGAGAGTGAATGCTATTTCCAGTCAGGATTTTACAGGTAAAGTTCATTTCATCTCTGATATGGCTGATGCTTCTTTCAAATATCAGGTGGAGCTGATCATGAACAGTAAAAATCAGGATGAGATCAAACCCGGTATGTTTGGAACGGCTATGTTCAAATTTTCGCAGGAAGAGAAAGTGTTGATGATTGACAGAAAATCTATCGCAGGAAGTTTGAAAGATCCAGGAGTTTACTTGATCAAGGTCGGTACAGCAGTATATCAGCCTGTGAAAATTAATCCTTTGGATGATGGATCTGTGGAGATTTTGGAAGGCTTGAAAGCTGGTGACGAAGTGATCGCTTCTGGTCTGATCAATGTGAAAGAAGGAACAAAAGTCAAAGTTCAGTAAACTATGCAAATCACTAAAATTGCTATACAACGTTCGACCATGGTGGTCGTACTGTTTACCGTGCTGACGTTGCTGGGGATTTTTTCCTACTCGCAGTTGTCATACGAACTTTTGCCAAAAATGGCTTCCAACGTGGTAACGATTTCTACAATCTATCCTGGTGCAGCACCATCGGAAGTAGAAACTTCCGTGACCAAGAAGATTGAGGATGCTGTAGCTTCTTTGGAAGGTATTAAGTCCATGAGTTCTATTTCTCAGGAGAGTATTTCCATCATTACGATTGAGCTGGAAGCTGGAGAAGATGTGGATTATTCTATGCAAGATGCACAGCGTATGATCAATGCGATCTTGGGTGATCTTCCTGATGATGCAGATCCACCGAGTTTGGGCAAGTTTGATTTGGATGATTTGCCGATCATGCAGTTGGCAGTTTATTCCAATTTGAATCCATCCGAATTCTATGATTTGATCAAAAACAAGATTCAGCCTTCATTGGCTCAAATCAAAGGTGTTGCCCAAGTGAGCATGCTGGGTGGTACCGAGCGTGAGATCAAAGTAAACTTGGATAGAAACAAGCTGGACGGATACGGTATTTCACCCGTTGCTGTAGCTCAAACTATCAATGCCAGTAATTTAGATTTTCCTACGGGAAGATTGAAGAAAAAAGAAGGACAGGTTTTGATCCGTCTTGCGGGTAAATTCCAAACTATTCAGGATATAGAAAATCTGGTAATTGCCTATCGTGATGATGAATCACCGATCCAACTGAAGGAAGTAGCTGAAGTGGAAGATTCATATAAAGATGAGGATATCCTTACCAGACTAAATGGTAAATCAGCGATAGGTATTACAGTTCAGAAGCAGTCCGATGCGAATGCAGTTGAAGTTTCTGAGGTTTTGGAACATGAACTACATATTCTTGAGGAAAGCTATACTTCAGAGGGTGTTTCGTTCCAGATTTCTCAAAACACCTCCGAGTTTACCTTAGAAGCTGCGAATGACGTGATCAAGGATTTGATTATTGCGATTGTGTTGGTGGCTTTGATTATGCTCTTATTCCTGCACAGTATCCGAAATGCGATCATCGTAATGGTTGCCGTGCCCGCATCTATTGTGGCGACATTTACCGTGATGTACTTAGCCGGATTTACGTTGAACTTAATGTCTTTGCTTGCGCTGTCACTGGTGGTAGGTATCCTTGTGGATGATGCCATTGTGGTAATTGAAAACATCTACCGGCACCTAGAAATGGGAAAAACTATCGCTCAGGCTTCTTACGATGGTATTTGCGAAATCGGGTCAACAGTAGTTTCGATCACCTTGGTAATTATCGTGGTATTCGTGCCACTTGCGATGACCGGAGGTTTGATTGGAGGTATTTTGGCTCAGTTTAGTATTACTGTGGCTACGGCTACACTGATAAGTTTACTTGTGGCATTTACACTGATTCCGCTGCTCACATCGAGATTCTCGAAGCTGGAACACCTGGATAAGAATTCCTTCTTTGGAAAAATCGTCTATGCTTTTGAGGCGGGTTTAGATGCTTTTGTGGATTGGTTAGTCAGTATTTTGAGATGGGGATTTGCTCATAAGTTTGCGTTGCTTGGGATCACATTTGTACTCTTTATTTCTTCTTTCTTCCTTGTGATCAAAGGCTTTATCGGATCTGAATTCGTTTCCGAAGGCGATAGAGGGGAATTCTTGCTACGACTTGAGCTTCCAAAAGACGCTATACTAGAGCAGACCAACTTCAAGACCCGTGAGGTGGAAGATTACTTGAGAACATTGCCAGAAGTCACTGAGGTATTTACTACCGTAGGTGTGGCGAGTGGTCAGTTTACCGGTTCGCAGTCTTCTCCATTTACATCAGAGATTTTGGTGAAATTGGTAGGTTCTGAGTACAGATCTATGACTGGTCCTGATTATGCCAGAAATCTTGAAAACTACCTTGAGGAGCATATCACTGGAGTTGAATTTACAGGTGTACCGATTTCTATTATGGGAACTGCAAATGATGCACCTATTCAGGTGATTGTTTCTGGTCCTGATAAGGATTCGATCCGTATGGTTTCAGAGAAAATTGAAGCAATTCTAGCTGGATTGACAGGTACACGAAAGGTTGAAAGTTCTTTGGAAGATGGTAATCCAGAAATCCGTGTAGAAGTGGATCGCTACAAAATGAATGAGCTTGGACTATCTATGGATATGGTCGGCGGAGCACTTCAAGTAGCTTTCAACGGGAACGATGATTCCAAGTACACTGACGGTGATTACGAATATGACATCATGGTGAAGTTGAATGAGTTTGACAGAAAGTCTATCTCTGATGTTCAGAATATCACTTTCCTCAATAGAAGTGGGAAGCTGGTGAAGCTAGAACAATTTGCGACAGTGAACCAGTCAGAAGGCCCTACTAAATTGGAGAGAAGAGACCGAGTTTCTTCTGTGAAAATCACATCACAGGTTGCCGGTGTTCCTTCAGGTACGGTAGGTGCAGAATTGACTGCCGCGATTGATCATATGGATCTTCCGCAGCAAGTTCAGATCAACTATGATGGTGATATGAAAAACCAAAGTGAAGGGTTCGGATCATTGGGAATTGCTCTTATGGCGTCTATCATTTTGATCTACTTGATCATGGTGGCCTTGTATGATTCTTATATCTACCCACTGGTTGTGATGTTCTCACTTCCGATGGCATTGATCGGATCCTTACTTGCTTTGGCACTGACCAAAGGAACGCTGAGTATCTTCTCTATCATGGGTCTGATTATGCTTATGGGACTGGTAGCGAAGAATGCGATCTTATTGGTCGATTTCACCAATCAGTTGAAAGCGGAAGGAGTAGCCGTGAAAGCAGCTTTAGAAAAGGCTGTGAAGATTCGATTCCGACCAATCTTGATGACTACGATTGCGATGGTAATTGGTATGATGCCAATTGCTTTGGCGACTGGCGCTGGTGCAGAATGGAAAAACAGTTTGGCATGGGTAATTATCGGTGGCTTGCTTTCTTCCATGTTCCTGACCTTGGTCGTGGTTCCGGTGATCTATTATCTCTTTGACCGCTTTATGGTGAAAATCGGTAAAGCTGAGAAGACGCATATTGAACTCGAAGACACGAGTGTGGAAGAGTTTGAAACCGAAGCAGCTGCTTACGTCTAGATTAAAAAAACAATTATCTAGTCTGCAATTATGCTTTAAGCCTAGCTCCTTTGTTTTTTTGACCGAAGTCAGAAGACAGGTGAACGAAGTGTCCTCATTGCTTGTGTTTTACAAATCCTATAATGCGTTGGTCTCATTAATTAAAGACGAATAGAAAACTAAAATTGACAAATATTCTAACCCTTGCTGGTCAACAAGATTAGCACGGGTTTTTTAACTACATACCCAATGAAAAAGTATACTGATTTACGCAAAATCTCAAAGGTCTTCCAGCAATATGGCATAGCGCTGACGGGGAAAAGAAAGTATGCTTCTTTCGAGTGCGATCTGAGAATGGATAAGGTTTTTGTCTCAGGATTGATCTTCGAACTAGAGTACGAATTGAAAAAACAAATAGCAGATGATAAGGTGGAAGGTGTGCAAGCACCCGCCCAGATTATAGAATTGTTGATGAGTTGATTTTACTAGTAAACGGGCGATAAATATTTCGCCCCTACTTTTGGGAAATAGCCCCGGATTTTCGGGGCTATTTTTTTCTATTGTCTCATGCTACAGGTGCGAATAATCTTTCGTTATGATGTCGCGTGTTGTAAGACCTATGCAGTGTTAACGTGATAGCCGCCAGACTATAGGATCTCTTAGAAGGTCTTTTTAAGTCATTTTTTTGTTTGAGATGCTTAACCTTTGAGGTTTTTTTCGAACCTCGTATGTTTCGATTCATGTTAATAATCATTCTAGTTTCTATTTGGATTGTAACTCCTGTGGTGTATACTCAGGATTACACAGCATGAATATCGGCTTGGAAATGTGAGGGGAGATAATCGCACGGAAGGTAGGGTTGAGCTTGTGCGCGATGATAAGAACGGCGGATCAGCTTGCCTGACATTAAACAGTTCTCCATAATTGAAGCCAAAAAAGTCTTATAGCCCGTTTGACATATACCAGGAAATGAGAATAAAGATTACGAATTATAGAACCTCGCTACTCAATAAAAATAGAAAGGGAAGGCTCCCTTAGAAACCTTCCCTACCAATGACGTAGTCAACTAAACTAAAAGAGAAAAGCCTTAATCTCCGTGTGAGCAGCAAGACCTAAACTATGTCATTGCTTAATTAAGTACTCAAAATGGGTATACATAGTTCGCTTTTTAACGAATATTTTAATTAGGTTTAGTTTTTTACAGAGGACGATGATGATTCAAATCAGAATGCAACTGCTTTGTCATCACCTCTTGGATCTGCGCCACCTTCTAGTTTCCCATCCGGTAAAACTAAAATAGCATCTACTTTTCCGATTATTGGATTGTTGTTCTCCAAGATGATATATCCTTTTGCTCTCAAATTAGAAATCAAGGTAGAGTCAAAAGAACTAGGTTCAAAACTTACCAAATCGGGCAACCATTGGTGATGAAATCTTGGAGCATTTACAGCTTCCTGCATTCCCATTCCAAAATCTCTCACATTCATAATAATTTGAACTACCGATGTGATAATGGTCGAGCCCCCTGGAGTGCCAACGACCATCCAAAGTTTACCGTCTTTTTCGATCAGGGTAGGGGTCATGGAGCTCAGCATTCTTTTGCCAGGCGCTATGCTATTTGCTTCTGCTCCGATTAGTCCAAACATATTTGGAACTCCAGCTTTAGAACTGAAGTCGTCCATTTCGTTATTCATAAAGAAGCCCAGCTCCTCTATGTAAACCTTAGACCCGTATCCTCCATTAAGAGTAGTGGTCACAGAAACGGCATTCCCTTCCATGTCCACAATAGAATAATGGGTCGTTTCCATGGGCTCGGCGTAGGCAAATTGACCTTCTGCAATATCTTCTGACTTGGTGGCTTTATCGAAAGAGAAGGTTTCCATTCTGGACGTTAAATAAGTTGAATCTAGCAACTTAGCTATCGGAATATCTGCAAAATCAGGGTCTCCCAAATAGAAATTCCGATCGGCATAGGCTCTACGTTCAGCTTCAACCAATACTTGGATGTGTTTTTCACTATGATATCCATATTCTTCCAAAGCATAGGGTGCTGCCATACTCATGATCTGAGCTATCGTGACACCTCCGGAGCTAGGCAGTGACATAGATATGATGTTAAGACCTTTATACTCGAACTCAATTGGTTTTCTCCAAACTGCTTCGTATCCCTTTAGATCATTTTCAGTAATAATTCCACCAAGTTTTTGAATGTGCTTTGCAAGGATGTTTCCCGTTTCCCCTGCATAGAATTCATCCCGTCCATTGGTAGCTATTCTCTTGAGCGTTTCTGCCAAAGCAAGATTTTTCACCGTGTCTCCTGAGGAAAACTCTTTTCCATAAAACGTGTTTTCTCCGTTAACCTCTACCAGCGTTGCTCTTACACCATTTAGCCGGATTGCTTGGTTTTGCGTGACGACAAAGCCCTTAGCTGCCAATTCAATAACAGGTTGGAGAACCTCTGCGGGAGTCAATCTACCAAATTTCGCTTGGGCTTCGAAAATTCCAGCTATCGTTCCTGGAACTCCAGAAGCTAGTGCTCCTTTGGTACTTAAGCCTGGAATCACCTCTCCATTTTCATCTAAGTACATGTCTTTGGATGCTGCACCTGGAGCTTTTTCTCTATAATCCAGTCCGCCTGTACTGCCGTCTGCCAATCTATAAACCATGAATCCGCCGCCACCTAAGTTGCCGGCAAATGGGTAGACAACAGCCAGAGCCATCTCCGTCGCCATCATTGCGTCAAATGCGTTTCCGCCTTTTCGGATAAGCTCCAAACCAATAGCAGACGCCTCTTTTCTGGCAGAAACGACCATAGCATGCTCGCCTATTTCGCCTACTATTTTTTTCTCCTTAGTAGTAGGATTAGCACAGGCAGTAAAAAACATGGCCGATCCTAAGATCAGCCATATAAGTTTAGTGAATTTTACTTTCATTCTTCTAGTAGGGTCTCGTTGAAGAGCTTTAGAATACGCTTGTATTCGTCTGTCCAAGAGCTTGGTTCTACGAATCCGTGATCTTCCACTGGATAGATTGCCATTTCCCAATTGTCTTTTCCAAGCTCGATAAAGCGCTGAGAAAGTCTCACCACATCTTGGAAGTGTACATTCACGTCAACCATCCCGTGCGCCATTAGAAGGTTGCCTTTCAAGCCTTCGGCAAAGTAGATAGGGGAAGAGCGACGATAGGCAATTGGATCTTCTTCGGGTGTGTTCAAAATGTTGGCTGTATAGCCATGATTGTAATGCGCCCAGTCAGTTACTGAACGAAGCGCCGCTCCTGATTTGAAAGTTTCAGAAGCATTGAAAAGTGCCATCAAGGTGATGAAACCGCCATAGCTACCACCATACAAGCCCACACGATCTGGATCTACGCCATGATTAGCAACTAGGTATTTAACTCCGTCAACCTGGTCAGAAAGGTCTTTTCCTCCCATATGGCGATAGATTCCTGTTCTCCAGTCACGGCCATATCCAGCAGATCCTCGATAGTCAATATCCAACACGGTATAACCCAAATCTGTCAGCAGATTGTGGAACATGTATTCTCTAAAGTAGCTGCTCCACCATTTATGTACGTTTTGGAGATATCCTGCACCGTGAACGAAAACTACTGCAGCTCCATTGCTTTTAGCTGGATCGGGAGTGTAAAGTCTGGCAGGAACTTGTGCTCCGTCTTCAGCAGTAAATCTCACAATTTTCGGATCTCTCCAATTATAAGCTTTGAATTCATCGCTTTGACCTGAAGTCAGTTGCTCAGCCTTTGCACCTACTTTATTGTCTTGAAGGTAAAGCTCAGCGGGTTTATTACTGTAGGAATAGATGATAGCTAACTTTTTCTCATCTGGAGAAAGGGACACTTCATTGTTCCCAATCATGGAGGTGAGCTTCTGCATTTTTCCGCCCATTAGTGGCATCTTGTAGAAATGTCGCTCTCCCGGATCCACTTCAGAAGTGGTCAAATACCATGATTTTTTATCCTTCGAAAGGAAAGGATCAAACACTTCATAGTTTCCAGAAGTCAGGGCTTTCTTTTCTCCGTTTGTCACATCAAGCAGATAAAGATGTGAATAACCGCTTGCTTCTGATTGGAAGTAGATGTGCTTATTATCAGGTAACCAGCCTAATGTTCCTCCATAAAAAGATCTTCCTATACCTGGGCCCGAGATCCATGCTTCGTCCCGTTGTCTATCCAGTGAAGTTAACTTTCCCGTCTCCAAATCAACGGAAGCGATCCATCTGTCCTTATTATCTGCAGAGCCGATATTGACGATAGCATTTTTGCTGTCTGGTGAGAAGTAGAGACTAGAGAACATCACATCTCTTTCTTTTTCTTCCCAAGTTTTCTCGGGATAGTCAGTTACATAATCAGGCAAATCTTTGATTCCTGGTAGCTCAGAGGCGCTGATGAAATACACCGTGTCGCGCTTCAAATCATAAATACCAACATCAATTTTAGTAGGAGTAGTGCCAACTTTAGAGCGGGTACTTAGGTCGGTAGTATATCCAGACGCATCCACATAATCTGGAACTATAGTATTCTTGTTTTCAGAAGAATTGTAAATGGTGAAGGTTGCGAAGTTTCCATCTGGGGACAATTGCAGATTTGCGGGGCTTTTTCCCTCCGTATAATAAGTATATTGTTCCTCTTCGGAAGCACGGTACGCGTCACGATAATCTCTACGTAATTTACCGTTCTCTTTTCGCTCATTTAGCACACCTAGAAGTTCTAGGTTTTCTGTTTCCACCCAATCCACTTTTTCATCCTCATTTTTGGATTTGTCTTTGGGTTTTGTTTCGGTGGAGATATTGGTGACTTTTCTAAATGTTTTGGTAGATCTATTGAAAACAAAAAGATTCCCCTTAGAGGTCAATGCGATCTCCATTTCATTCGTCATGAACTTCGGATCATTGAAATTCTCTGGCCATTCGATGAGTAGAGATGAAGTATGCGAAGACATATCTTCAAGCATCAATTTCCTGTCTATTTGATATAGTCGTAGTGACTTGTCGGCATTAAAGTCTTCTTCGCTGCGTTCGTTAGCTTTCATTTCTTTCCAACTCACTTTAACTATAGCGCCTTTTTCGTCCAATCCCAGTTTATACAAAGAATCGGCTGGATCCTTATCTCTGTTGTATCGGAAGTAAATTGATTGAGAATCATCAGTCCAAGATACGGAAGAAGGGAATGTCCCCATCCACATCGGGTCGCGCATGATGTGTTCTATGCTTAAAGTTGATTGAGCCTGAGCTTGCAAAAGGACAATGCAAAGCAAAGGCAGAAACAGTAGTTTTCGCTGCATATTCGTATGGGTTTTTTTATTCTGAAATCAATTAAGTGTCTTGAGAAACTGATTCAGCTCAGTTTCTATTTCAATAAGGTGTGCTTGAAGGCTGTCATTTAAAATCTGAAACTTGTCAAAATTGTTCTCAATTTCTCCCAAAATTTTCCGGGTTTTTTGAGCTCCTATGTAGATCATAGTTGGTTTCGCCTTGTGACAGCGCCTTTTAATTGTCGCAAAATCATCTTGCTTATGGAATATATCCAGCTCCTTCAAATCTTTGATATTGGTTTCTAGAATTATATGAACCATCTCTCGAATCAACTCGCGCTCATCTTCTCCAAAGTAATTATAAATCGATTGCTCACTTATATATTTATACATGACTGGATGAAAAGGCTCTAAAATGTAAAAAGTAGGTTTGATCTATCTTCATAAAATTAACCACATTTTTGAAAAAGTTTAATTTTTAGTCAAGGTCTTTCAATAAATCATGAGTAATGGTCTCAGATCTCCTATGATTGGTTAATTTTGCGTGACACAAAGTGAAAAACTAATACGGCATGCAAAGGAGTAAGAAGATATTTTTGATACTGTTCGTGATATTCATGTTGATCATGTGCTGGATCGGATATGACATATCCCAGAGAACTACCTTTCCAAGTTCCAAAGGTAATTTGGAGCAGCGAATTGGAGATGAATTAAAAAATGACGGGAAATAGACAAATTTATCTCTCTATACTTTTACAATAGACCACACTTACTTGGTAGCCTCGCCTAGAAAAAACCAACTCAATGGATAACTTAATGACTCGCCAGCTTGACCTTATTTTACGTGAGGGGGAAGTGGATTTTGAGCGAGATTTTGAATTAGAACTAGAACCTAAATATTTGGATCAAAAGGGGTTGAATTGGCTCAAAGAAATCTATGAAGATTTGGGGGGAAATGGAAAAATACCATTACTGGAAAAGTTGAAATTCGACTTCAAAATCAATCGAAATTTGTTCGTATATGATGATGAAATACACTTCAATAGATATCGACTAATTACCTTTAGATCAGATCTTTATTCAGATCTTAATTTCCCATTTCTAGAAACTCAAAAGCGCCTGTGTAGAAGTTATGAAAAGGAATGTCTGAAAGTAGGAATGCAGCATAGAATCTGGAATGGTGCACCTATAGCCAAGCATAGTTTTGGGGAATCAAGTGAACCTGGAGATTTCTCAAGAAATGGAGCTGTGGGGTGGAAGCTTGAAGCATACAATGATGCTCAATTTGATTTGCAAACAAGGATTCATGGATACAAGCTTTTTCGTATCACTCCTTTCGAAACATTAATGACGGGAGGCTCACTTAAGCGCTTGGATCAATTGCTCATCAATCCTAAAGAGGAGCAACGCACGATGCTTTTGAACTGGTTTATACGAAAATATCAATCGTAGATATTTACCGCTGAGTTCACAAAGACTTCCCAGAGGACGCAATTGTCAGGTCGAAAGGCATTTAGCTAAATAGGGTCACTATATCACATTTAGTGAAGTCCAGATTCTCCAGCTTTCAAGCAAAGGAGAACTTTCATTCTCTTTTGTGAAGTTCTTATCCAAGAATTTCTTTAGTTAGAAGAAGCCTGATTTACGTCACGAAAATAATCCGAAAATCTCCCGCTCAACTCTTTCTACTACCAAAGAGAAATCACCTGGATTCTCCACAAAATCAAGGTTATTGACATCTATAATCAATAATTTTCCTTCGGTATATCCAGCGATCCATTCTTTGTAGTGTGTATTTAGGTTTTTCAAGTAATCTATCCGCATGGTTGTCTCATAGCTTCTCCCGCGCTTTTCGATTTGACCTACCAGCTTCGGAATATCAGCTTTGAGGTAGATCAACAGATCAGGGGCTTTTACATGAGCGATCATACTGTTGAATAGACTTTGGTAGTTTGCGTAATCCCGCTGAGTCAGTAGCTTACTTTTATAAAGATTGGCCGCAAATATATAGGCGTCCTCATAGATGGTTCTATCCTGAATCGTTGGCGTATCGCTCTGCTGAATCTTCGTGAGTTGAGTGAATCGAGAGTTAAGAAAATACACTTGAAGATGGAATGACCACCTTTTCATATCTTCATAAAAGTCAGGAAGATAAGGGTTGTCATCTACAGCTTCAAATTCAGCTTTCCAGCCATAGTGTTTAGCTAGTTTTTCGGTAAGGGTAGTTTTACCACTACCGATATTACCGGATACAGCGATGTGCATATTTTCTTATTTGCTAAAGCGAGGAGATACGATAGAATTTTTGCTACCAGCGGTGTATTTGTAAAAGCCTTCGCCAGACTTCACTCCCTTGAATCCAGCTTCAACCATATTGACTAATAAAGGACATGGAGCATATTTAGGGTTGCCAAAGCCCTCATGAAGTACTTTGAGAATGGAAAGGCAAACGTCCAAACCGATAAAATCGGCTAAGTGTAAAGGTCCCATAGGATGCGCCATTCCAAGTTTCATCACCGTGTCAATTTCATGCACACCAGCTACACCTTCAAAAAGGGTATAAATCGCCTCATTGATCATCGGCATTAGAATTCTATTTGCCACAAAGCCAGGATAGTCATTTACTTCAACAGGATCTTTAGAAAGATCGGAAGAGAGATTCATGATTTTCGCAGTCACTTCATCGGAAGTAGCATAGCCACGAATTATTTCCACGAGCTTCATCACAGGAACCGGATTCATGAAGTGCATGCCAATTACCTGTTCTGGTCTGTTGGTTACTGCAGCTATTTTTGTGATGGAAATAGAAGAAGTGTTGCTTGCAAGAATTGCTGATTTTGGACTGAATTGATCTATTTGGCGAAAAATATCCAGCTTAATTTTCATATTTTCAGTAGCAGCTTCCACCACCAAATCCGCAGATTTAACGCCAGTCTCCAACGTTGTGAACGTTTGAATTCTACCTAATGCTTTGTTTTTTTCCTCTTCTGAAATCAACCCTTTACCAACTTGTCTATCCAAGTTTTTTGTGATTGTGGCTAGTGCTTTTGTCAGATATTCTTGTTCGATATCGATCAGGCTTACGTCATAGCCATGCTGCGCAAATACATGCGCAATACCGTTTCCCATCGTGCCAGAACCAATGACTGAGATATTTTTCATAAGAAGGTAAATAAGATTAAAGTTAGAATTTGGGTCTATTTCAACTGATTTAGCTAGCTGAAGAGTTCAAAGCTAATTCCGACCGTCGCCAAATCCAATTTTTTAACTTTCGATTCCTGACTTTGTTTGTCACAAAAGTTCAGTTTCAAACTGCGATTAATGCCTACCTTTGAGGCATGAGAGAACTTGGTTTAATTTCAAAATTACCCATCAATAGATTTACAGACTTCGGAGCTTACTTAGCCTTGAGTTCTGGAGATGAACTCTTGCTTCCAAAAGGATACCTTATTGGTGAGGAGAAAGAAGGAGATATGATCGAAGTATTTGTGTATACAGATAGTGAGGATCGTCCAGTGGCAGTGACTCAAAAGCCGCTTGCACTCTTAGATGAGTTTGCTGTTTTGGAAGCCAAAGAAGTGACTTCCTTTGGTGCATTTGTGGATTGGGGATTGCCTAAGGATCTTTTTGTACCAAAATCTGAAATGGGTAAAAACATGGAAGTAGGCCAGAAGTACTTGGTGAAAATCTGTGTGGATTTTAAAACAAATCGATTAATTGGAGTTAATAAGTACCGGGATTTCATGCGCCTAGCGCCATTTGACTGGGAAGAAGGAAAAGAGCTTGAAGGAATGATCTTTGAAGAAACCGATCTTGGTCTCAAAGTTTTGATTGACAACGAATTTGAGGGATTACTTTTCAAAAATGAAATTTTCCAGCCGTTGGAATTAGGTGAAATTCGCAAAGTTTATGTGAAAAAGAACCGTGAAGATGGGAAGTTAGATTTGCAATTATTGCCTCCAGGTCGAGTGAAATATGACGATGGATCTGAAAAAATACTTACTATTCTGGAATCAAAAGGATTTTTGCCCTTGAACGATAAATCTGCTCCTGAGGAGATTCAGGAGCAATTGAGCATGAGTAAGAAGCATTTCAAACAATGCATAGGCCAGTTGTACAAAGCTAGAATGATCCAAATCGAGCCGGACGGGATCAGGCTAAATGCATCGAATTAAGCTTTAAGATATCAGTGGGAGTGATGCAGAGGATTGCATTTCTTCTAAGACTGGCAATTGGAGCTTTGATCAAATTAGGTGATTTGATCAGGATATTTAGCCAGCTTTCATCATCCCAGTTTTTTCCTGCAATAAATCGCTGATAATCTGGATGAGCTCGGTTGAGGAGATCTTTTGCCCTGAGATTTAGCTTGAGTAAAAGTGAATTCCACTGAGTGGCTGTGAGTTTTTCTTTACTCAGGTCAATTGTATTGACGAATTGAGAAATTGACTTGGCATAAGCAAGTGTTTGTTTGTCTATCCGCTGTGATGGCGAATGATAGAAATACAGTTCTGAAGGGTGAGTTTTCATGGCAACTAGGGTTTATGTGCTACATAAGATACTGAATATCTATAGTTTATAAAAGAACTATTTTTCAGAAATAGCTTTTACACATCATTTAACTTCTAGAGAAATTGGAAATTGACCTCGAAAATTTCGGTAAAGAGAGTAGATCGGAATATTCTTCTAATCAAAAATTAAGAGCTAGACTTAGAAAAGTAAAGCCAAAAGTCTTGGACGAAAGATTTGAAGTACTTCATGAAGAGGCATTCAGCGAAATTGATTGTTTGGAATGTGCGAACTGCTGTAAGACGACAAGTCCTATTTTTCTGAATACAGATATTGACCGTTTGGCAAAGGTTTTCCGAATGAAAAGCAGCGCTTTTATTGATGAATATTTACATCGGGATGATGAAGGAGATTTTGTACTGAACTCTTCTCCTTGTACCTTTTTAGGCACAGACAATAAATGCCAGGTCTACGAGGATCGGCCAAAGGCTTGCAGAGAGTATCCACACACCAATCGTAAAAAAATGCATGGTATTTTGGAGCTTTCACTTAAAAATACGCTCGTTTGTCCTGCAGTTTTTAAAATTTTCCAGCAGATTGGAAAGGATTATAGGAAGTAATACTTTATCTTTTGCTTTTTTGAAATCCTAAACCTATTAATAATACTATGCAAAATCAGGAAGCACATTTCCTAGGAGTGGACGTGGGGGGAACTCACTTGAAAATCGGCCTTGTAGATAGACGAGGTAATATTATAGACTTTGTAAAGGAAGATACCACTTCTTACCGTGATAATCCTGAAGGATTTGGGCCTGCTTTTATTGCAGGTTTAGAAAAGTACCTCGTCAACTATCCAACCGTAAAAAATATCGGAATTGGCCTCCCAGGCATGATTTCAAAAGACAGAACCACTGCCCTTGAAATACCCGCTATTCCTGCTCTTAACGGCTTTAATTTGAAACGCGGGTTGGAAGAGAAGTTTCCTAAACATGAATTTTTCTTGGAAAATGATGCTGCCGCTGCCGCTATCGGAGAGTTTTATTTTGGAAAAGAAGATCCCTCTCAAAATTTCTTGTTTATTACCATGGGGACTGGAATTGGCAGTGCCTTGGTATTGGATGGACAAGTGTTCAAAGGTTCAAGAGGCAACGCAATGGAGATGGGACATATGCTTTCCAAAGGTGCTGCAAGACTTGAGACACTTATTGGAAGACAGGGAATCTTAAATATCATGTCTCGCCTCATTGATGCTTATCCTGAGAAGGCTGGGATTTTGGTAGGAGCGGAGCTGGGAACACATCTTCTAGTGGATACTGCAAAAGCAGGAAATCCAGTTTCGTTGATGGTTTTTGAAGAAGTTGCTCGGATTTTAGGAGAAGCGATTGTTTCTGCGATCCGTATTCTGGATGTGACTGACGTGTATTTTGGAGGTGGAATTTCGGCAGGTCTAGAATTTATGATGCCAACACTTGATCGTACGATCAAACAATATCTGACGCAATATTATGGCAAGGATTTAGTTTTGAAAAAGGCTACACTTGAAAATAATGCAGGTACGCTGGGAGCAGCTGCGCTGTGTTTTATGGGTTCTGGGTTGTAATAGTTACTTCAGAAACTTTACTGATTGCATTCAGTCGAAAAAGAACTCTTAGGGGTTCTTTTTCGATTTCTACTCCTTCGCAAGCATTACTCGGCTCCAGAAAGTAAAAGAAAAAAGTCTGACTTTTATCAACCAATTCTACTCGGTCAGGACGGCCAAATGTTTTGATCAAAGCCTGATTATCTACACCCAAAAAAGAGTTTTTTAGGCGCTCAAGTTCTTCCAACTCATTCATTCGTAAGCCTTTGCAACCGTAATGGTCAGATTTCCAGCTTTCCATATTCATAGACCCAGTGTCTCTTTTATAGCTGCAGGAAAAAGTAATTGAAAGAAATAATATTGAAATGATAAGATGGGTTCTATTCATGATTAGAGAGAAATGGAATGAATTTGTGATTTGAGCTGCTGATTTTTCCAGAGCCAGACGAAGGAACCCAAGCAAAACACGCCTAAAATCCCAACTATAGAAGGCAAAGGTAGGATAGATTGAATTAAGAAAAATACAACACCTGAAAAAGCCAGGATTCTTAACAACTCTTGCGGGAAGTACCAGTTTCTCTTTTCAAATACTCCCGAAAAACTAACTGTTGTCCAAATGATTATCGTGCTTACGAGCACTTTAGGTAGCCAAGTGAAACTATCGACTTTGAAGAGAAAGAAATCTGTAAGAAGTAGTACGAAAACATATTGCGTAAAAACGTACCAGTTCATCGAATGTGGGACTACCGTGTCAAACTTCTGAAAATTAGCTTCGATTTCTTTTGGAGCGCGATATCCCCCAAGGTAATCAGGCAACCAACCGGGCTTATTGAAGAGGTATTTCACACGATCTGACCAATTCGGGATCATCTTGAGCTCTTCTTTCATATTGGCGTAGTGCGCCAAGTTTACCCAAACTGGATTCCAACTATTGATGGGCGTTGTAATTCCATACGTGGGCTTTTCTTCTTCTTCTTGAAAAGTGCCAAACCATTTGTCGAAAATTATGAAAGTTCCTGCGTGATTTTTATCGATGTACTTAGGATTTCGACCATGATGGACACGATGATGCGAGGGGGTATTCATGAATTTTTCCAAAATCCCCATTCTGTCAATCGCTTCGGTATGAATCCAAAATTGATACAACAAATTGATTCCTGATGCCAACACCAACATGACAGGATCAAAACCAAGTAATGCCAGAGGGAAGTAAAAGAAGAACGTCCAAATGGTCTGGGTGCTACTTTGTCGAAGTGCTACAGATAGATTGTATTCTTCGCTGGAATGATGCACTACATGGCCGCCCCAGAATAAATTAATCTCATGACTCTTTCGATGTGCCCAATAGTAGCAAAAATCATAGAGAAAGAACAAAAGCAAGAAAGTCCAGACATTGTTGGGAATGTGAAAAAAAGCGAGATGCTCATAGATCAGCACATAAATTCCGATAGAAATTATTTTGATGAAGACACCAGTCACTTGGGATATTACGCCACAATTAATATTTGTAATTGCATCATTTATTCGATAGCCGGGATGTTTTTGAAACCTCAGAGCAATCATTTCTATTGCCATCAAGATGAAATACATGGGGATTGCGATCACTACTGGACTGAGGTTCATTATTTTGGGTCTTTTTGCGAAGCTACTTGTCAAAGATAAAGAAAAAAGGATCACCGATAAGTCGGATTCAGTGTGTCCAAATCCTTTATATTAGCGGATTCAATTCCTATTAATTATGTACTACAGATTCGGAAAAGCCTTTTATTTTCTCAGTGTTGTCCTCTTCATTTTCTTCCTTTTGTATTTTTATTCAGCAATGCCAGAGAAGGTTAGTTACAATTTTAATGAAAATGGATTATCGCCTGAAAAGCTAAGTAAGTCGACTTTTTTTTATGGAATGATCGCCATTTTCATTATTATGAATGTGATCGTCCTGCTTCCTCCTAAACTACTCGAAACCAAAAATCACCAAGGATTGATCCGCGTTTTCCCGATAGGGGATAATTTTCGCGATTATTATTTGGGGTGGTTTTATTCCTTCGGAGGAATACTCAATATGAGTTTAGGCATGTTGGTGTTTTATACTCATGCGATCAATAATCAAACGGAAATCGCTGCCAGTCAGTACAGTTTCTTTTTTTATGTCATACCTGGGCTTTTCGTCATTTGGGTGATAGGACTGTTTGCAATTCTGGTTGGGAAATTTAAGCAGGTAAAAAATAGGTCTTGAGCAGAATTAGCATCTAATAGAATATGGCTGGAGAAGCAAAATATACAGAAGACAGTATCAAATCCCTTGATTGGAGAGAGCATATCCGATTGAGGCCTGGTATGTACATCGGTAAATTGGGCGATGGTAGCGCGCATGATGATGGAATCTACGTGCTTGTTAAAGAGGTGCTAGACAATTCCATTGATGAACATATGATGGGATATGGTCGCACAATCGAGGTGAAAATTTCCGAGCATAAAGTAGAAGTTCGTGACTATGGCCGCGGTATTCCTCTGGGAAAGGTGATCGACTGTGTAGCCAAAATCAATACAGGTGGTAAATACGATTCAGGTGCTTTCCAGAAATCAGTTGGATTGAATGGCGTCGGTACCAAAGCTGTAAATGCGCTTTCTGATTTCTTCAAAGTTCAGGCTTACAGAGAGGGTGAAACTAAAGTAGCGGAATTCGAAAAAGGGATTCTTGTAAATGATGCTCCGATCATCAAATCTTCGGATCGGAATGGCACCAAAATTGTTTTCTCTCCAGATGCTGGAGTGTTTAAGAATTACCACTTCATTCCAGAATACCTTGAAAACCAGATTTGGAATTATGCGTATTTGAATGCTGGTCTTACAATTAATTATAACGGAAAGAAATATTTCTCTGATAGGGGACTTTTTGATCTGCTTTCCAATAAAATAGATGAGGAAACTCAGCGATATCCGATCATCCACCTGAAAGGAAATGACATCGAGATGGCGCTTACGCACTCGAATCAGTATGGTGAAGAGTATTATTCTTTTGTGAACGGGCAATACACTACCCAAGGAGGAACGCACCTTGCGGCTTTCCGTGAAGCATTAGTTAAGACTGTTCGGGAGTTTTTCAAGAAGGATTACGATGCTTCCGATATACGTCAAAGTGTGGTTGCAGCTATTTCTATACGTGTTCAAGAACCAGTTTTCGAATCTCAAACCAAAACAAAACTCGGTTCTCAGTCTATTGGGCCTGAAGGGCCGACCGTGCGCACGTTTATTAATGATTTTCTAAAGACTGATCTGGATAATTATCTCCATAAAAATCCAACAGTTGCAGATGCTCTTTTGAAGAGAATCCTTCAATCTGAGCGTGAACGAAAAGAAATTTCTGGTATTAAGAAACTTGCTAATGAGCGAGCTAAAAAAGCCAATCTTCATAATAAGAAACTGAGAGATTGTCGCGTACACTACGATGATCCAAAAGCCAATGAGGATGTGAAAGCTAATACGATGCTCTTCCTTACGGAGGGTGACTCTGCCTCAGGATCTATCACAAAATCCCGTGATGTGCAGACTCAGGCTGTATTTTCTCTTCGAGGTAAACCTTTGAATTGCTTTGGGATGACCAAGAAAGTGGTCTATGAAAATGAGGAATTCAACCTTCTTCAGCATGCCTTGAATATTGAAGATGGAATAGAAAATCTTCGCTATAGAAAGATTGTAATTGCCACGGATGCAGATGTCGATGGGATGCACATTCGCTTGCTGATTATGACTTATTTCTTGCAGTTTTTCCCTGATCTGGTGAAAAATGGGCATTTGTACATTCTTGATACTCCGCTCTTCCGTGTTCGAAACAAGAAGGAAACGATCTACTGCTACTCAGATGAGGAGAAACAGCGCGCTATTCACAAACTTGGAAATAAGCCAGAGATAACACGATTCAAGGGACTGGGAGAAATTTCACCTGAGGAATTTGGTGGATTTATAGGAGAAGATATTCGATTAGAGCCGATTATCCTGAAAAAGGAAACCAAAATAGTTGACTTGCTTACTTTCTATATGGGCAAAAATACGCCTACTCGCCAGAGCTTTATCATCAAGAATCTTAAGATTGAGAAAGACTTGGCTCTAGATGAGCCAAAAGCAAATGAAGAAAATTCTTCAGATGACAGTGAAGAGGCAGCTTAGCACACGAATACATCAAACTACATTGACTTCAATTGAATAAGATAATTGTTTTGGTTTAAATGGTCTTTGGCTATTAAACTTTACAAATACTGGACTATAACATGAGTGAAGAAAATAATTTACCTGAGAACGGAGACGAATCTTTGCAGACATCCGTCCCGGTGACAGGAATGTATAAGGAATGGTTTCTGGATTATGCTTCTTATGTAATTCTTGAGCGAGCTGTTCCTGCGATTGAAGATGGTTTGAAACCAGTACAGCGGAGAATTATGCACGCAATGAAGGAGATGGATGATGGCAGATTCAATAAAGTTGCCAACATAATCGGTCAATCTATGCAGTTTCACCCTCATGGTGATGCTTCCATCGGTGATGCAATAGTTAATATCGGTCAGAAGGAATTGTTGATTGAAACTCAGGGTAACTGGGGAGATGTGCGAACAGGAGACCGTGCTGCGGCGGCTCGATATATTGAAGCCCGACTTTCCAAATTTGCTCTGGAGGTGGTGTTTAATGCACAAACTACCGACTGGCAGCTTTCATATGATGGTAGAAAAAGAGAACCCGTCACTCTTCCAGTCAAATTTCCTCTTTTGCTTGCTCAGGGTGTAGAAGGTATCGCCGTAGGACTTTCTACTAAAATTCTTCCCCATAACTTTTGTGAGTTGATTTTGGCTTCGATCGAGCTTCTCAAGGGAAATAGACCTAATGTACTTCCTGATTTTATCACAGGTGGGTTTGCGGATTTCTCTGAGTACAATGAAGGTCTCAGAGGCGGTAAAGTAAAGGTTCGAGCGAGGATTGAAGAGGAAGATAGTAAAACGTTGTTAATTAAGGATATACCCTTTGGAGTGACTACGGATACGTTGATTGATTCTATCCTGAAAGCAAATGATAAGGGTAAGATAAAGATCAAGAAAGTAGTCGATAACACTGCCAAAGACGTGGAGATTGCGATTCAGTTGGCACCTGGAGTATCACCAGATGTGACGATTGATGCGCTCTATGCTTTCACAGATTGTGAAGTTTCTATCTCGCCAAATGCGTGCGTGATCATCAAGGATACGCCAGTATTTTTAACTGTAAATGACATCCTTGAATATAATACCAAGCAGACCAGAGCCCTCCTAAAGCGTGAATTAGAAATTCGGAAAGGAGAACTGATGGAGAAATTGCTTTTTTCTTCTCTTGAAAAAATATTCATCGAAAATAGAATCTATCGGGACATCGAAGAATGTACTACTTGGGATGACGTGTTGATAGCGATAGATCAGGGCTTGGATCCTTATAAGCCTGATTTTTACAGAGAAATTACGACGGATGATCTGGTTCGTTTGACAGAAATTAAGATCAAGCGTATTTCCAAATTTGATACATTCAAAGCAGACGAGTTGATGAAGCGACTTCAAGAGGAGCTGAAGGAAGTGAATCACCATTTGAAGCACATGACTGATTATGCGATCACATACTATGAGAATCTGCTTACTAAATACGGTAAGGGTCGAGAGCGTAAAACCGAAATCAGGACTTTTGATGCTATTCAAGCCAATACTGTGGCGGCAAGCAATGCTAAACTGTATGTAAACCGTACAGATGGCTTTGTCGGATACGCACTCAAAAAGGATGAATTTGTTTGTGATTGCTCTGATCTTGACGATATCATTGTGATCCGCAAGGATGGTCTTTGCATGGTTTCCAGGATTCAGGAGAAGAATTTCATGGGTAAGGATATTCTGCACATAGCCGTTTTCCGTAAAGGTGACGAGCGAATGGTCTATAACTTCATCTATCTAGACGGCGAAACAGGTAGGGCGATGGTGAAGCGTTTCCAAGTATTGGCTGTGACTCGAGATAAAGAATATTTACTTACTAAGGGAAGCAAAGGGAGTAAAAATCTTTATCTGACGGCAAATCCAAATGGGGAAGCGGAGATCATCACTGTTTATTTAACGCAGGGAGCAAAAGCTCGTGTGAAGGTTTTTGATTTTGACTTTGCTTCTATAGAGATAAAGGGCAGGGGAGCTGGAGGGAATATTTTGACAAGATATCCGATTCGAAAGATTCAATTGAAAATGGAAGGTGTCTCCACATTAGGAGGTTTGAATATCTACTATGACGCTATTGTGGGTAGATTGAATACGGATGAACGAGGTAAATTGATAGGCAATTTTCTTGGAGACGATAGAATTTTGGTTTGTTACAAAACGGGTGATTATGAATTGACCACCTTTGAATTGACCAATAGATACGATGCTTCTAACATCGTGTTGATAGAGAAATTTAATCCTGATAAAGTACTGTCAGCCATTTATTTTGATGGTGGAAGTAAAACCTATTATATAAAGAGGTTTCAAGTCGAAACGACAACGTTAAATAAGAATTTTAATTTCATTTCGGATCATAAGCAGTCCTGTTTGAAACTTGTTTCTACAGAAAAGCAACCGCAGGCCCGTGTCACTTTGATCAAAGGAAAAGAGGAAGAAGTGATGGAGTATGACTTGGATATGCTGATTGATATCAAAGGCTGGAAAGCATTAGGAAATAAGTTGAGCACCTATGAGGTGAAAGATCTGAGCTTAATAGAATCTAAAAAAGCTGCAGAAGTCAAGGAAACAGAATCGGATGGAAATGAAGATGAATCGGATTCGGATGATGATCTGAAAATCGGATCTTTTATAGATTTATCAGTGAAAAAAGAAAAAGACGACGAGGAACAATTGGGGCTATTTTGATAGCTTCATTTTTTTAAATGGAGGAAAAAAAGCACTTAGAACCTATTGACCAAGGCTGGTTGGATTATTTGAGCCAATTCATCACTGAGCATAAGAAATCAGTGATGGAGAACGTACTCGCGCAAAGAACTCGGTTTATGACTGTAGTTTTGGAGGATATTTTTAAGCCTCATAATGCCAGTGCGGTTTTGAGAACTTGCGATTGTTTTGGGATTCAGGATGTGCATGTCATCGAAAAGATAAATGCGTACAAAATCAATCCTTTTGTGACTCGAGGAGCTTCTCAGTGGATTGATTTGCATAAATATCACAACAAAGAAGGGGCTGCTGTCAAGGATTGCTTTACTAATCTGAGAGAAAAAGGATATAAAATCTATGGAACTAGCCCCCTGCCTGGTTCCATTTCAATTCACGATTTAGAGCCAGATGAAAAGATTGCGCTGGTATTTGGAAATGAGCACGAAGGCATAAGTACTGAAGTTGAGGAAAATGTAGATGGGTTGGTACATATTCCAATGCTCGGTTTCACGGAGAGTTTTAATATTTCTGTGGCAGCTTCTATTTCATTGTATGAGCTTGTGAAAAAAGTAACTAAATACAATCATCCTGATTTCTATCTGACAGAATACGAGAAACAAATTCTCAGAATGAAATGGTTTAGATCAGTGGTAACGAGACCTGATTTGCATGAAAAAGCCTATTTGAAGTCAAAAAATCCTTAATTTCTCTTATGGAAAATTGAGTTTATCTGCTCGTTAAAAGAAACTTTTTGAGATTTGTTTTTAGCTTTTTGTCGCTGTCTTTGCTTTTTCTTTTGCTCCTTACTTTTCACCAAAACCATACGGGCAGAGATACCTATTTGTCCCCTGTAAAATTCCTCACGGCCAACAAGATTGATATTAGGTTTATAGTCCAATGAAATAACCGTGTTCAACAGAGTGAGCTCCAGTCCTCCAATCAAATCGATCCCAGCAGTGTTATTTCCGTAGGTATGTAGGATTTGTTTGCTTTGTTCATCTTTCACAAAGCTTTCTTCTACACCGAAAGATGCACCTAAACCATAATAATAATTAAATCGCTTGGAGATAATTGGGTGATGCTTTTCCAACAAAGCTGAAAAAGTAGAGTTTAGCTTAAAGTCAGATTGTAGAATTGCTTCTAGTGTTAGTCTTTTCGTGAATCTTTGCTGAGCAGTCAAGCCAACAGTTCTAAAAAGATTATTATTACCAAATCTAAGTCCAAGGGCGGTGCCGTAGCGTTGAGCTTGTGTGATAGAAAGTGAAGCAAAGAAAATGAGGAGGATAAGAGTAAGGCGTGCTTTCATAGACAATTTAAAAGGAATGAACCTTGTTCAATAACTATTCCAACCTTAATAATCAGGCTCAGAAGTATCAAAAACGTCTTATAGCTATAAAAGAGAGAGGAATAAATGAACAAAATAGATAATAGAGTTAAAAAAAAAGTGTCCTCATACGCTATATGCTTTTGAGGACACTGTTAAATATGTTAAGTCTAATTATGACTCAGAAACTACAATCTTTTCGATTTTGTCTCCAGCTTTTATCTCATCGATAATATCTAATCCTTCTACCACTTTGCCGAAGCACGTGTGATTTCTATCCAAATGAGCTGTATTATCGCGGCTATGACAGATGAAAAATTGAGATCCACCAGTATTTCTACCAGCATGAGCCATAGAAAGTACTCCACGGTCATGATACTGGTTTTCACCGTCTAGTTCACAATTGATATGGTGACCAGGGCCGCCAGTTCCATTTCCTTTAGGACAACCACCTTGTATCACAAAATTTGGAATAACTCTGTGGAAAGTTAATCCATCATAAAATCCTTTTTTGGCAAGATCAATGAAATTTTGAACTGCAATAGGAGCATCCTTCTCGTAAAACGCCACTTTCATGGTTCCTCTCTCTGTAATTAATTCTGCTGTCTTCATCTTTTCAGGTTTCTTTATTTTCTAATCTGGAGCTTTTTTGAATTCTTAGGTCTACAAAAATATAATAATTCGGTAAAGTTATAGCCCTCGATTTATAGATTAGTAATAAATGAGAATTCTTATTTCTTTGATAGAAATGCCATTTAAGCAACTAAAAATGCTTTTAACTTGCTAATACATTACTAATCAGTAACTAATGAAACTTCATGTAATGCTACTCACCTGTAAGGAAGTTTTTGTTTATGATTAGAGTGGAGCGCCCTTTAGGATATCATCAGAAGAAAATTCTTTGAATTTCTCAAAATTTGCTTTGAATGCTGTCGCAAGTTCATTGGCTTGTTTGTCATATGCATCCATATCCTTCCACGTGAGACTAGGATTCAGTATTTGCGATGGAACACCTGGACACTCCTGAGGGATCTCAAGACCAAAAACTTTATGCTTCTTATATTCTACTTGATTTAACTCACCTTTTAGTGCCGCAGTTATCATTGCTCTTGTGTAAGCTAATTTCATTCTTGACCCTACACCATAAGAGCCACCAGTCCAACCTGTATTGATTAACCAAACATTGGCTTCATATTTTTCCATTTTTTCACCAAATAAGGTAGCATACTTGGTGGGATGAAGCGGAAGGAAAGCTGCACCAAAACAAGCTGAAAATGTTAATTTTGGTTCGGTGATACCCATTTCTGTACCAGCAACTTTTGCAGTGTAGCCAGAAATGAAATGATACATCGCCTGACTTTTATTCAACTTAGATATAGGGGGAATTACTCCAAAAGCATCAGCTGTCAGGAAGAAAATATTCTTTGGAATTCCAGCTGTCGACGGCTCTAGTGCATTTGGAATAAAATCAATAGGGTAGGCGGTTCTTGTATTTTCAGTGACTGATTTATTCGCAAACTCTACTTCTCGTGTATTTCTTTTGAAACGTGTGTTTTCCACGATTGATCCAAATTTGATCGCATCCCAGATTTCGGGTTCCTTTTCTTTACTCAGGTCGATGACTTTGGCATAGCAGCCTCCTTCGAAGTTAAATATGCCATCTTCAGTCCAGCCATGCTCGTCGTCACCTATCAAGTTTCTATTTGGATCAGCGGAAAGTGTAGTTTTACCCGTTCCGGAAAGACCAAAGAAAATAGCAGTATCTCCATCAGAGCCGACATTCGCTGAGCAATGCATGGAAAGCACATTCTTTTCGTGGGGGAGTATGAAATTGAGTACTGAGAAAATGCCCTTTTTCATTTCACCGGCATAGCCAGTTCCTCCGATTAAAATGATTCTCTCTGTGAGATTGATAATTGCAAAATTCGGATTTTTGGTACCGTCTGTTTTAGGATTAGCTTCGAATTCAGGAGCGCAGATTATTGTAAAATCATGCTCAAAATCTTTCAATTCAGCTTCAGATGGCCTCAGAAACATATTGTGGCAAAAAAGGTTGTGCCAAGCTTTAGTATTAACCACTTTCAATTTCAGTCTGTGATGCTCATCTGCTCCAGCAAAAGCATCTCTGACGAAAAGCTCTTTGTCGGCTAGAAATGCTTTCATTTTCTCCAAAAGCAAATTGAATTGCTCTGAACCAAATGGAATATTGATTTCACCCCACCAGACCGAATCTTTAGTTTTATCGTCTAAGACGATGTATCGGTCTTTTGGGGATCTACCAGTGAATTTGCCAGTATCAGCCATCAAGGCACCAGTGGAAGTGAGTTTTCCTTCCGTTCGCGCTAAAGCAATTTCCACCAGTTCTGCTGGTGGAAGATTGAAGTGAACTTTTCTGTTGGTTGTTGAGCCGAGAAAAGCCAGGTGAGAAGTCTGGGTTGCCAGATCTAGTTCCTGCATAAATATTTGGGTTTACAATCTAAAAATTGTCTCCATAAAATTACTAAAATCCCTCATATAAAAGCCAATAAAAAGTGCTTTATTTTTCATTACAATCGGTTGCATTCTAAAAACAGATGTTTATTTGGAGAAGGTTTTATGACTATCTAGAACTGATGTACAGACCATTTTCCAATGGAGTAGTAATTATACATGAGTCTACAATTCAGCAGCTTTAACTTTGGAAACAAGGGTTAAAAAGGTTTATCATTGTGAAATTGAATTCACCCAAATAAAACTATCCTTGGAAAAACAACTTACTCCTGAATTTGAAGGGCCTACTATTTTTGGTCATCCAAAAGGCTTGATGACACTTTTTTTCACAGAAATGTGGGAGCGATTCAGCTATTATGGCATGCGGGCATTGCTCATACTTTTCTTGACTATGGCTATTACAGAAGGAGGCTTAGGCTTTGATGACCAAACTTCCGGAGCTATATATGGTCTATATACTATGGGTGTTTATTTGTTGGCTTTGCCTGGTGGCTGGCTTGCAGATAGACTTTTTGGATTGAAACAGTCCGTTTGGTACGGTGGAATTATTATTGCGATAGGTCATTTTACCATGGCTCTTCCTGGAGTGATAGCCTTGTTTACAGGAGATCATTCCATCAAACCGGAGTTGAGTACACTTGACACTACTTCCTTTTTTCTTGGGTTGATATTAATAGTTTTGGGTACTGGCCTATTGAAACCAAATATTAGCTCAATTGTAGGGCAACTTTATCCGAAAGGAAGCACAAAACGAGATGCAGGCTTTTCTATTTTCTACATGGGAATTAACATCGGTGGATTTATTGCGCCGATTGCTTGCGGTACGCTTGCAACTTATGACATGCACCTAGGCTTTGGTCTTGCCGGTTTAGGGATGGTTTTTGGACTTATTCAATATAAACTTTTAGGAGCACTTTTAGAAGGTCATGGTGATCCTCCTATAGTAGTGACAGCAGAAGAAGTTTCCAGCCAAAAGAAGCTAAAATCATTGGTGACCTATATTGGACTGGGATTGGTAGCTGTAGTTGGAGTGCTTTTTATGGGAGTGATACCGATTAACGTCTCTGCAATCGCAGGTGCTTCAGGAACTGTAATAGCTTTGGTAGCTTTCGGATATTTAGGCTATGTCATCGCATTTGGGGGACTTAATAAATCGGACAAAAACAAAGTAGGAGTAATCGCTATTTTGTTCCTGTTCTCTGCAATGTTTTGGTCTGGTTTTGAGCAGGCAGGATCTACCCTGAATCTATTTACTGAGCGTTTTACTGATCGAAATATCTTGGGTTGGGAGATTCCCACGAGTTATTTCCAGTCGGTAAACTCTCTTTTTATTATTATTTTCGCACCTATCTTTGGCGCACTTTGGGTTTGGCTGGGTAGAAGAAATCTAGAACCAAGCTCTCCATTGAAATTCACTTTTGGACTTCTTCTATTAGCGGTTGGATTTTTTGTGATGTATTTCGCAACCAAAATCGCTGCTTCAGGTGATTTGGCAGCACCGACTTGGTTGCTTGTGACTTATATGCTTCACACGTTCGGTGAGTTGAGCTTATCTCCTGTAGGACTAAGCTTGGTGACCAAATTGGCTCCGCAAGGCTATGCAGGACAAATGATGGGAATCTGGTTCTTATCTGTCGCTTTAGGAAATCTTTTTGCTGGATTGATAGCTGGAGAAGCTAGTGGTGGAACAGATGAAGCCTTGGCTCAGATGCCAGACCAATACATGCTGATCGTTTATACAGTCTTTGGCTCCGCAGCACTACTATTCTTACTCAAACCTGTGATAAGGAAGATGATGGGGGATGTGCATTGATTAATTGACTGAGATTAATTCAGTTAAGTAGTTGACAATAAACAATAAAGGCTGTTGATTTGACGGCCTTTATTGTTTCATATAAGTTTAAGAAGTTTTTAATTTATGCTCTCTTTGTCCGCTACCCAGATCTTAATTTGATTCAGCATGGAATCCAGCTCTTCGCGAGAATATATCTTTCCATCTTTGATTACATCCTCAATACTTAATGTGGCAGAAATGTCCTCCAACGGGTTTCGATTTAGCAAAATTAGGTTCGCATTCTTACCAGTCTCAACTGATCCGAAATCAGTAAATCCAAAGTAATTTGTGCCATTAATAACTGAAGCTATTAAAGCTTCTTGGGGCGTCAATCCAAATTCAACAAGCTTTTGCAACTTCATATGTATTGCCAGACTTGGGATATCATAGGTATTCAAATAACCTGCATCTGTTCCTGCCATGATTTTCATACCTGATTTTTGGATCATTGGCAGTAATGAAGAGACTTTCTTATAGTTATCTTTTCTTGCTTGAGTGACTTCAGCAGATTCTCCTGTCATTCTTTGAATCCTCCACTTGTAACTTTCTTTCAATTTTGAGCCTAGGAAAGCGAGAATAGTGTCATTCGCAAAGTCGTTTTCATCTAAGTATGCGATGTTATAACTTATCAAAAGGGTGGGGATAATACCTGTTCCCCGTCTAGCTAATTGCTGGAAATTTGCAAAAGCTACAGAATCATTATAAGTCTCTGCCTATAGCTTTGCTGCTTCAGCTCCTGAAAGTTTTCCAGATGCTATTCCTGAGGATATTTCCGTCTCCGAAGGAGTGGTTGACCGCATCATGTAAGATAGGTGCTCCACAGTTTTTTGACCAGCTTTCGAAACCTGATCCAGCGTCAAAGCTGCTGGGATATGCTCTGAAACGCTTTAACCTCTACTAGTTGCCACATCTACTGCTTTCAAAAAAAACTCAGACTTGAACGTATTATCTGTGATTTTGACGAAGTCAACTTTCAATTTATCCAGAGAATCAAGTGCTTGAATTAATTCTTCCTCAGTTCCAACCTCCAGATCGCCTGGCCAGATAAATGCTATCCCTTCGATTTTTGGGCCAGAAGTAAGGATTTTTGGCCCTACTTTTTTACCATTATTGATCTCATCCCGCCATTTCAGCACTTCCAAACTTATATCTCCGGCAGCATCACGCACTGTAGTCACACCAAAAGCTAAATATAGCCGGAGTAATTGTTCGTTTTCGTCGATGTATTCAGCTCCGCCAAAATGAACGTGATTGTCCCACAAACCTGGCATTAGGAATTTCCCTTTTGCATCGACTTCCTTAATAGCTTTATATTTTTCTAAAAGTGACGTATCACCAACTTCCACAATGCTGTCTGAGGCTATAAAAACAAAGCGGTTCTCAATCCGAGAACCAGTTTATATATTTAGTATCTTTACGTTCTTTATGAGAAGATCAACAGTTGTTCGGGTTTGACAGTCTGACAACATCAGCGCTGCCATTATTAGTTGCTTGAATTTCATAGTCAGAAAAGGCTTCCTTGAACTGTTGTTTTCTTGGTGGCTTGGATCGTGCCTTTTAGCATTTCCTGCATCAGGCGGAGGAAACCGGGTTCCCAGTTTTCTGAATGAATTTTGAGGTCTTTGCCTTCATATTCTATGGGGTCAAGCATTTTCTCAAAGCCTATGATCATGCTCCATACTGTATAAAAAGTAATATCTGGCTGTAGTTCTGTTCGAATACTTCCATCTTTGATTCCTTGATTGACCATCATAATTCCGATTTTGGCTGGCTCATGATGAATCTCTAGTAGTTTCTGAAAATGTACAGATTCCAATGTTTTCGGGTCAATTTGCTTACGAGTTTCTGGGTTGTTGTATTTCTTGAGGAGATCAAGAAAATTAAGAATAGAGTCGTAATAGACTTGATTAGCTTTCGCAAAAGCAACGATTTTCACTAATAAGTCAGTAAGCATGTCCAAACCAGATTTACCTTTGGACCTATATACATCCCTGAACTCATCCTTGAATTGGTCGAAAGCTTTCTTGGTCAATGCCATGAAAAGATCCTCTTTGTTCTTATAATAGAAATAGGTGAGGCCTTTGCTGATTCCTGCTGTTTTCGCCACATCCTCCATCCGGGTAGCCAAATAGCCCTTAGAAGTGAAAAGTGAAACAGCTGCATCTAAAATTAGTTTTTCTTTATTTTTATCTCCTGCCATGGGTTTTTAACTTTTTCTAAAAGTAGAATCCAAAGATATTAAACTTGGGTCAAAAACTAACTTTTAGTTAAGTTAAGTTTTAACTTTTTTTATAAAAAAAGGCTTTAGGGATTCCCTAAAGCCTTTTTTCGGTGAGTATCATCTAATTACTTCACTTCGACGATGTAATAATTTTTCTTGCCTTTTTGAACAAGAAGGTATTTGTTTTGAAGTAAGGTCAAGTTTACTGCTTCGTTTGGATCGGATAGCTTTGCTTTGTTAATACTAACACCGCCACCTTGGATCATTTTTCTAGCTTCGCCTTTAGAAGCAAAAACTACTCCTTTCGTGATGTCACCAAATAGATCCAAAATCGAGCCTAATGCTGCATATTCACCTTGATTGACTTGCACCTGAGGAACCCCTTCGAAAACTTGTAAGAAAGTACGCTCATCCAAATCCTCCAAATCTTCAGTTGAAGATTTACCAAAAAGAATATCGGAAGCCTTTATTGCCATATCCAATTCTGATTCTCCGTGAACCATAATTGTGATTTGCTTGGCAATTTCTTTTTGCAATACACGCAGGTGCGGGGCCTCTGCCTGTTCAGCTTCCAGTTTTTCGATGGTTTCCTGATCCAAAACGGTGAAAATTCTAATATACTTGGAAGCATCATCATCTGAAACATTCAGCCAAAACTGGTAAAATGCGTAAGGAGAAGTCTTTTCTGAATCCAACCATACCGAGCCACCTTCAGTTTTTCCAAACTTAGTTCCGTCGGCTTTGGTGATCAAAGGCACCGTCAATGCATAAGCACTTCCTCCACCCATTTTTCTAATCAATTCTGTACCCGTTACGATATTTCCCCATTGATCTGATCCACCCAACTGGATGGAGCAGTTTTCATTTTTCCACAAATGATAAAAATCGTACCCTTGGATCAGTTGGTAAGTGAATTCTGTGAATGAAAGTCCATTTCCATCTTCCAGACGTCTTTTTACCGAGTCTTTGGACATCATGTAATTCACAGTGATATGCTTTCCTATATCACGAATGAAATCCAAAAAGCTGAATTCTGACATCCAATCGTAATTGTTTACGAGCTCAGCTTTATTAGAAGTAGATCCAGAGAAATCCAAGAATTTTGAAAGCTGCCCTTGAATCGATGCTACATTATGATCTAAGGTCGCTTTATCTAAGAGGTTTCTCTCAGCGGATTTGAAGGAGGGGTCGCCGATCATGCCTGTAGCTCCACCGATCAAGGCAAATGGCTTGTGTCCAGCGCGCTGAAAATGTAATAGAGTCATCACTCCAACCAAGTGACCAATATGTAAGGAATCTGCTGTAGGATCAAAACCTAGATATGCCGAAGCCATTCCTTTAGTCAGGTGTTCTTCGATTTCTGGGGTCATATCCTGAAGCATGCCTCTCCAGTGTAATTCTTCTATAAATGAATTCATCTAATGAGTTGATTTTTCAAGCTGCAAATATAGTCTTGTCTGCGCAAGGAATGAAAGAATCAGTTAATCCATTCTGCTATTTTAATCTCTGTTACTTTATAAAAATACCGCTCAAAAAATGTGAGGTACTTAAAATTGCATTTTTGTTTACTTTCAGACACAAATTCAAATCTTATGAATACAAGAATTAAGATTTTTGCAATTATACTGAGTTGTCTGCTTTGTAATATCACTTTTGGGCAGGATATTCCCAAATGGATGCGTTATCCGGCTATTTCTCCAGATGGTGCTCAGATAGTCTTTACCTATAAAGGAGATCTTTATTTAGTGGCAAGTACGGGCGGGGCAGCTCGACAAATTACTTTTCATGAGGCACATGACTACCAAGCTGCCTGGAGTCGTGATGGGAAGTCGATTGCTTTCGCATCTGACCGCTATGGCAACTTTGATATATTTACAATGAGTCCCGATGGCGGACAGGCCACCAGACTTACCTATCATTCTAATGATGAACAACCTTATGAATTCTCAGCAGATGATCAATCGGTCATCTTTGGGACACAACGAATGGATATCGCTGAACATCGACAATATCCAACTGGCTCGCAACCTGAACTATACTCTGTTCCTAGAAAAGGCGGAAGAGTAGATCAAGTCTTGACCATCCCTGCTGAATATGTGACAATCAGTAAGGACGGAAGCAAGATGCTTTATCATGATAAGAAAGGTGGAGAAAATGAATGGCGTAAGCATCATCAGTCTGGCGTCGCTCGGGATATCTGGATCTATGACGCTAAAACCAATGCGCATAAAATGCTGACAACTTTTTATGGAGAAGATAGAAATCCGGTCTTCTCTCCTGACGAATCAGAAATCTATTACCTAAGCGAAACCAATGGAAGCTTCAACGTCTTTGCTATGAATGCTTCCAATCCAGCTCAAAATGAGTCACTTACAACATTAAATAATTTCCCTGTTCGCTTTCTTACCATTGCAGATGATGGTTTGATGAGCTTCGGGTATGATGGTGAATTATATACCCTGCGCAAAGGCGAAACTCCGAAGAAGCTAGCCATTTCCATTCAGACGCAATCAATCAGTAACTCTGATAATTACATCGCTATAAATGGTGGCGTGAGAGAAATGTCTATTTCTCCAGATGGCAAAGAGATCGCATTCGTGGCTAGAGGTGAAGTTTTCGTGACTTCTGTGGATGGATCATTGACCAAAAGAATCACGAATACACCAGAGCAAGAACAATTTGTAGAATTTGCTCCTGACGGAAAATCCGTAATCTATGCGAGTGAAAGAGATGGTAAATGGCAGATTTACCAGAGTACCAAAGTGAGAGAAGAAGAGCCATTTTTCTTTGCTTCTACGCTTCTTGAAGAAAAGGCATTGGTAAGTTTGGAGGCAGAGGCATATCTACCTAAGTTTTCTCCGGATGGAAAAAAGCTTGCTTATGTAGAAGGAAGACGGACGTTGAAAGTTCTTGATTTGGCTACCAAAACTAGCGTGACGTTGATGACTCCTGATGAACTTTTTCACATGCGCGATGGAGATCAGTATTTCACTTGGGCGCCAGATAGCAAGTGGCTTTTGGCTACTTATCGACCTACGATGTCAAACTCTGAAGTTGTTCTTTTGGATGCTTCGGGCAAGGAGGAAATGAAGAATTTAACCAAAAGCGGCTATGGGGATGATAATGCGATTTGGGTGAACGAGGGTAAGCAAATGCTTTGGTTCTCCAACAGGGATGGTCTGCGCAGCTATGCCACCAGTGGTCAAAGTCAGAATGATGTTTACACGCTCTTTTTTGATCAAACTGCCTGGGATAAATTTTTCATGTCCAAAGAAGACTTTGACTTGATGAAAGAGATCGAAAAAGCGAATAAAAAGGAAGAGAAGGACGATAAATCAAAAGACGAAAAGGAAAAAGAGAAAGATAAGAAAGTTGAAGATTTGAAGTTTGACTGGGATGGAATAGAAGAGCGTAAGGCTAGATTGACCATCCATTCATCCTCTCTTGGAGATGCAGTTTTATCCAAAGACGGAGAGAAACTTTACTATTTGGCAGCTTTCGAGAAAGGAATGGATCTCTGGAGCACAAACCTGAGAACTAAGGAGACCAAGCAGGAAATCAGCCTAGATGCTAATTCTGCAAATTTGACTTGGGACAAGGATCAAAAGACTCTTTTTCTCTTAAGTAATGGCACCATCTCCAAGATCAATCCTGAAGGGATGAAGAAAGAGGCGATCAAGATTTCCGGAGAAATGACCTATGACAAGGAAGCAGAAATGGCTTACATGTTTGAGCATGTTTGGTTGCGTACAAAAGGTATATTCTATACTCCAGATATGCATGGCGTAGATTGGGGGAAAGCTAAAAAGGATTACGAAAAATATCTCCCATCTATCGGGAATAGTTATGAGTTTTCAGAAATGATCTCAGAGATGATCGGTGAGTTAAATGTGTCGCATGCAGGCTCTCGATACTCAAGGTCTATTGATATGGCCGATGCTACAGCTGCGTTAGGTGTTTTTTGGGATTATGATTTCAAAGGAAATGGTATCAAAATCACTGAAGTTATCCCCGGTGGACCGCTGGATAAGGCAGATTTGGAGATTAAAAAAGGTATGATCATTGAGAAAATAGATGGTGTGGCACTTACGCCTGACACAGACATTGCTAAGTTTCTCAATAGAAAAGCGGATAATTTCACGTTGATTGAATTAGTAAATCCTGAATCGAATGAAAGAAAGCAGCTTACCATTAAGCCGATTACACTTAGAGCAGAAAATCAATTGTTGTACAAGCGTTGGGTCAAAATGAATCAGGCTGAAGTAGATAGCCTAAGTGATGGAAAGCTAGGTTACGTACATATTCCAGGTATGAGTGACGGTCCTTACAGAAATGTGTATGAAGAGATGATGGGTAAATATCATGATCGGGATGCTGTAATCGTAGATACCAGATTCAATGGCGGCGGCGATTTAGTGGCTGACTTAGTGATGTTTTTCACTGGAGAGAAGTTCTTAACCTATGCTACTGAGGCACGATCAGTAGGGTATGAGCCTACTTCACGATGGACTAAGCCGACTCTTGCCATGTTTAATGAAGCTAATTATTCGGACGGTCATTGCTTTGCGTGTGGTTACACAGATCTGAATATTGGGAAGACTGTCGGAATGCCGACACCAGGCACTTGTTCATTTGCTGGATGGGAAGGATTGCCAGATGGCTCGCGTTGGGGTGCTGTTCCAATATCAGCAAAGAATAAAGCTGGAGAATGGTTAGAAAATAATGAGACAAGACCTCAGTTTGAAGTGAAAAATATGCCGGGTAAAATTGATCAAGGTATAGATCAACAACTGGAAAAGGCCGTTGAAGAATTATTGAAAGAAGTGAATTGAGGGTTTAAAACTACTGTCGTCCGACATATTTATGAGAGCACGAATAGTAGGCCTTTAATGTGCAATTAGGGGCTTTTTTCTATTTTTCAAAAAGTACCCCCTATCCTGAGAACATCAGTTCTGTTTGTGTTTTATTGAGTTCGGTTTGAAATATTCTTTTACTATATGCCTCGCTATTGAGCAGAAACTTCTCCAG
>Ga0105053_10001017_pt1 | contig 45224 bp, 44 predicted proteins | sample BON01_FD_78093 | JGI IMG/M metagenome (GOLD analysis project Ga0105053, IMG submission 78093) | Freshwater microbial communities from Lake Bonney liftoff mats and glacier meltwater in Antarctica - BON-01 | ecosystem: Environmental > Aquatic > Freshwater > Ice > Glacier meltwater | place: Lake... | reverse complement strand
TCGCGCTTGGCGACATGCGCTGATGCGCCGCAGCCAGCGGCATCGACTACCGTGGAGCAGGTTCAGCCGTATTACCAAGCGCTTCATTCCGCCCGCCCGCAACACGCATCCATATCCTGAGGAACGGTTCTACGCGTCACATACCTGAGGCAGGAGCCGTATGCGGTAATTCTGCACGTACGGATCTGTGCGGGGGGCGGGGGGCGACCTCCGTCCCTACCGCAACCGCTTTGTCCCGGTCGTCACCGGCAATGGCTGCCGACCAGACTCTGCCCAAGCTTGGCGCACTGATTTCGATTGGCAGCTCACGTGCTTTGTCCGCATACAACTTGAGCAGCTGTTTGAGAGCGGCGAGGACCAAGTTGTCCTCATCCGCCTGCCAGGGCAGCTTGCCGATTTCTGCCAGCAGGGAGCGCACTGGGCGTATTCTCTCGAACAGGCGTTCGCGCACCAGGGATGCCCGGCTCGGTGGTTTGGCTTGCTGACTGAGTTGGACCAGTTCAACGACTCGCTGGCGCAGCTGGTCATCGGCGAGTTCGCCCTGCTCAGTCAATGCCGCCAAGTCAGTGACCAGCTTCTTGTAGAGGACGGCCCAATTGACGGTGTCGGGCACTTCTTCGCGGGCCATGCGCCACAAGTCAGTTACCCGGCGCTGGATCATCAGAATGGCCTGGTCGGTGGTGGTGAACAGACAGTAACGCAGGAAACATGCAACTTCCACAGTGCGCCGCGGCTCTTTGATTCTGGCGCCCACCGATGGCGGCCGGCTCGCCAATTGACGGGCGTACCGGCGCACGATGAAGTCACTCAATGTTCCCAAATGCTGGTGAACATCAAGGCTGTAGAGCAGATCGATGCGCTCGAATACCTGGGCGATCTGCACGGTTGAATGTTTGGCCGGGGCCTCCCATAGCCAGCTTTGCTGGGTCTGTCCATCTGGGCAGAGTTGGGCCAATGTGCGGCGCCATTTGTCGAGCATGTCACTGGGAACGGTGGCGGCAATGAGTTCACCGGTCTGCGTTTCAAGCAAGTCCAAGGCAGCCACGATTTGGGTGCGCAAGCTCCGATTGTTCTCGATCAACAGTTTGTGGTCATACAGCCAACGCCGGGCAAACACCAGCAGCTGGTCTTTGTCAGATAGCCGGGCAGCCTCGTCGCGCAAGACACGCAAAAAGGCACGGTTCTGATGCTCGGTCGGCAAACGAAACCCCAGAGCGTCCTGGGCCAGCTGGCGATGGTCAAAAAGAGTTCTGCCGCGGGCGTACATGGCTTTGAGAGATGCCAGCTCCGGTGGTCGCACTCCGAGCTCCTTGCCCAAATGAGTCCACAGCGAGACCGGCACGATGCGTACCGCGCTGAGAGACCGCCCGCTCAGGCGCAAAAACCCCATGTGCAGTGCCAGGCCCAGTTTGTGAGGGGCACCGTAACGGGCGTCTATCACCTCACGTTCGGCCCGACTGTAGGTGAAAAAAGCCTGCAATTCGAAGGCGCTGAGTGCGCGCGGAAGGTCTTTCAGACCCAGGTAAGTGGTGTGCCAGCTTTGCATCGTTTGTATCCGTCTATTGAGACACCGACGATACGCGGCAAAGAAGTAGCCTGAAAACCCAATGGAATCAAGCAACTCCTATAGCGACCCCCACGCCAGTGCTGCAATCCAAATCGTCACTTACGACATGGAAAACAAATCGACCCCAACGCCTGGCCTGATCTATCAGAGTGGGCGATGGGTTGGGTGGAGGCCATCGGGGTGCTGTATCACCTCAATAATTTGCGCCTTGGGGCAGCGCTGGGTAGCACCGAGCGCGCTGGCCATGATGACCAGTTGCAGCGCGCCGTGCAAGCCATGGCCAGTCGAATGAACACCGAGATGGTGATGGCCGAGATGGGCCAGATTGGGCTGAGCGAGCCCGCACTCAAAGTGCTCACAAGCATGAAGAACCACTGGGATGGGCTGACGGTGTTTGTCCACCACCCGTGGGTGCCCATGGACAACAATGCGGCCGAACGCGACATCCGCACACCGGTCATCGGGCGCAAGAATTTTTATGGCTCATCGAGTCTTTGGTCGGGCCAACTGGCCGTGACGATGTACAGCCTGTTCATGACGGCAAAGCTTTGGAGCCTGAACCCCAGGACCTGGCTCACCGCTTATCTGCAGGCCTGCGCAGAGCGCGCTGGGCAAGCACCATCGGATGTCAGCGCATTTCTTCCCTGGGCGATGGATGCCAAGCAACTCGCTGCCATGCGCGCTTTCCCAGCGGGCGCAGCCCAATACACTGTGGGCCAGCACGGTTCGCAGAGCTTTGATACCTCATGACGGTTTACTGTGGTCGCGACTTCAGCGCCGCCGATATCCTGGCGATCCGGCGGATGATGGAACAAAGTCCCACCCTGCAGCGCACGCCACTGTCGCGCAAGTTGTGCGAATTGTTCAGCTGGACCAAGCCCAACGGCGAACTCAAGGACATGACGTGTCGCGTGGCGCTCTTACGCATGCAGTCCGACGGCTTGATCACATTGCCGCCCTCTCGAATGCCGGGTGGTCGTAGCAAGCCTCACTTTCCCGCCACTCCAGCCAGCGATGAACAAGCCCCTGTCGTGCAGAGCGTGCACGAGCTCGCCCCATTGACGCTGCGCCTGGTTGCGGGCACCGCCGCTTCGCGATTGTGGAACGAGTTCGTCCAGCGCTACCACTACCTGGGCTACACCCCGATGTCGGGGGCCCAGCTGCGCTACAACGTCTACTGTGGCGAGCAGCTTGTCGCACTGATCAGCTTTGGCGCCAGTGCCTGGAAACTTGCACACCGCGAGCGCTTCATCGGCTGGCAGGAGCACCAGCGCAAGAAGAACCTGCAACTGGTGGTGAACAACGCCCGCTTCCTGATCCTGCCCTGGATCCAGTCCAAAGGGCTGGCCTCCAAGATCCTGTCCATGGTCAATCGCCAGCTACCCAGGGACTGGCACCAACGCTATGGGTATCGCCCGGTGCTGCTTGAGACGTTCGTTGAGACCCAGCGCCATCGAGGGACCTGCTACAAGGCCTCCAACTGGACGCTTGTCGGTCAGACCGTGGGGCGCGGCAAAAAGAGCCGTGTGCATAGCCAAATCATCCCCGTCAAGGACATCTGGCTATACCCACTACGCAACAATTTCCGAGCCGTCCTGTGCCAATAGGCCCACGAGGCGATACGTGTTCACCGAATGTTTACTAAGAAAATCCGAAAAGCACCTCCAAGTCCTTGTTTCATATAGAGCTTGCACGCCTCAGCGTCTCGGAACTGTCGAACTCGGGTGAGCCGTGTATCGACCGCAAGCTTGGAGCGGTAGTCCATCAGCACATGGGCCATGAAGGCCGGGATGGTGTCGCCCTTACCCGTCTTGGTAGCCATCCGGGCACGCGCACGGTGATGCCGTCGGTCAATGCGGCTTCAGAAAAACGCACGATCCGCAAAGGCGGGTCCTCCATCTTTTGCCGCACGCCGGGCCTTGTTGGGAATGGCCAGCCAGACCTCAAACGGCGATTGCATGGTGAGCTCGTGCACGCGCAGTGCCGATAGCAGGCAGACGAGGGCTTGCGGATGCTTGCGAGCGATCCATGTTCGGACATGGGACGCCTATTAATGGCGTACAGTCCCCAACCAATGCGAGTGTGTATCAGCTCCAACAGTTGTACATCAGTGCACAGGCCCGCACCGTGGTCTGGCAGCGGTTGATGAAAGGTCATCCGCCTCGTGGTGGAGACACTCTCGCATCCGACATAACGTCTGGCCTGCGGCCTCTCAACTCAGCCCTGCGCCGCAGAGCTTCGTCGAGATGCTCAAGGGGCCGCTTTCGGTGAAAAGGTTTGCCTGAGTGCTGGTGAACTGGTAAGTCCCCTGGACTGGCCCGGCGTCAGGCTTCCCAGCACCTGCGCGTCCCACCGGCCTTCGGTGACCACCCGGTACATCAGTCCCTCCAGGAGATCGTGCACACGTTGGGTGGCCACGGAAATCGGGAACAGCATGGAGGTCGCCAGGCAGACGGTGCGACGCGGCGTGTCGGCAGTCAACTCGGCGACGTCGACCTGCCAACTAGACAGCGTCCGGTCGAACACGCATGACGGTAGGATTCCGTAACCCAGCCCTGCCTGGACGCCCTCGACCAGCAGACGAGGCGCATTGACGTCCGCCACGACATTGGGCGTGATTGCCATTTCCAACCAGATGCGTTCGAGCTCCTCACGGATGCCGTTGGGGCGGCTCATCAGCAAGAGGGGAAGCCTCGCCGCCTGCTCTAGGGTTCGCAGTTTGCCGCCGGGCAGCGAGCCGGCCGCACCGACCAGTAGCAACGACTCGGACACCAAGGGCTTGACGCGCAGCGCCGCATGCAAGGCGCTGCTGAAGACCACGGCGACATCGAGCTTGCCCTGGGACAGCATCTGGGAGATGGCCGCGCTCGGCCCTTCGGTGATCTCCAACCGGACCGCCGGCAAGCTTTCGACTACTTCGCGGAACAGTGACAGACCCAGCATGGACGCAATTGTCCAGGGCAGCCCGATGGCGACCGGGCCAGCCACACCGCCACCGGCCTGCGACGCGATCGAGGGCGTCGCCTCAATCTGCTTGAGCACTGCCTGGGCATGCTGGAAGACAGCAAGACCCGCCTCGGTGGGCACGACGCCGCGCACGCTTCGGGCCAGCAGTTTCACCCCCAGTTCGTCCTCCAACTGGTTTACTTGTTTGCTCAGCGCCGGCTGGGCCACGTGAAGCGACAGCGAAGCACGGGAGATGCTGCCTGCTTCGACGATACGCACGAAGTATTTCAAGTGACGGATGTCCACCGAACCTCCCAAGCCTGTATCGCTCGGACCATACTTACTGGATATGGCCAGAGACAAAAATAGTATTTTACGGGAGAACACCCCATTCCTATACTGACTCTCCATCGAGTGCCGACCAGGCGCCAGGTTCAACGCAGAAACACGGAGACACTGAAATGCAGAAAACAACGGATCGAGACTACATCCCCCAGCGCAGATTGTTGCGCACTGTCCGGGTGCTGGCGGCCGCGGTGGCTGCATCCCTCGCGTGCTCCCTCACCATGGCCCAGGCCTACCCGAACCGTCCGATCAAGATGGTCGTGGGCCTCTCGGCTGGCGGCGGTTCGGACACAATTGCGCGTGCTATCAGCAAGCATCTGGGCGAACGGCTGAAGCAGCCCGTCATCGTCGAGAACCGGCCTGGCGCCGGAGGCAACATCGCCTCCGAATACGTCGCGAAGATGCCCGCAGACGGCTACACGCTGCTCTACACGGCCGACAACCACAACCTTGCACCGCTGATCTACCCGAGCGTCAACTATGACCCCGCGAAGGATTACACCGGCGTCATCCTAGTCTCGGAGTATGGCCTGATTCTCAGCGCCAACGCTGACACTCGCTACAAGTCCATAGCCGATCTTGTGCGTTTCGCGAAGCAGGAACCGGGAGCGATTTTCTATGGCAGCTCTGGCACCGGCTTGCCCAACCACGTGGCAATGGAGAAGTTCAACAAGGCCGCCGGCCTCAAGATCACGCACGTGGCCTACAAGGGATCGTCAATGTCGGTCAACGATGCAGTGGCCGGCCAGATTCCGCTGGTAATGTCCACCATTGCCGCCGTCCAACCCTTCATCACCGCCAACAAGCTCGTTCCGCTGGTGGTAACGGGCTCGTCGCGCTGGCCCTCGCTACCGGATGTACCGACCCTGGCGGAAGCAGGCTTTCCTGCAGCCACCAGCAACTCGTGGATGGGCATCGTCGCACCGGCTGGCACGCCCAAGGCGGTAATCGACAAACTGAACACTGAGATCTCTGCGATCATGAAAGAAAAGTCGATCCAGGACTCGTTCTCCAAGATGGGAATGGGCGTCGGTGGCGGCACCGCAGAACGGTTCAACGAATACTTGGCGAAGGACCTGAGCGGCGCGCAAAAGTTAATCACCGAAACCAACATCAAGATCGAATGACGAAGAACGCCGATCGCAGAACGAACCCCGCATCATGACCAGCGCGCTCAGCCGAATCAAGGTCCTTGACCTTTCGCGGGTCCGGGCAGGCCCGACCTGCGTACGCATCCTGGCGGATTTCGGCGCAGACGTCATCCGTGTCGAGCCGCCAGCCGGCCAGGACCCGAACGACTCGATGTTTGCCGACGACCGCTTCGGCGGCGATTTCCAGAACCTCAACCGGAACAAGCGCTCGCTGTCTCTGAACCTCAAGCAGGAGAGCGCCCGCAAGGTGTTCTACCGCCTGGTGAAGGACGCCGACGTGGTGGTGGAGAATTGGCGGCCCGACGTTAAGGAACGCCTCGGGGTCGATTACAAGACCTTGTCAGAGATCAACCCACGGATCATCCTGGCCAGTATTTCCGGCTTCGGGCAGGACGGTCCTTACGTGCTGCGGCCCGGCTTCGACCAGGTGATCCAGGGCATGGCGGGCCTGATGGCGGTGACAGGCGCGCCCGGGCATGGGCCGACGCGCACGGGGATCGCGGTGGCCGACACCGGGGCCGGACTCTACGCCGCGCTCGGTATCCTGCTAGCCGTCATTGAGCGCGGGTCCTCCGGCAAGGGGCAGTGGGTACATGTGTCACTGCTGCAGTCGCTGATCGCGATGATGGATTTCCAGATGGCGCGTTTCCTCAACGAAGGGCAGATCCCGCAGCAGGAAGGCAACGACCACCCGACTTGCAGCCCGATGGGCCTGTTCTCGAGCGCGGACGGCCATTTCAACCTCGGCGTTGCGGGTGACGGGAGCTTTCAGCGCTTTTGCAAGCTGCTCAAACGCACCGAGTGGATTTCGGACCCGCGTTTCCAGGATGCCGGATCGCGCGTGCGCAACCGAGTGGCGCTGACAGCCGAGCTCAACACGATCTTCGCCACGGCCACCAACGAATTCTGGATCCAGGCGCTCAACGAGATCGGCATTCCTGCGGGCCCGGTCTATAGCATCCCCGAGGTGTTCTGCGATCCCCAGGTACGCCACCTGGGCGTCGCCGCGAAGGTCGAAGACCACGCCGGCCGCTCGCGGGTGCTGCTCGGCCAACCGGTGAGCCTGGAGCGCACGCCCGCCCACATGCGGACGCTGGCGCCATCAGTGGGCGAGCACAACCGGGAGATCCTGCACGGGCTGGGCTATTCCGACGGACAGATCGCAGAGCTCAGCGCCAACCGTGCGATCTGATGGCGCATCCAAACATTCAAGGAAAGCCAGCGATGCGGACCGAAGACGACGAGGCCAGCATCACATCGACCGTCGTGGGACACATCGCTACGGTCACAATCTCCAACAGCCAGCGGCGCAACGCGTTTACTTTCCGGATGCTAGCGCAGATTTCGGAGGTCTTTCAGCAGTTGGACCAGGCGCCCGAGGTGCGCGTCATCGTGATCGAAGGCGCAGGCGACGCGGCTTTCGCGGTAGGCGACGACATTTCCGAGTTTGCCTCGCTGCGATCCACGACCGCCGATGAAGCCAGATACATGGAGTGCGCACTGGCGGCCTTCAACGCTCCGGCTACCTGCAGCAAGCCGGTGATCGCGGCCATCAGCGGCTATTGCTTAGGCGGCGGCATGCAACTGGCCGCGGCGTGCGACATCCGTATTTGCGGGGAAGACGCTAGGTTCGCGGTGCCGGCCTCAAAGCTGGGTGTCGGCTATCCGATGGAGGGCATCGCCAGATTCGTGAACCTCGTCGGCGCCGCCAACACCTCCAGGATCTTGCTGGCAGGAGACATGTTCGACTCCGCCGAGATGGCACGCGCCGGTTTTGTCACGGAGCTGGTCCCAGCCGGCCAGGCCAAGCCCGCCGCACGGGCCTACGCGGCGAATCTGGCCGAGCGCGCGCCCTTGACGGTACGTGCTCTCAAGCGCTCGATTGCCGCGTGCGCAAGCGGCGACGCTGACCAGCTCAGCCCAGCGCTCGCCCTGATCGAGCAGTGTCCCCGTAGCGCGGACTTCATTGAAGGTCGAAACGCTTTCATGCAAAAAAGAAAGGCCGCATTCACCGGCAGTTGATGGCAAGATCAATCATGAACTTGAACCTTGATTCGCCGACAAGGCATAGGCTAGCCCTGCCCTTTACCCATAATTCGTCGAGCCGATACTGTCCTTGCCGAGGGCGAAGCCTTCGCACAGAGTCATGAGTTGCGCCTGACCACGCCAGATGACTTCGTGGCCAGGCGGGGGATCTTTGCGGCGGCCGATATAGCCGCCCAATCTAGCGACTAGGCGAACGGCGGCACCCAGAGTCTTCGGGTCGGCTAATCTTTTTTTTGGCGTAGGCCGCGAGCACTTCGATTTCGACATCGGAGAAGAGTACTTGGGCAGGTAGTTCGGGACAGGTTCTTCCGAGAAGCGTCATCAGCATGATGCGCCAACCAATGACGAGCCGGATGGCGATGGCGCGCTCGAGCCGGGTACGGGTCTTGTGGGCCAGCGTCTCGATGCCACAGCCGCTCTTGAGGACCCGGTGCCAGTCTTCGATGCGCCAGCGCAGACAGTACCAACGCACGCACTCTAACGCGGCCTCGACATCGTCGAGCTTACACGTCGTCAACAAGAACCACTCGACGGGTTTGGTATCGGCTGCAGGCGAGACCTCGCGCACATGCACCACCCCCAGCGTGAGGGGGAGCTTGTCGTCGTGGCCGGCGGGAGGGCGAAGGGTGACAGAGCAGTAGCGCAGTTCGACCTGCGCGGTGCGCGCCTTGACCTGGTCGCGCGCCTTTTGCTTGGACCGTTTTGGGCGGGCGCTCTGGCGTTTGACGGGCAACAGGAATTGGCTCTTCACAGGGTTGTGTCTGACCGCTTCAAACAGCGTGAGCGCGGCGCCGGTTTTGCGGTCGTGCTTGGCACGCACCAGCAACTCCACACGGGGCTTCTTGCGCTGCTCATCGAAGAGTTCGAAGAAGTCGGCCTCCCGGTCCATGACGCAGACCATTTGCGTATCCGGGATCTGGGGGGCCAGGGCGACGCAGTCGCGCAATGCCTGGATCCAGTTGAAGGTTTTCTTCTCTTCTATGGGAATGTCTGCGCTGTCGCGCTTATCGCCATCTGCCCTGGACGCGGGCGCATGACATTGGGCATCGAGCAGCCCCAGCGGCAGACCCTCGGTCGTCACCACCAGCGTGGAGTGCAGATGCAGACCGGCGCTGCTGGCGCCGGTCTGGTTGGTGCCGATCGAGCCCAGGCCAGCGCACTGCGCGAGTCCCGAATAGTTCAGGTCGGTGCCGTCCTGGATGCATAGCACCGTCGAATGCGCCTTCATGCGCTGCACGGTGCGCGCACGGTGCGGGGCCAGGATGGATGCCACGTTGGTGGGCGAGTCATCGCTCTGATCGATGAACCTGTAGTAGCCCTTGGTGGCGGGCCAGTCGCCTTTGGCAACGGTGCTGAACGCCTGCCCCGGCTGCGCGGCCTGCATGCGCGCGCTGTCAACGAGGCGTTCGCTGAGCCTCTCGTCTCCGAGCACCGCACCACCGAACTCCTGGCTCGCCCAGGCCTCGCCGTCCAGCCCCTGGCCCGGCTCCAGCGCGATCAGTCCCACGGGTTCAGGCACCCCCATGCGCGCGCGGAAGTCCGCCTGCAGCGGGTACACGTAGATGGCCTTGACGGTCTTGGCGCTTTGGTGCTCCCGGTCCTGGCGCCCGCGTCCCTTGGTCTTGCCCACGGCCACCCAGTTGGTGGCCTGGTAGCAGGTGCCGGCGAAGAGGTCGCTGTCCACGAAGCTCTCGACCAGCCAGGGACGGTACTTGTACTGATCCTCGAAGTCCTGGCCCACGCTGCGCAGCGTCATCCCCAGCACCATCGAGGCCAAGTTGTGGCAGCGCACCGAAGGACGAATCAGGAAGCGGCTCATGCCGATGACGCGGTGCATGTGACAGCGCTGCTGGCTCATGTCCCAGCCAATCCACTGGTCGCGATCTCCGAGCTTGATGGCCGACGCGCCGAACCCCAGACCCCCGAGCCAACCATGCTCAGAGCCGATCAGATAGCGTAGTTGTGCGCCCACCATGACCCCGGCACCTTGGGGGTGTTCGCCCATCAACTCATTCCACAGGCGCAGGTCCTGGGCACTGTCAACCTTGAGTAGCTGGAGCCCGCAAACTTCACCGGTTTGTTCGGGTACGTCCAGCGGCGCTGCCACGGGGGTACCAAGACCTCTTGGCGTTCTGCGCTTGCGGGGCCGCGCCGCATCACGATCAAGCGCAACAGGTAGCACAAAATGCCCGGCCCGCTCGAGTTCGCGCAAGGCCTTGGCGCAGCCCGCGTTCTGCGCCGCGCCGCGGCTGTCGAGAAAGCCGAAGTCCTGACAAACTGCATCGGCAAATGCCCTGCGGCTGGCATGCTGAATGCGGCTGAGAATGTCGCGCACGAGCACGATCGATTCCGGTAGCTCAAGCTTGCGCTTGATCTGGTTTTGTTTGATCATTCAGCCACGGTAACGTGGCTTGAGAAAAAAGTCCAGCGATTTCTTCGGGTAAAGGGCAGGGCTAGCCCTGCCCTTTACCCGCAAATGTTGTCAGAGCGGTGCTCATTGCTGGCCATCGAGTAGTGCGAAGCCCAGGCACATGAACTGAAACCCCGTATATCCTTGCCAGAGCAGTTGATGCCCTGGGGGCGGATCGCCGTTGCGCCCGATGTAGCCGCCGATTTTGGCCACCAATCGCACCGCCTCACCCAATTGCGTCGGTGGTTTCAATCTTTTTTTTTGGCGTAGGCGCGCAAGTTGCGTAGCTCAATGTCCGAGAACAGAATCTGTGCGGGCAACTCTGGCACTTCGCGCCCCAGCAGGGTCATCGCCATGATCCGCCAGGCAATCACCAAATTGATGGCAATCGCTCGGCGCAGACGCTCGACGCTCTTGTGTGCCAGGTCCTCAATGGCGCAGCCCGATTTGAGCACCCGGTGCCAGTCCTCGATGCGCCAGCGCAGGCAGTACCAACGCAGACACTGCTGGGCATCCTCGCCCGAGGTGAGTGCCAGCCTAGTGAGCAAGAACCACTCCAGCGGCTCGGCACCCAGCGGCGGATTTTCCTCAACTGCGTGCACCACCCAGATATCGATAGGAGCCTTGTCGGCGTGGTAGTGTGAAGGCACAAGCTGCACTGGCATGTAGCGCAGCGTCACATCGGCCAGACGCTCGCAGCGCATCACGCAGGCCTTCTGTTTGCTTTTCTTGGTCCGCGCACTTTTGCGTGGCACTGGCACGTGCACCCGGCTGACAGCGGGTGTCTCACGCACAGCGGCGAACAACTTGTGGGGCTCCTGCGTGATATTGCGATCATGCTTGGCCCGGATCAGCAATTCGACACGCGGGTTTTTGCGTTGCTCCTCGAACAGCTCAAAGAAGTCGGCCTCGCGATCACATACATTGATCAGCCGTGTATTGGGCATCTGGCTGGCCAGCGCGACCATGGTGCGGTGGTGCTCTATCCAGATGCAGTTCTTCTTCTCCTCAATGGGAGTGGCGTGAGCCGGACGTTCTTCAGTCTTGGATTTTTCCTGCGGTGCCGTGCAGTCCGCACGCAGCACGCCCAGGGGTAGTCCGTTGGCACTGAGCGCCAGGGTCGAGTGCAGATGCAGGCCGCGACTCTTGGCACCGGTTTGATTGCTGCCAATGACCCCGAGGCCTTGGCAACGGTCCAAGGTGTTGTAGTTCAGATCACTGCCATCTTGCACACACAGCACCACCTTTTTTCCCATCATCCGGCGCACCGTGCGAGCGCGGTGAGGCTCCAGGATGTTGGCCATGCTGACGGCCGATTCCTCAGGGCTATCGATCAGGCGGTAGTACGCCTTGATCTGCGCCCAGTAGCCCTTGGCCACGCCGCAAAAGGCGCGTCCGGGCACCTCTGCTTTGGCCCCGGCCACACTCACCAGACGCTTGGTTAAGCGTGCATCGCCCAGCGCGGCACCACCAAATTCGTGCTGCGCCCAGACATCACTCTCGAGCCCCTCGGTGAGTGACAAGGCCGCCCCACCTGCGTTGGGCATCACGCCCATACGCGCCCTGAAGTCATCTTGCAGTGGGTACACATAAATCGCCTTGGGGCTCAACGCCTTTTTGTTGAACCGATCTTGTCGGCCCCGCCCCTGGGTCTTGCCAATCTCTTGCCAGTTCGCAGCCTTGTAGCAGGTACCAATGAATTCAGCGGTGTCAACGAAACTCTCCACCAATTGTGGGCGGTAGCCGTATTGCTTCTCAAAGTCCTGTGGCATTACGCCAAGCACCTGGCTCAATACCTTGGAGGCCAGGTTTTGACAGCGTACGCTGGTGCGAACCAAAAAGCGGCTCATGTTGACGCAGTAGTGCAGATAGTCACGCCGCTGTGCATGATTCCAGCCGATCCAGCTGTCACGCGCGCCCAAGTTCAGGGCCGGGGCGGCAAAGCCAAACCCACCCAACCAGCCGTGTGTCGAGCCAATGAGGTAGCGCAACTGGCGCCCCACCAGCGGACCGGCCCCTTGAGGATGCTCGCACAGCATCAGCTCGTTCCAGATGCGCATTTGATCCTGTGTATTCACCAAGATCAACTCCAGGCCCTGGAGTTGCCCGACCTCTGCGGGTACTCCCGTGGGCTGCGCCACTGGCTCGGGCAGCCGCCTTGGAGAGGATGGCCCCGGCCCCTTGCGGGCCAGGGGCAAGGTAAAGTGGCCCGCACGCTCGAGCTCGCGCAGCGCCTTCAGGCAACCCCCGAGCTGGGCTTGGCCACGCAAATCGTGCAAGCCGAGTTGCTCGCATGCCTTGGCCGCCAATTCACTGCGGTTGCTCGATGGGTTGGCATCGAGCAAGTTGCGGATGCAGACCAGGCCCTCGCTTGCCAGGAGTGCGCGCTTGATTTGATTCTGTGCAATGTTCATGCGCCGAAGAGTGCACGAAAAATGCTTTTTTGTCCAGTCAAACTTTATGGGTACAGGGCAGGGCTAGCCCGCATATTTCACGCAGCGACCACTGTGGGCCGGAAATGGCACTCTTCAGCGTGGTTTGGGACCTGAGGATTGGATTTGGCGAGCATTGTGTTGGTTGACTGATGCAATTGGCGAAGTTTGTGCGTGATTGCACCATCCCCGGCTTGGGTTGCGGGCCTTTTTGGTGTCAACACGCGGGCCAGGCACTGAATGAAGTTCACGGTGAGCGCAGTTGGCCCATGGCATGCGCGAAGATGTGTTTGCTGGGGCAGTTCGATGCACCATGTATAGCCGGATGCGCCGCGTGTTGCAGGTGATCACTGCGCCGAGCTTTAGTAGCTTGATGCGCAACGTATCGACCTGCGCGCATGCCAACGCGGTGCCTTGCAGGGCCAGCGCGCACAGCCGCTCGATCAGTACGTGGCCCAGGGCGGCCACCCGAGGTGGAGTGCATCTCCAAGGGCAACGCCCGCAACCCCTACGAGTTTGGCGTGAAGGTCAGCCTGGCGGTCACCCACAAGCAAGGTCTGATTGTGGGTGGGCGCAGCTTCCCCGGCAATCCGTATGACGGCCACGTGCTCAACGCGCAGCTCGAGCAGACCACCAACTTGCTGCAGGACACGGGCCGCTCGCCCCAACAGGTCATCGTCGATCTGGGCTACCGGGGCGTGGACGGCGACAACCCGGGCGTGCAGATCATCCACCGGGGCAAGTACCAGTCGCTCAGCGAACACGAGCGGCGCCTGCTCAAGCGCCGCCAGGCCATTGAGCCGCTGTTCGGCCACACCAAGACCGGCCATCGGATGGACCGGTGCTGTGGTCGACCGGCCAAGCCTCGGCGCTCACCAAATCTGACCCCCCTGTGCTCACCGGAATCTGACCCACCAAGTGCTGGTTGGCGACAATTACCTTGGCTGGGCGTGTTGCCTCACGAGGGAATGTTACCCGGACCCTGGTTGTCGTTGGATGATGAATTTGGCTGTTGGATGATTTCTTTTTTTGTCTCCAGGCCCCTGCCAGGCCGCCGGAGGCGCCCCGGTTGAGCCCATGTACTCATGGTTCAACCCCCTCAGCCTTTGGCGCTGCCCCGTTGGGTCCGCACGGCGCTGCGGAGGTGCTTGGTTCAAGCTTCAGCGTCATCACGAGTTTCGTGCCGCAGCTTGCCGAGGATCAGGTCCTTCGCCTTCTCCGCACGCCACGTCTTGATGCGGCGTTGCAGGGTACGCAACTGGGCCTTACTCGCATAGGCGTCGGGTACGGTCAGCGCCAAGCGATTCATCAGCTCCTTCGCAGTTGCTGTGGGCTCTGCGACGAGCCAGCCCTCGACAACCGGCCACGCGTACTCGAACGGGTCGGCGCGTGTCCGCCACCAGCGCGCCTGCGTCGCTTTGCGCTGGTGCGTCGGCCGCACTTCGCCTTCCTTCCAAGCCGTAGCCAGACTTTGCAAATACGTTGCTATCGCTGGCGAATCCGATGTCGATACAGTCACCTCGCGCGGACCTCGCGCGGACATTTCACTCAGAACGCCTTGAGCCACGCGAATGTCTCGCAGGAGGCTTACCGGATCGAGCCGGTCGAACTGTTCGCGTAGGCTCGATTTGATCTTTTCGCTGACCGCTGCCGACGCGAGCAGTCGGTCGCACGGGGTCGCAGGGGCGTGATAGGTCTTGCTCACCCGGGCTCCGTCGCGCGTCTTGGCCTTGAGCTTGAAGGACGGCTGGAAGAAGTTGATGTACAGCCGTGATGCGGCGTAGAGCTCCGCCAGCGCGCGCGTTGCGGCCAGGCCGCTCAGGCGGCCATAGCCGACCAAACGCCGAACGATGGCCCCGTTCTTCTGCTCGACCCAGGCCTGATCGTTCTTCTTGTAGGCCCGTGAGCGCGTCTGTTCCAGGTCCTTGGCCTTGCAGTGATCGAAGACGGTTTGGTTCATGAACGCGCTGTCGTTGTCGGTGTCGATGCCGAGCATCGCGAAGGGCAGATCGTCCTGCGCCACCACCAGCGCCTCGACGACCAGCGACTGGTTGCGCAGTGGCATCGCCACGCATTCGGTCCAGCCACTGGCGATGTCGGTTAGCGTCAAGGTGTGGACGAAGTCGCCGTCAGTCTTGGGACCGCCGCAGTGCTCGACCATGTCGACCTCGAAGAATCCCGGCGGGGGATCGCGCCAGTCGGAGAAGGTGCGCACCGGGATGCTGCGACGAATGGCGGCGCCGACGCCTTTGCGGCGTCGACGCTTGCCGTCGATATGCGCTCGCGCGTCGCTCAACGAACGGTCGATTGTCGCAGCGCTTATCTGCAGTAACCTTGCCTTGACGAGCGCGTCCAGGTCGAGATGACCGTGTCGCTCCATTGCCGTGATCAGGACAGGGATCAGTGGTTTCAGCCGCTTGCCGCAGATCCGGTCACCAGCCTCCCACAGCACGATGAGCGCCTGGCGAACGGCTTCGTCGTATACACGGTCACGCTCTGGCGCCTTCTGCTCGACTCGGGGAGCAGTGCCCAGGACCCGGGTCGCATGTTTGCGGTGGTATCCCGTGAGTGATACGAACTCGTCGAGGATCGCCTTCTTCTCGCTCGTCGCCACATCACGGTATCTCGCTCCAATGGCCTCGATCAATTCTCTGCGTGTAGTCATGCTGATTCGCCCTTGTTTCGTCACGTCCTGCTCCCGCCGGCCCATCCGACGGGTAGCAATTTACGTGAGGCAACGGGTCATCAGTGGTAACAAATCTGATGAGTCAATGCGCTGGGCGGTCAGGATAGTTGACGCGGACCAAAGTGCGCAGTTGTTGGCGGCTTGGTGAGGGCGAATGATGGTTGGGTGACGCTGGCGCAGGCGCAGGCGCAAAGGCCGGCAAGTGTGTGACGGACTGCACTGCCCCAGTTATGGGCGCAGGCGCAAGATGCCAGGCGATATCACTTGGCCGTGCGTCGTGCGCTCGGATGGGGTTTGGCGTGCGAGGGGGTTGGCTTGGCGCCAGTTTCATCGCCGCCTGGGGTGGGCGAGCGCAATGAGGGTCCGTCGATGCGGATAGTGATGCAGTGGTGCTGCAGTCGATCGAGCAGGGCGTCCACCATCTGCTTGTTGTCGAATAGCTCGTACCAGCGGGGATAGTCGAGGTTGGTTGTGATGATGGTACTGACGCGCCCGTAGCGCTGGTCCATCAGGCGAAAGAAGGCGTTGGCCTGCTCGGCCTTGAGGTTGAGGTACCCGAGTTCGTCGAGTTATGTTGAGCTCAACATAACTCGACGAATTGGGCTACTTGCCGATCGATAAGTTTGGGGCCGATTGTCTGTTTCAGATCATCAGCCACCGCTATGAGCGTGGCAGCACGTTGATTACCACCAACCGAGTCTATAAGCAGTGGGGCGGCATCTTTAACAACGACTCGGTGCTGACTTCGGCACTGCTGGACCGGCTACTACACCATGCTGAGACGGTGCTGATTGAGGGTAAGAGTCACCGCTCCAAAGGTCAGATCGAGGTTTGATTCATTGCCCAGTCTGACCGGTTGGGCTCCCCCTCAACGCGCCTTTTGGGCGCAAAACCCGGGAACATTTTGAAACCGGCCATTTTGATGTATGTTCGCGCTGGCGGCCACACGCTGCAAGGATCGCTGGGCGATGCGCTGCATGCGCTGAGATGTGCGGCGGGCTACAACATCCGCTGGCTGCTGCGGGCGATCACCCGCCTGGGCCTGAAGTGGCTTTTTCGCGCCTTGTCGGTCATGATCACCTATGCGATGTGCATGCTGCACGCGATGCTGGTCGCACCGAAGGCGCTGAGGGCGCACGGCAAGTCAAGCAGCAACGCGCACCCCGGGTTCACGTTATCGATGTGGGCGGCGGTCAGATAAATTTCGCAGAGCCGACTCAGAGAGCGAGAGTTTTTCGGTAGCCAACGGCGCTACCGGTGAGGCCGAAGTTTTTGACGATGTGATTGGCCCGCCGATGTGCCGCGCCCTGGTTGCGCGTAACTGGGGCTAAATCCGGTCCGGTGGAGCCATTTTTGCCGCTTTTGGTCATCTTTTGCCCTCTCATGCGCCCTGTGCAGCGATTTTGGACGGAGCTATCCCCCAGCCGACAAGTTGGGGGGCCAGTTTGGCCATGCGCATCAGGTTGTGCGCCAGCACGAACAGACCCACCACACAGCGCACCTTGGCCAAGCCGCGCACCGGCATGCGCAGCAGCCCACGGTTGCGGGCCTGTGCGTTGACGCATTCGGCTGTGGCCGCACGCTGCTTGTACAACTCATTGGCATCTTCGCTGCCCATGCGCACCCGCCAACTAGCCACCGCCTCAGAGTCACCAAGCTTGGGTTGGTGTTTGTCTGGCACCGTGTCTTGCTGCACCGCGTTGCCCTGCTCGTCCTTCTTGATCTTCTTGGTCTTCTTGTCTTTCTTGGTCTTGGGCTCGGGTACCGGCGCATAAACCTCTGTCTTGTCCGACACCGCGTCGATCTGATCGTGCGCCGGGAATCCCCCATCGACCAGCCACTGCTGCGGGCTTTGCCCCAGGCGCTTATGCACCTGCTCGACCATCGGTGCCAACTGGGCCATGTCGCTGCCCGCGTTGACCACGTCCATGCCCACAATCACCTGGTCTTCGCACGTGGTGGCGAACTGCACGTTGAAGGCCGGACGAAATCCCCCGTCGCCCATCTTCATCACGCGCGCCTGCGCATCGGTGGTGCTGGCCCGGGCATCCTCGGCCTTGTTGCCGTTGCGCTTTTTCGTCGCAGCCACTTCGGGTAGTTGATCGAGCGCCGCCTGGATGCGCTGCTCCCGCCCCTGGGCTGCGCGCAGCTTGGCCGCGTGCGCCTGGCGCTTGGCCTGACCCGGGTCAGCCTGCGCCTGTGTCTTGATCGATTGCACCAGTTCGCTGGCCTCTTTCAGATGTTCCTGCAGGCTGGCTTGCCGGCGAAACGATGCCGCGCCTGCGTCCGCCCGAACGCGCATTCCGTCTTGTGCCACGCGCTCAAGACTGATCGCCCCAGCCGCTGCCAGTGCCGCCACGTTGTCAGTAAGAAGCTCATCCATCAGCGTCGCGTTACCGGCGCGAAAGTCGTTGATCGCGTGATAGTTCACCGACACGCCCCCGCAAATCCAACGGTACGCGTCATGCTCCTGGCTCAGCCGCGTCACTTCACGCCCACTGCCCAAGCCCTCCAACGTGGCGTACAACCACAGCGCAAACAAAATATGTGGGTCGATCGCCGCACGACCAGCGTTGGAGCCGCGTGCCTTGACCGCCTGGACCAACTTGCTCAGGTCCTGGCGCACAACGTAGCCCCACACCAGTCGGGCACGGTGGTCCTCGGGCAATAGCGATTCCAGGTCCGACGCCCGTAGCTCCACCTGCAATCGATTGGGCTGCAGCAACCGAACCGCGCCTTCGCTGCGCTTGCGGGCGATCTCGGCCTGGGCATGCTGCGCCTGTTGCGCATCACTGGGCTGGGGCAGCTCCTCGAACAGGCCAGCCTTGCTCGTCCCGTCTTCTTGATCCGTTGGTTTCGTCATGCCGATTTGATAAGCCAGTCGGGGGTGAGTTCAAGGAGCTGGAGAAAAACTCTCACTCTCTCAGTATTGCAATAAGACCCGTCATAAGGCGCCCCTTGAGCCCCACCAGCAGACTGGTGAATCGGGAAAAGCAATCGTGCACCTTTGCGAGAAGCGCGATCAGGGAGGGATCGGTTGCTCGGCGTTGCGGACACCGGGTGCATCAATCTCCAGGAACCGCCAAGTGCGGTTGGGTATTCAGCGACCTTGGAACTGGGGCAGGCGCCGCTCGCTCATGGCTGCCACGCCTTCCTGAAAGTCTTCGGTAGCAAACTGGTGGTATTGCTGAGCTGACTCGCGCGCCACCGCCAGCCGCACCGCGTCGACAAGACCCGCGCGCAATGTGCTTCGGACGGCGTTGACCACTTGCGGCGATGAAGTGGCGATGTCGGTAGCCATGGCGATCGCGTGGTCCCGCACTGCGGCTTTGTCTACCAGGACATCTGCCAAACCAATGTCAACCGCCTCCTGGCCTCCGATGCGCCGTCCTGTGTAGAACAGCGACGCAGCGCGCTGGTGTCCGATGAGACTTGGCAGCGAAGCAGTCAAGCCAAAACCGGGCGTAATGCCCAGGCGTGCGAAGTTGGCGCAGTAGCGGGCTTCAGCGCATGTCACCCGGAAGTCGGCAACCAAGGCCAGGCCCAGTCCGCCACCCACAGCTGCGCCGTGAACGGCAGCGATCATCGGCTTGTTCAGTGCAAACAGCCGCACCGCCTGCGCATAGATTGGATTCACCAAGCGCTCGCTCGCTGGTCGAGGCATACATTGGGGGTCACCCAATTTGGCGCCCGCGCTGAAGGCGTCTCCCTGAGCGCACAACACCAGCGCGCGAACCTCGGGGGTGGCCTCAAGTATCTCGAACGTTTCGGCCAGACGAGTGAGGAATTCCAGGTCGAAATAGTTGTGCGGCGGGCGGCGCATCTCGACGATGGCCACGTGTTGACTCATCTCGATGTCCAGGTCCGTCTCGTTTGTGCGTTGGCTCATGGCAGGAATGGCTGGTGGGGCAAGCGTAGGAAAGGGTAAACATCAAATGCAAAGTTTGCCCGATGGTAAACCCCATATATACATTAAAAAATTATGTATGTAAGATTATCAATCATGAATTCTCCGAATGACACCCCCCCTTTCCGGCCATCCGTCAATCTTTGGCCCCCCATGGCAGACAAAAGCTACACGCTTGCGTTACGCGAGTTCGTCGATCAGCGGGTGATGCCGCAGGGAGATGACATCGATGCCCGCGATGTCTACCCGGTAGAGCTAGCCCGCGACTTGGCCCTAAAGGGCTTTAGTTCAATCACGCTACCCAGTGAATACGGCGGCGGTGGGCGCGAGTTCTCTTATGCCGTTGCCTTGTTTGAAGAGGTCTCAGTCGGTTCTGCTGCGCTGGGAGTTTCCCTGCTCACCATCTTTCAGGCCCAGACCATCATTAACCTGTTCGGAAGTGAAAGCCTGAAACAGCGCTACTTGCCACAGTTCGCCAAGGGTCTGCTTTCGTCGTACGCCCTGACCGAAGCGGCGCACGGCAGCGACATTCGTACGCTGGACACCAAGGCCACGCGCGATGGCGACGAGTGGGTTCTGAGGGGCGAGAAGCACTTCATTACCTCCAGTTCAGCCGCCGAGTTCTTTGTCATCCTGGCCGAAACGCCAGTTGGCGTCTCAGCTTTCGCCGTGCCACGAGACGTACCCAACCTCACTGTCTATGAGGGACACAACTCCGCGACTTTCGGCCTTCGCAATGGTCCGCACATGAACCTGCTGCTGGAGGATGTGCGTGTTCCGCTGGACCACTTGATTGGCACAGAGGGCAAGGGCGTGCGTCAGGCCGTGACCACACTTGACTACTCGCGCACACTCGCCGCGGCCATCAGCATCGGAATTGCGCGCGCAGCGTTCGACGCTGCCTATGCCCACGTGGCGCGGCGTGTGGCATTTGACCAGACCGTGCTCGGGTTCCAGGGTATTCAGTGGTACTTCGCGGAGGCTCTGGCGGACATTGACGCCTCGCGGCTGCAGGTGTTCCACGCTGCGCGTGCGTTGGATACCCACGACGACATCGACCGCTACGGCAGTGAGGCAAAACTGCGTGCCGCGCAGGTGGCGACTCGAACTGCGTCGATGGCGGTGCAGGTATGTGGCGCACACGGCACGATGATCAATTCGTCCTTCGGACGCTACCTGCGCGACGCAAAGACGTACGAAATTGCCGGCGGCTCGTCCGAGATACTTAAGAACACCATCGGCAAGTACCTCATGCGTGGGACCAAAGCGGCAGCGACGTAATGATCACCGATCTCCTTGGTCACTGGGCCGTCGCACGGCCTGATGCGACCTTTGTCGTCACCCCTGCGCGGGAGTACAGCTACGCACGCATGCATGATGCGGCTTCGCGTTTTGCGGGGTGCCTCGCACGGGAAGGCGTTGGGCGGGGCGGACATGTCGCACTGCTGGCTGGCAATAGCGCGGCCTTTCTGGTCGCCTGGCTGGGCATCGGGCTGCGTGGCGCGGTGGCGGTGACGCTGAACAACCAGCTTATCGATGACGGCCTGCGATATTCCATCGGCCAGTGTGACGCAAGCGTGCTCGTGGTCGATCGGGAATGGGAGTCCAGCCGGGCTGCGCAGCTGGATGCAGATCAGGCCGCGCTGCCGCGAATCGTGATTGAAAGTGACGACGACTTCTTCGCATCTTTAGCGGCGTACGAGACCGTTCCGCCCGTGACGGTATCGCCGCGCGAACCATGCACCATCATGTACACGTCAGGAACGACCGGACTGCCCAAGGGAGTGGTCAACTGTCATAACGCCTATCTCGCAACCGGTCGCGCGACGGTGAACGCAATGAAGATCACACAGGACGACCGGATTATGGTTTTTCTGCCGCTCTTTCACGTGAATCCGCAGATGTATGCGGTGATGTCCGCGCTCACCACCGGAGCGGCGCTCATTGTGTTGCCCAGGTTTTCTGCGTCCACTTTTTTCGAGGATGCGATGCGGCTGAAGGCTACGGGCTGTACCTTCGTTGGAACAGTTCTCTCAATTCTCGTCGCCCGCCATGAGGGTAAGCGGCGAGATCACGGCATACGCTTCCTATTCGGCGGAGGGGCACCCAAGCCGGTGTGGCAGGCTGTCCAAGAGCGTTTCGGTATCCAGGTTTACGAAGCTTACGGCATGACCGAGGTAGGCGGCTGGACTACTTGCAATACGGTCGAAAACTCGCGATTCGGCAGCTGTGGCAGGCCCCGCCTGGACCTGGATGTGTGCGTGGTCGATACCGAAGATAACGTACTTGCGCCAGGCCAGATCGGTGAGATCGTCGTACGGCCGCGCGCACCCGACACCATCCTCACCGGCTACTACCGCAAACCCGAGCAGATGCTGGACGCTTTGCGCAACCTTTGGTTTCATAGCGGTGACCTCGGCAGCTTCGACGCAGACGGTTTCATGTATTACCACGGGCGCATGAAGGAACTCATCCGCAAGAGCGGGGAGATGATTTCACCGGTGGAGATCGAAACGGCGCTGCGCCGCATGCCGGGCGTGGCAGACTGCGCCGTTATTGCCGTGCCTGATGCGGTGACCGGTGACGAGATCAAGGCCGTCATCGTGCAGGACGCCGCGACGACGATCGAGCCAACTGCGGTTGAGGCCTTTCTTTCCACCAAGCTGGCCCGCTTCATGCTGCCCAGGTATATCGAATTTGCGGCCGCGATTCCCAAGACAGAGACGGAAAAAATCCAACGTAACAAGTTGCAGTACCTCGATGCCCGTGTGTACGACCTCAAAACGAGTCGTCCAATCGCAACGTCTTTGGGATCCGGAGCGAACACCGCGTGATTACGGCAACTACTTGCGCACCGCCCTGTTTGCCGGCTGGCTCCTCGTTCGCACCACGCCGTTTCCGGATGCCAAGCCAAGCATGGGACGCCCACGCCCACGTCATCGGTGGTGATGCAAGTCACCCGTTCGTAGCCCACCGAGGCTACACGCCTGCATCGGTAAGCGACGACGATTACATCGCCATGCTCGACACCGTGGGCCTGGAGTTCGGAATCACGATTCAGATCAGCGTACATGGGACCGACAACGGACTTATTCTGGGGGCATTGCGACGGCATCCCACTCGGTTGCGCGGCGTGGTCGCCATAAGCGGGCATGAGAGTGACGCCGAGCTTCTCGCAATGCGTGACGCCGGCGTTCGCGGTGTGCGTGTGAATGAATTATTCGCTGGCGGCGCAAACGCCTCGCACCTCCAGCGCATTGCAGATCGTTGCCGTCCGTTGGGCTGGCATGTTGATCTCGCCCTGCACGGCCACCGATTGCGCGAAATCGCGCCTGAGCTGCGCGCGCTGGACGTCCCGCTCGTCCTTGATCATATGGGTTGGTGCCCTGCAGCCCTTGGTGTTGAGCACCCTGATTTTCAGGCGGTTTTGGCGCTTGCTGCTATGGACAATTGCTGGACCAAGCTATCTGGCGCCTACCGAAATTCTTTGCAAGCAGCACCTTATAAAGATGCGGCGCCTTTTGTACGTGCGTTGGCGCGGGTCGCACCGACCCGCACGATCTGGGGCAGTGACTGGCCCCATGTGGCCCTCACCGACCCGGATCGAATGCCCGAACCCGGCCTGCTGCTGGATACGCTTTGGCATCACTTGCGCGATGAGGAACTGATGCAGGCCGTTCTGGTGGACAACCCGATGCGGCTCTACGGTCGACCTGGCTCTGACGTGTCTGACTGATGTCGAGCGCCCCGGCATGACCACGAACCAGTTGCCGGCCGAACAATCGGTGCAGGAAAAGAAGGACAATCCGGCCACCCTGACGACTGGCAGGATGTAACAACGTAACAACGGGCAGTTAGGTCGGCAGGATGCCCTTTTTTGCGGACCAGGCAACCCAGATGACAACCAGAAAATGGCTACAGAAAACTCGGTAATCAAAACTGCAGGGCGAGTGTTCGAGATCCTGGAGTACTTTCGCGAGGTTAGGACCCCGCTGAGCGTTCGAGACATATCCGAGCGGTTCGACTATCCTCTCTCCAGTACTGCAGTACTGGTCAAGAGCATGGCGACACTGGGCTACCTCAGTTATGACAGCCGCTTGCGTGCCTATGCGCCGACCATCCTTGTGGCGTTGCTGGGGGACTGGATCTACGAGTCTTCGTTCAGCAGCGCCGAGATCCTCAACCTCATGCAGTCGCTGTCCAACGCCACCATGGAAACCATCATCCTGGCTGTGCAGAATGACTTTCAGGCGCAATATGTGCAGGTCATCCAGAGTCAGTTGCCGATCCAGTTCTACGTGTCGCCCGGCACACGCCGGCCACTCTGCGCGTCTGGCACGGGCTGGGCGTTACTGGCACCCCAGGCGGACTCGACCATCGCACGTATTCACCAGCGCACCCGGTCACGACTGGGCAAGGGAGGTCTGCCGGAACACTTGGAGTTGGAGGATGTGATGGTGCAGGTGGCCAAAGTACGCACCCAAGGGTATGTCTATTCGCGTGGCACGAACACGCCCGGCGTGGGCGTGGTCGCGATGCCGCTGCCGGCCTCCCCCAGCGGCGCGCGCTTGGTGATTGGAGTGGGTGGCCTCATCGAGCGGCTGGATCAAAGTGAAAAGAAGCTCGCCAATCTGATGACCGAGTCAATTGCCAAGTACATCACCCAGTCCACGCCCGCCAAGCGCCGCGCAGCCACTACAGCTTAAATACTGTTGTTACGCTGGCAGCAAGACGCCGGAATTCTCGTGCTCACCCGTCTGGCAAAGGAGCAGGGGATGCGCTGTCCCGCCGCTCGGCCTGCAGCATCCAAGGTAGAACCCGGTCAAACAGGGCGTCGCCTTGTGCGCCCTCCGGGAGTTGTGCAGTAGGGCCCAGCACCTCAACGGTGCGTGCATACCGCCGACGTATCGCCGGGGTGACAATAAGGGGCACCCCCAAGTTCTGCAACGTGTTCTCCACCGCCTCCATCTCGTGGAGGCGGCGCTGGGCATGCGGAGCATGGGTGCGGACGAACATGGCCATCAGTTCGCTCAGGCGTGACCTGTCAAGGTCGCCGATATTAGACAATAGCGTCTGCCGCAGGCCGAGTGCTTCGGCCACCAGCAGGCACTCGATGATCACACCGTCCATCCCTTTGGTGAGTACGCTGCGCACCAGTTTGAGTGCCGTAGCGTCGCCTGGAAGACTGTCCGGCAAGACTTGAACCGAAAATCCCAGTGGCGCCAGCAAGGCCTGCAGGCGAGGGGCGCGGTCGCCGCTGGCTACCAGCGGGGTGCGATGTCCGTGGATAGAGACCGCGCCCATGATCGCCACGTCCACAAAGTCGACCTGTGCAAACAACGAGGCCGCCATTCGAACGTCGTGCGGCGCTGCGCTGGAAAGATCTGCGAAAAGCGCGCCAGGTTGCATGTGTGACGCTGCCGCCCGGGCCACGGTCAGGTTCTGCGACCCGGGCGCCACGTTGAGCGCCAAGTCGCACGCGGCGAAGGCCGCAGAGGCAACTGTGTGAAATTCCAGCCCTATCCGCCTTGCGGCCTCGACCGCTTGCTCGCGCGGCGTCGGGTGGTATAGATGGACCACCATGCCTTGTGCAATCAAGGCCTTGGCATAAGCTTGCCCGACGTCACCGAAGCCCACGATAAGAATGCACAGAGCGCTTTTCGAGCAGGATTCGGATGTCGTGTTTGTCACAAGAAAACCTTTATATATGTGGATCAAATATATATCAGGATGCTTAGGTCATCGTCAAAATTGGCTTCCGTCACAACTTGATTGAGACAATATAACGCATATATGTAGATTAATAATCTACTTACATAGGGTTTTCTCGCATGACACGAGATCATCGAGAAGGTATCGTTTCCCTGTTGCCCAGCATCATCTGCTGGTGCATCTCCTCACTTGAGTGAGGGCGACCACACCGTGTTGCGCTGGCAACGCGGCCGCAAAGCCAGTCAATCACAAAGGGGAAACTATGTTTCGCAGCAACACCTCGGTGCTCGGGATCGGGCACAAAAGCATGGGCCACATGGCCGGTGCCGTGCTATCGGTATGTCTGGCGGGTGCGATAACTCTGCCCGCAGCCGCGCAGGGAACTTCCGAATCGATCACCAGTGCCAAACTCGGTGCCGTCTACGCATTGAGTGGCCCGTTCGCGATTTACTCTACGACGGTCAAGAACGGCTTGGACATGGCCCTGACCGAGGTCAACGCCAAAGGTGATCTAAAAATCGACCTGCAGCTGGAGGACGACCGCTCGAGCAAGGACGATACGATAAACGTCTATCAGAAGTTCATCCAGCGCGACAACGTGCTAATGATTTTCGGCCCGATGATTGGCGGCCAGGTGTTTGCCGCTGGCCCGGTCGCGCAGCGAGCCAAAGTACCCGTGATGCTCACGACGGTAGCGACGCCTGGCGTAACCGCCATTGGCGACTATATATTCCGCACGTCCGTGGAGTCCTCCACCATCATTCCCGCTACGGTGAAGGCCGCCAAGGAGCAACTTCGCAGCGCTCGTGTTGTGCAAATCTACACTAACGACGACCAGTTCAGCGTAGGCGAATTCAAGGCTTACGAGTCGGCTCTCAAGGCCAATGGTATTCAGGTATTGGGCGTTGAGACGGTGCGCACGGGCGATGTGGACTTCTCAGCGCAGCTGACCAAGATCAAGTCACTCAACCCTGATACGTTGGTCGTGTCCGCGCAGGGCCAGGAAGTCGTCGGCATTCTGACGCAGGCGCGCAAGCTTGGGATGGACAAGGTCAACTTCATTGGTGGCAACGCGTTCAACGCAGCTGGTGTGGCCAAGGAAGCCGGCGCCGCAATGGAAGGTGCGCTGTCGGCAACGCCGTGGTTCCTGTCGATGACTCATCCGAAGAACGTCGAGTTTGTGCGCAAATACCGAGAGCTGTACAAGTCCGACCCGGACTGGCTTGCGGCACAAACCTACGACGCAGTATACATCGTCAAGCAGGCGCTGCTGTCTGCCAGAATCACAAAAAAGGACAGCGTTGCGCAGGCTCGGACCAAGCTGCGCGACAGCCTTGCGGCAATCAAGTCCTATGACGGCGTGCTCGGCAAGATTGAATTTGATGATAAACGTGATCCGCACGTGGCCGGTGCGGTGATCATGGTCCAGGGCGGCAAGCATGTGATCGCCAAGTAACTGACAGTTCAAAAAGTCAGGAAAGCCGCGATGCTAAGCCAACAAATCATCAATGCGCTGTCTCAGGGCGCTTTCTACGCGCTGTTCGCGGCTGGCCTGACCCTCATCTTCGGAGTGCTGGACATCCTGAACATGGCGCATGGCGCCGTGTTCATGTGGGGAGCCCTTCTGTCGTGGTACCTCATGAGTGTTCTCGGGGTGAACTTCGGCTTCGCCCTGCTCATAAGTATCATCTTCTGCGGTCTCTTGGGACTGATGCTCGAGTACACGGCATTCCGACCCTTGAGAGGTCGCTCGACTGGTCACCTACCGCCATTGGTGTCCAGTCTGGCGGTGTCCATCGTGCTGGTACACGTGGCCGAGAAGATTTTCGGCACTCGCGTCGTACGCTATCCGGACAATGCGGTGCCGTTTGCTCAATATGTCGATGTCGGCGATGCCCAGATTTCCTTGCTGCAGGTGGTTCTCATGGTCACCGCTCTGATGCTGATGGGCGCGCTGTGGTACCTGGTCGCCCGCACCAAGCTGGGGCGCTCCATCCGTGCTCTGCAGGAGAACCCGAAGGTGGCTCGTCTCATGGGGGTCGACGTGGATCGAACCATCGCCTGGATGTTCGTCATTGCCTCGGCCATGGCCGGTGTCGCGGGGGCATTTCTGGGCGTGGCTTACAACTCTGCTTCGCCATACATGGGACACTGGGTGGACCTCAAAGGCTTCGCGGTAATCATTTTAGGTGGCATGGGGTCCATTCCTGGTGCACTTCTGGGAGGCCTGCTGATTGCCTTCGCCGAGATCGCCACCGTTGTGTACCTTTCCTCCGACTACCGTGACGCGGCGGTCTTCGTTGTCCTTGTGGGTATGCTGCTTCTCAAGCCATCGGGTCTGCTGGGGTCATCCCGGGAGGTGAGGGCATGATGCAGAGCATTTTCGACTACGTCGGATCGTATGGTTACCTGATCTACCTAGTGGCACAAAACGCAGTGCTCGCCTTGAGCGTTTACATCACGTTGATGGCGGGGCAACTGTCCATTGCGAGCATCGGCTTCATGGCTATCGGAGCGTACGCTTCAGCATTGCTGTCAATGAATTTCGGAATTCCGTATCCGTTCTCGCCCCTGATCGCGATGCTGATCTCGGCTGCTATCGCGCTTCTCATCGGTGGCCCGATCTTGCGCCTGAAGGGCGTGTACCTGGCCATCACCACGGTCGGTTTTGGCGAACTCGTGCGATTCACGGCGTTGAACTGGGACTATGCTGGAGGCGCTATGGGTTTGAGCGGCATTCCGGCGGCGACTGAAACTTGGCACGTGTTCGCGTTTCTGGCGTTTCTGATTTACTGCTTCCACCAACTGCAGCGTTCGCGACACGGGCGGGCATTGGTGGCCATAGGTCGGGATGAGATGGCCGCGCGAACGATGGGAATTCCGACCACCCGCTACAAGATTGCCGCCTTCGTGGCCGGGGCCATGATGGCCTCGGTCACCGGCAGCTTCGCAGCGCATCACACCAACTACCTGTCGCCATCGGAGTTCAATTTCTCCACGGCTGTGTTGATTCTTATTTTTGCGGTGTTCGGGGGCCTCAGAAACCACTGGGGCCCGGTCATGGGCGCGGTCTTTCTGACCATGCTGCCGGAGATGTTCCGTTTCCTCGATGAGTGGCGAATGATCATCTACGGCGTGTCAGTGTTGGTCGTTGTGGTATTTGTGCCGGAGGGGCTCCTTGAGATTCGTAAGATCTTCAAGCGCGGCAAGGACCGCGCGGCGCACGCGCCTGGGCTCACGGTTGCGGACGCAGGAGGACCCAAGGCATGAGCCTGCTTGCGGTTGAAGGTCTGTCGCGCAGCTTCGGCGGTGTCAAGGCTGTGAATGGGGTGAGCTTCTCGGTGGAGGGCGGGAAGTTGTTTGGTGTGATTGGTCCGAATGGTGCAGGCAAGACGACACTGTTCAATCTCATCACCGGCCTCATCCGCCCGGACGGGGGTCGGGTGATGTTCAACGGGATAGAAACAACCCGCAAGACGCCTGAACAGATCGCTCAACTGGGAATTGCGCGTACCTACCAGACTATCCGTCTGTTCGACACCATGACCGTACGCGAGAACGTGATGGTAGGCGGGCACATTGGCCTTTCCTACAACCTGCTGGATGTGTTCTCAGCGCGCAAGAAATACCGCGAGAGCGAGAGGGGGCTTCGCGATCACGTGGACAGTCTACTCGAAACTGTGGGGTTGGCACACCGTTCGGAAGATCAGGCTGGAGCCCTGTCCTACGGCGAGCAGCGGCGTTTGGAACTTGCCCGCGCTCTCGCTGCACGACCCAGATTGTTGATGTTGGACGAGCCGGCCGCAGGCATGAACACCCGCGAGGCGCTTGACCTGTCAGATCTGTTGCGCAAGCTCGTTGGCCGTGGCAGCCTGACTGTATTGATCATCGAGCACAACGTTCGCCTCATGATGGGACTGTGTGATCGCATTGTGGTGATGAACTTCGGCCAGAAGCTCGCCGAGGGCCTGCCAGCCGAAGTGCGAAGAGATCCCTCTGTTGTCGAAGCGTACTTGGGTAAATCTGCATGAGCATGCTGGCTGTTGAAGACTTGGTCACTGCCTACGGGCAGATCGTTGCGCTGAAAGGCGTGTCGATGGAAGTGAACGAAGGGGAAGTCGTTTGTCTGCTGGGCGCAAACGGAGCAGGCAAAAGCACACTGCTCAATACCATCTCAGGAATCCTTCGCCCGAGATCAGGCCGAGTCATCTTCAAGGGGGGGGACATTGTGGGATTGAAGGCCTCCAAGGTGACAGGTCTTGGTATCGTGCAAGTGCCTGAGGGACGCGGCATTTTCAGCCAGATGACGGTGCACGACAACTTGCTCATGGGTGCACACTTGCGATCAGAGACGGGTGGTGGTGTGCAGCAAGATATCGACGCGGCCTATGAGCGCTTTCCAGTGCTTGCTCAGCGGCGTACGCAGAAGGCTGGCGTCCTTAGCGGTGGCGAGCAACAGATGTTAGCGCTGGCGCGTGCCATGCTGGCCAAGCCCAAGCTTTTACTGCTGGACGAACCTTCTATGGGACTGTCGCCGATCTTGGTCGAAAAAGTCTTCGAAAACATTCGTGCGATCGCGGCCACGGGTGTGACCATCTTGCTGGTGGAACAGAACGCGCGCCTCGCTCTGAATATTTCTCAGCGTGCCTACGTGCTGGAAAACGGAGAGATGGCAATGTCCGGTTCGGCGCAGGAACTCATGCAGAGCGACCTCGTACAAGAAGCCTATCTCGGCGGCGCTTAAAAGGATAGACAGATGAACGTACGTGCAGATCAGTTGTTATCTCTGACGCATTCAATCCTCCTGGCCTGGGGCATGCGGGAGGGCGATGCGAAGATTACTGCGGAACTGATGGTAGAGACCGACCTACGCGCCATCGACTCACACGGCGTATCGATGCTTATCATGTATGAGAAGATGCGCGAGCGCGGCACGCTGAACATGAAACCTACGCGTACCGTTGTGCGCGACACGCCGGTCCTCGCGCTGATCGATGCCGATGCCGGACTGGGCCATCCGGTCGCAAGGGAGGCCATGCTGATGGCGTGCGACAAAGCACGAAACTATGGGATAGGAGCCGTGGGCGTACGAAATTCACACCACTTCGGCGCCACAGGTCTGTACGCCGAAATGGCCGCGACGCAGGGCCTGCTCGGGCTGGTGACCTCCTCCACCAGCGTGGCCAGCGTGATTCCGACCCACGGCGCAGAACCGTTGCTTGGCACCAATCCGATCGCGTTCGCGGCTCCGGGCAATCGCCATCCGCCGTTCCTGCTTGACATGTCTACCTCCACTGTAGCGGTGAACAAGGTCAAGGTTTATGCGCTCAACGGAATCGATCTGCCCGCGGGCTGGGTCGTGGACGGGCGAGGTCAATACGTGACAGACTCAGCGCTGGCTTTGGCGTTGTGTCATGCGCAGAAAGACGGAGGCGTCACGCCGCTGGGTGGCGGCGTCGACACCGGTGGGCACAAAGGCTATGGGCTGAGCCTGATGGTGCAGATTCTCTCCAGCGCTCTGACCGGCGGCTCTTTCTCGCCGGTGCGCAACCGGCAGGGCGTGGGTTCGGTACCGCATAACATTGGCCATTTTTTCCTGGCCATCGATCCGGTGGCCTTTCGCTCGGAGGGTGAGTTCGAGCAAGACGTGGACGAAGTGTTCGACATCCTCAAGAACTCGACTCCAATCAATTCGCATCAGCCGGTGCAGGTGCCGGGCGATCCCGAACGTGCGTCAAGAACAGAGCGTGAGTTGAACGGTATTCCGATGCCCGAGGCTCTGCTCACGCATTTGCGCGCCATTGCCGACAACGCGGGTGTACCCTATGCCTTGGCGGAGGCCTGAGAGCATGGCGGTGGGCTCGAACTTTGGTGGCATAACCTTTCCTCGCACCTCCGATGCACTGGTGCTGCACCTTGTAGTCGGCCTAGATCTGATTTGCTTCGACGTCAACCGGGGCGACTACTCTTTACGGGAAATTCACCGGCTCAGGCTCGCCGCGCCAGTCCAATACGTCTGGCCTCACCCCAGTCGCAGTTTGCTCTATGTGGTGTCTAGCAACCGTTCCCTTTCGGCGGCTGATGATCAGCACGCACTCGCGACTGTCGGAATCGACGAACGCACGGGCGTCATGCGTTTGTTGAGCGAGGTGCCGCTGCCCACGCGGCCGATCCACGTCACGCTTGATGCAAGCGCGCAGTACGCTCTGGTTGCGTACAACGCGCCTGCCTTGGTCACTACGCACCGAATCGATGCAGAGGGCTGCGCGGGGGAGTCCGTAACCCAACGCTCGGAGCCCCGCAGCGGTCACTTTCCGCATCAGGTGCTGATGCTGCCGTCGGGCAAGGCGGCAGTGATCGTTGCGCGTGGCAATCACGCGACGTTGGGCAGGGCCGAAGAGCCTGGCTCACTCGAGTTCCTGTCACTTCACCATGGGCAGCTATCGAACGTCGTGACAGTCGTGCCTGACGGAGGAACCGGCTTTGGACCGCGGCACCTGAGTTTTCATCCGCTAGGCCGCTGGGCCGCAGTGTCAGTGGAGCGGCACAACGAACTGCATGTCTTTGCGGTAGAGCACGATCGATTCGCACCGAAGCCCGTTTGGCGAATGTCCACGCTGCAAAGTCCCGCTGCTGGCGGACGTGACCAACTGTCGAGCACCGTGCGTTTTCATCCCAGCGGCCGATTCCTTTACGTCGTCAATCGCCACGATACATCCGTGTATAGTGATGGCAGCGTACCCTCGGACCTGTCCGGCAACAATATTGCGGTGTATGCCTTTGACGAGTCAGACGGCCGGCCCGTTCTATTGCAGCACGTGCCTACTGAAAGCATTCATGTGAGGACGTTCTCACTAGACTCCAGCGGGAGCTTGTTGGTGACCGCCAGCATCTTGCCTGCACTGGCGCAGTGCCCGGGCGGTGTGAAGCGGGTTCCGGCTAGGCTGACGTTCTTCCGGGTTGCAGAAGATGGTTGCCTCACGCGGGTGAAGGTGCTCGATATGGACAACGAGCGCCTGTCAATGTTTTGGTCTCACCTCAACGGGAATGCGCAGATCGCCTAAAGAGCTTCCATGATGCCGAAGGCTGGTTACGGATGGGGCGATTCTGATCCTTCGGTAACCCGTGTCGATTGAAAGTCACAAGACCATGAGGAAGTCGCATGGCATCTGCCTATGTCACGGACCTACGCGCTGTGTGCACGCAGGATTTTCGCCGCACTCCTCGTTTTCTACCCTGTTCAGGCCCAGCAGCAAGAAAGGAAGTCCGCATAATGGGCAACCTATGGAGTGCGGACAGCAGGGGCAAGGTCAGTTCGTTCGCACGCATGTATCCGTCGCCACGCGCCGCACGAGGTCCAGGCCCTTGTGCTCCGTGACGAACGTGACGACAAGCGCCGGTACCCCTTGCAGCGACACCACCAGCCGACCGTTATTTCACGCCGACTAAGTTGGGCAGCCAGGTCACCAGTTCCGGCACCAGCACAATGATCACTAGCAAGCCCGTGAGCGGAAAAAAGAATGGAATGACCGAACGGAACACTTCCTCGAGGCTGACATCCGGCACGACTCCCTTGACCGCAAAAACGTTGATACCGACCGGCGGCGTCAACGCGCCGAGCTCGATGCAGAACGTCAGGTAGATGCCTAGCATGATCATGTCGATCTTGTAGTGCGCAGCGATGGGCAACAGGATAGGAATCGTGAGCACAAGGATGGAGGCGCCATCCAGGAAACAGCCCAGGACCAGGAACACAGGGATCAGAAGCAGGAGGATACCCGAGGCCGAAAGTGGGAGCGCGCTCACTGCCTCGACGGCGTCGGCGGCAATGCTGGTCATGCCGATGTAGGTGCTGAAGACAAGTCCGCCGACCAAGATCAGCATGATCATCGCAGTGGTCTCGGCGGTTCGCCGCGCGGCATTCCACAGCAAGTTGCCGTTTAGTTTGCGTTGCACCGTGACAATCACCAACGTCACCACGACACCGGCAGCGGCCGACTCGGTGACGGTGGCGACTCCCAGATAAATGCTGGCGAGGATCGCAACGGCTACCGACAACAGCGGCCAGACGCCAGCCAGCGAGCGGAATTTTTCCGCTAGGGTGGCAGGCACCACATCGGCGCCAGAGGGAAACTGATCACGGCGCCAAACGTACAGCCCGAACACTGTGAGCATGATGACCAACATCTGCAGCAGTCCGGGGATCACCCCGGCGGTGAACAGCTTGATTACAGATGTTTCCGAGAGCATGCCGTAAAGGATCAAAGTCAGACTTGGAGGAATCGTCGAGGCCAGCAGGCCGGCACTCGTCACGGTTCCGATGCTGACGGACTTGCTGTAGCCGGCCTTGCGCATTTCGGGGACTGCGACGCTGCCGAAGACCACGCAGGACGAGATGCTGGAGCCCGACGCGGCCGCGAAAACGCCCGCGGCCGACGTGGTCGCTATCGCCAGCCCGCCCGGCATCCGTCCCATCCATCGCTTCGCCGCCTCGAAGGTTCCCGTGATGATGCCCGTCTGCTCAGCGATGAATCCGAAGAAGAGGAACATCGGGATGGAGATCAGTACATATGTGGCGATGATCCGGTGGGGCAACATCGCCATCATTGCGGTGGCCGAGTTCCAGTCAGACACCAGCGTGATGCCCAAGACGCCGGCGGCCACCAGCGAAAAGGCGACGGGCACGCCCGCCACGAGCATGACAATCAGGAACGCGATCGGAAGGTATTCCATCACCGGCTCGGCTCTGCGACCGTGGTCTTGCTCAGCAAGAGCGAACCGCGCCCTTCGAAAACCACCACCACCAGCTGCAAAACCAGCCTGAGCGTCATCAAAAGGCACCCGGCGCCGATGAACCCGTAAGGCACCCAGGTCGGGACGGCACCGAAACCGCCATACACCCAGCCCATCTTGGCCGCTTCCATCGCGTACTCCGTGTTCTTCCACCCGATCAGGCCGAAACCAAAGGCGCCTGCAGCGAATTGGACACATGCCAGCACGAACTTCACCGAGGGGGGCAGATACTGGTACATCACCTCGACGGCGATATGGCTGCGCGTAGCCTGCAGGGAGGAGATGCTGAGAAACACCAGCCCGATCATCAACACCAGCGCACCGTCGTAGGCCCAACCCAGCGCCCGGTTGAAGGCATAACGCCCGACCACGTCGATGGCTGTCACCAGGATCATTGCGAGGACGCAGAGCGAAGCCACAGCAAGCAGCAAACGCTCCACTGCCGACAGGGCCGCCCTAGTGCCCGCGAGAAAGCCTGGGGCCGGCGAGTGGCTTGGATTAGTCATGGCTTGTTCATGTGTGCCGGCGCCGACCTCGCCGCCAGAATTGGCGGTTGGGTCGGCACCCAGCAAAAAGCGATGGCGTCACTTCGTGATGGCGAGGTATTCGTCCAACACCTTCTTGCCGTCGGGCGCCGTAGCCGCCAGCCATGCATCGATCACGGGCCTGGTGAGCTGCTTGGCCTTCTGCAGTTCGGCATCGGTGATGCGATAGATCGTGGCGCCCTTCTTCTTGAACTGCTCGACCACCTCGTTGTCCTTTTCGGTCTGGCAGCCGACCCAGCTCGCCTCGACATCGCGCGACACCTTGAGCATCGCGTCCTTGACCTCCTTGGACCACGAGTTCCACTTCTGCAGGGAGGCGCCGACGATCACCAGCGTGTGGGTGTAACCGCGCAGTTCGACGGTTTCCTCGGTGATGTCCATCAGACCCCACCCCGGCATGGCGTAGTAGGTCTGGGTGGTGCCGTCGATGACGCCGGACTTCTGCGAGGTCGAACCTTCCGGGGTCGACATGGTGACCGTCGTCGCGCCCAGCGCCTCAATGGACTTGCCCTCCCACCCCTGCGCCCGCAGCTTCAGACCCTTGAAGTCGTCGAGACTCTTGACTTTCTTCTTGGCCAGCGAAATCTGGCGTGGCGTCGTGAGCAGAACCATCACCGGCTCGATGCCTTCCTTGCGAAAGTTCTCGCCCATCGTGCCCTTCAGCAGCTTGTGCAGTATCTCGGTACCTTTCGCAGGATCGGAGAATACATAAGGCAGAGAACTGAACGACGCCAGGTTCAACCGGTCGGGCCAGTAATCGACGACCATAACGCCGATGTCGGCTATGCCCTTTCGGACGCCATCGAGCATCTCGTTGCCCGCGACGGTCTTGCCGCCACCCATGTAGTTGATCTTCACTTTGCCCTTTGACTCCTTCTCCACCTCCGGGACCCAGCGCTCCATGGAGCAGGTGTAGAAGACATGGGTCGGAGGCAGGAAGTCTGCCACCCGGACCGTGACTGTCTGGGCCTGCGCCGCAGCCGGCGTCACCAAGGTGGCCAGTGCCGAGAGGGCCAAGGCGCCGATCGACGCGACATTGCTGTGAATATTCATGTGTATCACCTTTCAGTTGTTGTGTCTCGACAGTTCAAGACAATCTTCCAGTGGAACCGGTGCGGGGATCAAGTGGACATGGTCAGGATCTCCCGTTGGAGGGTTTCCAAGAACCGCGCCGCGTTGGCGCCATCGCAGATGCGGTGATCGAACGTCAGGCTCGCGGGCAGCAGCGATCGGTTGGCCGGCGCCTCCTCTGTTGTCCACGACATCGTGGCCTGCCTGATCCGGCCCAGGCCCAGAATGCCCACCTGGGGCGGATTGACGATCGGCGTGAAGAAATCGATACTCAGCGGACCAAGGTTGGTCACCGTGAAGGTGCCACCCGCCAGTTCGTCGGGGGTGTGCTTCCAGGCACGAGCTCGTTGAGCCTGCACGCGCCTAGCCTCGCTCAGCTGTGTCGCGTCCAGCGCCTGCGCATCGCGCAGCACCGGGACCAGCAGCCCGCGCGGCGTGTCGGCGGCGATGCCCAGGTGGACGCTCCGATAGGTGCGGTGAACTTCGCCGTCGAACGTGCCATTCAGTTCGGGATGCGCTTGCAGCGTAAGCACGGTGGCGTGCAGCATACGGTCCAGCACCGCGCCCGGCGAGAGGCCGGCGCGTACCAGCGGCGTCACGTCCAGATCGCGGTGCAGCGTGACCGGCACGCAGTTTCGGTGGGCTTCGCCCAGGCGCCGAGCGACGACCCGCCGCGCACCGCGCAACGGGCGCTCTTCCAGCAGTCCAGTCATCTCGACTGCCGTGAGCGCAGAGCCCGCGCTGTCGGCCATCATGCCGCCGCCGGCTCGATCCGGCACACCACGGTGCCCACTGTCGTCATCTCGCCTTCGGGCACGAGGATCTCGGTGACCGTTCCGGAGATCTCAGCCTCCATTTCCATCGTCGCCTTTTCCGACTCGATCTCCACCAGCACTTGGCCCACCTGGACCTTATCGCCTACGGCCACATGCCACTTGATCAGATCCACCTCGACGGTGGACATGCCCATCTTTGGAATCTTCATTTCCGTCATGTTGCTCATTTCCGCTCGTAATTGCAGACCGCCCGGATGGCGGCTACCAGCTGCTCGGGATTCGGCAGGACTGCCTTCTCCAGCGGCACGCTGAACGGCATCGGCACATCCGCGCGGGTGACGCGCTTGATCGGCGCCTTGAGCTCGCCGAAAACCCGCTCCGCGACGATCGCGCTGATCTCCGCAGCGAAGCCGCAGGTCCGATTGGTGTCGTCGTAAATCACGAGGCGCCCGGTCGAACTGACCGCTTCGCACAACCCGTCTCGGTCCAGCGGCAACAGCGAACGCGGATCCCAGACCTTGACGCTGATCCCCTCGTCCTGCAGCCGTTCCGCCGCTGCCAACGCCTCGGGGACCGTGTTGCCAACAGCAACCACGGTGACATCGGTGCCCTCACGCTTGACGTCGCCGACGCCCAGCGGCAGGGTGTACATCTCTTCCGGCACCTCGCCTCGCTGAGCCATCAGGGTAGCCGAGGCCATGAAAAAGACCGGGTCGTCCTCGCGGATGGCAGCGAGCATCAGCCCCTTGGCCTCGTATGGGGTCGACGGCGCCACCAGCTTGAAGCCTGCATGTAGCAGGTAGGGATATGGGCTGTCGGAATGCTGGCCCGCCTGCCCCCCCCGCGAGCCGTTGACCATCACCGTATAGGTGATCGGCAGCTTCGTCTGCCCGCCCAGCATCAGCGGCAGCTTGGCCGCCTGGTTCACCAGCTGGTCAAAGGCCACGTAGATCAGTGACGGGACCTGGAACTGCACGATGGGCCGCAAGCCCGCCATCGCCGCGCCGATCGCAAAACCCGAGAACGCGGCCTCGGAGATCGGTGTGTCCAGCACGCGGTCCGGTCCGAATGCCTCGAACAGGCCCTTGGTCTCACCGCGTATGGCGCCGCGGATATCCTCGCCGATGATGAAGGTGCTGCTGTCGCGCGCCATCTCCTGGTGGTACGCCTCGTTCATCGCCTGCAGGTATCTGAGCGCGCGCATTATTCGACCCCCCTGGCTGGCAGACCCGGGTAGGGTTTGCTGTACATGTAATCCAGCGCCGTCGCCGGATCGGGCCACGGACTCGCGCGCGCGAAGGCCACGGCTTCCTCCAGCTCCTCGTCCACCGAGAGATTGGCCGCATCGCGGTCTGCGCTGGTCCACAGGCCCCGGTCGATCATGCGCAGGCCCCAGGTGTCGATGGCATCCTTCGCTCGCCACTCCTCGATCTCGGCCTTGGTGCGGTACTTTGCGTTCATGAAGCGCTCCGCTGTCTGGTGGCCGCAGTAGCGGTAGGTGGTGAATTCGAGAAATGTTGGCCCGCCGCCGCCGCGCGCGCGATCGACGGCAGCGGCCGTGGCCTGGTAGACGGCCTCCACGTCCATCCCGTCGACCAGCACACCGGGCATGCCGTAGGCAGCGGCCCGCTCGTGCGGCTGGACTTTGCTCGCGTCCCTGATCGGCGTGGTGATCGCGTACAGGTTGTTCTCGCAGGCGAACACGACCGGCAAGTTCCAAACGGCGGCCAGATTCAGCGATTCATGCAGCACACCCTGGTTGATCGCACCGTCGCCGAAGAACGGCACAGCGACAGTGCCCTTGCCCGCCGTCTTGAAGCGGAACGCCGCGCCACAGGCGATCGGGGCGCCTGCGCCAACGATCCCGTTGGCGCCGTAGATGCCCAAGCTCACGTCGGCGATGTGCATGGACCCGCCACGGCCTTTGTTGCATCCCGTGCTGCGCCCCAGCAACTCGGCGAGCATGTGACGGACCTGCGCCCCCTTGGCGATGATGTGCCCGTGCCCGCGGTGCGTGCTGGTGATGATGTCATCGGTGCGCAGTGCGGCACATACGCCCGTGGCGACGGCCTCCTGACCGACGTATTCGTGGCAGACGCCGGCGATTTCGTTGTCGTCCACGAGCTTGACGACAGTCTCCTCAAACCGGCGGATCAGACGCATCCGGCGGTAGAGTCGACCGGCAAGATCTTTTTCAAGATGGGTCATCGGTTTACCTGTGTAATGTGCGGGCGCACGCCGTGATAGGCGCCACGGCTGTCCAAAAGAATTTCAAAGATTTAGAAGAAGTCACTGCTGGTCGGTTCATGTGTCTGCAAACGGAGAAGAACCAATAGCGGCGTCAGCCAAACCGATAGCCGCGAGACCTTCTAGCCAAAGCAGATGTCCGTCGTTTGCCATTTTCTGCAGCTTCAATCCAGGAGCAACAAGCAACGTCGCAACCATAGATAGATCGATGCCGCGGCCGATCACTGCCCTGCCCAACACAAGAATCCCAAACACGGACACACGTTGAAGCAACGTAGGGAGATTGTCGACACGAAGAAAACCGGGCTAGAAAACCGGCAAGCCAATAAAAATCAGGATAACCGAGCCAAATGCCGCCGCTTGCCGCAACATATTTACTGACGAGCGACGTGGGAACGCACACAGCGCTTTCGAAAGAAAGTGCGACAGGAGGATCGGCCCTTGAGGCACTTCCTCTCGGTGCTGAACCACTCATGGCGACCTTCCTTTGAAAGCCTCTAACGCAATGAAGCGCTGGGATTTTGTCGCCAGCCGATTTGAGCACCGGAATTTCTTCATGTGCCTCATGTTACCCATACGCTCTCCGAAAGCAATCGGTAAAAACCCTATATGTAGACAATAAATCTATATATGTAGCGTAAAATCATGCTTTTAAAGGCTCAGATGCGGTCGACTGAGGGCGCACTACGCTGCGGGGTTGAGACTGCCCCAAGAATTCAGGCCACCTTTAAATCGACCCGAGTTTGGTGGACTGAAGGAAGAGGACCTGGCCAAGGGCACCCTGGAAGCCATCGACATGGACAGCTATCGTGTCGAGAAGAAGGCGTTGATGTAGATCGCGCTGACCGATGCCGATGCCGAGATTGCTCCAGTGCCCACCGACGGCGGCGGGCGCAAGCCAGAGCCCGAGCTGGACCGGCTGAGCAACATCCTCAAGACCTTCAACGACAACTTCGGCACGCTGTTCGCCGATACCGACCGTGTGGCCAAGCGGATCCGGGAAGACATCGCGCCGAAGGTGGCCGCCGACAAGGCCTTCCAGAACGGTAAGCGGTCTATTAACCGCGTCCCTTGATTCCGAGCGCCAGCCGTGATTGGTGCGGCGCGGCGATTGTCCGCCGGGACGATAGTCACTGTGCCGGTAGCGCGATACGCCAGGGCAGCAGTGCCTCGTAGTCGTCGACGGTCGTGGCGTTGGGCAGCGCGATGAACAAGGCGCGCAGGTAGCGGTAGGAGTCGATGCCATTGGCCTTGCATGTCTGCACCAGCGAGTACAGGTTCGCGCTGGCGTTGGCACCGGCCACGGTGTCGCTGAACAACCAGCCCTTGCGACCAACTACGAACGGGCGGATCGAATTCTCGCAAGGATTGTTGTCGATGGGATAGCGACCATCTTCAACATAACGCACGAGCTTGGGCCACTGCGAGCCGAAGTAGTGCAGCGCCTTGCCCAGTGCGCTGCCAGGCACCACCGCGTGCAGATGCGCCAGCACCAAAGCCTCGATGGCCTGGATCACCGGCACGCTGTGCTCCTGCCTCTGATGGAGCCGTTGCTGCGCGTCCATCTCCAGCTTTCGTGCCCGCGACTCCACCGCGTACAGCTTGGCAATCAGCTCGACGAACTGCACGGCCGGCTGTTCTGGCCCACGCGCGTTTTTCGGCAACGCCTGCAAGGCATCCACCATGTATCTCCTGGCGTGCGCCCAGCATCCCAAGTGCACCAGCCGGCTCGCCTTCTCGATCTTGTCATAGACCTCGTAGCCGTCGGTCATCAACACAGCGCCTTCGCGCAGACCGGCGTACATCTTCACCGCCGCATCGGTGCTGCGCGAGGGCGAGTAGCCAAACAGCCTGATCGGCGGCCCCGTCCCTTCTGGCCCAGAACCCTGTGTCATCTGCACCCACATGTAACTCTTGGCCTGCGCGGCGCGCCCTGGCTCCTTGAGTACCTGCACCGTGGTCTCGTCTCCAAACACCAGGGGCGAGTCCAGCAAGTGGTCCCTCAGCAGGTTGATCACCGGCTGCGTGGCCGCTCCCACGCGCACGATGCTGGCGGCCATCGTGTTGCGCGACAGATCCGTTCCACCAAAGCGCCCAAGTAGCGCCGCCTGCCGGTACAGCGGCAGCCCATCATCAAACTTGGATGTGGTAATCCAGGCCAGCGCCGCTTCGCTGAACAATCCTTTGGGGATGATCTGTGCCGGCTTGCCTGCCAGGCGCAGACCCCCGTCGCAGCACGGGCATGCGTACTTGACGCGCTCGTGGCGAATCACGCGCACCTGCTGCGGGATGATGTCGAGTTGTTCGCTCGCTTCCACGCCGATCTCCACGAGGGTGGAGCCATCATGCGCACAGATGCGATCGGTGCCGCTGAGTTCATGGCGCACAACGTGCCGCGGCAAAGCAGGGTCCAGCGGCTTGCGGCCACGTTTGGCGCGCTTGTGGCCGGCTACCTCGGTATCGTCGGAATCGCCCGAACCGTCTTGGCCGTCTTGCTGTGTGGGCGCCGCCTTGGTAGCTGCGGCCAGCGCCTCGGCCTCGTTGAAGAACATGTCCTTCTGATGCGTGCCCAGGACTTCGCTGCTGGCGGCGAAGATCTTGCGCATCATCTTGTTGAGCTTCTCCTGCAGCAGGTCGCGCTGTGCACGCAGAAGACGGTTTTCGCCAACGAGCGAATCACATTGCGCCTGGGCGGCATCGTGTTCGCACTGGATCGCATCACGTTCAGATTGAGCCGCATCAAGCGCCTTTTGCAGGGCTGCAAATTCTTCGATGCTGGGTGGCTTTGTCATTGATATCTTTGACCATTCCCCACGCTCGAAGTTCCCTCATGCCGCGTGTTTATAGCGCAATATTTCGTGCCCGCGCATGGCTGCCAGATCGATTCCATCGAGCAGCCAATGCAGTTGCTGCACGGTGAGTTCCATCACGCGTTGATTGTCGCGCGGCCAGATGAATCGCTCGCTCTCCAGGCGCTTTTGCAGCAGCCAGAATCCGTTGCGGCTCCAGCCCAGAATCTTGACGCGGTCACGCCGGCGGTTGCCAAAGACGTAAACCGCAGATGCAAACGGATCGAGCTTCAGATCGTGTTCGACCAGCGCGGCCAGGCCGTTGATGTTCTTTCTGAAATCGATGGGCTCGCGGTGCAGGTACACAGCCAGGTTCGGGTTCAACTGAAACATGGCAACCCCGCCAGCGTGTGCAGCAAGTTGGCCTGCGCCGATGTGCTGCTGGCGTCGTACGTCCAACTCAGCACCACGCCGTTGTCCAGGCGCGCCTGCACCGCAAGCCTGGCCACGGGGGCCTCGCCGTGATGCGCCGTCTGCGTGACCTTGACCAACGGTTGGGCTTTGAGTTTGACCGACACGAATGCCGATCGTTGAAGTGCCTTGGCCGCCTTCGCTCTGGCGTCCATGTACCGCGCTTCATACAGCCGGCGCACGTTGATGCCGTGCTGCGCCGCGTACGCGCTCAGGCTCATGCCCGATGTCTCGGCTGCCTTCAAAGGTCCCTGCCACTTGCCTTGCTTGATACCCATTGCATCCTCCTGGTGAAATGCATGGGTTTACCGCGTTCACGGCTTCAAAGGAAGGACGGGGTTGAATGATCGCTTACCCAGAACGTCAGAGACAACGACGCGTGGACACACGGCGCCAAGCCAAGGACGAAATTATCGCGTGGTTACTCTGGTACAACCAGACCCGTCTGCACTCGACGCTGGCCTACGTCAGCCCGATGAAGTTTGAGCAAAACTGGCTGGCCAATCAACCAAGGCAAGCCAATTCGTGACTCGGCTATGGTGCATGGTAAGTTCAACCAAGGGTGAAGCGGATGCTTGGTCCCATTTTTCCCGCCATCCTCGGTAAACCCGGGCACGAGCGGCCTGCGCCTATGTTCGCGAACCGATGAGCCGCGCCAAGGCTTGGCCATCGATTGGTTTTTGGAGGAACCCATCGAACGGCCAGGCCTGCCCAGCGGCCTGGTTTTCTGCCGCGCTGATGAGAATCAGCATCGACGAAGTATTGAGCCCGTCACCCTGACGGATCTCGATGGCCAAAGCCCGACCGTCGGTGTCCGGCATCTCCAGATCGATCAGTACCGCGTCGAAGTGCGTGCTGGCCAGTAGGGGGCGCGCCTCGGCTGCGGAGTCGACTGCACGGCAAGCGTGCCCCAGGCGACGCGTCACGTCGCCGAGTGAATCTCGAACGTCGAACAAATCATCCACAACCAGGACATTGAGCACCTCGGGAGGATCGTCGGGATCCACCCGGGGCGCGGCGTCCTGAACCTGCAGGGCAGGGATGCTCACCGTGAACGTTGTTCCCTGCCCTTCGGGATGCGACGCATCGCGGGTTTGGACATCGATGCTCCCACCCAGTTGCTGCAACACATCGCGGATTACGAAGAGGCCGATTCCGGTTCCGTCGCTGCTCGACTCGAACGGCACGGCAGCACTCTTCAGCCGCTGGGATGCCGGGGGTGGCAGGCCTGGTCCTGTGTCGTGGACAACAAATCGGACCATGCCGTCCAGCGGTGAAGTGGCCGGCGCCTCGGCGCTCCGAATATCAGGTGCCGAGGCCGCGCTGCCGGTTGCACGCTGCCGACACACGAAGGGGTCAACCTGAACCCGGACGTGACCCGAGCTTGTGTAGCGCACGGCGTTTTCGACCAGGTTTCGCAAAACCTGCGCGATGCGAATTGGGTCGGCGCTGACGGTGACCGGCGACGGCGGGAGCTCGACCTCAAGGGAGAGGTTCTTCGCAGTGGCTGCGTCTTTAAGGCCGGTACAGACATCCTGAACCAGCTCGCCGAACTCGAAGGTCTCGACCAGCGTTGGCAACTGCCCTGCAATATCGGTATCAGCGCGGGCGATGGTGAGAAGGTCGCGCAGCTGCCCCTGAAGCGCCGTCACGGCGTGTCGAATGCGCCGGATGGCTGCGACACTCTCCGGCCGGCTGTCCTTCATGGCCAACAGCTCCGCCGAGGCGACGATGTTCTGCAACGGCGAACGCACTTCGTGGTTCACCATGCTTAAAAACTTGCGCTTCGCGACGATGGCTTTTTCCATCGCCACGATCGCCCGTTGCCGATCGTGTGCCGCTGCTCTGTAGCGGCGTCGAGACCGGATCGCGTACAACAGCCAGAGCGCCAACGCAACCCAGCAGAAGGCGAATCCGCCCCAGATCCAACCGATGTGCCGGGACAGGCTTTGCGTCATGGCCTCTTTGGCATTGAGCTCGGCCATGCTCACATCGCTTGCGAGTTTGCCCAACAACTCGTCATCGCCCACAGCCTGAAATTCACCAAGCACCTTGATCGCATCAGCCTGCGTCAACGCGCCCTTCTCCAGGATCGGGCCGACACGGCGTTGAAGCTCGGCCACCCTTCGCGTGGCATCGGCATAGCCTGGCACGCCCTCCAGGAGGCTCTTGACCTCGGAGGGCTCGGTAAGAATGCTGACCCTGGAAGCGAGCACTGCAGCGCGTCGGCTCACCTCCTGTGCATTGACCGGTTCGCCGGCGGCGACGGCGCGTAGTTCCTGCTTCAACCTGTGGTGAGCGAGCTGGTACTGGGCGACGGACCAGTAGAAGCCTTCGTTTGGAACGGCATTGGCCGCTCTGGAAACCGTGAGCTGCTGGCTCACCAGTGCGGTCGTGGCCGCTACAGCGGACAACAGAACCAACACCAGTACGGGCCACCAGCCTTTGCCTTGTGAAGCAGACGCGTCGTCCGAGCGGCGGCCGCCTGGCAGCGGTTCGACGGAAAGCTGCGCCGGATTTCGGCGCTCCGTCACTTCACTCAAGCGCCTGCTTCGATCCTGTCGACTTGCCAGATAAACCTCGATTCTGCGATCGGACCCCTCAGCGCGGCCGGATTCTGATCGCGAGGGTAGATTGTCCACAACGGACCCCAGCGCTTGTTGTTCAGGCGCTGGCCATCCTGGCTGTGCGCCAGAATCACACCGTAGCGTACAAGATCATCCCACGGGATCGGGGCCGAATAGTCATCGAGGGTCTTGAAGGTCAGCGTGCCGGAGGTGACGCCCGCTGCTTGCATGACATCGACGAGCAAAGGCCCGACAAAGACCGATGTCGGTGTCCACGGCGTACCGGTTGTGATGCTTGTCGTGGCCAGCTTCAGAAAGTCCGCTTCGCTGAAATCGAAGGTGCCCGTCGTTTCGTTGTTGACCCGACCGATGCGGCCGCTCACTGTGAGCAGTGCCTTGGGCTGCCGTGTCTTGGCCAGGCTTGGGAGGGCAGCAAAGGCCATCGATCCGAGCAGCATTCTGCGTTTCATGTCTTTCCTTGGGTGACTGCGATTTAAGGTCAAACTGTTTTACCTCACGCGGTGAATTTGCCCTGATTTCACGTACATCAGTTTGTGGATAGATTCTGATGAACGAAGCGTGCTTATCCGGTTGTCACACCCGCCCACTAGATATGGTGGTTCGCGATTTTTTAGCGTAAAGCTCGGCATAGGTGAGCGCGGTGACGTCGCCGGCGATGCCGAGCAGAGATCGGAATGCGTTGAACGGGTAGAAACGGCGGTTGAAGCGAAACGTGAACTCATTGAGGTACGCCTGTAGGTGC
>Ga0105053_10001011_pt1 | contig 45464 bp, 43 predicted proteins | sample BON01_FD_78093 | JGI IMG/M metagenome (GOLD analysis project Ga0105053, IMG submission 78093) | Freshwater microbial communities from Lake Bonney liftoff mats and glacier meltwater in Antarctica - BON-01 | ecosystem: Environmental > Aquatic > Freshwater > Ice > Glacier meltwater | place: Lake... | reverse complement strand
AGCTCGTCCATTCCTGTGGTCGCCCGCCACTCTCGGTTGTTCTTGGGGTATGAAAAATTCTCCATGTTTGCTTTTTGCCCTAAAGCTACTCATTTCTCTTATTCTCACCGCAACAAGTCTATTGGAGCAGTTGTTGGAGTGTCAATGGCAGCAGCCGTGGGCGTTCATTTCCGCCTAGGGCGATGCCCTAGGGTAGAGATTACGCCCTTTCAGGGCTTATAGTGTTTTAGAGGCTTAGCATTTTTCGTTGTGCTTCCCAGAGGATAATGCCTGCTGCAACGGCCACATTTAAGGAGTGCTTTGTGCCAAATTGTGGGATTTCAACCACGCCATCACAATGCGCAAGCACTTGTTCCTCAACGCCTTCTACTTCATTTCCCATAATAAATACGTATTTTAAATCGGTTTCCGGTGTGAAGTCTTGTAGCCAAATTTTGTCTTTGGTTTGCTCAATGGCGTATAGTTTGTAGCCTCGCTTTTTTAGGTTTTTTACAGCATCAACGGTGTCTTGAAAATACGCCCAAGCCACAGAATCAGTGCTGCCAAGCGCCGTTTTCAGTATCTCGCGATGAGGTGGCTGGGCAGTAATGCCGCAGAGGATCACCTTTTCAATAGCAAAAGCATCGGCGCTGCGGAAGATGGAACCGACGTTCAGCCCGGAGCGCACATTGTCGAGCAGTATGACGACCGGGAGTTTGTCCTGGTTTTTGAATTCTGGTACCGACGGTCGGTTGAGGGCATCCATGCTGAGTTTTTCCATGGGGCAAAGTTCGATTAAATGGTGTTGCATCAAAAGGTTTGGCAACAAAAAACGAACAAATTTTTACTTCGTTCGAGCGTCAAACCTCGTAGGTCTAAAACCTCTGCGCCCCTGAAAAAAAACATCGGTTTTTTTCAGGGGCGCAGAGGTTTTAGACCTACGAGGTTTTAGAAGCGATGGTTTTGTGCCGAAAGTTGTGACCTTTGCGCCAGCGGGCACAAGCGCCTTGCTAAAACACTACATCATGGGATTTAGATTTTTAATTGTAGCCTTCTGTTTAACACCATACCTGCTTTCTGCTCAGGCAATTTCCATACAAACGGCGCGTACACAGGGCCCTGGCACACAGGTGACCGTTCGCGGCATTGTCACCAATGGCGCTGAATTGGGCAAAATCCGCTACATGCAAGATGGAACAGCTGGCTTAGCTGCCTATCCAGGCTCTGGCTCGATGGCTGGTTTTGAGGCCGCTGTAACTACTGGTGACAGCATTGAAGTAACGGGAAAGTTGGTCGACTACTTTGGCTTGTTGGAAATCAGCCCCATTACTTCCTATACGGTTATTGCGAACAACCGGCCTTTGCCAGTACCCAAATACCTCAACCTGTCAGAAATTTCCGAAGCTTACGAAAGCCAAATCGTTGGTTTTGAGTGTGTTGTATTCACGGCAGGCGGCGGCACCTTTTCATCTGGCGCGTACGATGTCAACGATGGCGATGGCAATTCAGCCAAGGTTTATGTCCGGCCCTGGCACCCCCTGGCGGGCAAGGCTATACCTGGTACTCCTGTTTACCTTACCACCATTCTTTCTCAATACAATGATTTTCAACTGCTCCCCCGGACGCAGGACGATTTTAACGAGAGCCTTTGTTTCTATTATACCGATCAGTTGCAACAATCAAATATCTCTACTACTGGCTTTAGCGTGAATTGGGGAACCAACCTCGCTTCTAGTGTAACCTTAAATTACGGCAGTACTCCAGCGCTTGGAACAACTATTACAGTGCCTGGAAATTCAAGCTCATTTAACTATACTTTCTCAGGTTTGCAAGCAGGAACGGTCTATTGGGTGCAAGCAGAATCAAATTACAATGGGAACGTAATCCTTTCCAGATCAATGCCTTTTGCCACAAAATCGCTTTCCTCGGGACAAATCAAAGTTTATTTCAACCGTCCCATAGACCTCGCATTTGCCAACGGATATGTGCCAGACGGGCAAAGCAGTGCGGAAGTGGTAGCAGAGACCATCGCGCGCATCAATGCAGCCCAGCAAACCCTCGACATCGCTATGTACAACAACAACCGCAGCGACATCACCAATGCGGTCAAGGATGCGCATAATCGAGGGGTGCGGGTGCGTTATGTCAGTTCACTTGGCACAAGCAACACCGCGCTGAACCCACTACCCGCCTTCCCAGTCATTTTCGGAAACTCGGAAGGCATCATGCACGATAAATTTATCATTGCCGATGTGGATATGCCTGATAAGTGCTGGGTGATGAGCGGTTCCTTGAACTGGACCAACCAAAATATCAACACAGATTTCAACAACACCCTTTTTATTCAGGATCAATCACTCGCGCGAACGTACCAGATTGAATTTGAAGAAATGTGGGGCGGTAGCGGCAGTCAGCCAAACCAGCTGAACAGCCGCTTTGGCTCGAACAAGCGCGACAATACGCCACACCATTTTATCATCGGCGATATTCAAGTAGAAAGCTGGTTTTCACCTTCTGATCTTACGACAAATCGTATTGTAGAAACAGTGTACACGGCCAGTTCAGAAGCACTTTTCGCCACATTTTCCTTTACAAAAAATGAAATTGCCGATGCGTTGGTAGATGTGTTTCAAAACGGTGCCAGTGTCCGCGGTATGATTGAAAACATCAGCGACCCAGGAGCGGAATTGAACTATTTAAAGTCCTTTGGCATTGATTGCCGCCCACATCCGATAACGGGTGAATTGCACCACAAATACGGCGTGTTTGATGCCAATGGCAGCGACCCGATTGTGCTGACGGGTTCGCACAATTGGAGCGTTTCGGCAGAAACCATCAACGATGAAAATACCTTGGTGCTGCACGATGCCCGTTTGGCTTCCCTGTTCAAGGCGGAGTTTGAAAAACGCTGGAAAGATGCCTTTGTTTCTGTCTTCACGCCGAATACTGGACAGCTAAAGCTGTTTCCGAACCCAGCTACAGACGTAATATACGCACAATTGGCATCAGGAATAGCCCAGGAAATCACAATCCGAAACGTGCTTGGAGAGCTCGTTTTTTCCGAAACCTATGAGACCGGCGCTACCAATAAGACACTGAATATAAGCGCTTTGCCATCCGGCCAATACTTTGCCTTTATCCGTACCCAGCATGAATTTTTCGCCCTTCCATTTCAAAAAATTTAGTGTTTTTCAGGAAGATGTGGTCCATGCTGTTGGCACAGATGGAGTATTGTTGGGTGCCTGGGTTGATGTAGATGGGGCAAGCGCCATTTTAGATGTTGGCACCGGTACTGGTCTGATTACACTGATGTTGGCACAGCGGACTGGGACCGAGGTGCACATAACCGCCATTGATGTTCACCCTGGTTCGGTAGCCTGTGCGCAGCAAAATTTTCGCAATTCTCCCTGGTATGACAGGCTTTCCGTTCAAGAAGCCCCTGTCCAACAATTCGCGCTGGAATCGGGTGCGCATTTCGATCTTATTGTAAGCAACCCACCGTATTTTTCTGAAACGACGCTGTCACCAGACTCTGAACGGGGCCTGGGACGTTCCATAAACAACCTTTCCATCAATGATTTGCTGGTGTCGGTATTAAAAATGCTTAGCCCAACTGGAAAGTGTTGTTTTATCCTCCCGGAAAAAGAAGGAAAACGGTTATGCGAAATGGCAGTTCCACTTGGGTTGTATTGTACCCATGAAGTGCAGGTACGTGCACGTGCAGGCAAGCCTGTGGAGCGGCTGTTGCTGCAATTGGCCCGGGAACCGGGTCGGTTTCAGCGCAGTCAATTGCAGCTTCATGGCGATGGTGGTGGGTATTCAGAGGCTTTTTTGGCGATAACGGCGCCTTTTTACCTTTGAGCGTGAGGTGGATTCTTGGTTGCTTTAAAGTGCAGAATATTTGTTGGTTTGGGCAGGGTAAAATATGAGTCATACCTTATTTTTAGTCGTCAAACTTTATTTCTATTTTATTGGCCAAGACCTTCCTGGTTTTAAAAACCTGGAAGGTCTAAAGCTCGAATAGAATTAAATTTTGTTGACTAGGTACGGCCAAACCTTTTGATACAATCCCGGAAGTCCCACGGGGGCTTGTACGACAGCGTAGTGCTTTAATGCTTGACGGCTTACCTTTCCAGCAATAATTCCTTGTTTCCCATGCAGCTGCACCATATAAGCACCATTCTTAAACGTTGCTGTATTCATGGTGATGGTTAGGGCTTATCCATAAAACATCTTGGTCGGCACGGGGCTTTTTGGGCTCATGTGTCGACACTGTTGTTGTTGCAAGTTCTGTAGACACCGTATTGGTGATGATGGGGTCGTTAAAATCGAAATAAATGGCAGCCTTGTTTTTTACCTGATAAATAGGGCTGTAAGCCTTGTTTCGTTGTATGCTGAAGGTGGCGAACCCATGGCTCTCAGCTTCATTGGCATTGCTGTCGGGCAAGGCGATGTTGTCAAACAAGATTTCGAGTAGTCCACCGGGTAGCAATTGAAAACTGGTGACGGTATGACTGGAAGCTATAAGTCGGAGCGTAGACCAGTTGAGCGCCGTGTCGAGGTGGTCGGTTATGCGTACCCGATCGGCTTCGTAGGTACCTGTATTTTGGAAAAGAATGGTATAGTTTAGCGACCTGCCAGCGAGGATTTCTGTATGGGTAAGCCCCTTTGCAGGAATGACGTGTTTCTCATTCGGATCAAAAGAACCAACTACGGTGTCGATGGCCAGGAACGTGTTGTTGGCTGGCAAATGATCAGTCAGTGCTGGTGTGACCGTACCGCGGGTGACCATCGGATATCCAAGGGGTACAGTTGGCTTTAAAAATCCCAATATTTTTATCCTTTGGGTTTAAAATAACGTCGATGAAAAATTCCAAACCAGGCTATCCGTTCCAATTTGTGCTGCCAGAACGTCGCCGTAGCTTGCTATCGGCCAAAGGTTTCCAAAGGGCAGCTTCTCCCAGTTTTGCCCATCAGCAGAGCGGTATAGAAAATAATCATCTGGGTAGTAGGCAAACTGATCATCGAAATAGATGTAGTAAGAAGCGGCACCTTCCGGGCCGTTGGTGTGTTGCCAGTTGATTTGTGAAAATGTGGATGCGCAGCAAGATAATGCAAGCAGGCAGGAAAAAGTTATTTTGTGTTTCATAAGTAGCTGAGTGTTAGGTGGGTGAAGTAAAATATATTAGAACATAGAGTAGGTTTAAATCAAAAAAAGGGAAACTGTGCTTTCAAATCACAATTTCCCTTGTTAAAAGCCAAAAGACGATTTGGCAAAAAATACGCGCAATTCGCGTTTAGTGAGCGGTTTTTGCCTCAGCCAGAATTTGCTGAGCGCGTTCATAAATCGTCGTGTCTTCGAGGTGAACGATGCCACCGTCAGGTCCAGGTTCAAGATGGAATTCTACTATTTCGCCGTCTTTATACTTGTGTGCGCCGAAATAATTTCGTACGGTTTGTTCTTCAATGTTTAGTTCTTGAGCGATACGCGCAACACTTCCGTGTGGGAGCGCGTGTTTAACACGGCGAAGTTCTTCAAAAGTAATGTTCATGTATGTGAGCGGTTAGTGAACAATAGTAATTGGAAAGGCAATCCGTCAATCCAAAATTTTCTCTAAGGTAAGGAGAAATAAACGTGTTATACAAGAAAAATTGGTCAAAAAATTATCATATTGATTTCAGCGTTTTTTCCTGCGATAATTTGGTGCTAAAAACAATAAAATGGCATAATTCATGGGAAAAGGGTGCTATTTTTGCGGCGGGTAAACCCCACCCTCTAGGCCGCCAAGAATTTAAGGTAAAGGGTCAAATTGTTTTGATTGACGAATGCAGACTACTTGATTGACGATAGTTGAAGTAGGCGTTGCGTCAAATTATTTGTGGATAAAAAAGCGAAGAAAGTGAAGAACTTGTCCTGTTTGATCACCAATACCAAGCGGGACGATACTTCAACAATCATAATTCATGTACTCGCCAGTCGTCAATTAGAAACGGCCATCGAGAGGTCTAAAAAAAGCTCCCTATCCTACGCTTCGTTCACGCGTCTGCTCTGGTGAAGTGGTCTAACAATTTATTTCAGTATATGTACTTACACGTTGTAGCCTTCGATATTCCTTACCCTGCCAACTACGGCGGTGTAATTGTGATATACAACCAAATTAAAGCGCTCCATGCCCAGGGCGTAAAAGTAATCCTGCATTGCTTCCAATATGGCGACCGTAAGCCAGCGCCTGAACTGGCGAACTATTGCCACGAGGTGTACTACTACAAACGCAGCCGCTCGATCATCTGGCAGATCAGCTTTTTGCCCTTCATCATGCAAACGCGCCGGAACAGGTCGTTGTTGAAGCGCTTGCGCCGCGACAATCACCCCATATTGTTTGAAGGCATGCACACGGCTGGTTTTATTTGGAAAAAACGCTTGCGTGCGCGCCAGAAGCTCATTCGGATGCACAATGTGGAGTGGCAGTACTATGAGTCGCTGTCACACCTGACCCCGGCCACAGAACCATTTGAAAAGGCGTATTATTTTATCGAAAGCATCAAACTACAGCGCACGGAGCCTTATGTGGTGCTGCATGCCGACGAAATCATCACCATCTCCACCAACGATACGGCCTATTACAAGGAGATGAAGGCCAACACGCACTACATTCCGGCATTCCACCCCAATGATACCATTGAAAGCCAACTGGGCCGGGGAGAATTTGTGCTTTTTCACGGAAAATTGAGCGTGCCCGACAACGAACGCGCCGCAATATGGCTCATGGAAGAAGTATTTGCAGAAGACCTGGAAATACCATTTGTGCTGGCCGGCCTTGAGCCTAGCGATCGCCTGCGGGAAGTGGCGCAACGCTACGAGCACGTTCAACTGATCGAGAACCCGGACGAAAAGCAAATGAACAGCTTGGTTTCACGTGCCCATATCAATTTGCTCGTTTCTACGCATACCGCAGGGGTAAAGCTAAAACTGATCAACGCGCTGTTCCGCGGACGTTTTTGCATTGTCAATGAGGCCATGGCCAGTGGTTCCGGGCTGGAAAAATTGTGCTACGTACGCAATTCCGCCGCTGCCATCCGCCAAACCATTGAAGCGCTCATCAACGCACCATTTGAGCAAAAACGAATAGAAGAGAGACGAGCCGTTCTGGAAACGGCCTATTCCAACGAGGAGAATGCCAAAAAGCTGATGGAATTGATTAAGTTTCAAGGAGAATGAACAATGCCCTCATTCTCGGGTTTTTTGTTTCAATAAAAATTGAAAAATGAGTAGTCCTGTATCGCTTGAAGTATTGCTGAATGATCCCAATTTGAGCAACGATCACCGAAACCTAGCACAAAAAATCCTGAACAATCAGCGCATCTCCTTTGACGAAGGTCTGTTTCTATTCGAACAAGGAACAATTGCTTACGTTGGGGCATTGGCCAATGCAGTCCGAGAGCGAAAAAATGGAGACAACACCTATTTTAACCGAAATTTCCACATTGAACCGACAAACCTCTGCGTTTACGATTGTAAATTCTGCTCCTACTCACGCCTCATCAAGCAGCGCAGCGATGCCGATTCCTGGGCTTTTAGCATGCAGGATATGCTGGACATCGTGTACAAATACGATGGACAACCCGTAACGGAAGTGCATATTGTCGGCGGGGTATTGCCGCAGTACGACCTGCCTTTTTACCTCGAATTTTTCAAAAAAATAAAGGAACACCGCCCGGAGTTGCATGTAAAGGCGCTCACACCGGTGGAATACCACTACATTTTCAAAAAAGCCAAAGTCAGTTACGAGGACGGCATGAAAATGATAAGAGATGCTGGTTGCGACAGCCTACCCGGTGGTGGTGCTGAAATATTTCACCCAGAAATACGCGAAAAAATTGCTGCCGACAAATGCACGGGCGAGCAATGGCTGCGCCTGCACGAAATCTGGCATGAGCTGGGCATGCGCTCCAATGCCACCATGCTGTATGGCCATATTGAACGCTGGGAACACCGGGTAGACCATCTGGAACAATTGCGCAGCTTGCAGGATAAAACAGGTGGTTTCCAGACCTTTATCCCGCTCAAATTCCGCAACCAGGATAACCAGATGAGCCATATCGCTGAAAGTACTGCTGTAGAAGACTTGCGCAACTACGCCATCAGTCGACTCTACCTCGACAATTTCGACCATATCAAAACCTATTGGCCCATGATCGGCCGCACGACCGCGCAACTCGCCCTTGCTTTTGGGGTGGACGACCTGGACGGCACCATTGACGATACCACCAAAATTTACTCCATGGCCGGCTCGGAGGAGCAACATCCATCACTCAATACCCAGCAATTGGTGGACATGATCCGCCGCGTAGGTCGCCGCCCGATCGAGCGCGATACGCTGTACAATGTGGTGCAGGATTTTACAGATGTAGAATTTGCGGAGGACAAGGAGTATCGGGGGTATTTTGCACTCCCCGTAGTTTAGGCCAGCCTCGCTTAAGGTGCAACAGATGCCAAGCGTTTCGGCCATTATCAAATTATCTCATTATCAAATTATCTCATTAATTAATGACAGTTTACTTTATTAGGCACGGAGAAACCGATTTGAATCGCCAGAACATCGTGCAGGGCAGCGGCATGGACACGGAATTGAATGCCTTGGGCCGTGCACAAGCGAAGGCATTTCATGATGCTTATCAAGATGCCGGTTTTGAATTGGTTGTGACCTCGCGCCTGCGCAGGACGCACCAAACAGTGCATCATTTTTTAGAACAAAATATTCCCTGGCACCAAACGGCCGACATCAATGAGATTTCCTGGGGCATCCATGAAGGCAGTTCCCCCAATCCTGAACGGCACCAGGCATTTTATGACTTGATGGCCAATTGGAAACAAGGGAATTTAGATGCAGCTATGCCTCATGGCGAATCTGCTCGGGAGCTCGGAGAAAGGGTTGAACGGTTTTTAAGCTGGCTGCGCAGCCGCGAAGAGCGCTGCATCCTGGTTGCGACGCATGGGCGAACCCTTCGAGCCTTAGTTAGCCATTTAAGGGGAAATAACCTTGCGGATATGGATGGCGTGGCTCATTTGAATACTGGATGCTATGTTGTTCGTTTTCAAGAAGATGGAGTGGTTTTTGAATTGGAAAATGATGTGGCGCACCTTGAAATTGCGAACCTATTGCCGATAGACTAGTGCCGCGTTGGGTTGTTTAGAATTTGAATTTTCCTGAATTTTCATTGGGTATCGACTGGAAATTTTTGCTTTTTATTCACCAAGTAGTTCACATTTGCTGAATATTAAACATAAACCAGTATTGACCTCAAGTTCCGCAAGGAATTCTGCTGGTTAACGCACTGATTCCCAATCAATTCATTTCTAAATTCCCACCAATTATGAACACCACCACATGTATTTCAAAGACTGGTCTGGTTACTTGTCTAAGCTTCTTGCTTGCCCTGTCAATTTCAGGCATCGTACAAGGCCAAAACCCTTTCCCCTGCCCTCCCGGGGCCAATATTCGAACCACTAACCCGGACTTTCCTGGTTGTAAAGCGCCAGGGGGACGCTCGTTTAATGTGCTGCTTGTACTCGACGAATCAGGCTCAATTAACAGTGCTGGCGCTACCAATACCGTCAGGGCTGCTGTCAATGGATTTGCCAGTATTTTGCACAGTGGCACATCTGGTACAGGGAAAATCAAAATGGGTGTTGTCGAGTTTTCAGATGTATCCCAAACGGGCGTACCGATGACCGATGTTGCACTCGGTTCTTTTACAACAACGGTCTCAAGTTACATGAGTAGTGGCTACACGGCCAATGGTCCCTCCACCAATTATGTCGCAGCGCTTACGCAGGCGGCAACTTTCGGAGATATAGACCTGATATTTTTTATCACCGATGGACAGCCATTCCCAACGGTGCCCATTCCCAATTGGCAGAGCATCGCCAATACCATCAAATGCCGCGGCACTTATATTTTTGGTATTGGGGTAGGAACGAATACGCCTGCACTTAATTTGAACATCCAGGCCCTTTCTGGACCGGATGAATTGAATCCACCAGCGGTTACGCTCCAAAATGGAGCGGATTGGACGCGTCGGCCATTCACCGAACTTGGTCCATTGCTCATTGATCTTGCCAATTCTCTGATTGATGCACAATCTCCTGTCGTTATGTGTTCACCAGCGATACAAGTGAACAACGACCCCAGAAACTGCTTTGCAAAGGTTAACTACAGTTCCAGCGTTACCGACAATTGCCCTGACGCTACTTTGTCTTGCACACCGGCCTCCGGGGGCTTTTTTATGGTTGGTCAAACGACCGTAACCTGTAGGGCTACTGATAAGGTAGGGAATGCTTCCACTTGCACCTTCAGAATAACAGTGTCGGATATGGAGCCACCAGAAATTGCGTGCCCAGCCAATGTTATGGTGAGCTGCGAAGTGCCGCTGACCCCTGCCAATACGGGTTCACCAACCGCTCTGGACAACTGCGCTATTGACCGCACTTTCAATACGGATGTACGCGTTGATGGTCTTTGTGCGAACACCTTTAGCGTTACCCGTACCTGGACAACGGTCGATATTCACTTCAACATGAGCACCTGTGTTCAGGTGATCAATGTGGAGGATAAAAAATCACCCGTGATTACTTGTCCGGCGAATATCACGGTAGAGTGTGATACGAGCGTCACAAAAACGGGGATGGCAACAGCTATCGATAATTGTACCCTTCGGCCTGCTTTCAGCCGCAGCGATGCTTTTGTTTCCGGTGATTGTGACTGGCGGTGCGTATTGGAGCGCACTTTTGTTGTCAAAGACGAATGCAATAACACCAGCAAATGTGTACAAGTGATCACGAAGGATGTTACACCTTTGATCAATACGGCACTGGGAAGTAGTGGGCTAACTTTTGGCCAGGATCAGGCTACGGTAACCATACCCGCTGGGAAGGGCAACTGTGTCGTTCAGTGGTTGCCGTATTCGGGCACGATTGCGAAGGAATTGCCCTTTGACGATGCCGTTGCGGGCGCTGATTGCCGATTGGCAACCAACCCGATTGACGGCAGTGGGCATATCGTGAACCCGTTGTTGGGAGAGGTAATGAAATTGAGTATTCTGGCGCGCTTGAATCCAGCATTCGGCACCAAGAAATTGAGCGATTTCCCTTGCACGATTCACTTTATTGTGCGGCAGGCGCTGAAGCCAAACCCGGATGTCAATGAGTTATTGCGGGTGGCGAACCTTACCCTGGGCAATATTAACTTCGGCACCGCGGAACATAAGAAGTTTTTGCTGGATGCGCTGAAGTGTATTGGGAGTGGGGTGACGGTGTGTAATGTGAAGCCGTAGAGGTATTCACAGAGGGGAAAAAGATCACCACAGAGGGCCGCAGCGTTACACATAGGATTTTATCACCACAGAGGAAGTATTTTATGGTCTTTTGAAAATAGCGGCGATGCCGCTATTACTCTGTGAAAACCTCTGTGTACCGCTGTGTCCTCTGTGGTGATAAATAAGTTACTCAAACTGATTCCGCACATCAAACCCCCCATTCTTCAAAAACTCCTCCCGCTGAAACAACTTCAAATCAGACGCTACCATTTCTTGCACCAAATCGCTCAAAGGACAACGCGCTTCCCAGCCCAATTTCTCCTTTTATGCCGTGTGCCTCGTATCCTTTTTTTGAAGCAATTCAGCGAGATAGGCACCGTCTTGGCCTAAAAGAGCTTTTTTCATGCGTCACTTGCTAGTTGAAAAGAAATCAAATGGGGAGCACTTCCCTATGCAAAGAAAAACACCCGAACGGAGCGCTGAAGCTCCCGTCGGGTGTTGATAGTGTTTTATTCGGCAGATATTCATCCGAAAAAACAGATGCATGATTATTTAATGACATCCTTATCTGGCACTGCAAACAGATACTTCAAATTCAATCCCACATAAGGGCCATTAATGCTCACTTTTTCTGTAAAAGGTTCTAAATCAGGGGCGACTTGGAGCCTCTGGTTAAAACTTCCCAGGTAATATCGGCCTTCCAAGCCAATTAGGAAGTGATCAGCAGTAGTTTCCAACCCCAAGAGAAAGTGACCTGTCTTGGTAGTTCCCCTACCGGTTTGTTTGCTGTCTGGAGAAGTGTAAACTGACTTTATAAAACTAAAGTCAACTGCGAGACCACTGTATAGGGTTAGGATGGATCCCGGCAAGAAAACATAGCTGCTCAGAGAAACTGGTGTAAGCGATGTGGAAATGGTTTCTTTCCAGGCTGGGATGGTGGCGACGCTTGCCTCACTGTTGAAATATGCAACGGATACCCGTCCTCGAATATTCGGCACCAGATTAAAATCAGCCTGGGCAGATGGCATGACACCACCGTTAAAATGAAAGTGAGTACGATCGTTCCAGTATTTAAAGCTGGGCTTGTAGTACCCGAACCCCACACCAGCACTGTATATCCCAAATCCAGACTGTGGCCTCGGTTCAGTTTCAGCTTGTTTTGGGTCTTGGGCGCTGATTATGCCCACAACCCCCAGCAGAATGAATAATACCGTTAATTTCTTCATTACGAAAATGGATTTTATTGAATGATAATTATGCGCTGTGTACCCCCCACTATCCGCCACCTGAATCGTGGCAGTATTGGAGGGGAGATGGTAATAACTCGACAGGATAGCAAGGAATAGTAAATTTTCCCAATACCTGAAGGGTATTGAGGTTTCGAAGGGTAAACGCACATGTGCGGTACCGCCCACTGATTATACGGAAAAAACCTTCCACAGGCGGATAACTGAAAGTTTCATTGATTACAACCGTCAGGTCTGATTGCGGAATATTTAGAAAATTGCTATAAGGAGCGGTATATTTGCCCGTCACTGTGAGCATGCCGTCCACGCCATTGCCACACTTCATGGAATTGCCGATAATGGCCCAAGGAGTTGTAGTTACAACTATTTCCACTTTATAGTCGCCTACTTCCTGCCATGCTGAGAAATGGGGGATTTTCGCGAGCCCTGTTTTCCCATCAGGCGATATTATCAATGGAACATTGTCGGCAGGATTGTTCGAGAAACTTAGATTACCTGTGGCAGTATTGCCTGTTTTGTACACCAAATTGAAGTTGATGGATCCAACCAAATTGACAGGAATATCCATTGGAATTGAAACCTGAATGGGTTGGGTGAATGTCAGGTTTGCTGGTTCGCACACCAGGGTGAATCCGCCCGCTCCACCATTGGGCGCTATCGGTGGCGCGACGCCTGGCTCTAATGGAACTGGTGTTATGGAGATGGCTGTATTTCCAGGACCTGGAAGCGCGCCGGGGGGAATTGTAACCATGATTGGGTTGCTACCAATACCAGAACCCCCAGTATTTGTCGGCGGAACAACAATCATTCCTCCTGTAGCATTGTTGATCAGGGTAGCTGGCACCTTTTCGGTGAGTTGCACACTGAGACGATGGCGGTACTCAATAGCAGGATTATCCGGAACCGTAACATCGAGTACCTTAGTCGTGCCAAAATAACCTGGTTTCGTCACAATGAAGGTATACTGCCCAGATGTTACGTCATTCAATACATATTCCTGACCAGAAGGGTTCGTAGTTATGTTCACAGGGCCTTGGATGACGAGGGTGTAGCCACTAACCGGTTGTCCATTAAACCGCTCTGTGGTGATGAAAATCTGACGTGTGCCAGCTTCGAGCGGCGGCTTATCAAAAAGAAATCCGCCTACGTCTTTATTACAGCTGCATACCATCAGAAAGGCAGCAACTGTTATAAACATTGATAATTTATTTTGCATAAGAGATGAATTTTATATGATTTTGAGAAAAAAAATTTGAATTAAAAACTGTGATTTGGAGATGGCGATTATTTGCTCATTATCCTCTACCTTTTCAAAATCTCGCGTACAACATAGGTGGGATAATAGTTGTATAGTTGGTCTGCCAATGTATTTCCTGGCTGGTACCGTTGCGCATCCCGGGTACTTCCACGAAAACGATAGGATACCGGGAACTGTTGCGCTACCCGAATCCGCACGCTACCCTGAGGAAAATACCTGCGCGGTGCCAAAGGTATGGAAAAATTGAACCCAATGTTGGTTCCCAGAGAAGTTTTGGATGCGAAAAACCCAGTGCGATACTCGCCCATCTGACGGAATATTTCAAGTGCTACGCCTTCATCCTGATACAAGAACCGGCCTCCGGTCACGCGGATGTTCAAATCGTAGCGCCGCCAGCGGTATTCTGCTGCCACCAGATAGAGCGGAAACAGACGTTTCTCTTTTTCAGCAAAACTGACTGGCCCCGCCAACTCAGAAAAACCGGTAAAGCCCAAATCACACCGCAGTGACCAGCGTTCGTCGTTCAGTAATTTGCGTCCCGTTAAATGCGCCCCTAAGCGGTTAAATGAAAAAAAACCAGCTGACATGCTGCAAAACAAATTCCTGGGCAACACCTTGTCGACTACCACGGCCAGTCGCTCCATCCGAAGCTGTTTTTTATTGTCGAAATTGTTATGCACGGGCACAGCCATTATCCCCTGTAAACTAATCCCATGAGGTATGGTAAGGTTCATGCCAATAAGGATATCCAAAGCTGTTCGTACTGGTTGGTCAAAATTGCCCAACTGGTACCGAAAACCTGGACCGATGGGGATATCCAGCCGCCAATCCGAGGTGCGTGCAACAGGTTCCAATTCCAATAGGTGCTTCCAATATGCTGTTTGCCAGGATGCGTGTAGCGATGTATCCTTCCCCTGTGACTGAATTGTTACAATAGGCAGATCATTGTAATGCACCACAAGGATCAATGTATCGGCGTCATGGCCTGGTAAAGCACGAATCGCGCGAATCGCTTTTGCCAGGCCGTTCGGGACAAAACGATATCGCGTAGGTTCTAATCCTACAATCAATTGCTGCGGCAGCACTGCTATTCTGATGTTCATCATCCCAAGCTTTGAGAGGGCATTAGCTATCGCTGCTTCGCTGGTCTCCTGCGCTGAGATGCCTTGGGCCATCAGCAGGGATAATATGCCAATCTTCGCTATCTGCCTCATCTTCCTATTCGGTTTCGCCAGCTAAGCCCGCCGGAAAAGGCTTTTAAGTTGTACCAGCCTGCCAATAATTGCAACCGCTTGAATAACAATACCCGGCCGGCGATATTCCAGTGCCGGGAATCGTATTCTACGATGAAATCCGTGCCAGGCAATCCCTTCCAACCTATGGCCAACCCACCAAATGCGCCATCCAATTGCACCTTCGCCACGCGGCGCAACTGCCCTCCGTAGCCGAACGTCAAATCCATGACACAGGGGCCCAGTGCTTGTTTTTTGGAAGCTACTACATAGTTGGCTGCGTAATAGGACGGAGAAGAAAGGCTGAATGCGCTCAACATGCCTGCAAAATCCTGCAGCCCTACCGTTACAGCTGGTACCCAGCGCCTTTCCCGCAGTGCCTGCACGCGTACGGTGGCCATCCGGTCGGGGAAATATTTTGTTTCCTGGTTGATTTTGCGGCCTAGCAAATGGGTGTACCGAAATTGCAATTCCACCCTCGGCAAAAAGACTAATGTTGCAAAAGTGGCCAGCGCATCCCATTGAAAGTCGGGATCCCGGGTGTATTTGTATCCGCCATAATGCCGGTCCAGGAAATGAGCCCCGGCTATGAACGTGCGATCCTCCGGTATCCGCCCGACTGGAATATTAAACAAACCGGTGGTGCCGGATAGTCCTTGCGCGCTTGAATGCCATGATATGAGGCAGAAGGCGAATATAAGCTGGCGAATGTTCATAAGGATAAACTATGACATTTAAAAAGGATCAAATGGTTCAATCAAAAGATTATGATATTATAGTTATGTTGGCCTGTGTGTTCAGCGCTTGATGATTGTCAAGTGCTGAAAATTCGGAATTCTGGCTGGCGAATTCTGGCACCATATCCTTCATTTTTTGCACAAGTGTCATCCGTTCTGCGCCGTTGTTGGCGCTGTGTACTAGAATATCTACGTCAATTTTCACTTCATTGTGGTTGTACACCCGCACCCGCGCTTTCTTTATTTTGGGGTGGTGGGTTGAGATTGAATTTTCCCTGTTGTCCAGCAGCTCTTCCGTGAGCTTTTCGCCCGGCCGAAGCCCTGTGATTTTGATTAGAACGTCTTTCCCAGGGATCAATCCTGCCATTTTGATCATTTTATTGGCCATATCGGCGATAAACACCGGCTGGCCCATGTCAAAAATGAAAATTTCACCGCCCCTGCCCATTGCACCGGCTTCCAGCACCAGTTGGCAAGCTTCAGTGATGGTCATGAAATAACGGCTGACATTGGGGTGGGTGAGTGTAATAGGCTCCCGCTTTTCTATCTGCGCCCTGAAGATTGGAACGACAGAGCCGTTTGAGCCGAGTACGTTGCCAAAACGGGTTGTGATGAACTGTGTGCGATTATTATTGTGGTAATTGAGTGATTGCACATATATCTCCGCAATACGTTTGGACGCCCCCATAACGTTGCTGGGGTTAATTACTTTGTCGGTCGAGATCATCACAAATTTATGCACCTTGTATTTTACCGCTAAATCTGCCATGTTTTGTGTGCCTTCTACGTTGGTCTTGATAGCCGCTTCGGGAAAACACTCCATGATGGGCACATGCTTGTATGCGGCTGCATGAAACACATACTGAGGCTTGTATTTTTGAAATATGCACTCCATCATGCTTTGATCCCGCACATCACCAATGATGGGCAGGAACAAGCCGTGTGCAAATTCCTTTTGGAGCTCGAGGGTGATTTCAGCCAGCGGGGTTTCAGCCTGATCCAGCCCGATTATCAGCTTCGGGTTATAGTGAATCAACTGCCGCAATATTTCACTGCCAATGGAGCCGGCGCAACCTGTTATCAGCACTACCTTGCCTTTGATGGAATTTTGCACCATTTCATGATTCAGTTGGATGGCAGGCCTGTTGAGCAAATCCTCTAAATTGATGTTTTTTAATTGGTCAACATAGATAGTGCCGTTTAGCCAATCTTCCGGTGGCGGAATTTTTAACACCTTGATGTTGTGCGCCAAACAGGTATTTATAAACGATGACTTGCGTTCTGGCGACAAATCCCGGATGCCGATGATGACGTTCTGGATATTGTATTTTTTTATAGCTTTCTGAAACGATTTTTCTGGGTTGAACACCCTTATTCCATTGAGCAACTTGCGGTGCACACGCTGATTGTCATCCAAAAAAGCGGTAATGCGGTAAGTGTTGGACGAATTGTTCCGCAACACATGTTCGATCAGGGAACCAAATTCCCCTGCCCCAAATATGGCGGTGCTTACCCCCGAAACCCTGCGCCTCATCCAGTCATAGGCCTCTCGTAAGGTTACACGAACGCCTACTATCAGGCATAAGCAGAGAAAATAATCAACCAATATCACCGGCAGCCGCTTGGACGGCTCTAAAACGCTTGGGAAAATTTGAATACTAAAAAAATAGGCGAGAGAAGACAATGTAACTGCCAGGAAGATATTTTTGAAATCCTTTTCCCCGAGATAGCGGATAATGATGGAATAGGTGCTAAAACGAATAAACAGGAGCGCCCGAAGACTTATCAGGACGACTGTAGACCAAGAAAAAAATAAATAAGCACTCCGTAAATCGAGCCCGTAGCACAATAAAATAGCAGCCAACCTGGAAAATAAACAGCAAAAAATGTCTATCGCCAGAATGAAAAGTTTCGCTGTGTTACCGCTCCGGAGGGTATTTCTGATCAATTGGGATAAATATGCCATAAACACGTTGGTTTTTTATGATTTGAGACCGTTTCGTAACCCGACGCGGAAATTTTACAATATCGAATCTGACATCGAAGTACACCTGCACGCGGGAACCAATAAAACGTAAGAGCATAGGATGCTGGTAAAGCATCATACCCCTGGGCGGCCGGAGGAGCACATCGAGTAGATAAACGAAAAGCATAGGAGACAAACGTCCATGCCATCGAAGTACGAGCGCATTTCATGATAAGCGTGTTTGATTAAAGATTAAATAGGCAGTTTGTCAGCGTTTAAATCAGATAAATTAAAAAGCAAAAGTAACCAAAGAAATGGCACTTTACTCTCTAAACTGCACAAATGTAATGGTTTTATTCGAAACTAAAAATTTATCGAAAAATAAATAATAGCCATCACGAGGTCAAACGGCAAAAACCTATCGCAGGACATCTAAAAAGCCTGAATTCAGGTTACACCGCGACGGATCGCCAGCAAAGTAAAGTACACCGTCGTTAAAAAAATCAGAAGCGACAACCCTGACAGGCGTGTGATATCACTGTGTAATACCCACCAATTGATGCCGGTTTGAATCCCGGCATAGAGGCCTGCCACCAACAAATGAGGCCAGCGGCATTCATTTGCCAAAAACTGGTACAAATGCAGCCGATGGGCTTTAAAAATGTTCTCCCGGCGCCAAATCCGGTAAACTATGGTGAGGATAACATCTATACCGTACAGGGCCAGCATTAAAAAGTACGCCCAATGAAGCGGGCCGATTCCGGCACTGTTGCGGTTGCTATGCGCAGGTATGACGCCTCCCGGCACCCACAATCCAAAAAACAACGTGAGCAGGAAAAATAGCATTATGAAGCCAAGGCTGATACTCCCGACATCCCCGGCAAAGCATACGGCCGTTTTCCGGAAATTAAAAAAACCAAACACTACAATGGAGGCAATCAAAAAAGGGAAAGGATTGTCCGGCTGCCACCAGCCAAATGGATCACCCCAGCAGAACATCAAAGGCGTGGCAAGCGCCAGCGCATAAAGGCCCGTGATGCCATTGATGCCATCCATGAAATTGAAGGCATTCACAATGCCGATGCACACGATATACGCCGTTAGCACCTGCCAGGTTGACAGGAATGTGAATACATCCAACTGCATAAAACACAGTGTAAAGGCGATCAGGTGTACCCCCAAGCGCACGCGCGCAGGAATCGGCCGCAGGTCATCGGCAAAACTTATTGAAGCCACCAACACTAACCCGGCCGTGAACCATGGATAAGCAAAACCATTCCAGAAGGAATAAAACAACCATGCAAATGGGAAAATAATGCCCCCGCCCCGGGGCGTGACCTGCTTGTGGGAGGAACGGGCGTTCGGCAGATCATGAATGCGCAAGGCGCCAGCCAACCGAAGGTATAAAATTTCGATTAAAGCTAATAAAAAGGTGAAAAACGTGATGAGGACGGACATGGTATTGGAGTAATGTGATTTTAGATAAGAATTGCCAGACTTTATCTAAGACTTGTTGAACTACTTGGAGCGTAGTTAGGCATTGTGCATTTTACGGATGTGAGATGCTGCTCTTGGCCGCCCCGACGCCCGACCCCCGACCCCTAAAGGGGAGTACATGGAGCCTTAGTTAGGCATTGTCCATTTTTCGGATGTACTCCCCTTTAGGGGTCGGGGGTGGCCAAGGGTCGGGGGTGGCCAAGGGTCGGGGGTGGCCAAGGGTCGTGGGTGGCCAAGGGTCGTGGGTGGCCAAAGGGTCGTGGGTGGCCAAGGGAAGATTCCAGGTTGCAGGATCCGCCAGTACCGGCAGCACAGGCCGGGGATTCCAGCCCAGTTCAGCCCTGGCTTTGGCATCGTTAAAGGTTAGAGATGCGGTGATCTTGCGCAGGGCAGCGGTATCAAGCGGACACCCCGGTACATAGTCCCCCAATCGAGCACAGGCGCGCAACAGGCTGAGGGGCAGAGACCAATGCAGCGTTTTCTGCAATGCTTGTGCCATGGCCGTTTCAATGGACTCAAAGGTCGGATGCGCGCCATCAGTAAGGTGGTAGATGCCCGATTTACCGATCAGGGAAGGAATGAGTTGTGCGACATCTTCGGCATTGACGGCACTTTTTCGGGCCTGGTTATGGTGGATCCTGATATACCTTCCCTTTTTTATGGCTTCACTCATTTTATGGAGGTTGCCCGGCGGATGGGGCCCTACCACTAGAGGAAGCCGTAAGATGACAACAGGTACACCGCGCCGGTCTCCCCATTCCTGAATGGCCTGCTCTGCCGCCAGTTTGCTTTGCGCGTATGGGGTTTGTGCCAACAGCGGTGTGGTTTCCGGGAGGTCAATCCCTTCGTCCAAGCCATAAACGGCAACAGTGCTGATAAAAACAAAACACCGCGGCCAATGCCCGGCCCTGTCTATGGCCTCCAGGAGCCGGAGTGTTCCGTGGTAGTTGATATCCAGGAAGGCTTGCTTTTCCGGCTCGGTGCGCGGGATGGTATGGGCTTTTCCGGCGTTGTGAACAACCCAATCGAATGGCGTGGATAGGGTAGGGCACTCTGTCGCAAGATCAACGACGAGGTTGTTGCCGGCATTTCGACCAAGGGTACTGACGTCCGAATGCCGCATAAGTTCAGCATGCAGGATACGGCCGAGGAACCCAGAGGCACCGGTAAGTAGTAAACGAGAATTATCCAAGGGAAAGCTTTAGCCTGAACCAGGCCAACAGTTGTTTTGTTATGCGCACAAGTACCGCTATGAAAAAAAAGACTCCGGTCTCCCGGCCAATTTCTCTAAAAACGCAGCGTCTACCGAAATCAACAGGTTAAGGCCCAACGAGGCAAGCTCGATCTGGAACTGCCGCCTGCCTTCTTTTTTGATGACCCGGCCTTTAAGTCCTATCAGGGTTCCTCCGGCTATTTCAACCAAATCCCCGGCTTCAAAATCACCCGCCACGGCCGCCACATCAAGGCCGTCTTCCATCGTGACACGGCGGATGATATCAATTTCAGCCTCCGGAATCGAGATCAGGTTTTTGCTGAACTTTACAAAACCCGAAACATTTTCGGTTTCCAAAACCGGCAGGTATTGCCCTTTGATGATCTGGACAAAGACGTAACAAGTGATGAGCGGTTTTTCTACCAATCGCTTAGTTCTCACGTATTTGCGCATAAATTTTTGCAAAGGGAGGTAGGCGTGGATACCTTTTTTTTCCAACATCCGTTGAACGAACTTTTCACTTTTCGAACGGGTGTGCACTGCAAACCAGCGCGGCTGGGTCGCGTGCAGGTCGTTGATGGGTTGTTGCGCTTTCATACTTCTTTTTGGCGATTCCGCATATTCAATCGAATAGCCAACAACTGATTCATGGTGAAAAATTCAGAAAAATGCGTTTCCAAGGCGCCCAAATGTAGGTATTCCACGACGAATTGTGCCACAGCAGCGTGAATTAGGCGAGGTAGGCACCATCCTGACCAGATATTCCGGTGATGAGGGCTTTGAAAACACACTTTTAACCAATTGAACATACTACCCGGAAACCTGTATTATCGCTACATCGACCTATACTTCACTACGGCCATTACGCGAACTTCAATCGCTCATTCGCCAACACATACTCCTCCCCGCTTTCCGGACAAATCGCATGACCATCCCGTAGTTCCAGCCGATGCCCCAGTCGGCTCACCCAGCCAATCTGCCTGGCCGGTACGCCCGCCACCAGCGCAAAATCAGGCACATCCTTCGTGACTACCGCGCCTGCACCGACCATACTATACCGACCTATGGTGACACCACAAATCACCGTAGCATTCGCGCCGATGCTTGCTCCTTTTTTTACCAGGGTTTGGCGGAATTCCGACTTGCGTTCCACAAAACTGCGCGGATTGATCACATTGGTGAACACCATGCTGGGGCCAAGGAACACATCATCTTCACATACCACACCTGTGTACAGAGAAACGTTGTTCTGAACCTTCACGCCGTTGCCAAGCAGAACCCCGTTGGCCACAAAGACATTTTGCCCTAAAATGCAATTTTTACCTAAAACTGCGCCGGAAGAGAGGTGGCAAAAATGCCAGATGCGGGAACCTTCGCCGATTTGGGCGCCGGGGTCGATGATGGCGGTGGGATGTGGGTAGTAGGACATGTGAGTATTGTCAGGTATTGGCCTGCTAAATGCTGTAAACTGTGGTGCTCTTGAACATATTTTTTGCCCAATGCCCCCATTTTCCTCAAATCATCTTTGGGCATATTGTATAATTTCAACAATCCTTCAGCAAGGGCTTCCGCGGATTCCGGTTTGACAATGATGCCGCAGCCGGAAAGCTCAACAGGGTCTTTTATCAGATTATTAGCATCCAAAACGGGCTTTCCTGCAAGCATATAATCAAAGTACTTGTTGGCTGAAACACCATGCTTAAAAAGTGGAGAGTCGTTTCGACCTACAAAACAAATGTCAAAGTGTTTCAGGATGCTTTGTACCTGGTTCTTCCTGATTTTTGGAATCAATGTGACGTTAGAAAAACCGGAGGCAAGTTCCTGTAGTTTGGTTTTCAAATAGCCGTCACCGACTAAAACAAAATGGATACCTACTTGATCTTTCAATAAATGTGCGGTTTCAACAAAGGATTCAAGCGCATTGGCCAGGGCCATAGTACCCGTGTATCCGATAATGAATTTGTCTTTAGGGATTTGTTCAATGATATTCGATTCAAGGGCTTCATCTGAAAGAAGCGCCTCCTCTATGCCATTGGGGATATAGTGGAAATTGACCGTTTTTTTTGCAATTTCTTCAATGTGTTCTCGGGCATTCGGCAGTAAGGAAACCACCACGTCCGACCTGCGATAGCCGATCTTCTCAAACCACCCTATAAAAATGACAGCAGGGTGATAGGCTGAAACATTGGCCAAATACTGCAAGGATAAGGGCCATATATCCCTGATTTCAAACACAACCTTGGTGTTTTTCAAAAACAAGCGCTTTATCAAGGCGCTTAGAATTGGAAAAATGGGCATGGAAGACACCAGGATGGCTGCCGGTGTACCATATACACTCGTCTTGAGCCACAGTGTTTTCCAGGCAAAAACGAGCATACTCCAAAACCTGAGCACGGATTGCGGATGGTAATTAGGCACTTTAACCCAACAAAATTCAACCCCATCCACCATCTGTGTCGTTAGATTCCCATTTATTTCCGGTAAATTGCGAAACATGTGATTAAACGATCCCGAAAAGATCACCACCCTATAACCCTGCTGAATCCAATATCGTGCAAAATAATAATGACGCTCCCCCCAGCCGGAATCCGGGTGACCCGCGAATTGATTAAAAACCCAAATAGTTTTGTTCATGATCCTTGATCGAAGTGTTCCAATAAGGATTTGCAAATCCGTTCGCTTGCTTGTCCGCCTCCAAAAAGCTCAGCCATTGGGATAAAATCTTTGTTTACAAAGTGATTTACAGCATCGGTCAACTCTTTTGGCTCCGTAGAAACAAGTTTGTTGAATCCTCCCCGAACCAGTTCAACCCATTCCGTTTCATCCCTGACCGTTATACAAAACTTGCTAAAAAAGTAGGCTTCCTTCTGTAGACCACCGCTATCGGTGATGACCAACTTACTACCGTTGATTAACTGAATCATGTCCAGGTATCCCACCGGGTCAATCACTTTGACAGCGCTGGACAATCCCTTTTGTATCAATTTTTGTTTTGTGCGGGGGTGAATGGGAAATACAATTCCATACTGCTCAGACAATTGATTTAAAGCATCAATTATGTTATTCAAACGCTTTGGGTCGTCGGTATTCTCGGCACGGTGAATGGTGACAAGCAAGTATGGTTGGTGCTCTAAATCGAGGTCTTTTAATACGATTGATTGCTGTACAGATTTTGGATAATAGAACATTGCAGCATCTTGCATCACATCGCCTACCTGCTCAATGATGCTTGGGAAATTTTCAAAACCCTCTTTTGTCAGGTTTTCAACGGCATCACTCGTTGGACAATACAATAAGTCACTTATTCTATCCGTCAGGATACGATTGACTTCTTCGGGCATAAGCATGTTAAAACTCCTAAGACCAGCCTCCACATGCGCAATTTTTAAATGCAACTTCCTGGCTGCCAGCGCGCCTGCTAAGGTGGAATTAGTGTCACCATACACCAGAACACAATCAGGGCGTTCTTTTAGGAGTATGGTTTCTATCTCTTCCAACATTCTCCCAGTCATGGCGCCGTGAGACAAACTATTGATATTCAGATTGTAATCCGGTTTTGGTATCTCCATTTCCTCAAAAAAGATATCCGACATATTGGCATCAAAATGCTGCCCGGTATGGACGATGACTTCATGAATAAAGGGTTCAATAGCGAAAACCCTGGATAAGGCTGCTGCCTTAATAAATTGCGGGCGGGCTCCAAGGACTGTAACAATTTTTATCACAACACTATTTGTTTACAAGTGAAACAACTGCTTTAAATTTACCGTTCGGGCCTCTAGGTATGCTTTGTACCGCTTCATACACTATTTGGATGCCTCCACCAACCCGGCTTTTTAACCGCTCGATTAATTCTTGTTTTTGACTTTCATCAAACCCATTTTCCTCAACGACCTTTAGCCGGATAAAGTCAATTTTTTCTTGAATAATTTGTGCCTCTCGAATAAGGAAATCGGCTTTGAACACAGGATCCAGACGCCCTACAAGTGTACCATCAGGTGTTCGTATTAAATCGTCAGTTCTTCCTTCAATAGTTGTCAATTGCAGCATCTGCCCTTCGAGAGACATGCATTCAGTGCTACCTATAGTGCCAGAGTCCCCAATCCTGTAACGGATAAGTGGCATGGCTTTGTTTACCAAACCTGTAGCTACTAATTCACCCTTTCCGGTCCGTATTAAAAAACCTTCAGCATTTAATACCTCGAGCAGGCCGCTTTCAGGCCATAGCCACATTGTACGGCTGAGGTCTTCGCTCCCTCCGAAAGCATATTCACAACCGCTGTAGGTTTGGATAACCGGACATTTAAATGCTTCGCTAATTTGCTTCCTTTGATGCTCATAGAGGGGTTCGGAATTGGTAATGACTAGTTTTAAAAGGGGAAGTTCAATCCCTTTTGCTTTTGCAAGTACTGCGATATTGTGTAAAGAAGAAGTGTACCCCATCAAATATTTCAACTTGTATTGATGTAGTGCTCTCACATAGTCATTTATAGTTCGACTGCTGAGGTGATATGAAGAAAAGTAAACCTGATTTCCAAAAGCATTCCGCACCCAGTAAGGCGGATGAAGCTGATTCTTGTCGCATACTAGCTGTCCCGCAAATGTGCCATAGGCATCATTTACCGGATCAACGCCGTTTTGTTCCTTAATTCTCCTGTCATAAAGTGCATACCACAAACCTATACTATATGCATCCAAGTAGATGGTCATTGGCTTGCCCGAAGTGCCACTCGTATGCATTTTGGTAAGCTGTTGAATATCATAATCATCCGAAATAAATTGCTCAGGGTTATGACGAACCACATCTTTTTCCAGTACAGGCCAGTTGGCAATTGATTCCGCGAGTTTCAAGTCCTTGCCTTCCCAACATTTGCGGTAATAAGGGACTTTGGTTGCCGCATACAAGAGCATCAGTCGCACGGATTCTTCTTGCCATTCCATGTATTTGTTGTATGACCAGTTGTTTCTTTCATCAAGTACAATGTTGAAACAATCCCTATTGTAGCTTCTTTTCTTTCGAAGGATGAACCCATGATAAGATGCCAAGAGATTCTTGAGAAGAAAGGGCAGTTTTTGATAGATGGCTATTCTGTTCATCCGAATTAGGTACTAAGAGGTTGATTGAAGCGATTTAAATGCGGTTTTTATACCACAAATTAAAAAAGAAAAGGTATCGAACCAACATGGCATTTTGATTGTCTCCTTTCAAAAAATCTTTAATAATTGGATTAAGATTCAACTTAAAGATCGTAGCGAATACATCACTATCCTTAATATAATCCTGCAATTCAGGTGAGGAGCGGATATAGTCGTTCCAAGGCACACTTAATCCTATTTTCCTGAACTTCTTGATATAATCGGGTAATCTTGCTCCGATGCTTTGTCCCAGAATATGTTTCCCTTTCTTTCCTTTCACAAAATAGTTGGAAGGCAGGCTCATCAGGCCTTCCACGATGCGGAAATCAAGGAAAGGTTCCCTGCATTCAATCCCGCTCATCATCGTGGTAGTATCATTCCGGTCAAGAAGGGTTTGCAAATAGGTATGTTGTTCGAGGTACAAAAGCTGTTTAACAGGGTCGTTAAATTCCAGGTCACAAGCCTCCTTCAGCACCTGTTCACGGTATGCGGTCTTGGATTCAAATCGAATTCCCAATCGGTCTAATTCCTCGGGAAAGAAATTGTTCCCGTTCCATATCATTAGCATATTTATTTCAGAGGTAAACAAATACTGCTTCAATTTTTTTATACGGTGATGTTTTCCGGGCAAAATTTGCAATAATGCCCTCATACTCACTAGGCTTCGAATATATGGAAAGGTTTTGTAACGCACATATCCACCCATTAATTCATCAGCTCCTTCACCTGATAGTAGCACCTTAACAAAATCTTTTGAAAGTTTGGAAATGGCTACTAGATGCCCGTCGTTCTGATGCACCAATGGCTGATCAGCAGCGATAGTAGCTTTTATAGTATTTTCAAGAAGTGCTTCATCTTCGAGCAGAAGGTCATGAGGTTTAAAATTCAACTGTTCCGACAATCTCAGGGCCAACGGGCCTTCGTTGTATTCGACCTGACTGAAGCGAATAGTAAAAGTATGGATATCGCGAAAACCATTCTCCTGTAAGGCCAAAGCCACCGAGCTTGAATCAAGTCCCCCGCTTAACAAGAGACCTGCCGGAACATCGCTTACCATGCGGTAATTTACTGATTCATGAAAAAGTTCATCAAACCAGTTAAAGGGGTTCTTAATGGAGGGGAAGGCGTTGGCTCGTTCTTTAAGATTCCACCACCGGTAGTGATGCAACTGCTTATTTTTTACCCTGAGAAAATGACCGGGCAGGAGTTTTTTTACGTTTTTGTATAGGGTGTTTTCACCATCCACATACCGGAAAACAAAATGTTCGCGAAGGTGATCTTCGGAGATATCTGCGGCCATTCCAAAAGCGAACAATGCTTTGGGTTCGGAAGCAAAAAGTAATGTTCCCTTTTCTTGAGCGTAATAAAGTGGTTTAACACCCAAACGATCACGACATAGCAGCAGTTCACGCTCTTCTTGATCCCAAATAGCGAAAGCCCACATACCATTTAGCCGATGCAACATATTGGCTCCGTAGCTCATCCACATATACAGGAGCACTTCGGTATCAGTCCCAGTGCGAAACTGAAACCCCTTCTGTTTCAGTTCTTCGTAGAATTCTTTGTAGTTATAAATTTCTCCGTTAAAAACAATTGCATACCGTCTGTCAGCCGACCAAAAAGGTTGTTTGCCAGCCTCAGAAACATCAAGTATGGATAGCCTCTTGTGCACTAAAGCTACTGGGCCTTCCATATATATTCCTTCGTCATCCGGTCCACGGTGAGCGATGGATTGAGCAACTCGACGGAGTACTCCTTCTCTTATATTAAGGTTTTGTTGATTGATATCTACAACTCCGGCTATTCCGCACATAATAAGTTATTGAGCTTGGGTTTGAAGTTTGATCAAGTGTTCCCATTGGGGCAATATCTTTTCCCAAGTGTACTCTTCTGCGTTGTTTCGTGCATTTCGGGAAAGTGTCTCTCTTTTATCAGTACTAATAATCAGTTCTTTAATCTTGGCAGCAAAATCAGTAGCCTCACGTTCAGCAAAAAGTACGTTTTGTTCATCCTTCCAAAGGAATGGAATTTCACCTACCTTAACGCTGACACATGGAATCCCGCAGGCTCCTGCCTCCATTAAGGCTACTCCAAAACTTTCGTATCGCGTGGTATTTAGGTACACCTGATGACTTTGATAATATCTATATAGTTCTTTATTGGAAATATACCCCAATATATCAATATGGTCTTCAAGTTTATATTCCTTAATCATTTGCCGGCATGAATTAAGCAAGCCCTGATCTGGGCCAATCATACTCAGTTTAATATCCGGAAAACCCTCTTTAAGCAAGCGCACTGTTTCAATCGCCAATTCGGGATGATAAATATTGTGGAATGCTCGAACCCATAAAAGTGAGTGCGACCGCTCAGTATTTCTGCCAAACGGAAAGTGGGTTAAATCAATAGCATTCGGCATGTATTTCACTTCAATTCCTTCCGCCTGAAACTGTTCGGCTAAAAAATGAGACGGGGTGGTAATGGTTGACGCTCGTCCTAATACCCTCCTAACCCAAGATGGATATCTTTGGTAAAACTCGAAAAATGCCCCGCCATTAAGGGTAAACACCACAGGTTTCCGCATCCAACCAGCTAAAAACGAAACTACATCTTCCATGACGAAAGCCAGTAGACCAAATGACTGGAGTAAAATGATGTCATAGGCCGAATTTCGGAAACATACAACAAAAAGAGTGTGCACCATTCGCAGTATTTTATTTCGGTAGTGCGAAACCCGTAGAACCGGATAACCTCTTTGACTGAGTTTGGTATACAAAGCACCGCCCTGCCCACCAGGCCCGGAGGGTGTATTGAAAATGGGACCGAGGATCAGGAGTTTAGGAACCCGATCTTGAGAAGTTGACATTTTTTGCACGTCCACAATTGCTAATATCGCTTATTTCTATTTAAGACTCATGCGACACCAAAGCGGCATCTTTCTTTGGTAGTTTCCTTAAAGGGTGATGGGTTAATATTTGGAATAAAAAATATGCTCTGTGCGATCATCAGCATTCTTTGAAGAACTATCTAACTAAAATACTCAGATAATTGCACATATTAAAAAATCTTTTTCTTCACTTTTGCGCGCTCCCTCGCTTTGAGTACTCCATCTTCAAAAGCAAACTAAATTGGAAGATTTTGAATCTCCCAGATCATAAGGCTTTTATCGGGAAACTGACCATATCCATCAGTACAATTTTCTACAATAACGTGTATGGGTTTGGGAAATGAAAATGGCTTTTTTTGCAGATTTAATGCCCTCCAATTGCCAGAACTAATGTTATAGTTATACCAAGTGTTTGAAAAACTGGTTGTAATAAGATATTTGATTTTGGAGGATTTTAGATTTTGAAGAAATAGGTGAATGTCACTATAAGAAAAATGCACCAAGCAATCACGGACTAAAATTGCATCAACATTCGGCAGATTGTCTTTTGTAATATCCAATACAAGAAGTTCAAGACCTTTTTGGGCGAACCTTCTTTTATTATTATCAATTAGTTCAGAAACAATATCTCCTCCAATATAACGCACACCGTTTAATGAAACATGCTGCATCCAATTTAGGTCACCACATGGAGCATCCAAGATGCTTTTTATGTTCAAATTGTTGATTATAATGGGTAGTTGTGCAACTATTTCGGTAGTTTGTGAAACCGTTGATCCGGGGCCGGATGCCGATTATCCGCTATTCCAGCTGTTTTTTTGATAAATGCCTTTGAAGACTTGTCCAATATTTTCAGCCTTACGTTTTTGTTTCAGTTTCACTTCTGTATACCAGCGGTAAACCAAGTGAAGAATAGGGAGGTTTTTAATTAATCTAACAAGATATCCTTTATTCATAGAGGCCAGTTGTTGTTATTTATTTTGTTCAACAAGTTTTTTTTTATTTTTTCTAATCTTCTCCTAGCTCTCGGATTATCCCAGCTTGTTTGGTTGGGCCGTATAGAACATTAGGTGGCACATTTTGCAATACAGTTGTATTCGCAGCCACAACAGAGCCAGCACCAATTGCTACATTGCACATCACAACTACTTGTGCCCCTATCCAGGCACCATAGCCAATTTTGATGCTGCCAATTTTGGGAGGACCATACCTGAAAGACTTGTGTTGCCTCGTATGATTTCCAGTTGAAAGCACACAGTAAGGGCTTAGTATTACTTCATTATCAATATCTATTCTACCACTGCCAAGTAGCCAGCAGCCGTATGCAATATATACATCATTGCCAATTTCTATATTTGAAGGATTATAAAATGTTATATTTCTTCCAAGGCCAAGTCTTTTCCCACATTTCTTAAAAAAAGGTCTAGCAAGTCGCTCCCGTAGTCTGATAAAAATCACATTGTCCGGCAACCAATTTGACAATAATAACACAAAATGTAAAGGCCAGTCGTAGCGGAAAAGTCTAAAGAGTTTTTGCATATCTGTTTAAAATTTCGATCATTCGCTTGGTCTGAGTTTCGAGGATTGCCTCATGAGCCAGCTCATATCCATTTTGAATGATATTTTTTCTGAATATCTGATCATTGAGCAATCGCAAAACAGCGTCGCTTATTTCCGAAGCATTCCTGGGTTGAATAATGATGCTGTCCTTTTCGTGCGTCAGATATGCCGGTATGCCCCCTACAGCTGTAGCTACCACAGGTAAGCCATTGGCCATTGCTTCCCAAATGGTTCTAGGAAATCCTTCATGATAAGAAGGAATCACATATATGTCTGCCTGCCGGTAAAAGGCATTTAATTCAGGACCAATTTGCTTTCGGCCGCGAAAACGAATCAGATTTGCTACCTCTAGCTTCCTTGCTTGTGCCTTCAGGACAGGTATATAAACCTCTTCTGTACCTTCCTCCCAGCCAACCACATCCAGTACAATATCGTGACCCTGTTTTTTTAAAAGACTGACGGCCTCTACTAGTTCCCGCAGGCCTTTTTGAAAATTGATGCGGCCGGTAAACAATAGTCGAACGGGCCGATTCAGGCAAGTGTCGTCGCGGTCATAAAAGTCTTTCAGGCTAATAGTCGTTGTTTTTACCAGTTCAATATCTTTTGTCCTACCAAGGTTTTCGTCTCGTAGTCGGGCACTGTTGGTCATGATAGGCAGGTCCTTTATTCGCCGGTTCTGGAGCCATTGATAATAATGCGTTAAGAGTACGATGGCCCACTTGCGGTGCCAGGGCTGCTGCATGCTTTGCAGCCCATCCACATAATTACCTACTAGCAGGACCGAAACTGGATGTTGCATTTTCTTCAAGGCGTTAATAATGTGTGGGCCCAATGGTGTAGGCATTCTCAATAACATAATATCGGTGTCTGCCACTCTTTCTAGTATCTTCCTGATTCTCCGGCCGGGAATCAACACACGTTCATAAAATGTAGAAGCCGGCCCAATTGGAACGAGGGTAATGTTCTTTTCCTGCAATGCGTATTCAATTTCTTGATTTTCCTCCCCCGGCCATTCCTCCAGAAATAAATACAATTCATCTACCTCCCGTGCGAGGGCGTCAATAAATACCCCTATATACCCAGGCACCCAAGTATATGATGCTTTTTTAATAAAACATGTATGATAATGGAACCCTAATTTCATCTTCTGCTAGCGGAGTGACATCTTTCTGATCAATGTGTTTTTTATCTTTGATGGCCATTTTTATCCATGCAAGGACATACAACGAGGGGCGCGGCAGCGATTTGTCCCCTTGGGGTTAGAAAAAGATGGTGAGCGTAACCATCTTTGTAGTGAAAAAAAAGAACAACATGGAACAGGAGGAGCGCCCCATGCAGGTACAAATCAGGACAGGATATTATGTGACCGTTACGGGGCTGTATGCCAAGCATGTGCCGAAAGGCTATGAGGGTGCCCAAACAATATTTTTTTCAAGTAATTCATAATCTGCCTCAACTCTGTGTGTTTCAGGCGACCTATGCAGCAATAAGTACAGGGTACCAACTGCTTTTGCCAATGTGTCTATAAAAACACCCAGATAACTCGGTACAAACAATCTACCTTGCTCTTCAGACAAAGGAATATGATAGTAAAATGCGATCTTCATTTTTTTATTTGGTTGTAGCTAACGATTGCATGAGATAATCCAAAAAGAAACCAAGGAATTGCACCCGTTAAGGAAGAAATAGCATAGAAGTGCATAGTAATGCCTAATAGACCTACTAAGGGTAATTGATGTATTGTTTGCTTATTAAGTAGCAGTAATTTGAGCAAATATAAAACAGGAGTTAATAGAATAAACACTAATAATATTAAGCCCGTAAAACCAGTTTCGCTAGCTAGTTGTATGTATGAATTGTGTGCTGATCTGGAGTTATAGAAATCAATTTTGTCCACATTAAATCTTTCATATTCTGATATTGTTGACAATTCTGAGTCCATATATTTAAAATTATTTGTTCCAATACCCAGTACTGGGTATTTCATTGCCAATTCACTCCCTTTATCTACCATTAATTCCCTCAGTAACCAAGATTTGTCATAACTCAAATCGCCTTCGCCTTCGCCTCTTAATAAATCAGCAAACCTGGGATTGACAGATTCTAACTTGTCCGCTAATGCATTGAATGCAGGCTGCATGGAGTCACTTTGACTTAGAAGATAGAGAAAGAATAACGGCATACAAGTAAAAATTACTATTCTCCTTACTGCTGGAAACAAAAATGTTGCTATCAATAGAATTTCTATTAAGCCGATGATTGCGCCTGCACGGCCATTAGTCAGCAGTATAGAGAAAAGAAAAAAAGGAAAATACCAAAAAGGTATTTTTGACTTATATTTATGATATAGGTAATAAAAAGAAATGGGGATACAAATCAATAATTGAAACACAAAAGAGTTTCTTGTCGCTTTTGTATTTATGGATAATATTTCTAAGTCAAATGCAAACTGAAAGAAATAAAAACCAAGTATGGAGCAAACGGTACCAATAAAAATCCATTTTGATATACTGTAAAACCCATTACTTTTTACATATTGAATGAAAAAAGCAGACACCAAAATCCAATAAACAGATTGTAAAGTGATTTTAACGGCACTTATTAAACCCGGATGCCTTGGCATACTGCTATAAGGGGCGAATATTGTTGATAGTATTATGATTAAAAAAAACAAAAATAATAAATAATTACTCACCAAAAGTCTGCCAATACTTGTACCGGTTTTTATTAAAATCAATAAAAATAGATAAAATGTAATTGAACTTCCAAGCACATCCAATACAGGGAATGCCAGAAAAAAGGCAAACCAATTGAGATTTTTCTGAATAGAAAGAGGGAAATAGGTAGGAGAATTTGAAACCGCGGTACTTCTCATCAATTTCCCTTTAATTCTTTGGTTACTTCTAAATTCCAATTAGAATTATCTTTCAAAGAATCATGAAATTTAAATTTTAAGCTTTTAACTAGGGCGGAAAAACTGCCCATTAAAATATCATATTTAATTTTTGTTGGTTTCAAAAGATAACTCACTACACTACCAACTAGTCTTCCTAGTATATAATGATAAAACCTTAAATAAGCATATATAATAGACCTCTCGTTTAAGCGGTAATATTCGCATGATAAATATAGTCTACTAAAAAGTACGCGAGTAGTAAAGGCTTTCTGTGAATTTGAATAGGTGCTATCTTTAAAATCGTTATGTACAAAACATTTTTCAGGATATGCAAAAATCCTGCCTTGCTTATTTAATGTATATCCTAAAATACCGTCTTCACCTTTGCCCAACTTCTCCTCATAAATGGAAAAGAGCTGCATATTAAAATTCACATAAAGAGCCTCACGTTTAACAGCAAAAGCCCCCCCGCTTAAATATTCAATAGGCTTACCTGATAACCGAGAACCTCTAATACCATTGCAGATGTAATGATTGGGTTTTGCCATAGGGTAACCGGAAAGCAATCCAATAATTTTTCTTAATTTATTTTCAGCATCTACAAGACCTTTAGGCTGATTTTCCAAAAAGTTGTTATTGTTTTCAAAAGGGAGGTTAATAGCAACAATTTTTTGGTCTTCGAATAAACTATTGATATCATCAAATACTTTACTATCAATTAATTCCATATCATCATCCAAAAAAAGTAAATGCGGGGCAGTAGAGACTCTATAGCCCAAGTACCTTTGGTAAGGTTGATTTTGGTGACTAGTACTAATCCGTTTAATTTTAGGATGGACGCTTTTTAATACATTTTTATTACTATCGCTATTGACAATAATTACAGAATCAATTGCTTTTGTGCTTTCTATTAGGTTTAAAGCAAGATTGTGCGCTGTTTGGTATCTATTATATGTCGCTATTATGACTTCTATCATCTACTTAAAAGCTTTACACCAATTTCTATAGCATGCTTTATTAATTTGTGGGGAAAATTAATTCTATTGTATTTTTTCAAAATTTTTCTATCTACATCAAGAGTATTTATTTCTTTAAATCGTTTTGGTTGGTAATAGCCCATCCCCAATGTGTCCCTAAAACGCCAATTTTCAGGACTATCGCCAAGCAATGTAGTTGAAATCATCCCTATGGAGCACATCCTAAACCATGTTGCATAGGAATTTGACGAAGCCGTATCTTCCTTCATGCCATTTGCTGTTGTTGGTTTTTTTGAAGTTTCATTTTCAAAAAAACCACCATCTTCATTTTGATAGGCAAGTAAAGCATTTAAATGAAATAATAAGGCTTGTTCCAATTCAAAACTATCTTTCATAAATGGCAAAGACTTACAAGCAAGTTCTACAAAATCAATAGACAAACAAGCAGTAAGTGGGCCTTCAAATAGAAATGGAATAACATTTTGTCCAATTAGTTCTTCATATTTCATAGGTTCATTTAAATAATGATGAATATGAAAATTATGAACAGCCCCTCCCATTGATTGAAGAATATTCTTTCTGTTGGGTGAAAAATTTTCAAAGCCACCTGTTCTTGGATTCTGAACCCTGTTATGCCATTCCAACATTTGATATAGGCGATCTTTCCCTATGGAATTACCATTCTCATTACAAAGAGCCAAATATGAAGCCACATTAACAATATTGTTTGATTCCTCCCAAGGTCTCTCTAAACTTCTTTGATTTAACCACCGCTCAAGATGATCAGCATCTAGAAAGTAATCCATATACTTAGATTGAAAGTCAAAATCCGGATTCAACAACCTGCATGCACCTACCGTATAGTTGTAACAATGCAAGTACATGTATTCTTTGGATTTGGGATATTTCGCGTCCTCAAGTGCTTTCGGAAAATAAATGCCATCACTTCTTCGGTAATTTTCCAATGTTTTTAAGACACATTTTTTTACAATTTTATCCGCATCATTTACTCCACATAGTTCATTAAGATAAACAGCAGACCAAGTACCGTAAAGCAATGCTGCTGGATATTTATTAAAATCATGATTGATTGTGTATTTGTAACCATTTTTTACTTTTAGTTTTTCAACAAAACTAAAGACTTTCTTACGTGATACATGTATTTTATCTAAACAAATATCCATAAGGTAATTAGTTAAATAATTTGTTGTAAAATTCCAAATTATTCTGTAGCCATTTAGACTTGTCAAAATCCTTGTATACTTTAAGAATAGCTTCTTCACCTATGTCTTCGGCCAAAACTTTATCATCTAATAGCGTTCTAATTGCTTCTGCAATTGCTTCTGGATATTTTGTATTTACTAAATAGCCACTTTTCAAATGATCAATAACCTCTGGTCCTGGTCCATTATTCATAAATATTACGGGCTTGCCTAAAATCATTGCTTCAGTTGGTGCGATTCCTTGCCCTTCCATGTGAGATGGATATACAGCAATTCCACATTTATCTAAAATTTTAAAGACATCTGAATGATGATTTAACCACCCAGTAAAAAACATTTTATGATGTAAATCTATGTCTAACAAAGTATATAGATACTCGGTATAAGGTTTATTATTTACCTTTCCTAATGACTTTCCAATAATAACAAGATTTAAGTCAGGATATTCGAATCCTATTATGTTAAATGCACTGATTAATTCCTCAACCCCCTTCTTTTTTATTACTGAGTTTGCAAAGACAATATATCGTCCATATGTATCATTGTAATTTATTGAACTAATTTCATTCTTTACTTTTAATATTTTTTCAATATCAATACCATTATAAATCGTTACAAAATCCTTTCTGAAACCGCAAAATTCTAATGTCTTCTCACCACAATAATTTGATACAGCCACTAATGCATCTGCCTTTTTAATTGTTCTTTTCTCTAACCAATGCCAAAGTCTTGAAGGAGGCCTTTCAAGCAAAGTATCAAAATAAATCTGTGAACCATGCATACGAACAACAAAAGGCCTTACAGGTGACCCTAATGGAAACCATCCCGTAGATTCTGGACTTTCTAACAAATCAAACTTGACTTTTTTATGAAGCTTAACAATTTCTTTGTAGAGGTTTATCCTATCAAAAATAATTCTTAATCTTACATTATTGACATTTGATTGAGGAAGACGTATGATATTTACACCATTAATTATTTCTTCCTTTCTCGATATTAAGTCAGGAGAGTTATTTTCGTAATAAATGCCAACAACGTAAACTTGCCATCCAATTGAAACTAAGCCCTCAGCTAAATCCCTACTAAAGGAGCCTACGCCGCCATGAACTTCCGGAGGATATTCGTAACAATTAATTAATATTTTTTTCATAAATGCTTCTTAGAGCTTGTTTAAAAATTTAATACCGAAGAGCAGTCGATCCTCCAAATAACCATTGAGATATTGGCTAAATGGAGGAATAATTGGGCACTTAGGGGCGTATGTTCGTAGTCCATAACTACTCTTCTGAAGAAATTCAACCATGCGAAAGTTCGTTCAACAACCCAACGTTTGGCTTCTACAACAAATCCTCTTGTGCCATCTTTACGCTTGGGTGACTCAAATATCAGTCCGGCATTTTCGACCGCCTTTGCAAATGTCCCTCTGTAAGATTTATCAACCATGATCTTTTTCAACCGACACAAATCTGAACTAATATCTTCAAGAAGCTGTCCACCCTGTATGCTATCATGTTGATGAGCCGCATGAACATAGGCGCACCAAATTCGACCCATTACATCTACCAAAATTTGACGCTTCCGGCCATTTACTTTTTTGTTTGGCAACTTTACCCACTTGTCCAATATACTGTCGGGCTACGCCAACACTTTTTTTCCCCGACTTTTCCCAGCCACTTTCGTCCAATAATAGTCCTTTGGGCTTCGCTACCCTTTCATTACAAGCATTTGTATCACTTATTGTCAAGGTTGCCTGCATCTTTTCTGATACAGAATCCATAACGGCAAACGAATCCCAAGGTGATTGGCTGATAAAGTGCTATAATTGGTCGTAATCACTATTCGGAATACGCTCTATCATGCGCTCTATATTACTCATACATTCGTGAAGAAGACCGCTTAGAAACTGACCGCACTTTACTATATTGTACGTTTTATACTTCATGCCGCAAGGTTTTGTGTATGTCGAAATAGTTGAAAATTGTGGGTTAAACGTGATTTCAATTCCTTTTTCATAGGTTTTTTATGCAAAGAGTTCAAGAAATCGACGATAGCGGCTTGAAAGGATTTTGGGTCTGGAAAATAGTTTGCGTTACAGACTTCGGCCTTGACGAGTTTCCAGAGCCGTTCGATTAAATTGAGGTTTGGCGAATATGGCAGAAGAAAGACCAAATTGATACCCAAACTTTGGGCGGTCAGTTTGACCAACTCACAGTGTTGATACCTCGCATTGTCGAGAATTATGAAAATCGGCAGCCCGACATACTCTACTGCGATTCTTTTCAATAATTCCACCACCGTTGTGGAGTTGATATAGTCGGTATTGAACAGAGCGGTCAGTTTATGGGTGGTGGAGTTGATTACACCCAGCACGTTCAGACGGAAACGGCCGGGGGCGATTTTGACATAAACACGCTCAAAGCACCAGACCATCCCGATAAACGCGGCCAAAACGAAGTGGGCGCCATCCATAAAAAGCACATGGCATTTCGCTTCTTTGGCTTCTTGAACAAGCGGTTGAAGCATGTTGTCATGGAATTCTTGCTGTTTTACCGGGTCTGCTTTGGCCGGCCCCTGTACGGTGGAGCGTACCTTCATCCCGATACGATGAAGAAAAGTTCGAACACGACCCAAACTGCGCTTGACCCCAGTCAGGTCTTTGATGCGTTGTCGAGCTTCTTTGACTGTCCGCGGTGGTCGCTTCCTAAAAGAGGCTTCCACTTTGGGTTTGTGCTTGTCCATTTTGCTCCTTGGCCCGCAAAAATTCAATGTCCGCAACCCTTCCATGCCGGATTCTTCGTAAAGCCTGAGATAATTGCCAACCGTATTGCGGTGGCAATCCAAAATATCAGCAATCTGCCCGTTTTCATAGCCCTTATGTTTTAATCGAAGGAAAAACATTCTTTGTTGAACATGGACTCGGGATGGTTGAATCTTTCGTTCTTTACGGTGTTTGCATCAGCTTCGCTAATACGAATATTACTGGAAGGCATAGATTTTTAAGTTTGACAACCCAAATATCTATTGCCTCCTTGTTTTTATCACTTTTTCATGCACAAAACCTTACACGGCGTAGTATATAGCACTTAAACAAGCTGGTGTAGTCTTTCAAATAGTCTTCGATTTTTTTTCAGTATTGATTTTCATCCCGCAATACCGCCGTTTTTTACAACTTTACAAACTTTTTACACCGCCTTTTCAAAGTGCCAAAGTAGAATTAGTTAGTAAAATTAATTTATACCTTCAATTTAATATTATTTATTCAATTGTTAATTATTAATAATCAGTTTTGAATCAAGTAACTTACAATGTAAGCTTCTAGCCCCTTGAAATCAGCCCTGCATCTTAATATTTCCTTTATTTGCAAATTAAATGGCTCTTTATCAAGATAAACTCCGGAAAGTTTAGAAAGACGAATGTTAGGACCAGAAGGTTTATCCTTATTGTATGATTGCTCGATTCCTTCTTTAAAAATGTGTTCAGTAACTATTATAAAATGATATCTATTGAATTTTTTAATAATTGAAAGAATATCCCTATTACTCAAATGTTGAAATACCTGTCTAATCGTTAATAATTGGGATATTGGCAAATCATCATTTGAACCATCTAAAACTTTAAACTCAACATTATAAAGATTTGAAAAAACACTTTGATTACGTTCAATGAGTGAAGATACCACATCACATGCAGTATACTTTACATCCAAATTACTAGTCACAATTTGACTACCTATACTAAAATTGCCGCATCCTAAATCAGTAATTGTTTGAATTTTATAATCAGATATAAATTTATTTAGACAAGCTACATAATCTTTTGCCACATCACCATAAGAACCAGGTCCACTAAAAAATGCATCTACTTCTGTTAAATTAACACCCCATAACTTTTTTTCATAAATTTCCGAAAATATGTCTGCATTCGATCGATTCAAAAAAGGTTTTTGACTTTGACGAATAGTATAATCCCTGTACATGGATTTTACAAAAGGGAAAATGTATAAGATAATATTTTTAATGTATTTTAATATTAATTTCATTCTATATGCTTGTTTAATTGTAATTTGATTTAATGTGATATAAAATTCTTTTAATTTGATAATATCTATTCTTCATAAAGCATTTAAAATAAAGTAAATGAAATAGCACTTTGGGAAAATTAAATCTAATATATTGATTTTTAACAAGATTAAGTTTTTTTTTTCTACTTTCTACGCAATCAATAGTAAGAGCAGCGCAATAAAAAGGTAAAAAAGCAAAGAAGCCAAGCTTCAGACTATCCAATAAATTAATATGATTTAAGTTCTGTTTTATAGATGTTACAATATTTTGAATATCTTCACCGCTAACATTATAGGTAATAGTTGCCTGATAATTATGCTTTCGTTCATATGATAATATTTCAGGCAAGTAGACTACTTTATTAGCCATTGATATTCTCATCCACAAATCATAATCATTACAATATTTTAGAGAAAGATCAAAACCCCGTTGTCTTAAAAACTCATCTTTTCTAATAATAACACAAGTAGGATTTCCAACTGGATTTGTATTCATCAAAAAAAGAGTTCTAGACTCTTTTGGATTTACAATATTTACCCCTTTACCTGGTCTTTTTCTTATAGGACCAAATTTTTTAAAATCTTGGTAATATCTACCTTGTGATGAGGTAATTAATTTTATATTAAAATCATCAAAATATGGCAAAGATCGTTCAAGATAATTATTTACAATCCAATCATCCGAACAAATAAATTTTATATACTTACCATTTGTATACTTAGCAGCTTCCATAAAATTAGGATACATGCCTATATTTTGTGAATTTCTATAAACTTTAAGGCGGAAATCATTAAATGAGTTTATAAGCCTCCAAGATTCATCCGTACTACAGTTATCGACTACAATAACTTCAATATTTTGATACGTCTGATCTAAGGCTGATTGTATGGCTTCGCCAACAAACTGACCATTATTATAATTGGGTATACAAATAGAAACTAAAGGTTGGTCGTTCATTTTAATATTTTTGATATTAATCTTTCCATCCAAAAGCCGGGTGTACGTCTATGTAATTGTTTCTCTAGTTTATTTAAATGAGATTCAAGCTTAGCGTACGCCTCTTTTAATAGAGCCAAGTCATTAAAATGATAGGCAGTTTGATTAGGAAATAAAGATTCAGTGAAACTCGAAGTATTAGTTTTACCGTCGATGTATTTTATATACAAATCTGCTGGTAGCTCTTTGTTTGGGCTTTCTAATTTTAGTTGAATTATATCATTAATTAACTGAGCTGCAACAGCTGAACTATTTCCAATAGAAGATAAGGTATCTTCAAGCAAATGCTGTTGGAGCATCACTTTAATTGGTTCGGGATTGATCAAAGAATTGATGACCAAATCAATCTGCTCGCTTCCTTTAATTTCCCAGGCAGCTTTCATATAATTAGGTGCTATGCTATAATCTGCAATTGCCACAGGTACACCGAGCAACATAGCCTCATAGGCAGCAGTACTAGGTTGGCAAACTACTGCATCCACATTTCCTAAAAACTCTTCCAGATTATCTGATATGTCATTTTCTATGGGAAAATCAAGCGTTTTACTAAATCCCTTTCTCAATCTCCAAATAACATCTATCTTACTTTGATTTCCAGCCCATTTATAAATATCTTCAAACAATTTTTTAGATTGTTGAATTTGTTCATTTGTGTATCCGGCAGTATTTCCTGACATTACACCGATAATCTTAGTACCATTATTTAAAACTTTTTTGGTTTGGGATTGATTATATCTATCAAATCTCGGCAGCCCAGTTATTTCACATTTGCCTTGATTGCCAAAAAAATCGAGAAATCGATACGTTGAAGGACCAGGGACAAAAATTTTATCGCATAACACTGGAAAATAAGGTGCTGCTTTACCACCAAAAGACCATTTAGGGTTTTCAAAAAAATGTTTCCATTCTATCGTACCATCCATCATAAGAATGGTGGGTATATTATAGTGTTTACACTTCTTTATAAAAACTTCATGTTCATATAGCCAATCACCCAAAAAGATAACAGCCAAAGGAATTTCTTTTTCCAAATCTACATCAAGAACAATATCCCTAAAAACTAATTCATACTTTAAATAATCGCAAATAGGCGTTATATAATTATGACGGTCAGGTGTAATTACTAAGATAAAATCTTTCATTTGTTTATAACTAAGAGTACTGCAGTCTGAATACTTTTCTTGTTTATTAAGAGGCCTAATGCTAAAATAATGATAGTAAATAATGTTATGATAATTATCGCACTATATAACTGCTTATCAATTAAGTAAGAAAACAAGCTACAATAATTGATAATGCTATAGTAGTATTTCTCAAAAGAAAATAACTGCTTTGAGCCAAATTAGTTTTTCCCTCTTCAATAAAGTTACCGAAATAAGGTCTCAAATTATTGAAGATGGTAAAAGCGACATTCCCCACGAAACTTTTTATTTGGCGCACTTTTTTCATTAAATGAAAACATCTGTAAAAGCAATTGATTGACAATGGGGTTTTTTTAAAACATTTTTGTTTAAAAATGCAAAAGGCTGTGAATTAGTTAAATGCCAGTTTTAAATTTTTTACTGGGAAATGTCGGTTTTATATAAGTATCTACTAATTTACGGTCAAAATCCCAGTTTGTATAATAACCACCGTCTCGTAAAGTACAGTCTAGTATTTTAGTCATAATATTATTTAAATTTCTGGAACAAACTTCATGACTTCACCTTTTCTGTAGGGTAAAGCTCCTACCAATAATTTTCCTTTAGCTTCCCATTTGTTCCACCAAAATTCTGAAAATTGAAGAATACTTTGTGGTTTACCACTACCAACATTAAGATATTGTGGCTCAAATTCTTTTCTAAAAGCTATTTCTTTTACTTCCTGTAAAAAACGTTCTGCAACAGCTTCTACATCAATGAAATCTCTGACTTGTGCACCAAACGTCATTGGGAAGTCTTCTCCGTTAAGAGCCGCTTTTCTTAAAGATGGCCATAACCTGGATACAGATTCTCCCTCTCCAAAAACCTGGAAAATTCTTAAATAGCTTATTTTTACTCGGTGTTGGATAGCAAATTGATAAAATGCAATGGATGACATAGCCTTTGATGCAGGATAGGTTTGGGTAGGTTCCAGAGGAGCATCAACAGGGATGAAATCAAATCTCTCTCCCGATTTGCCATATTCAAAACAGCTTCCCGCTATAACAAAATATTTTATACCTGCCTCTACAGCTTTTTGAAATAAGCTTAAAGGTTGCAAAACATTATAGTGAATGCAGTTTTCCAATGTATCATAAGGTACGTTTGCCGAGTGAGCTGCCAAATGAATAAGAACACTAACATCTGCAAAGTCTTCTACGGTAACTTCACCAATTGATTTTGTCAACCATAGAGGTTCACTACTCAGGGATATTTTTGTACATGATCTAATGCTTCTTCTTAAAGCAATAATATCAAACTTTTGTTCAATTGCTTTTTTTAAAAGATGAGACCCAATAAATCCAGTTCCACCAGTAAGAAAAATCTTCATTTTAAAATGGCGAATTAAATTCTTCTAAAGGTAAATGATTAAGGTCTCTATCTGAAACAATCGGGTTTAAACAAGGCCAATCAAAATCAATACTATTCCATAAAATTCCAGCATCTTCTTCCGGACTATACACAGTACTAACCTTGTAAAACATAGTTGAGTTATTTTCTAATGCCAAAAAGCCATGGGCACAACCTTTTGGGATGTACAATTGGTATGCGTTTGATCCATTAAGCTCAAAATATGAAACCCTTTTATATGTTAAGGATTTAGTTCTAATATCTAATACAACATCAAGTACTTTACCCTGAGTACAAGAAACTAACTTGAAATGATCTTCAGGTGGTAGTTGAAAATGCATCCCTCTTAAAACATTTTTATTAGATTTTGAAAAATACTCTTCTTTCCAATCTGTATTCAAATTGTTTTCTCTGAATACATCATCATGGAAAGTTTTATAAAACGCACCTCTTTTATCTGCAATAAGTTTTGGTTTTATTAAAACCAAACCATCTATATCAGTCTTTATAACATCCATTCTATCAAAAATTTAATCCAAAGAATTCCTCTAATTTTTCAGCCATATACTCAAAATGATCTTCATCTAAAGCAGGATAAATACCGAGCCAAAAGGTGTCATTCATCGTTTTATCTGTATTTTCTAAGCTTCCAACCACTCTATGAGGTATATTCTTAAAATAAGGCTGTTTTAAAACATTTCCTGCAAACAATAGCCTGCTGCCTATTTTATTCTCATCTAAAAAGCGCAGTAAATCCACTCTTTGTGCACCAACATTGTCTTTTAAGGTAATCGGAAAACCAAACCAACTTGGCACACTGTTGGGGGTAGGTTCAGCTAGGTGAATAAATTCTGTAAGTGAAAACAATCTATTTTTAAAATAATCAAAATTTCGCCTTCTTTTTTCAATAAAACTATCCAGCTTATCCAATTGTGCTAATCCGCAAGCTGCTTGCATGTCAGTGATCTTTAAGTTGTAACCCGCATGAGCATATACATATTTGTGATCATAGCCAAAAGGTAATGTGCCATGCTGTTGTGCAAATCTGCAGCCACAGGTATTATCTTTTCCGGGTGCACAGTAACAATCTCTACCCCAATCTCTGAACGACTCGGCTATTAGTTTTAACTGAGGATCTTTCATAAATACAGCCCCGCCCTCACCCATGGTGATATGGTGTGCAGGATAGAAGCTCAAGGTTCCTATGTCTCCAAAGGTGCCCACTTTCTTCCCGTTATAGGTTGCACCCAATGCATCACACGTATCTTCAACCAACCACAAATTATACTTTTTACATATTTGAGTAACCATGTCTAGATTAAATGGGTTACCCAATGTATGCGCTAACATAATAGCCTTTGTTTTTGGACTTATTGCTCCTTCAATTAAATCTGCATTGATATTATGGGTAGATAAATCTACATCTACAAAAACAGGAATGGCTCCAAATTGAACAGCTGGATTCACTGTTGTTGGAAAGCCTGCGGCCACCGTAATAACTTCATCTCCTTTGTTGATGGCACGCTCTCCAAGTTTATGAGAAGTTAAAGTTGAAAAAGCTACAAGATTTGCCGAAGAACCTGAATTAACGGATAATACAAATGGTATATCCAGAAATTTAGCAAGTTTTTTCTCGAAAGCGGCATTAAATCTACCTGTAGTTAACCATGCATCCAATGACGCATCAACCATGTTGGCAATCTCAGCTCCGTCCAGAACCTTTCCAGATGGTGGAATTACAGATATTCCTGGAATGGGAGCACTATTTTGATACTTTATTTTAGCGTATTCAGTCACCAAGTCTTGAATTTGGTTTCTTATATCTTCCAATGTTGAATGGTTCATTTCTTAAATATTATAAATGATAATCTTTTATTTCCTTTAGGCTCAATTCGCGTATATCTTCATTTCTCATAAATGCTTTATGCCATTGTACTATACGCTGTAGTGTTTCTTTTACATGCCATTTGGGTTGCCATTTCAAATAATACTTGGCTTTTGAGCAATCTAACTTCAAAAAGGTGGCTTCATGCGGGTTCGGTTTATCATCAAGTCTCCATGATGCTCCCTCTCCCCAAAAACCAATAAGTTCATCTAAAATCCATGAAACAGATTTACAATCGTCATCATGAGGACCAAAATTCCATGCATCTGCTACTTCAATTCCTTTTTTATATAAATCCTCGGTAAGTATTAAATATCCTGATAAAGGTTCCAAAACATGCTGCCATGGTCTAGTAGCCATAGGGTTTCGTATAATGACAGGTTCTTTCCGTTCAAAAGCATTAAGAATATCGGGGATTAGTCTATCCATAGCCCAATCGCCACCTCCAATTACATTACCTGCTCGTGCTGATGCTACTGCGGTCCTTCCTTCTTCATTAAAAAAAGATCTTCTGTATGCGGAAGTCACCAACTCCACACATCCTTTACTACTGCTATAAGGGTCGTGACCACCCATGGCTTCCTTTTCTCTGTAACCCCAAGCCCACTCGCGGTTCTCGTAACATTTATCAGTGGTAATGGATACTATCGCTTTTAGATTTTCACAATATCGCCCTGCTTCTAAAACTTTGGCTGTACCCATAACATTGGTGTCATAAGTTTCCAATGGGGAATAGTAAGAAAATCTGACCAAAGATTGGGCTGCCATATGAATGAGAATATCCGGATTAAATTCCAGCATACTCTTTTTTAACTGCTCTAAGTTTCTAATATCTCCAATTTCAGAAAGCATATTATCAGCCACTTT
>Ga0105053_10001007_pt1 | contig 45541 bp, 45 predicted proteins | sample BON01_FD_78093 | JGI IMG/M metagenome (GOLD analysis project Ga0105053, IMG submission 78093) | Freshwater microbial communities from Lake Bonney liftoff mats and glacier meltwater in Antarctica - BON-01 | ecosystem: Environmental > Aquatic > Freshwater > Ice > Glacier meltwater | place: Lake... | reverse complement strand
TTTTAATTTGTGTTCCCTCGATATTTATGATTTTACCAAGATCTGTGAATCAATTTTTCAATAAAATGGCAAGGCGATTAATTCCTTATAAATAATTTAACCGTATTTGGAAGTAAATGCTTTTATAATAGAAAGTTTTGATCCTGTTTTACGTCTCTCCAAGTGACCGGAAAGGTCAGTTTCCTATTGCTATTTTAAGGTTAATTGAAAATAGCTCCCATAATCATCGGTCATCTACCGGGAAGAAATGATCTTCCCCGGCGATGACTGTTTTCGGTGGATGCTCACCTATCGCAACATGGTGATTTCCTGCGGCATGCAACTTGACATAAGGCCAAATTAATACCTTGCTTTCTCCGGGGGCCAGGGCAACGCGTTTATAACCTTGGGCAACTCCGTCCACGTAGAGATATTCCCTGGTCTCCAATATGCTGCTTCCGACCGCTGCATCATTGCCAACTTTGACACTGACTATGAAATTTCTCCCCAGGCCAATTCGATTTGGGGCACTAAACGCAAGGCTTCCCCTCGAAAACATCATTTTTAAAATAATTATTATTCACAGTTGGCGATTTTTCATTCGATTTCGCTTCTGCTATAAAAAAATTCTAATCGTTTCTTCTAAAAGATTACTTATGAAACAACTTCATGGGATTTAAACATCTTAGTTTGAGAAAGTAATACTAACTATTTAGGATTTATATATGAAACTTGCTATTTTCAACCAATTAATCGGTTTCGATTATAGGAGTAACTGGCTACACATTAGGTGCCTGCTCCCAAGCAATCTAACGAAGCACCTCTATCCCATGTCAATTCATCTACTTTTCTTATCCTTTATTCGCTGCAGGCTTGCAATCTTATTATTTTTATGTTTTTCCTGTAGTAGTGATTCGGGTAGTGACCGTAATAAGGCCTATATAGCTCAGGAACTTCGCTCTGGAGGAAAAAACATCCGTATTCCGCTGGACGGGGAGACTTCCCATTACAGTCTGGGACTTGGGTATAATAAAACAGAGACACCTCTTTTGTTCAATTTCAACCCCATTAAAAAGAGTATACAAGTCTACGACCTCCAGAAGCAGCAACTTTCAAGGGAGCTGGTGTTTGAGGAGGAAGGTAGTGAAGGAATAGGTAGACTAAATGGGTTTCATGTACATAATCTCGACAGTATCTTTGTATTTACCAGTGTGCCCAGCACCATGTTCCTCACGGATTTGGAGCAAAGCTATCTTTTCCGGATAGTACTTGACATTCCGGAAGGTTATGTCGGTCCAGAGTTTCGTCCGGCTCCTTTTAATGCCAATCCTATTATTCGGGGGGATAAGATGTTGGCCAAAGTGGTCGTTCCCGCACGAATCCCGGATATAGAGGAAAGCCAGCTTTCCCAACAGTTTCTGAGTGCCGAGTTTTCTCTGGGAGATGGGAATGGTAGTTTTTCTGCACATAAATATCCTGTAGGCTATTTGGAAAAAGGATTAAAAGCACCCTATTTCAGTATGGCAGCTTCTCCGAATCGGGTAGTAGTATATTCCTTCTTCGCCGATCACCAATTACATGTAGCGGAAGAAGCCTCTATGAAGACCAAAACAGTGGCGGCAAAAAGCCGCTATTTGCCTCAAGATTTCCCTACTCTTTCCCGAACTGCCGTTCAGTTGGAATATATGACCTATTTGTTTACCTCTCCACGCTACGAGGGGTTGCTTTACGATACCTTCCGGGAGGTTTATTATCGGTTTTGCTTTCCATCCATCGAAATCAGGGAGCAAGAAGAAATTAATCAGCTTCGCGCATACCCAAAGGATTTTTCAGTTATGATTCTGGACAAAAATCTAACAATTCTTGGAGAAACAAGATTTAAAAATAAACACCTTGTACCTAATAATGTGTTTGTAGCCGAAGATGGGCTATACATTTCCACCAATCATCCTGATAATCCCATTTTGGAGGAAGATTGGATGGAGTTTGAACTTTTCGAACTGGTGGAAGTTGGTGGTTGATATCAAAGAAACGGTGGCTTTAAAGTTATTCTGTATACCAACCTCCTGAGACAAATAAATTTTGTCAAATAAGTAATCTACTTTTACTGTTCTTAATCGGAAGGAATACGATATGTTCTTGGAAAGGCCTTTGCGATAACTTTAATTCTCGCATTTTTGGTGGTATTGGAGAGGTCTTTCTTTCCTACTAATTGATTAACCTGACCTCCGTTTTCCAACAACGGACTAGTTGCAATGGGAACTTCAAAACCCGTAATTTGAACCATTTTACCATATTTTTTTTAACAAATTCGGTCAGTTTTTTTTCTCTCAAAATAGGAATCTCCCAGGCATATCTTTCGAGAAATATTAGTCTCAAAATATTGGTATAATAGACAAGAAATTTCTAAAAAATTCAATACTGTTGGTTGGCTTTCTTTTAATATAATACTCCTGTGGGTACATCGTCTGTTGGGGTATATAACATTCTTCCGCCCTCATAATAGAGGTACAATTCATTTCCATCCAGAGCGTAAGAAGATGTGGTGTTAAGATTTTTTAGGTAACATTCTTCAAAATGCATTAATTGAATATCTCCCCCTGCCAATGTCATCCCAACGCGAAGACTGAAACTACCCTCATTACCGTCAAACTGATAGAAACCAAATATTTGATTGATACCTGCAAAGCCTGAATATAATAAACAATCCAAGCATGGGTCTTTGTCAGTTGGATAAGGTGTATCCGTCAACTCCAAATGCATCATAAAGGGGTAGTTAAAGCCTGGTTGGTATACCTTGTACCCTATGCATGGAGGATAAGTAAGTTCGTCATCTCCATCCTCTATAATTCCCACCAATTTCCACCGTCTTTGAAGGGACTCCGGTATTTCTGATTTTTCATGTTCAATGGGACAATCCTCTTCAACAGCCTCATTTTCCATTTCTTCCCCAATGGTTTGTAAATTTGTGTCAGTGAAGTCTTCGCTTGTACAGGCGACCATAAGAATAGTGAAAAGAAATATTATGAACCTCATGACAATAAATTTCAAAACGGGTTAAAAGTAATATCAATTCGTTAAACGATCGAATTATGGATTGGTTTTTAAATATTTGGCAAATTTGGATGGTTTATTATTTACCAAGACAAGTATTTCCTAAGCTTTGTCTACCCTGATGTTTGCTATAGCAGGGATGATATGGTAGCCTTTCAGGGCGGATTTTCCTTGGTTATAAAGTATTTCTGTGGGTTCTCATAAAATATTTTTATAGGGACGCAGGGGTTAAATATTTTGGTTTTTTTGATACATTAGATTAAATAAAATAGTAAGTAAACAAATGTCTAAAAAATATTGGAAGTCCCAGGGGTATATACTTGTTTTCATTTTATTGGTAAGTACCTTGAAAGCGGTAGGTCAAAACAACAACATTGTTCCACCTGAAGTGGAAGCTGCCCGTACAGACGCTTATGAAAAACAGCTGGAGAATTATCTCAGGCATTATCTGGTAAATGAATATGAGGCACGTGCCGGAAACCTGTGGAACCGCGATTACAGCAGTGCTGATGCCTTGGAACGTAGCGTAGCGCCCAACCGCAGGAGATGGGAAGAAGTTTTGAGCCCTCCGGTACTCACCAAGAGCGGACCGCTTGAAAGAAAACCCTATGCCCTGGGGGAAATCCAGGCGGAGTGGGTAGCCCTTCCGCTCACCCTGCTCACAGCAGAAGCTGTTCTTGCATTCCCTGCAGGGGCAAGTGAACAAAAGCAGGTACCTATTGTAATTGTTCAACATGGCATTGCAAGTACGCCTGAAACGCCCTTTTCTTTAGGGAACTATCATGCATATGCCAAAGCGCTACTTAAGGCTGGGTTTGCTGTACTGGTGCCGATGAACCTGAAATCTGTAGAAAGACGAAATAATGTAGAGCGTTTTGCACGCCTTGCAGGTACCAGTTTGCCCGGAATTGAATTGGTTCGTCTGCAACATCTTTTGGATGCTGTACTTGCCGATCCGAGAGTAGATGCTGAAAGGGTAGGGATGTGGGGTGTTTCCTTAGGCGGTATGGCGACCATGTTCTGGATGCCCCTGGAATCCCGCATAAAAGTGGGGATAGTTTCCGCCTGGTTTAATCAGAGAAGAAACAAAATGGCGGTGCCGGATGAGCGGTATTCAAGTTTTTTCCCCAGGGAAGACCATGCTTTTTTTAATGGATGGCTGACTGAATTTTCCGATGACGATCTTGTTTCACTGATTGCTCCAAGGCCATTGATGATTCAACATGGAAAAAACGACAATATTGCCCATTGGCCTCAGGTGGTGGAAGAATACAATAAAGCAATAGTTCATTATCAGAAGCTAAAAATTCCAGAAAGGATTGAACTGAATTTGCATGAGGGAGGCCATGAAGCGATTGTGGATGAAGGAATAAGGTTTTTGAATACCTGGTTAAAATAAACTTTTTCGCAAAATAATAGGGGATTTATGGGGTAAAAGGGGAATGAATTCCCCCTAGTTAATGAATTCCCTTCTATCTTTACCAGACAGGCAATTGAGCTGGCCATTTAGTAAAGGTCACATGATTTTTATGGAAGGGCCACAGCGTTGTGGAATATCACCAGGCAAACCAGCAAGCATTTACGAAAAGAAACATGAATAAAAGGCAAACGATATTTAGCACATTTCTTGTTTTAGCAGGATTATCTTTGATGGGAATTGTTGGCTCGCTTTTATTGACTTACCAAAAGGAAGCTTCCCTATTGGTGCTGTTTTTCTTCGCTTTTTTGCTTATAGGCATGCAGGGTTACGATAGATTAAAGGGTTTTTCATTTACCGTATGGGTAATTGCAGCCGTAGCCATAAGCATGACTTACCCAAGTTATATTACAGAGGTAGCAGGTTACAAAACGGATGGCTTTATAGTCCCTTTGATACAACTCATCATGTTTGGCATGGGATCAACCATGGGAATTAAGGATTTTTTAGGCGTAATAAAGATGCCAAGAGGGGTGATTGTCGGATTGGTTTCTCAGTTTACCATTATGCCTATCCTAGCCATCAGCTTGGCTATTTTAATGGAATTTCCTCCAGAGATTGCTGCAGGTATAGTTCTTATTGGCTCTTCTCCCAGTGGGGTTTCCTCCAACATCATTACCTTCCTTGCGAAGGGGAACCTGGCTTTGTCCATCACCTTAACTTCCTTTACCACCATTTTGGCCCCTTTTTTAACACCGCTATTAATGAAGTTGCTGGCAGGTCAGTTTATTCCGATTGATTCTTACCAGATGATGGTGAGTATTGTAAAGATGATATTTGTTCCCATAGTTGCAGGGATGGTTTTCAACAGGGTTTTCCGGGGTAAGGCAGGTTGGCTACATATTGCCATGCCTTACCTTGCCATGGCAGCCAATGTGGTGATTATCGCTGTGATTGTGGCAGCAGGTCGTGACAGCCTTATGGAAATTGGTCTACTCCTTCTGCTTGCAGCCATCATCCACAATGCAAGTGGCTACATTTTGGGGTATTGGGGTTGTCGGATTTTTAAGATGAACAAAGTGGACAGTCGTACGATTGCTATAGAAGTGGGAATGCAAAATGGGGGTATGGCAGCAGGAATTGCTTCCGAGATGGGGAAGGCTGCGACTTTAGGGCTTTTTCCCGCTATTTTTGGTACCTGGATGGATATATCCGGATCTTTCCTCGCCAACTGGTGGCGCACCGCCCCTACAGATGAAAAGGATTCAGCAGGAACTCGTTCAAGTCCTGAGCCATTAAAGGAAACCAAAGAATAAACCATAATTAAACCCAAATTCCAAGACTTGGGAAAAGTAATATTAACCTGATTTCGGGGTTAAATCGTCTTAATAAACAAGCTAAATCATCAATGCGAACCCTTTTGCGTGGTTGCTGAGGTGGGAAAGGGTGTGGCAGTCTTGCTTTGCTGGGGATTCCCGCCGCTTTCTCCATTAACATAGGTAGCGATTTTTTCAGCATTGTTGCGGAAAAAAAGGCAACAATACCGCCAAAATCGTCTCACACTATTTAGTTTCTTCGGGTGCTCATCCGTGGTTATTATTGGTGAAGCCTTTTAGATATCTAATTTGGGAACAATTACATTTGGGCTATTTATAAAAATTGACAGCCTTGACCTTTTTGGTTCGTTTTTGGGTCATAGCCTGCCCTGAACACCTTAGTGAATCAGGGCCTGCCCTGAATTGCATATCACTCAGGGCCAAAAATGAACAGCGGAAATAAGGTTAAAATGACTCTATGTCCATAAAAACACAAATTTAAGTGCTTATTTTTTAATAAATATAACGGGTAGATTTTAAATAGGTAGGTGAAATTTTATGACAAGAAAAAGTAACGGTAGGTAGCTCACCTGAGTTGGAACAAGCCAAGCTTTTTACTTTGTTAAGGAATCAATCATCCATAAATAAGTTGTGCTGTAATTACTTCAGAATAGCATCTCAGTGGCTATTTGAAGTAATTACAGCACGTAATAGGATGGCTTTCGCTATTTTGAGAAAGTATTTAGTACCCTCCCATACCAAACATTCCTTTGCGGGCGCGTTTGAAAGTAAACCAAGCTGGATTAACAGCGGTAGCACCCGGGCTGTCTACTTGAATCAATATGGAAGCAAATGGTTCATAAGCAGCTCTTGGGGCAATGTTTCCCTTTGCCACAATGATTTTCTGTCGTTCTACATATACGCCATTGGAGATAAGTTGGTGCGCACTGTTGGGGCTGGATGCCAAAGTAGTCAAAAGTAGTAAATTAGGTTCATCCAAAGTGGAGCCTTCTACCTGGATGACGGCTGTGTGTCCCATGTTCCAGTAGCGGCCACCTCCGTGGCGTACTTCTGTCTCGAGATAACGTCCCACATTTAATGAACGAACCTGACCTTTTACCCTGACAGGTTTTCCATGAAGCTTATCCGTTTTACCGCCTACCTCAAAATCAAAATCGTTTCCAACACCTGCATTCTCAGCGATCTTATAAGCTTCTGGATCAGCAATTACCATAACCCATCCTTGGGCTCCTTGCTTTATTAATTCTTCCAATAAAAATGAACTATCACCTGTGGATCCACCACCGATATTGTCACCCATATCAATCAAGACAACTGGTCTACCCTCATGTTCCATGGCTATCTTTACAGCTTCAGCCGGCTGAGGGCTATTAAGGATGGTTTCATTGCGGGTATTCCATAGCATATCCGAAAGTCGTTGCGCTTCCTTTTCCGCAAGTTCAGGATCGTTATCCGTAACTACGATTACTGAAGGCCCCATCCACGGTACATCGGCATATTGATAGCCTCCAGAAACACTCACTGCCAGGATTTTTTCATTTTCCTCAAGTTTTTTACTCTCAGTAGTGATGGGAAGTAGCGGATTTGAAAATGTATTCTGAAAGACAATGTTATAAATCATAGGTGGCTTCACAATAGCTTGGGTTGGCTTTACTTCTCCTTTTACCATTTCGGCCATAATCTCTGCTGCCTGCAATCCCCGATCAAAAGTGTCGAGATGGGGGTTTTCCTTAAAGGTGATCAAGACGTTTGAATACTCAATTAATTTTGGTGTGACATTGGCATGGAAATCATGGGTAACAATGATGGGCATTTTGGGCCCAAAAGCTTCACGCACCCTTCTCACGATTTCCTCGTCACCGCTGGGATAACTTTCTACAACCATTGCGCCGTGAAGGTTAAGCAAAATACCGTCTAACTTCGGTCCAGCTTTTAACTGCTTAATTATTTCTTCCATCAAAGTATTGAAAGCCTTGTCAGTAACCGGCCCCATAGGCCTGGCTCCGGTCACTACTGTAGGATAAAGCTCTAATCCATAACGTTTTGCTCCTTCTATATAGCCTGAGCTTATAGTTTGGGAATTGGCAGAAGAAAAGAACTTTTTGGCCAATTCTTTTTGCGTTTCTCCTAACTGAAAACCAAAGAGATCCAGTGTAGTAAGTTGGCTGCTGAAAGAATTTGATTCGTGTGCAATTCCGGCCACCCCTATAATAGGTTTATCTTGGGCAAAGACGTTATTAAAAGCAAATAAAACAAGGGGAATGACGGTAGCAATTCTATTAATGGTTGTTTTTTTCATCCTATTTTTTTTAGTCATTTATACTTGGGCTTGCCCTATATAAACGGTAATTTTTCACAGTGAATTCACCAATTATACCTTTTATTTTGGTAAAACTCAAAAATAACCAATTATATGTTTTTATTTGGGCAGGTAAGGTGCTAAAATATTCAAATTTAATAATACCTGAAGTTTTATTAGGTTAATTTTCTTGTGATTAAACCAATTCCTGAGAAAGGTTAGGAAATTCTACTACATATACGTGGTTGAATCCCACCACTAGTATAAAATTTTAATAGGATGGGTATTTTATAGCCATCCTATTATAGTTTTATTTATATTCAGTCATGAATAGCGCATTTGAGATACATTTCCCAAAAGAAGAATGGATTTGATGGTTGCTTTTCTAGTACTAATTCAATAAAATTTCAGACCTAATAGCTCCTTAAGAGCTGGTAATAGTCTTAGGTCTATTTCCAACATTGAAAAAAACATTAAAATTATGAGAACGAAATTATTTACATGGTCTTTCCTGTTTTATTGGCCATTTATCTTGAATCTGATAGTAGAGGATAAAACGATAGAAGTGAGTAATAATTACGAACAAACGAAAGACGAAGCCCATTATCTGGTTAAAAGACTTAAACAACGCTCAAATACCATAGATGCAGATTGGGATAAAAAACAATGGAAGAAAATCGAGGCGGTCACGCTTGATTACAATATGGGAACTGAGCCTAAGTTTCTTCCAAAGGTTAAGGTAAAATTGATGTACGATGATGAAAATATCTATGGTATTTTCCAAGTGCAAGACCGGTATGTCCATTCAGTTGTACAGGAATACAATGGGAATGTTTCAGGAGATTCATGTGTGGAATTTTTCTTTGCACCCGATTCGGATTTGCCATTGAGTTATTTTAACCTGGAAATCAATGCTGGAGGTACGCCGCTGATTTTTTATATCGCTCATCCATGGGACAAATTCACAAAATTAGAGAAAGAAGATATTGAGCAGATAGAAATTGCCCACTCTTTACCTAAAGTAGTGGACCCGGAAATCACTGAGCCTACGACTTGGACCATCGAGTATCGGATACCGCTATCCATGTTGGAAAAACATTCCAAAGTTACCCCACCTAAAAGTGGTACGATCTGGAAAGCCAACTTTTACAAGACAGGAAGCAGGACCAGTAATCCCAACTTCCTGACATGGTCTTTTGTTGACAATCCCAAACCAAATTTTCATTTGCCACAGTTTTTTGGCACCTTAAAATTTCAATAATCTTGAGCCCTGTTCTTCCCAGAACTAAATTTTCACCAAATGAAAAGATTGCCTTTACGCTTTTCTATTTTTGTTTCCACCTATTTTAAGGGTTTGGATTTGGAATTGAAAAGCAGCCTTGGCCATCAAAGTCAGGAAATTGAACTTCATCTTAGGGTCGGAAGAGTGGTCTGGGAGCTAAATAAAACCATTAATTTAACATAAAAACACAATATGAAACGTCGGGATCTATTTAAGTACCTTGCTTTAACGCCCCTTTTGCCCGGGCAATTACTATCCATCTCTCCAGCACATGGGGAAGGTTCCATCCTAGGGGATTCAGAAGGAATATTCCAGGATAGGCCCAAAAGAATAGCGGCCATTCTCACAGAATACCGACCCAATTCACATGCGGACGTGATTGTTGGTAAGTACCTGGAAGGATACAACCAAGATGAAATGGCTCCTTATCCCCGGTCGAAAATCGTTTCCATATTTACCGAGCAAGTTCCCGATAATGACATGAGCAGAGACATGGCCAAAAAATATGGCGTTCCTATATTTCGGACGGTGGCCGATGCACTTACGCTAGGGGGAGAAAAACTGGCTGTGGATGGGGTTTTGCTTATTGGAGAGCATGGCGATTACCCTTCCAACGACAAGGAGCAGAAGCTTTATCCGCGGTTTGAAATGTTTTTGAAGATAACTGATGTGTTTAGAGAAACTAAAACTTCAGTACCTGTTTTCAATGACAAGCATCTTTCCTGGAGTTGGAGGCAGGCCAAACGTATGGTGGATATTTCTAAAGAGCTGAAATTTCCAATGTTGGCAGGTTCCTCTGTACCGGTAGCCTGGCGTATTCCGGCGATCGACACGCCTTACGGAGAGGCGCAAAAATATGCGGTAGGCATTTCTTACAGTGGTTTGGATATTTATGGGTTTCATCTGCTGGATTCCATTCAGTCGGTAGTAGAGCGAAGAAAAGGAGGAGAAACAGGGGTGAAGGCCGTTCAATGCCTCGAAGGGGAGGAATGCTGGGAGTTTTTGGAACAAAATATATGGGCCGATAAGTTGTTCAACGAAGCACTTTCGCATAGTCTCACAAAAAAAGAAGGAGCGCTTGAGGAATTGGTAAAAATGCCTGCAGTTTTTATTGTAGATTATAACGATGGGCTAAAAGTTGCGGCCTTTCTAATGACAGGGTTGGTGGAAGACTTTACTGTAGCAGTTGAATTGGAGAATACCTCGAAGCCCTATGCTACATTGATGCGTTTGCAAGGTAAACCACACCATCACTTTGGATGTCTTGTGAAGAACATTGAGATTTTATTTGAAACAGGAAAGGCTCCTTATCCTGTTGAGCGAACCATGCTCAGCAGTGGAATTTTGGACTTTGCTTTGGAGTCGAGGATCCAAAATCACAAAAAGCTTAAAACACCGGCACTCGCCCAGGTAAGTTATAAAACACCAGATGCTTCCCATTTTTGTTCAACAGGATGGGACGAAGATGGCAAAAGAATAGATTGACTCAAAATATGAAATTGATGTACTATCGTACAATTCCATCTAACTCTTTCTAAAAATACCAAGTTTAAGAAACTATAAAATCAATTGCCATGGGTTTTAACCCTTGGATTAGAGGAATATATACGATGACACGATTTTGGCGGTATTGTTGCTTTTTTGTGCAACAATGCTGACAAAATCTTGACCTAAGTTTGATACCTACCGTTTTTTACCAAGTTTTCGAATCCAGTTTAAAACTGAAGTACATAGCATGGTTTTCTATAGAGGGAATGGGGCGCAAGGCCTTACTCATTTTTAAACCTTGTCTCAATGATAATTTGCTCTTGTAAGGTTCGGTGTACCGGACATTTGTTGGCGATTTCCAATAGTCTTTTTCGTTTGGCCTCGTCTAAATCTCCGGTTATTTCCAGGTTTCGGGTAAAACGGCTGACTTTGGAGTTTTTATCCTCCACATTACCTCCATCTTTTCCGTGTACTTTATCGTGGTCCAGGTACACTATGATCTCTTCCAGCGGCCACTTTTTCCTTTGGACATACATCTGCAATGTCATGGCCGTACAGGTACCCAGGGCAGCCATAAGCAGGTCGTAGGGAGTGGGACCTAAATTATCCCCGCCTACTTCTTCAGGCTCATCTGCCAACAAGTGATGGAAGGGCGTCTTTACCTCAGTGGTATATCCTTCTCCGGCAAGCCTTACCCTGACTTCGTGGCCTTTGGTATCGTTAGGTACAGTTGTGGTCGGGATGTATTTTTTAGCCCATGAACTGATCATTTCACCCACATACTGACTATCCGAAGGGTTGGACAGAAGATGATCCGCTCCATCCAGGGAAACAAAGCTTTTGGGATGAAAGGCTTTTTCGTAAAGTTTGGCGGCATGGTCGATATCCACGATAAGATCCTGAGGAGAATGTAAGATCAGGATGGGCTTTCTGAGTTGGGACAGGCATGTGCTCAGGTCTTTTTGATAGAGATCCTGAATAAAGGAATGGTTGATGTTAAATCCCCTCCCGCCGATGTTGACCTTAGAAGCACCATTTTTTTCAATGGATTCTAAATGATCGTCAAATAGATGTGCTATGTGTTTGGGGTCTGAAGGGCTTCCAATGGTTACGAGAGCCATGATATCCGGCAGGGAATGGGCAGCAAAAATCGCGGCTGCTCCACCAAATGAATGTCCGATGAGTAGGGAAGGTGCCTGATAGTTCTCAGTCAAAAATCCCGAAGCGTCAATCAGATCACTGATATTAGAAGAAAAGTTGGTGTTTTCAAATTCACCTTTACTGCTTCCAAGTCCTGTGAAATCAAGACTCATGACCGCTACACCCATTTGGGAAAGGGTATTGCAGATATTTTGGATCGCTTTAAGGTTTTTATCGCAGGTAAAACAATGGGCAAATAGTGCAAAAAACCTGGGCGGTTGATCAAGGGGTTGGTAGATAAATGCGGAGAGTTCGATTCCCTCCCGATTTTTAAAATGTACACTTTCTTTTTTCATGAGTTTATCGGTTTTATTCGAATATGGAAAGGAGAATAGAAATTCCGATCAGGGACTTGATCCCAATTCGGAATTTCTGGTGATTTTAGCCATTTATCAAGTAAAAGTGTCTTTATTTTCCCTAACAGGAAATAAATTCTTGTTAATAGATAAATTTTTGTTAGTAAGGTTTTCAGAATTAATTTAATGGAGCCGCTTCCGGAAAATCTATTGGGATCTTAGTCACATTATGAAGCATATTGGTAATGGCTTTGTTTTCTTCGCTTTCTGTTGATTTTGTTGGTACATCAAATTTAATGTTGCGCATAGCTTTTTTGTTTTTGTTTTAATGATGATACAAAGTTGGGATGTATGGCAGCCAAAAAAAATGACAATACGACCCTATTTATTGGCAATTATTCCCGATAGGTAGTTTTGCTGAAATAAATATTCCGTCCAGAAAAAATCCGGACCGACTTTACAACCTGAGTTTGGGGTAAGATCGTCTAAAAAACAGCTAAATCGTCACTTCGAAACCTTTTTTGGGGGTTGCTGAGGTGGGAAAGGGTGTGGCAGTCCCGCCTAATGTTGCCCCCTGAGCTTGTCGAAGGTGTCCCACGGCTTTCTCTACGCATAGCCCTCTCTGAGCCTACCGATGACGTGTTTATTAAATATTTGACATTAAATAATTTATAATCATAGTTTTTTGCCAGTTTTGGACAGCCATTTTGCAGTGGATTGGGCATAATCACATCGTCATTTCGATTTCTGCATTTCAAAAATGTTAGGTCTCGGAATGACGATTGTTTTATGAAAATGGGTCGAACTCAGGTTTACCGGATTCTTGTTTCTTCCAACTTTGAAACAAAGCGGATGATTTCATTTACCATGGTTTCCTGTTCCGTAAAGGGTATGAGATGTCCTTTATTTTCGAAGTAAGACAAAAAGGAAGAGGAAGAACCAGCGGCTCCATGAATAAATAGTAGGAGAGGAACATTTGGGTTGCCATTTTTATACCAAAGCCAACGGAGTGTATCTTTAGGAGAATAGTGAATTTCAAATTCCACCCCCTCCTTTTTCATGCCATGGTAAAGATTTCTGTCGCTCTCCCTGAAAGAGAGACAACCAGAGCAAATTCCAAACAAAAAAATTAAAAAGACTATCGACTGGATACCTTCCTTTCTCATTTTGATGTATTTAAATCAGTTTACGTGGTTTTACTTGCTGCGGTTTAAGTCTTTCTTAAACTTTTTTTAAATGAATTGATCGAATCCGTCAGGAAAAGTGGGTAGGTACGACTATTCATGTGAAATCAAAAAATTCAGCAAACATGAAAAAGTTCAAATGGCTTAAGCCTTTACTCATTACCTTTATAGCAGCAGCTGTCATTGGTCTGGGGATAGTAACCTATCTTTTTAACATGCCACATAGGGATGTTCAATCCTCTCTAACCGATTTTGGTATTTCTTCAAAGGTATTGGTGGATGAATTTCTAACCAATGGAGAAACGGCATATGACAAATACCTTGAGGAATCCGGTGAATCTAAAATCCTGGAGGTAGAGGGAGAGGTGTTTAAAATCAGTCAGGATTTTAACGATCAGACGGTCATTCTTCTTAAAGCCCAAGATGAGGTTGCCGGGGTAAGTTGTACGTTTTTACCCTCTGAAAAAGATTTAAGTCAATTAATAAAAGTAGGTCAAAAAATAAAAATAAAGGGAGTCATCCGTTCAGGAGCCAATTATGACACCGACCTTGAAATGTACGAAAATGTAATCATGGAAAAGTGTGACTTGGTTACAAATTTATAATTAATCAACACAAAATTAATCAATACAAAATTTAAAAATTATGAAAATTAGATCAATTGTTTTAGCCCTCCCATTTATTATGCTGATCACAGCTGCATTTGTTTCTCCCGTTGAAAAGCTCATCAGCCAAAAAACCCATATCAGCTTTTTTTCTTCTACTCCTGTTGAAGACATCACCGCTGATAATTACAAGGCCACAAGTACACTGGATACTTCAACCGGAGATCTGGTGTTTTCGATACCCATGCAAAGTTTTGAGTTTGAAAAATCCCTAATGCAAAAGCATTACAATAGCAAAGACTTTCTGGATACCAAATCATTTCCTAAATCCAAGTTTGTCGGTAAGATCACGAATTTTGACCAGGTGGGTTTTGAAAAGGACGGTACCTACGAGGCATCAGTAATGGGTACGATGACGATCAAAGGGAAATCGAACGATATCGATGAAAAAGGGACGATCATTGTAAGTGGTGGCAAGGTCTCTGCAGAAAGCACCTTTGAAATCACTCTTGCTGATTATGGCATTACTTTTCAAAAAGGAAAACCTGCTTCCAATATTGCAAAAACCATTGAAATCACTTTTATAGGTGAGTACGACAATTAAATTTGATTGTTGATGGGTTGATTAAGTGCATGGGCGCAGTGATGTGCCCTGCACTTTCTTTAATGAACCCGAGATATGAAATAGACATTCTATTAAATAATCTGGGCCGAACCATTTTGAATTGCCATGAATACCAAACTAAATTGCTTACTTCTTTTGGCCACCTCCTTATTCCTCCAGGATGTAATGGGTCAAGCATGCTGTTCCGGCGGTGTACCTGTCGGAGGAACCCTTGGATTGGGAACGGCAGAGCCCGGGTCTGTCCAATTTTTACTGACCTATGACCACAATGTGATCCGGGATTTAATGGATGGCAAAACCTTACTGGAAGACGATACGCGTAGCCGCTTGACCAGGTCCACATTACTAGAGGTCAATTATGGTATAAACGAGCGATTTGCGCTTACCATGGTGCTGCCCTTTGTGAGACAGGAAAGAAGTATACGGGAGTATAACAATCAAATCGGATTTACCCGTGCGCAAGGGTTGGGAGACATGGTTTTTTTACTGAAATACCGAATCCTGAATCCCCAAACAAGTCCAAATAGCGAATGGCTGGTAGGTGCAGGTCCAAAAATACCTACTGGAAGAACAGATTTTAAAAACAATCAGGGGCTTACGATGGTAGCGGACATGCAACCGGGGTCAGGTTCGGTTGATGGGATGTTTTGGTCCTTTTACCAACAATCCAAATTTTTGCTTAATCCCATGAGCTTGTTGGGAATCCTTACTTACAGGGCTTCTGGCAAGAATCGAATGTATAACCAAACCCAGGTTTATCAGTTTGGCAATGAATTTCAAGCAAATGTAGGAATCAACTACAACCTGTTTGTTCATTGGCCGATGGATGTATTTGTGTTTGGCAGGTACCGAAGCCAGACGGTGGATCTGGTGGACGGAAACACCTTCCCGGGATCCGGCGGAAAATGGATCTATGCCATACCTGGCGCAAGTGTTCATTTTAGCCCTGACTTATCCATTCGCGCTTGGGCGGACTTTCCATTGTACCGTTCCTTGAATGGATCGCAATTGACCACCTCCTATAAGTATTCCTTGTCTTTGTTTTTCAATATGGGGAAGAAAGCCAGGGAACCAATTTATAAATTAAAATTTGACTAATTATGAAAAGAATCTATCAAATTAGCGCATTATCCCTTTTGCTGGCATTATCCCTTTACGGATGCACGGATAACGAAGGTGCTCCCTTTCGACCGGGATCAGGAGGAAATAGCGGATCGGGTTCGCAAGACTGGCTCATTCCTGAAGCGGATGTTTTTGACGGAGGACCGGGAAAGGATGGTATCCCTGCTTTGAACGATCCTTCTTTTGTGAACGCATCTGAAATTGACTTCCTAGAGGATCAGGATTTGGTATTGGGTTATGCCCTTGGTGGGGAAGCAAAAGCGTACCCTCATAAAATATTGGACTGGCATGAAATCATCAATGATGAATTGGGCAGTACCTCCCTTGCCGTGATTTACTGCCCATTAACGGGCACAGGAATTGGCTGGGATAGAACTATTTCTGCCGGAAAAACGAGTTTTGGCGTTTCCGGGCTTCTATACAATACCAACGTGATACCCTACGACAGGTTGACGGATTCTAATTGGTCTCAAATGCGTTTTGAAGCGGTAAACGGGGAGCTTATAGGTGAAAAGCCTGAGGTGATCCATCTGATAGAAACCAGCTGGGCTACTTGGAAAGAAATGTTTCCCGAAACCAAGGTGGTTTCACGGCAGACGGGACATAACCGAAATTACGAAAACTATCCTTACGGTGATTATAAGTCGAATCATAACAGCCTGCTATTTCCGGTTAGCACAAAAGATAATCGACTTTTGGCCAAGGCAAGGGTTCTTGGTTTGATGCAGGGAGACAATGCCAAAGTATACCCCATTGATAAATTTGAAGAGGAGACACGCCTGCTTTACGATACCTTTCAGGGTGAGGAAATTGCTGTGATTGGAAATAAAGCTGCAAATATCCTGGTAGCCCTCAACCGAACGCTTTCAGACGGTACAGTTTTGGATTTGACACTGGTTGGGGCATCAAGTCCCTGGCTGATTGAAGACCAGGAAGGAAATCGTTGGAATTTGTTTGGGAAAGCGGTATCCGGGCCTCGGGAAGGTGAGGCACTGCAATTATTCCCCCAAATGATGGGGTTTTGGTTTTCTTGGTCTCCGTTTTTTGAAACTATCGAAATTTATGAATGAGTTTAAAAATAAAATCATCACGGTCTATGGAGTTATTATTGGAATTCAAATCGTTTTTGTTTTAGCGGGCTGGTTTGAGTTACTTAGCTGGCTACTGGTAGTTCCTGTAGTGCTGGTATTGGTGGTTGGGCTTTTGGATGTAAGTCAAAAAAAGCATGCAGTAAGGCGTAATTTTCCGGTAATTGGAAACTTTAGGTATTTTTTTGAAGCCATAAGACCTGAAATCATGCAATATTTTATTGAGTCAGACATTGATGGTGCGCCTATTAACAGGATGTTTCGTTCCCTGGTGTATCAACGATCTAAAAATCAAATGGATACTACTCCATTTGGAACAAAAATGGATGTGTATAAGGTAGGTTACGAATGGATGAATCACGCTACCTTTATTTCCTCCGCTGTAGCCTCCCGTCAACCACCTCGCATTACTATTGGGGGCAAAGATTGTAGGCATCCTTATGCCTCCAGCTTATTGAATATTTCTGCCATGAGTTTTGGGGCCCTAAGTAAAAATGCCGTTTTGGCTATGAACAAGGGAGCCAAAATTGGAGGGTTTGCGCAAAACACGGGTGAGGGTGGGATTAGCGATTACCATTTGGAAAACGGGGGAGATTTAATTTGGCAAATTGGGACAGGATATTTTGGATGCCGAAAAAAAGATGGCACTTTTTGTGCAAATACGTTCCGCTCGAATGCATTGCTTCCCTCAGTCAAAATGATTGAAATCAAACTTTCTCAGGGAGCAAAACCGGGCCATGGCGGGATTTTACCGGCCATAAAAAACACACCGGAAGTAGCCAGGTACCGGCATTTGGAACCATTTAAGGATATCCATTCCCCCCCGTTTCATTCGGAGTTTTCCGATGCGGCAGGACTGCTTCATTTCATCCAAAATTTAAGGGAGTTGAGTGACGGCAAACCGGTGGGGTTTAAGTTTTGTGCTTCGGGAGAAAATGATTTTCGGCAGATGTGCCAACAAATGGTCAACACTGGGATCTACCCGGATTTTATTACTGTAGATGGAGGAGAGGGAGGAACAGGTGCGGCACCCGTGGAGTTCAGTAATTCTCTGGGAATGCCCTTGAGAGATGGATTAGCTCTCGTTAACGATTTGCTTGAAACGTATGGATTAAGGGAAGACATAAAGTTACTGGCATCGGGTAAGATTATCACCGGATTCCATATGGCAAGAGTTCTGGCACTGGGGGCTGATGTCTGCTATGCTGCCCGGGCGATGATGATGGCCACCGGATGTATCCAAGCACTTCGCTGTAATTCCAATACCTGTCCTGTAGGGGTGGCGACGCAGCAGGAAAGGTTGGTCCGAGGCCTGGATGTAGCTGATAAATCGATTAGGGTGGCCAACTTTCAAGAGAAAACCGTTGAAAGTCTAATGCAACTTACGATTGCAGCGGGGTTATCATCACCGGAGGACATCGACCGCAGGCACATTCACCGGAGGATAAGTACTGCGCGCGTTAAAACCTATGCACAGATCTATACTTTTCGTGCAAAGTTCTTGGCTCAAAAGAATTCTTATGCGGTAGTAAAATTACCCAATCTACTGTAGGTGAGCAGAATAGGGTCCATTTGCTATCCTTTCCCGTCCTGTTTGTTCTTTTAAAAAACGATGAGAATAAGTAGCCAAGATCAAACAGTGTAAAAAAAAGGACCGTAGCTATTCTTCGCTTTTAAATCGACATGGATCATGGAAGGGGTGAATAGGGAATTTCTAATTTGGGTAATGCTTACCGTTTGCATACCATCAGGTCTCTTCATTAAGATATCGAAGGTTTTATCTTCTCCGTGATGGCTGTTGTGAAAACCCATCATGTCGAAATCAGGATGATTTGATTTGGTAGTAAGCCATTGGTAAAACCATTTTTCTCTTTCTATTCGTTGTTCCAGTGAATACAAGGTAGGCGATGACCAGATTTTAGGTTTGCAACGTTCCAGTTTGTTAAGAAATGTGGATTCGCCATTCCATTTCAACTCAAAAAAGGAATTTTCTTTTATTGTCAGAAGGGTAAAAGGCTCTACCTGTAGAAAATCGAAATTTTCCACAAATTCTTCGAACGCTTCATGCTCCAGCGATTCCAAGAGCATCATTCCCCTACTGATCACCTGTGTAGATTTTTTTTCGTGTTTTTCAAAAGCTCCATTTAATAAGCAGGCTACTGTTGCATCCCCGCAGGCCGCGATCCAGGTGCCACCGGAACGCACATCCTTCGGATAAATTATTTTCTTCCTGGAATGGCAGTAAGCCAATGGAGGAAGGGTTTCTCTCTGAATGCGTTCATCCCTGCTTGAGGTAAGTAAATAACCGTGTGCGAGGGGAATATAGGATACGGTACACATGTATAGCTTTGATTTAATTAATTGCCGTTACTTTACAAATAATAGTCGGTAATTTCTTTTTTCCTGACAGTCTCAGTGGTTTTTTATCAAAAGTTAAGTTTATTGCAATCCTTATAAAGATCGATTTATGGTGGTTCGATGGATCGTGTTGCTACTGCTTATGGCTGGAACGGATTTAAAAGCTCAGGAATATTTTGACGGGCATTATGCCGGAGTTTGACAGCGACACCTTGTTTATTCAAATGCCGTGGCCTTGCCTGAAGCAAATTATGGCTTTAGAAATACAGAAGAAGCCATGTCTTTTCAAGAGCAACACTTTCACATAACGGATAATATCAGTTCACTTTCCTCCACAGGGAGTGATTCATTTTGCATGAAGATTTTCATACAGCCTTGATTTTTTTGGTTCGTTTTTGGATCAAAGTCTGTCCCGAGCAGCGTAGCAAAATGACAAGGTTTTTTCGCTCTACAGCAGTGCAGACTATTTGGAATCCCGTTATGCCTTAAACGGAGTAGAAAGTCTTTCGCAAATTTCCGGTGCGCTGGAAAACTTGGTAGGTGCCGCAATACAGAATAACATAAGCAGTAGCATTTCTCAATCTGTCATTGAGAATGAAGGTGTAGTAACCGTGACGAGTTCCCAGGACTTTGAGGCAACCTATCAAAGTCTAAAAGGCACCATTTCTGCAAATGAGAACCTTTCTATCTTGGCCGAGCTGGATCACCAGGGAAATGCCGAAAGCAGGGGACTGGAATTGAGACCTACAAAAGTCTTAATTTTCGGAAACCCCAATTTAGGCACTCCCTTAATGCAGGAATCCCAAACGATAGGCCTGGACTTACCACAAAAAATTCTTGTATGGCAAAACGCCGAAGGAACTGTCCACCTTTTCTATAATGATCCGGAATTTTTAAAGCAACGTCACCAGATTACGGGAAGGGATGCGGAAATCCAGCAAATCGCCACTGCCCTTGGAAATCTAACCAACTCAGCCGCTGATGGTAATTAATTTGGAAAACATGAAAACTATTTATCGACTGGCAATTTTCCTGGTATTTTCGGCATTATTTGCTCCCCATTCCTTTAATAAGATGTGGGGCATGTGGTTAAAGAAAGGGGAGAAGGTATATTGAGACTGTTTGTTGAATCATCCTGGCGTCAGATTTTCCAATAATGTTGGAATCAATTCAGAGACTGTTGGGTGAGGGAATACGCCATCTCTGATTACAGTGTAAGGACTCTTAGCATACATTACATTTAGAATGCTGCTAATAATTTCATCACCACCTACTCCAAGCACGGTCGCCCCGATAATATTATTCGTTTCATTAGCTACGATTACCCGAATAAATCCGTCCGTTTCGCCCTTTTCTTTCGCACGGGCGATACGGTTCATGGCACGGTATCCTACCGAAACGTTCAGTTTTTTGTCTTTTGCCTCCTTTAGCGTGATTCCGGCCCGGCCCAGAGGTGGATCAACGAATAATCCATAGGTAAGAATACGATCACTTACTTTTCGGGTTCCCTGTTCAAACAGGTTGGCATTAACGATTTCAAAATCGTTGTATGCGGTATGTGTAAATGCACCTTTTCCGTTACAATCCCCAAGTGCATAAATATCAGGGACATTGGTTTCTAAGGTATCGTTTACCTGTATGTACCCCCTTTCATCCGTTTTGATGGATGCGGCTTCAAGTTGAAGGTCATCCGTATTGGGGGTCCTGCCAACAGCCACGAGCAAATGCGATCCACTGACTTCAGGAGGTCCGTTTTCGCATTTTACAGAAACGACCAGCTTACCGTCTTTTTCTTCTCTGGCCTGAATGCATGCTGCATTCAACCGGAATTCCACGCCTTCTCTTTCCATTACCTTTTGTATTTCACGGGACACATCATCATCCTCCTTGGAAATAATCCGGCCTTCTTTTTCTATAATGGTCACTTTGCTGCCAAAGCGTTTGAACATTTGCCCAAACTCCAAGCCAATATAGCTTCCTCCAACGATGATTAAATGCTCCGGCAATTTGTCAAGCTCTAAAATACTTTTGTTAGTTAGGAAATTGACTCCTTTCAAATCTTCTGGAATAAAAGGTCTGGCTCCGACATTGATAAAAATTTTCTCAGCCGTCAGTTCTTTGCCATTCACTTCAACGGTATGCGTCGCCGTAAATCTGGCAGTGCCTTTGATCAATGTGAGGTGCTGGTTTTTTTCAATCCCTGAAGCCATCCCGTCGACCGATTTTTTGATCAATTCATCTTTTCGTTTTCTTACCTGTCCCAGGTCCAGTCTGGTTCCTTCAGGAATGTGTACACCCAGCATTCCTCCGGTCTGCATCTCAAACATTCTGCGGGCACTTGCCACGTAGGTCTTAGTGGGTGTACATCCTACGTTCAGGCAGGTGCCACCCAAATGCTCTTTTTCAATGAGTGCCACTTTTTTACCCATTGCTGCCATTTTAAAAGCCAACGGGGTACCTGCTTGTCCGGATCCAATAATGATTGCGTCAAATTTCATAGTTTCTTGTATTATTTTGCTGTAAATAGATTCAACCTTTAAAAGATTACTGCCAGTGAAAAAGTGATGGCCGATATAATTAGTCCATACATAAATACATTGTAGCTCCTTTGAAGCAGTGCGTATTTTTTATGAAGAACCTTACCTAAATAATAGATATCCCTAATCATTGTAGAATAGAGAAAGTCGGAATCCTCCATCATCTTTTTCATTCCTGATTCATAATCCTGAAGCTCCATTCGGTGAAAATTACCAAAATAGAGGAGGTTGGATGTTTTTTCCTGAATGTCTTTTTCCGTGATGTATCCATCTGACACCTTTGGCCGGGTAGCCAATACCGCAAAAACGATGGTCGCTAAATTGGTCACCAATAAGAGAATGGTTGGGAAAATAAATTGAATTTGTTGGTTTAAATTTCTTACCAGAACCGTGATAATGATAGAGACAATGATGGAATTGACGGAAATCATGATATTGGCTTTGTTGTCTGCTATGGCAGAAAGCTGCAAATGGTTTTTAGAAGTAGTCCGAAACATGGTCTCCACTCCTCTTTCCGGCAGCGTCTTTTTATAATTTTTCCACTCCTTTTTTGATAATTTTTCTGTTGCATTTACTTCTAATTCAAAAATTTTATTTTCCAGACTAGCAATGGTTTTCAGTTTGCCTGGATTGTAGGCGTTTTTAGCCTGTTCTGTGTGGTATTCATGATTTTTTACAACCTCCAGGGTTTCTTTCAACCATTCCAGTTCCTTTTTTTTGGGCAGACCGAAATAGTCCATTTCTTTTCGCAAAGCCATGGACTTCTGTAAAAAATCATTTCGAGCAAAGTGGGACAGATCCGCATCACAAAGAATTTTTCCCAAAATATTTTTTGGACTTTGAGGAATCCGGGTTGCGAGAATACATTCTTCCACCTGTAGAATAATGGCCTCCTCTACCCGATTCTTTTCAAGAAAATTTCTGGCATAAGCCTGGCTTCTGACCTCGTGGTTTTTCAGTTCATTTTTCCAGCAGCCGGAATCATGAAATATGGCAGCCAATAAAACCATTTCTTTATGATCAAGAGATAGTTTTGTGTCATCTGACAAAAACCCTGAAGCTTCCATCACGTGATGGGTATGTTCCCAATTATGATAAGGGTAGTTCCCATCATCCTTGGAAGAAAAATAATCTTTCACCCAGTTTTCAGCCAAAATAACGAGTTCACTCTTTTCGTAGACCATGTGAAAGCAATAAAAATTTGAAAATTGAAACTAGTTTAAATTTATTCATTTAAATGTAAAGTTGGCGACAATTACCGCATTAAAATTCCGGCATATTTAGCTTATTATTATTATTTATGAAAAGGTATCTGTCGTATAGCTCATTTTTTTTGCTTTTAGCCATGCATGTATCATCGGCTTATGGCCAAAGGAATATTAACCAAAGGATTGTTTTAGTTGGAGACGCAGGCTCCTTGTCGGATGGGGATCATTTAGTTATGGATGCCATAAAGAAATGGATGATAACCCATCCCGAAGATGTAACGACTGATATTCTGTTTTTGGGAGACAATATCTACCCCAAGGGGATGCCGAAGGCATCTGATAAATCATACGAGGAGAGCGTTAACATACTATTTAAGCAAACAGAGGTAGCTGCCCGCCTAAATGGTAATCTATATATGATACCTGGAAATCACGATTGGGAGCAGGGAAGACCTGGAGGGTTACAGGCAATAATGCGGCAGCAAGCTCACCTGGATTCCCTTAATCTTCCAAACATTAAGTGGTTGCCCAGAGATGGATGTCCAGGACCCGTGGAGATTCAAATCAATGAAAATATCGTTTTGGTTGCCATCGATTCCCAATGGTGGTTGCACCCGTTTGAAAAACCGGGTGAATTTTCGGATTGTGAATTTAAAACAAAAGATGACATCCTTTCGGCATTAAAGGATGTCATCGAAGAAAATAAGGATAAGTGGGTACTCCTGGCACTACATCACCCCGTTAGAACCTACGGGGAGCATAATGGAGCCTTCTCAATTAAAGATCATATTTTTCCTTTGTTGGCAGTTGTCAACAATTTTTATTTGCCACTTCCAGTGATTGGTTCCACTTATCCACTTTACAGAACATACTTTGGCAGTTTTCAGGATCAGGCCCATCCGCTCTATCGCTCGTTGATCGAGGCTATGGACCAAATCATCCAGGGACAATCCAACGTAATTCTGGTTTCGGGTCACGAACATGCCATGCAATACCTTCAGGAAGGGGATGTTCATTTCGTAGTAGCGGGTTCTGGGTCCAAAGCCTCCCGTCTCAAAAGAAAAACTCCATTAGAATTTGGAAGTGAGAAAAGAGGCTTCGCAGTTTTGGATTTTTTGCAAGACCAAAGCGTGATCTTGCAGTTTTATGACTTGGAAAATGAAAATCCGCTGTACGCTAAAACGCTCCCAAAGAAAAACGTTCCAAAGGAATCTATTCCTGCTGATGGAAATAAGTCAGATTTTGATACCGTTTATAATACAGCCATCACGCACCAATACAAGGCTTCTCGTTTTAAACAGATGATTTTAGGAACCAATTACAGGCACGAATGGGAAGCGGAGGTGGATTTCCCTGTTTTTGATTTAGGGGCAAAAAATCTGGAAATTGTAAAACGTGGCGGAGGAATGCAGACTAAATCTCTTCGGTTGGCCAATCGGGAAACCGGCGAGGAATTTGTTTTAAGATCCGTTAATAAATATCCCGCATTGGCTATTCCTGAAAAGTTAAGGAAAACGGTGGCCAGGGACATAGTACAAGATCAAATTGCTGCATCTCATCCCTATGGTGCATTATTAATCCCACCCATGGCAGAAGCAATGGGAGTTTACCATAGCTCCCCGGAATTGGTATGGTTGCCAAATACTCTCTTGCTTAAGAACCACAGAGCGGAGTATGGGGATAATGTGTATCTTTTTGAGAAACGATTCGTCCGCCCATCCTCCATGAAAAAAGAGGAGTATAAATCATTTACCACCCATAAAATGATTGCTGCCATTCTCAAGGACAATGATTACTTAGTTATTCAGGAAGAGGTACTTAGAGCCAGAATTCTGGATCTCTTTATAGGTGATTGGGACCGGCATGACGATCAATGGACCTGGGTAGGAGTGGAAACTGCTAAAGGAAGGGAGTACCTGCCCGTACCTAGAGACAGAGATCAGGCTTTTTTTGTAAACCAGGGACTGATTCCAAAAATAGCGAGCAAGGACTGGATCATGCCGAAATTACAGGGTTTTGATCATGACTTACGAAACGTAAACGGCTTCATGTTTAATGCCCGTTATTTTGACAGAAGTTTTCTAAATGGATTGGAAAAGAGTACCTGGGAAAAAGTATTGAATGAGGCCGTGGATTCCTTAACCGACCAGGTACTGGAAGAGGCAATGGAAAATTTGCCCGATACGCTTCATTCCCTTCAGGCGAAAGAGATGCTGTCTAAATTAAAATCGAGAAGGGCCTGGCTAAAAGAAAAAGCCATGGAATATTATGATTTTTTGGCAGTTGAAGTGGATGTGGTGGGAAGCAGCAAAAACGAATTGTTTGAAATCAATCATTTAGAAACCGGCGACGTGCAGGTGAGCGTAAGTAAAATATCAAAAAAAGGGAATATTAAACAGACGTTGCTGGAAAGGACGTTTCACCCGGAGGAAACCGAAGAAATCAGGCTTTTTGGGATTGGTGGTGAAGATATATTTAAGATAGATGGAAAAGGCTCAGGAAAAATAAAATTGAGATTGGTGAGCGGTGAAGAGCCAGATAGCATAGTAAATAATGCTCTTTTACCTAAGAAATCCCAGATTATTTACCAATGGGAAAAAGAGAGAGACCATGTAGTAGGAGGAAAAGGCAGCAAAACCATTTTATCGGAAGATGAGTCAATTTTTGAATACAATCGCAATGCTTTTCGCTACGAAAAAAGATCTCCCCTCCCATCTTTCGAATATAATGCTGATGATGGAATTTATGTAGGAACGGGATTTCAGTGGGTCCGCCATGGATTTCGAAAAGATCCGTACCGGTTAATGCAATCCGTTAAAGGAAACGTGGCCTTTATGACTGGTGCTTTTAACTTTTACTACCAAGGACATGCAGTAGATGTCTTAAATAGTTGGGATCTGGAATGGAATGCAGAAGTTCTTGCGCCGAATTATAGCAATAATTTTTTTGGGTTTGGCAACGAGACCCAGGGAGTAGGTTCCGAAGACAATGAGAAAGATTTTTTCAGGGTCAGATTCAATAGGGTAAATCTAGGAGCCTACCTTAGAAGGGAAATTGGTCATTTTGGACATCTTTCCCTGGGTCCCGTACTGGAATATACCCGATTGGATGATGAGGACAATGAGTCTCGGTTTATCAATAATAGTACACTGAGTGGATTGAATACCTTCGAAATAAACCAAATAAAATTTTATTCAGGCGTAAAACTGAATTTTGAATTGGATAATAGAGATAATCCCAAGATTCCTGCTCGAGGGCTGCATTTTCTTACCGAAATGAAACACCTGGAGGGGTTGAACTCATTTAGTAATAGCGTTACCAGAATCAATGCGGAACTGTCACTTTACTGGACTTTTAAGGAGGTCTCCCGCATCACCTGGGCCACTCGCTTTGGAGCAGGGCATACGTTTGGTGATTTTGAGTTCTTTCAGGCACAGCATTTGGGAGGGAACACCAATTTTCGTGGATTGCGAAGGTTCAGATTTAGTGGAGAAAGTGTTGCGTTTAATAATACGGAACTACGAATGCGGTTTAACGATTTAAATTTTTATATTCTTCCCTTGTCCACAGGAATGTTGCTTTTTCATGATGTAGGCAGAGTATGGTGGAAGGAAGACAATTCCCGTAAGTGGCACCGCAGTACGGGGTTGGGGTTTTGGGTAGCCCCACTGGATCAGGTGGTCGTCACTGGCATTCTAGGTATTAGCGAAGAGGAAATTTTACCCGCTATTACGTTTGGTTTTCAATTTTAGTCCAACCGATTATCCATATGAAAAATTACCAGTATTTTGATAGAGATTTAAGTTGGTTATCCTTCAATGAACGAGTGATGAAGGAAGCGAAATCCAATAAAAACCCAGTGATAGATAGCATTAAATTTCTGGGTATTTATTCTTCAAATTTGGATGAGTTTTATCGCGTGAGGTATCCTTTGCTCAATGCCAGGGAACAGCTAGACATGCATCAGGAGGAGCATAAGCATCGTACTGATGCGGTGGATAGGGTTATTTTTAATCAATTAATAGAATTTGGTGAAACCATCCGGACCCTGGTAGATCGTCTTGAGAAAAAGGGCATCACCTGGTTGTATGGCAGGCCTTTTCCCGAAGAACTATACCCAAAAGTGGATGCGTTTTTTTTAAACGAGATGTTGGCCTATATCCAGCCCGTCAAATTATCGGGTCGGGATTTCTTTCCCGAGAACAACTTGATTTATTTTGCTATTCAGGTAACGAGTGAATCCAATGAGGATTTTGTCCTTTCTTTGCCGTTGAAAATGCTTGAAAGGTTTCAGGTATTTAAAGAAGGAGACAAGACTTATGTGGTTTTTATCGAAGATATTCTTAAAAGAAATTTGCATTGGATATTTCCACTTTCCTGGGAAATAATTGCCTTTACCTTTAAAATAACCAGAGATGCTTCTTTGAACTTGAATGAAGAAATAAACGAAGAGACGCTAAAGGAAATTCCACTGTTATTGCAAAAAAGGGAATTGGGGTTTCCTACCAGGTTTCTACATGAACCCGGTGTTTCTGCGGAATTTTTAAACCGAATTAAATCAAGGCTAAACCTTGAATCGGCTTCTGTCGTGGAAGGTGGGAGGTACCATCAACTTAAAGAGTTGTTGAAATTTCCAAACCTGACTAAATTAGAAATCGAAAGAACCAGCTGGCAGCGTTCGCAGTATCCTTTAAATCTTCATGAAAGTATTTTTTCGAAGATTGAAAGAAAAGATCTACTGATCAATACCCCCTATCAAAAATTTGATCCGGTACTTCGGTTTTTTAATGAGGGAGCCATAAATCCGGACGTAGAGGAAATTTACTTAACCATTTACCGGGTAGCAAATAATTCCATCATTTTAAATGCACTTACATCAGCGGCTAAGAATGGGAAAAAGGTAACGGTATTTGTGGAGCTAAAGGCGCGATTTGATGAGGGGAATAACCTGGCCTGGTCAAAGCGGATGGAAATGGCAGGCATTCGTGTTATCTTCAGCAATCCCAGACTAAAAGTGCATGCCAAAGTGGCCTTACTAAAAGTACGTAAGGGCAAAAATGAATCGTTATACGGGCTATATGGTACGGGTAACTTAAATGAAGGAACTGCTGGCATTTATACAGATCATTTTCTTTTAACAGCTAATCCCCTATTAAATAATGAATTACTCAAGGTTTTCACTTTTTTGACCAGGAGAAAAAAGCCTGGAAAATCGGATGATGAAAAATTCAATGTGCTTTTAGTCTCTCAATTTAACCTTCGGGAAAATTTCTTATTCCTAATCCAAAGAGAAATTAAAAATGTTGCATCAGGAGGCAATGGATCAATTTTCATTAAGATGAATAATTTGGAGGAACAATCGATGATTGATGCCCTGTATCAAGCGTCCCAATCGGGCGTGCGAATCCGCCTACTGATTAGAGGGATTTGCAGGTTGGTTCCCGGCGTTAAAGGTCAAAGTGAAACTATCAGGGTGCGAAGAATCGTGGATAATTACCTGGAGCATGGCAGGGTTTTTATTTTTGAAAATCAGGGAAAGCATGCCGTATTTATGGGATCCTCCGATTGGATGAATAGAAATATATTTCATCGGATTGAAGTTTGTTTTCCTATACTCAATGGCGACCAATCCAACCTTATCCAAAAACTAATGGAATTTCAATGGCAAGATAATGAGAAGGCAACCGAACTTGGAGAGGGATACAAAAACCCACCGGTAGAGAATAAAACTGGAACAATCAGGTCTCAGGAGACAATTGGCAGCTTTTTAGCGAAAAACCCCCATTGAAACAGTCTTGGATCAGTTTACTTATTTTTTATGGTAGCCCTTTTCAACATATTGTTTAAGTCTTCTAAGGTTGATGTGGTTTATCAGCCGGAACATAACCGAAAAAACGGGGAGTAAAAAAATGTTCGTTGCCCAATGCTTTGTTTTGAAAAAATGATTTCCAATGCCTATCCCTGTTATTTTGTCGTTCTTTTTTTCCAAATGGTAAAGTACGATAAAATCAAGATGGGGACGCTTCATCAGAGCTCTTTCGAAAAGTTTAATTCCCAGATCGTTTACGATCACATCCTCTATAGAAATTTCAAGGTGATTTGCCCCAAGTAAACACTCATGCGAGGAAAGAATTCGGTTAATTTTTTGATCCCTTAAAGTAATTTTTTTTAGGCTTTTCATCCATTTAAGTCGATGATCGGGTTCGGCTAGCATCAGGAGTAGCTCTTTTGGTTCGGCAAGTATTTCCAGCATCCTGCCAGACTTTATTTTGGGAAAGGCAATGGAATTCCTTGGCAGCGGATCCTCGATATTCTCTCTATAGGAACGAAGGGTAAGGTAATAGAAAACCGATTTTTCCAGGCTTTCCAGTTTTTCTTCACTCATGCTGAGAGCCGCCATTTGATGATCCTCTAGCCTGGATGCCTTAATAAAGCTTTCACTGAAAAGGATATATTCCGAATGGTCGATGCTGTTTTTCAAAAACCTGTGGGCGACAATTACGTCTTCTCCCAGAAGTTTCTGGCGGCCGCCTACCCGATACCGGGTAATGGTTCCAGAGTGAAATATAAATTTAAGGGATAATTTTTCCGTGGAGCTGCATGCACCGCATTGGCAGATCTTATCCCTGGCATAATATTTAAGATGCTGATGAAATTTCTTAAAAATTGTTATGCAAAGCAGCGTGAGTTTTTCAAAGTCAGGAGTTGAATTTGTATTGTAAAATAGAACGGCATCTCCTTCTATTTCTGAAAGGGTAAATGCTTCTCCTGTTTCCCTAATGATTAGTTCTAATAATTCTGTAATAATGTGTTGGCTATGACTGATTTCAGTTTGTTTAATAAATTGGGTAAATCCGCTTATATCTGGAATGAAAATAATCCCTTTGTTGGAATCGGTAATGGGAGATGTGGTATTCATAAGGATAGCAAGTTACTGGGTTTACAGATCCATTTCTGACGAAAATTAATGAAATGGCATTAAGGCACAACGTTTACTAAGATAAAAAGGAATAAATTTTCTCATAGGGCCAGTCATTCGATAAAAACATAAACCGATGTTTTGGGATGAAATGCATACCAGGCGAACCAAAAACTCCTGATTGTAGGTAAAGCCTTTCCGGTGTCTTCGCAGACAACTGTGACTTGCTGGCTTTCCGGACGGTAGTTGATGAGGAGATTTTTGCCTTCAAAACGGTCCCGAATACGGTTGGAATCCGATTTGGATAGCTCAGAAAGGGGATACGCTTTGGCCATTTCGTCTATTTCTATGCCGATTACGAATTCTTTGGGGTGATACCGGCCATCCATTTTTGAAACCTTGAATAATAGGAGATTGGATTGGGCGTAACCGGGATACGGGTTTTTGTTGTAATCCCTGCTGAAACCTGTGTCTTCTGAAAGCACCCAGGTTTTGGGATGGGTAGACTTCCATTCTTCCCAGGTGGTATTTTTGGTTATCTGTGGTTTTAATTTTTTACCAAGCAGGCTTCCTGATATGGCTTCGCTCATCATTTGGGACCACAGAGAGGAGGTCTGCCTGTCGTATAAAAGTAAATCTGAATTGTACAGTAGGCCAGAGACACCGAATGTTAGCGTGAGATCACCTAGGACTGCATCGAAGGCAAGCCCACTGCCACATAGGGGACAATAGGTGACGACCACCGGAGCATCGGCAAATCTATCATTGACGATTTCGTGGTAATTTAAAATCGAAATTGGATAGGCTTTGGCGATGCCATTGAACATCACGCCCAATACCCTGTCATTTCCGTCGATTGCTGCTTCTGAAGCAGGAATAAAACGTGGGTTATCAATGGAAGGCATACCATCTTTGGGCGGCCCGCCATCTTTTATTTCATCCAAAGGAATCGAAGCCTGGGAAAGGTCAAAACCTTTAATCACCTGTGAAAAGCCAGACACAGAGAAGGCAAGCAGATAAAAGCAATACAGGGAAATTTTACCAGTATTTTTAGACTTATTATTTGCTATCATCTTTTTTATAGAAAATGAATTAAATTTCTTCATATCGCAGGTACCAAGGTGTAGAACATCAATAAACCTATCCCTACAAATGCACCACCGATTGCAGCAAATAGCCGGCCCATACTTTTATTACATACCGTGTGTTGATAGGTATTTCCAAGGGTATCTGTAATTTTTCTTTCATAATTCTTTTCGAATTCCTCCCTGTTTGCCATTTCGTGTTTTTCTCTTTCTTCTTTTCTCCATGAGCCAAACAATTGATAGCCAATAAACAATAATCCAGTGGCAAAAATTGCTTTTAAGGCGATGCCGGGGATATAATCTGCATATAAGCTGCCCAAAACAGCCATGGGTAAGGAGAAAATAAGTAGGTTTTTTGCCAGGGTAAAATCAATTAGTCGCGACCTGTAATAGGCCAATAGTCCACTTGCGAAACCAAATAACTCGGTAAGCAAAGCTGCTCCTATTGCTTCTTTGGGTTCAAGTTGCAAGGCCAACATGAACAAAGGTGAGAAGAACACAGCCCCTCCAATTCCGCTGCTCATGGCTATCGTGGCTATTAAAATAGATATTGGAAAAAGGTACCAGAATTCAAGGGTGATGTCCATTGGAGCTTATAATTTAAAACTGAATAAAATACCAGCACTAATGCTTTGTTCGGGCAGTTCTCCCTCACGCCGGGAATATTCGGAAAAAAATGTAAAATTTTGTACATTTCTATGAAGACCAAGACCATAAACCAGTCCGAATCCCTCCTCTGGTGAATGTTCCGCATGCTTTTCCCAGGTGTAATTTATTCCACCAATAGGGTACACGCCAACCCAAGGAGTTTCAAAAATATAATGCGCAACTAAATTAAGATCCTTGGATTCAATGCCATTGGAATTAAACAAGGCGTATTCGGGGCCAAAACAAAAATTTTCGCCCAAGTTGTAATAGATCTTACCCGTAATTCTCGTAAGATTGGATTCAAGGGCATAAATTGTACCTAATCCGACCGAAAATGATTTCTCTTCAAAAAAGCAATGATGGTATTCACGGGGTTCCGTATCTTCCTGAGCCATGCCTTCGGCCAGGTGAATAAAGAAAACTACCAACAAAGTCAAATGCGAATGAATGGGCATGGCGGGTATTAATGGTGTGGGGAATAACGTTGAATACCATCGAACTAAGATGCGAATGAATAGTCGGTGAATTTGGAATTCCTGACAAGATCCGGCCGTAAAAATCGATAGACACCTATAAAGAGGGCTTAACTGGCACAGCAACTCAATTTTGTAACGTCTTTTCCGAAAGTAATGGCAGCTAATTTAATCCCTTCACTTAATGTCAGGTAGGGATAAAAGCTGTCTGCCAAATCGCTCACCGTTATTCCGTACTTGATCGCCATGCTTACTTGTTGGATAAGTTCTCCGCCTTCGTGAGCCACTACTCTTGCTCCTATCAGTTTATCGGACTGGGTGTTGCGAATAAGTTTAATAAATCCCCTGATGTCATTTGCAGCTATGGCTCTTGGCACGTCTTTAAGTTCCAGTTTGGAGACTTCAAAGGGAATACCATTTGCTTCCGCTTGTACTTCGTCCAATCCTGTACCGGCTATTTGAGGGTCTGTAAAAACTACCCAGGGCAATGACGTGTAATCGGCCTTTTTTTCTGCTGCTGTAAAGGCATTTTCAACGGCAATTTTACCTTCAAAAGCTGCTGTGTAAACATATGCCGGGGTGTTGACCACATCGCCAGCTGCAAAAATGGCTGGTAGATTGGTTTCCATTTTTTCATTTACCGAAATTTGTCCGCTTTGGGTAAGTTTGAGGTCAATATTTTCCAATCCTAGTTGGCTCGTATTGGGCTTTGTTCCGGTGGCTACGACCAGCTTTTCAGCCACAAAAATCCGCTGGACACCGCCCTGGGTGGCATTTACTTGTATGAGACCATTTTCCTGGGTTATGCAGTGAAACTCAATTCCGGTGTAGGCTGCTATGCCCTCGTGGCGAAATTGTTTTAACAATTCATCGGAAATATCAGAAGTAAGATGTGATAGCACCTGTTTGGAACGTTGAAGAAGGGTGACTTTTGTTCCTAAACGCTGATAAGCCTGGGCGATTTCCAGGGCAATGTATCCTCCGCCCAATACGATTAAGGATTCAGGCTTTTTTTCCAAATCAAATAAAGAAATATTAGTCAGATAGTCTATTTTTTCTAATCCTTCAATTTTTGGAATGTTGGTCGAAGCTCCTGTGGCAATTAAAAATTTGAGGCCTTTGTATTCATTTCTGTCCACTTCGATGGTTTTGTCATCTTTGAAAGTGGCCCATCCTTTCAGCATCGTCAGGTTTTCAAAATCGCTTACTACATTCAGGTATTTCTTTTTCTGAAGGTTGGCTACCAGTCTTTTCTTGTCCTGAATGATCTGTGCAAAATCAATATCAACACCCTTTGGTACGATGCCTGTAAAGTTTGATTGGCTGGCCTTAAATGCCGTCTCCCCAGCACGGATTAGGTTTTTGGAAGGCACACAACCTACATTTACGCAAGTACCCCCAAAGTCCAAACCACCGTTTACCATTAAGGTTGATAGGCCCAAACTTTCGGCTTTGATGGCTGCTGAAAATGCTGCCGAACCACCGCCTATGATGATAAGGTCAAACTGGTTGCTGCCACCATTTCCATTCGCTGGAATTTCATCTTTTACATGATAGTTTTTCGTGCCGTTGATAATGTCAATAATTTCTTCTTTGCTGGTTTTTGTGGGATCAAAAGAACATTCGCAAGTGGCTTTTGGGTAGCTCACTTTGGCTTCTTTTATGCCTTCGTTTTTGTAAAGTAGTTTTTCAATGCTTGTGGCACAATGCTCGCAAGTCATCCCCGAGATGTCGAGTTTTATGATTTCCTTATTCATTTTGTAATTATTTAATTAAATTCTTAAATACTAGGGCGAAAAATCTACTTCTTGCCTACCACTTTATACCCTGTGCCATTGATGGCTTCTTCAATTTGGGCTAAGCTCACTTTACTTTGATCAAACTCCACGTTGGCAGTTGCTTCTTCATAGATGGCATCTGCCGAAACTATTCCAGGCAACTTGTTCACTTCATTTTCTACGTGTGAAGCACAGCCGTTACATGTCATTCCTTTTACGTCAAATGTTACGGTTTGAATGTCTGATGCGTTTACGATTACCACTTCTTTTTTGTCGATTGAAGGGTAGAAAATGTGCGCATAGTTTGGAAAAGTAAGCATCAATGCTGCAAACACGGTAACAATTCCCAAAAATGTTTTAGTCTGCATAAATGGCTTTTTCTCGTCTTCTTCACAGTCGCATTGGATTTCTTCGGCTGTTCTTGGTTTGAGTAGCTGGTACCAGGCAAAGCCCAATACCAAAACGGTAATGCCGATAAGAAAAGGCCTTGCCGGTTCCATCCAAGAAAAAGTGGAAGCTACGCCCGACGCACCTGAAATCAATGCCAATACCGGGGTAATACAGCAAAGGGAAGCTGCTACTGCCGAAAGCACTCCCGCTCCGACAAGTCTCTTGTTTTTCTTGTTCATATTTTTCTTGTTCATACTACTAACTTTTTTGAATGGTTAACGATGTATCTAATAAATGGTAGAAGCAAGGGCAGCTGCTCTTTTTTCAAAGAATAGAAAATGGTTTGTCCTTCTCTTCTCCTTTCAATAAAGTCTCCATCTTTTAGCTTTCTGAGGTGTTGCGAAACGGCAGGAATGCTCATCCCCAGAATGTCCGAAAGGTCACAGGGACAGAGTTCTTTTTCTTCTTCCAGGAGAAATAAGATTTTCAACCTTACCTCGTTTCCTGCAAGGGCTAACAGCCCACTAAGTTGGCTGAATGCTTTGCCGTTGGCAAGTAGCATTTCACGACAAGCTTCTATCTGCACCTTGTCGGCATTTACCCTGATGCATGATTGATTTTTTTCCATAGTATTTCCCATTTTGTTTGGTAACGGCGCTTAGATTAATTAAGTTTCTTATTTAAGCAAATATTTAAATATAAAAACTATTTTTTTGTTTTTTCTTGCTTGTAGCCTTTGCTACTAAATGCAACGTTTGGAATATCATGAATGCTGAAAATCCTTATCCGGAATTAAAGGTAAAATAATTGCTTTTGAAAAAGATTCAGAAAATAGGGCTTCCTACCTTGTCAGGTTTTGCTTGGTGATTCGACTAACAGATAAGGCAGGCTTTTAAAAAACCTCCTTGGAATCAATTATTATTAAAATTTAAAACCTACGTTCATTATGAGAATTGTTAAATTATTTCTTGTGATTGTTCCGCTTTTCTTTCTTATCGTATATTCAACCCTGTCTTCTTCAGAAGCTGAAGTAAAACTTAATAGTGAAAAGGCACCTGATTTTGAAATCACTACAATAGATGGAAAGGAGATCAGTCTGAAAAAATCCATGAAGGAAGGGAAACCAACCGTGATTTACCTTACAGCTTCCTGGTGTCCCATGTGTGCTAAAAACTGGCCCAGTCTTTCAGAGGTGTATCCTGAATTTAAGGATAAGTTGAACCTCGTTGCCGTTAGCATTGACCCTACGGATGATGAGGCTGTAATGAAAGAATTGGTTAAAGAGAAGAATTTAACTTTTCCGGTAGCAGCTGGAGACCCCAAGTTAATGGTTAAACTCGGGGCCAAAGCTCAGGCAACTACAGTTGGAATAGATAAAAATGGCAACATCATATTTAAAAAGCGCGCAGTTATATTTGCGGAAAATTCTTCCCTACATGGAGAGGGCAACAGGTTTTATTTTAATCCTCGCAGGTATTTACGTCATATATTACCAGTTAATCTTGTTTTAATTGTAAGTTTAATGAATAATTATCCTTGGAATTAAAACAGGTCAATACCCTAATCGAGGAGTAGCTCTCCAAACCTCCCTGGACGAGGAAGGAGTAGGAATTTTATTCAGCCTCAGTCTGTGAATAAACTCAAAAAGCAATAAAAATATGCTACCATTAATCCTCAAAGTTTATCAGGTTGGCAAATAAACACTTTTTTTGGCATGTTGGGGCCAAAAAAAAATCCTACCCTCTCCGTTGCAGGTTTAGGTAAGATTGTTTTTATGGATTGGCGTTTGTGATTAATCAGGCCATTTTCCTTCTGCAAATGCTTCATCAAGCTCGGTATGGAAAATGTGGTTGGAATAATTGCTGATGGTTTTTACGGCAAGGGCCAGGATGATTTCCAAGATATGCTTTTCTTCGTAGCCGGCAGCTGTAAAATCAGCCACATCTGCCTTGGTTGGATACCCCCTTTTATCCACCATGATTTTAGTAAAGGTCGACAAAGCGCTCATTTTCGGATCTTTGATTTTCTCCTGGTTTCTGAGAGAATTAGTCAACTCTTTTGGTAATTTGGACATGTTGGCTGCTATATAGCTATGCACCGAGGCGCAGTAATCACAACCATTTGTAATACTAATGGTCAGAAAAACAACCTCTTGTTCAACGGGAGTGAATCCGCTTTTTTTCCGGAAATGATCGTAGCCTACCGCATAGGTCTCCATCATTCCGGGAGAATTGACCATGTTGGCGTACATATTGGGAACCATACCCATTTGCTTCATTGGTTTTTCAAGTAATGGCTTTTGGGCTTCATTCGCATCCTCAAGACTTACGGCTTTTAATTTTGTTTTAAAATCAGTCTTACTCATAGTAGTAACTTTTTAGTTGTGTTTTTTAGAAACCTTTAGTGAATTCTAAATTTAATTTCAATTGCTTTTCAGTGTTGTCTTCTTGCGGACAAGCGAAAGGATTTACCCTACATATTCTCGTTTATTTCTGCTCCTTGAGGGGCTTCGAAGTAATCTTTTGGAAGATCTGGTAAAAAGGATAGGTCTGAAAGTGATATATTGGTTACATACGTTCCCTTTTGTTGATTTTCCCACATGAAGGTATGGTATTCTTTTGGGAAGAATATGCCATTGACTTGCTGCTCATCTACAAGGACCATAATCTTTTCGGGTGTATGCCCTCCATCTGGAAAATAGGCCGGATAGGATACCACGTAGCGATAGGCAGCAACCCTTCCGGACTCCAGATGCAGGTAAATGATGTAAAAATCATCGGGAGCATCTCCAACACCTTCTCCAAATGTTGCCTTCACCAAATCATAAATGGTTCCATTGATTGATCCTTCTCCTAATTCTTCAAGATTAACGCCTTCATCTCCCAATACGAAAGGAATTCCAACAAAATAATAGGGCGTGAGCGCCCAAAAACGGGCATCAAACGGAATTTTTGAAGCTTCAGGTAGCGCCCAGGCCCTGGATCCGTCCCAACCAAACTGTAGACTTGTATCAACGGCCATTTTGTGGCGTGCTTTGGCAGACCAATTATCACTAATTTGGATGGTATTCCGTGGTGTATTGCCATCCAGAGGCTGGTAATTGAAGTGAAATTGGAGCGGGCCGTTGGCATACCATTTGGCCAGACTCCCATGAGCCTCCATTGCTTTCCATATTTTTTGTCCCGCCGGAGAATTGGCAAGTTTATTCTCCGTCTGCTTAACCCGATCATCGATCCAGTTTTTTTGGGTATAGCTATTTTCACCAGAAGGGGTGCAGGATAGTAAAATTTGGATAGCAAAAATGGCTAAAATGGGGTTTGTCTTTTTCATAGAATTTTTGGTGAAATGTCTTTTAGAAGGGAAGTTCAATAGGACAATCAAATAAATAGGTGCGTGATTGAACTTAAAAGTCCATATCTTAGGTTTTAATTATGTTTAAAAACTGAAAAACCTCTTGTTTCTTTGAAGATATGGATAACAACAGGACTTATACCCTAGATTTAGTGCTAAGGTCACTGATTTTATAAAAAGTAAATTAATCCATAAAATCCATATCTTTTGTCAGTTTGAAGACATTTTCAAAAATTTAATTGTTGCTAGCAGCACATGCCTGGGATATTCTCGGGGCCCAAAGGGTGGGTATTCAAACGGCATTTGTTTCCCGATCGGGAAGGGTACTGTATCCCGGAGGAACAAATCCAGAATATGTAGAAACTACACTGGTGAAAATTGCCGAGCAAATGAACAGGCAGTAGACGGGGTGTTATACGTAATGCTCTTTTCCCTTCTTGAAGGATAACGATTATCACGAACTTTTAAATCCATAGGAAAGGTATCAAAATATGCAAAAAAGCAAGATTTGGTTTTTAGAAAACTTCAGTATGTTTCAAATGCTTTCTCCGAAAGAAATGCAAGAGATGGATGGTCATACGGTGATGCATGAGGTGCCTGAAAAACAAGTGATCTACCTCTCGGATGATGAGGCCAATCATGTGTATATACTAAAAAAGGGAAAAGTTAAAATATCCAGACTTTCGGATAATGGCAAAGAAGTCATTTTAGGCATTTTGGGCCCAGGTGAGGTTTTCGGAGAATTATCGCTCATAGATCAAGGTAGAAGAGATGAGATAGCTATTGTTACCGAGAATGCTTTGGTATGCAAAATCAGAACGGATCATTTCGAAAAAATGATGCAGCAAAACATGGCATTGAACTTTCAGGTTACCAAATTTATAGGGTTACGCCTAAAAAAGATTCAAAACAGGTTGGGAAACATTATCTTTAAGACCTCAGAACAAAGAATCCGAAGCTTTATCAGGGAAATAGCCTACGATTTTGGGAGAAAGATCTCGGGAGAAAATAGTCAATGGGAGATTAAAATCCGCCTTACACACCAGGAAGTGGGCAAACTGACAGCTGCCAGCAGGCAAACGGTCACGACTGTTTTTAATGATCTGGAAAAAAACAACATTATTAGTTATAGCAGGAATAGAATTTTGGTAAAGGATATTGAAAAACTATAACTACAAATCAAATCTGAACGAAAACCTAAATGATCATAAAGATCGTTTTCCCTTTTACATTATTTGAAACCATAAGTAGAAAATCTATCACGGAATTCCCGTGGAGGTAGATTTGTTTGCTTTTTAAAGAAACGGTTGAATTGAGACGGGTCTTCAAAACCCAACTCCCAGCAGATTTCTTTGGACGATTTATCCGTGTACAGCAGGAGGCGTCTTGCTTCCAATGCCAACCGATAATGGATAATTTCCAGGGGACGTTTTTCACCCTGTTGAGCAAAAATATTGGCTATCGTTTTGGGTGAACGGTGCATCATGTCCGCATAATTACCCACCTGCTGGAACTTTTTGAAATGTTCTTCTACCAAGACATTGAATTGTCTGATCAGTTCCAGTTCCTTTTCCGGCAGTTTACTTTTGACCAATTGCTTTCGGGCCAACCGTGTTATACGGATAATAAACCTTTTCAAAAGCAATCGAAGCATTTCCTCCTGATTTTGGTCATGGGTATCAAATTCTTCCTGAAGTACACTTGCAAGCGTTCTTAACCTTATGATTTCCGCATCATCCAATGCAACCATGGGAGTGTAATTCGATCCAAAAAACAGGAAGCCATTGCAGGAAACTTCAGAATCATACGTATGGATACAGTAAAATCCCCTGCTAAATGCCAGCAACAATACTTCAGGAAAGGCTTCTCCTTTAAGGATTTCTATTTTTTGAAGGTAGGTGCAACTTAGCAGGTGGTTAGGTTCAAGCGTAGCCTTTTGTTGGTCCACAAGTAATTTCAATGGTATTCCTCCGTAGTTCCATAAAAACTTAAGGTGTTTTCCTGTTTCTTTTAGGGTTTGTTCAAAATCCTTTCCATCGGCTATATGAAAACTCCCGTCAACGGATGCTATCTCAAATAATTTGTGCATGGCAAAGGGTTAAAATGCCAGGCCAACTGTAAGCCCGACTCTCAAATCTTTCCGGAAATTATCATTGAGCTCATGAGAGGCTCCTGTAGGATGGGTTGATTCTGTCGACCAGAGTGCCAAACCATAACCTAAAAATGCGGAAAGTGCCAATCTTTTGTAGTTGTAGCGATATCCTGTATTCAGGCCTGAGAAAACCGCCTGGTACTGATGCTGTATGCTGTTCCCACTGGTGGTGTTTTCCTCCCCCCATCGGTATTTGGTGTATAATCCGGCAAAAAGGCCGTTGGCAGGTTTTTGATCAGCAAAAATATAATACCGGTATTCCATTGCCAATGAATTGACTTGTTGGTCTTTTTTATCAGACAGCTGATTTAGCCGGTGTTCCACTCCCAGCCAAAACCCATGCTTCAGGAAGCTATATTCATAGCTTGCCACAAGGTTTTCGGCATGTAGTCCCAATACATTGATGCCTATCCTATTTTTATAGGAAGGGTCTTCCTGTGCGAAGGACGTAAACCACGAAAGTTGTAATACAGATAGCAATAAAAATAGGACAGTAGTATTGCGTTTCATATGAAATTAGTTTTTTAGGTTGATTCCAGGCTTTAATGCATTCGGAATTTAATTGTTGAAGGAGCCACCCCAAATTCCAGATCAATCAGATGTGACAGGCCTTGCTCAAACAGTCCAATTTTTATTAAAGCCTGATGGTGTATACTGTGCTCCAGGCAATAAGCCAGCTCCCTTTGAAAAGATGAGGGTATGGTGCAGGTGTGGTTCTTATCCACCGAGTAGGCTGCCCTTAGGGAAATTTCTCCTGCAATTTTTTCCGATGCCAACCAGTAAATAACTTTTTCAATAACCAAAATAGCTTCTCCAGGTTCTTTTTCCAATGAGAGTTCCCTCTTTCGGTCATCGTAGTTAACGGCTCCCCCTTTAGAATATGCCAGGGAAAGACAAGTATAGAATTCAAGAATATGCCTGATATGCTGGCCGATGGATGCACCAGACAGGTAGGATGATGGAAATTGGTATTGCTTCGCATTAAGCTTTTTCACAATAGAAGCAATACTTTTCAGGTTTTCCTGACATTCAATTTGCATGGAATTGGGGGTTAAAGGTTTCTTTTATACTGGTATTTGCTGATTCATTAAATCCCATAACAGATACCTCCGTGATGTTGGGTTTCCAGAATGAACCTCCATTTATCTTGAGGTAAATGTGGTGGATTTTCATCACTTGATCATTGATTTGGGCAAAAACACCGTAATTTCCGAATAGGTCTTTTTTTAATAGGAATCGCTTTTTATCATAAGATACAAATTTGAATGTCACTTGATTTCCTTCATGTGAAAGGATATCAATACCATACCCAATTTTTTTTTTATCCAGTTTACAGGTACTAGATCTCCTGTTTTTTCATTATCGAGCCATTTTACCTGAATAGCATTTTCTTTTTCAGGTAATCCCTTTTCGTCCAAATGAAGAAAATAAACGACTTGATCCTCATTAGGCTACGTTCTATAGTAAACAGAATTTGCTGAGCTTGTGCCGAAACGTTTGTTAAGTACAGGACGCCAAGGATAAATAAACTATCAATAAGTTGACTCATGACGATCGTTTTTTAATCTTCATGGTAACAGACGGACAGGATTACAAAACCTGACAAAATTCAGTAAAAATATATTACTGTTTTTTCCATTCTTTCAAATGCCTCCATGCTACCTTGAAAGAAACCGGTTTAACCCCCTTTTTTTTATTTTCGAGGCTAATTGTATAAATGATTTTCCAATGCCACAAAAGGGTACGAACTCCCTTCCAAAACCGCGCGTTTGGATCATAGATTTGTGCTGGTTCTGCATTGACACCGTTGACTTCGAGGAACTTAATTCCACTTGCGTTCATGAAATCTTCTTCTGAGGGGGCCTTCAGATCAAACCTACCATAGTGAAAATGAGGGATTTGGTAGCTCAAGGCATCAAAGAAATTCAATAATTCCGAATTGATTAGGTGATTGCCATCCAAAAATTTAGTGCCTCAGTTATGGTTTCCAATGGGCTCCAATAGCTTTACAGTTCCGGCAGGCAAAATCTCTTCCGGGCTAAAGTCTGCTTTTTTTAGCATGGAGAAGTTTTGTTCTGAAATTTGAGAAGTAATTTTTGCGCATGGGGAAAGTTAAAATGACTCTGCAAAATAAATATAAAAACCGGTAGAATCAGGTGTAAGACTGTAATCAAAACGGACATTGGTCCGGTCCTTTTTACTCACTCTGAACCGGATTCCGGCCCCTGCAGCCAGGTGGATGTTTTGTAACAATTCTGTTCGGATGTCAGGATAGACCCTTCCCATGGATCCGAATAGCACAAAACCAAATCTCCCGATAACATGCTGTCGTAATTCCGACTGCAACACCATGAGGTGATTGTCGCGGAATCTGCCCTGGTAATATCCCCTATGGAGAAAGGGACCACCCAGGGTAGGCAATACCCGGTAGGGAACACTTCCCATGGAAAATTGCGCTACAAACTGGTTGGCCCAGGTGGAATTTTCTCCCAATTTCCAATAATCGCGGATATCAAGGGTGGCCAATCCGAAATAGATTGATTTTTGATCGGCTTTTCCCAGACCAAACACCGGGGTAAATTCCAAAAAACTTCCCGTAGATGGGGATAGGATATGATCCCTTTTATCCCTCATAAAAGAGGGACCCAGGCTCATGTAAGAATAGCCCTTTTCACCATTATCTGGCTCAATATCATTAAAAATGATTTTATTTTCAGGAAACTCCGGCATCAGCCTTTGGCCTTGCAAAGAAAACCCCATGTACGTATCGTTTTCAAGTTTTATATAACTCTTACTGGTAATGGTAATCGCAGAGAATTCGTAAAGTGCACGGTTATCTTCCTGTGTATTGTTCCCAATTCCATAGTAATATTCCGGGAAGCTGCGGTAGTCCATGCTTCCATTTAAGAAATACCTGTCATCGGCAGTATAGATTTGCCAGGGGATCGTTAATAGGTATTGTCGGTTTTGGGTATATGTAGCGAAAAGCCGGAGGTTTGATTTTTTTTGGCTCCCTTTGGAAAAATAGCTGTAGAAGGCAAAGGCCTCAAAAGCAATGCGGGTTTCAGGAGTATAATAGGCCAAAGGCAAGACCTTTAAAACGGTGCTATCGTTTTCGTTTTCCTGAGCATAAACAAGGAAAGGGGTAGTCACTAATAAAAATGTAGTGACCACTACTTTCAAGGGTTTCGCAATTTTCCTTTTTATTTGTAATGAATACCTGTATTTTAACCACATACCTTTTTCTATCTATAAATCAATTTTTTAGCAGAAATGGGATTTCCAGACTGATATCAATGTTTTCATTTTTTACCATTTTCTTTTCCGCATGCATTTCATCTTAGTTGTCAACCATCCTGTCAATGGAAACCAAATGCGTCCCGGAAAGGGTGGCTATAGTTAGGGTTTTTGCCACCCATTTCTGTTAATTTACAATATATAGATCGAGGTATACATCATCGGACATGACCCAGCTACTACCACCGACCCCAAAATCTCTGCGGTCCAGTTGGCTCGAAATAGAAAATCGGGTTTTTCCCCCGGCCTCTGAAACATCAACTTCTAGCGCTACAGGAATGGATTTGCCTTTAATGGATAGGTTTCCATTGACCAGAAGCCGGTTTGCTCCCGGAGAACTCACGCTCGTGGATTGAAAGGAAATTGTCGGATACTTTTCTACATGGAAATACTCTTCCTGTTTCAGGTGGTTGTCTCTTTTATTGATACCGGTATTGATTGAATTCACCTGAATTTTTGCGGAAAAGCGGCTGTTTGCCGGCTGGTTTTTGTCATAATCTAAGGTAGTAGTGAAGGATTCGAAAACGCCCTCCACATTCAATCCTAAATTTCGGATAGTGAATTTTACGTAGGATTCCTCCTGGGATCCATCCCATTTCACGTGAGTTTCGGGTTCAGGGGCAGCAACCCAAAACCAAAGAATTACTAAGAATGATATTTTCATGAGCATTTAATTCAGGTTTCGTTAGTTAAAGGGATTGTAGGAAATGGCGAGGAATACGAGCATGGGCTTGTACCTAAATCGGTCATTGTTATTGGTTAGTTCTTGACTGCTGGTATATTCGGAAAAGGTCATGTCCATACCTCCCCTAAGCCAGGTTTTTTCTGACAAGGCATAGGCAATATAGAATTCCGATTTTATTTGACCGAGGTCATTGTCTCCGCCTAACAATAGGTTAAAAGTGGAAGGGCTTGCTTCTATGGTCTCGGGGTACTGTCCGGTGTTTTCGGAAGAGATAAAACGGGAATTATCCGTGCTTCCAAACCCAAGTCCAATCGCATCGATATTAAAACCGAGTTTAAATTTAGAACTGAACTGATACTGTAAGTTCACCAGCGCACTTAAACCCATGGTACGAGGACTGTTCACCAGGAGCGTATCGATGGTATTGTCATCTCCTGTAAGATCTGCAGGTGCCGTGATGTAGTTTAGCTCACTGCCGGTAAATCCGGAGAACCGAATGCCGTATCCCAGACGAAATTTATTTGAAGAGAACATCCCATAGCTGGTATTCCATGACAAGGCATACGAGAAACTGCTGTTTTCCCCCATTCCCAGCGCCAGATCAAGGTTCGATTCTTTTTTGGGCAAGGTGGGATTTTGGGCCTGAACGCAGGTGATGGCCAAAAAGAAAGCAGCAATGAACAAATAGAGTTTTAATAGATTTTTCATGTTGAATTGTCGATTTATATAGTTAGTGTTGATCTAAGGCTTCGGCGATTTTCTTAGCCGATGCACGGTTCTTGTAACCGGGATCAAAATGTCTCAACGAGACCTTTGCGGAATTATCAATGATATAAGTAGCGGGAATTTGCAGTCTTTCGCTTTCGTCGGAGTGGTCTTTTGCAGTGAAATTTTTTTTCTATATCTCCTACCGTTAAGCCTTTAACAGTATCCTTTGATTTGAAAATTTCCTGAGTATTGACGGACGAATGCATGGGACCAAACAGATTAAATGGACTTTCATTGTTTATTTATCAAAGTTTTTTTGCTGACTATCTTTGAAGAAGACAAAAGCAATGGCTAAAAAGCCAATTCCGGTTATAACGGGTGGAATCATAAAATTCCCTATGCCCATTACAATCATTACAAGAGCAAGGAGGGTCAATACAATGGCGACTAGTTTTTTCATGGTTCTAATTTTTAGGATTATCTGTATTTAGGGTTGGGATGGTCTTTACTTTTTCTGTTATCCCAGGCTGTTCGTCGATTTCCATAAGCAGGAATGCCGTGTTTCTGTAACAAGTGGGCCTGGTGCATCAGGTTCCAGGTCATAATGGTGGCTATGCCGTTTGCCTCCATTATGGCCTGACTCATTCGAATCAGCCCTTCGGTATGGGACAACTCCGGAGATCTTTTTAGGGTACAGTTTAGGAAAATTGCTTTTAAGCCCGAAAAATCATAGGGGCTTTCCTGATTCAGCTTTTGCTGGAAGGTGTTTAGTTTCATGATGGATTGTTTAAAGTCATCATCCTGAAACCAAATGGAAGGTTTTGTCTGCCCCTATCTACGGTGTAGCAGGTTGCCTAAGAAACTTCCATCAGCCAGGATAATTGTTCATTACCTTTTTTACTGACAGAGTAGACGGACAGGGAGAGATATCCTGACAAAAAAAATTAATCTTTCTTGATTTTTTCGATAATTCGTT
>Ga0105053_10000998_pt1 | contig 45751 bp, 36 predicted proteins | sample BON01_FD_78093 | JGI IMG/M metagenome (GOLD analysis project Ga0105053, IMG submission 78093) | Freshwater microbial communities from Lake Bonney liftoff mats and glacier meltwater in Antarctica - BON-01 | ecosystem: Environmental > Aquatic > Freshwater > Ice > Glacier meltwater | place: Lake... | reverse complement strand
TACGTGAGGCGGCCAACGATCATATGGCGATGCTGGAGCAAAACCCTGAGCGCGTGATGAGCTACTTCCAGGATCGCCGGGTGCGCTATGCCGCTTAAGACTTCATCGGGCCGGAGCAATAAATGGCACCGAAGGCCCCCAGACCTGAGGCTTCGGTGGGCGTTGCCACACCGAAGAAGATGGAGCCCAACACCACCAGAATCAGGCCAAAGGGGGGCAGGGTGGACAAGAAGGCAATGCCCACCTGGCGTGCTGTCAGCTTCTCGGCGTCGGCTGGGTGCGGTGGCACCAGATCGGGCCGCACGAAGCCTACGATCACCACAAAGACGATGTAGAGCAAGCCCAGCGTCACGCCAGGGATCAGCGCACCCATGAAGAGGTCGCCCACCGAGACTGACACCTGGTCGGCCATGAGCACCAGCATGATGGACGGCGCAATCACAATGCCCAGCGTGCCGGAAGCCGCCACCACACCCGAGGCCAGCGCCTTGTTGTAGTTGTTCTGCAGCATGACGGGCATGGACAACACAGCCAGCAGCAGCACCGACGCGCCCACAATGCCAGTGGATGCCGCCAGCAAGATACCCATGACGATCACCGTCAAGAACTGGCTGGTCGCGTGGGGCGCGAGCGCCAAGTCGCGCGCAAGGCATGCTCCACGCAAACATGCTTGGGGCCGCGTAGTCGAACTGCTACGCCGCGTCTGCACAGCTGAGGAGTTCCCTAGGACGCGCCTAGCGGCTGATGTTCTTTGTCTCGCGCGAGCCCAATGAAGGGCTTGAAAGTGGGATTCTTCATCCCTTTTTCAGCCAAGTTTCCGCTCCTTTTAAGAGCGAAAAGTGCACCTCTCACCAAGACAGCGAGATGTGCCATGGCGTGAAACAGATATGAAATATTTGTGTCCAAAGTCTGCCAAAGTTTCACTCTGGGTGCTGGCCCTCAAATCCAAGGCCACGGACGGCGCGGTGTGGGCCGTGGCCGACTGATCGACAATCAAAGCCGCCAGCGGCGCAGACCCCGCCGCAGGGAAGACATGCTTGCCCACGCAGCCGCCCGCCGAAAGCGCGGCCCACCTCCCCCACCGAAAGTGACCCACATGACCCAGCCGATCCCATCCACCGCGCTGCAACTGCGCTCGCTTGTGCAGGCTGACGGCACTTTGCAGATCAGCCTGGAGCCAACGCCCGTTCCGGTTCCAGGCCCCGACGAGGTGCTGATTCAGATGCAGGCAACGCCGATCAACCCGTCGGACATCGGCCTGCTGTTTGGCCCAGCCGATCTGTCCTCTGTGAAGGTGGCGGGCAGTGCTGAGCGGCCCGTGGTCACCGCCCGCATTCCCGAACGCGCCATGCCCGGCATGGCCGCGCGCCTGGGGCAGAGCATGCCGGTGGGCAATGAGGGTGCCGGGCTGGTGGTCGCCGCTGGTGCCTCGCCCGCGGCGCAGGCCTTGCTTGGGCGAACGGTGGGTGTGATCGGTGGCGCCATGTACGCGCAGTACCGCGCCATGCCCGCGGCGCTGTGCTTGCCGCTGCCAGCCGGCATCACCGCAGCCGAGGGCGCATCGTGCTTCATCAACCCGCTGACCGCACTTGGCATGGTCGAGACCATGCGGCGTGAGGGCCACGCGGCCCTGGTGCACACCGCTGCAGCCAGCAACCTGGGCCAGATGCTCAACAAGATTTGCCAGAAAGACAGCATTGGCCTGGTCAATATCGTGCGCAAGCCCGAACAAGCGGCGCTGCTGCGTGAGATCGGCGCCCAGCATGTGTGCGACAGCAGCTCACCCAGCTTCATGGCCGAGCTGACCGACGCGCTGGCGAGCACCGGCGCCACCATCGCGTTCGACGCCACAGGCGGCGGCATGTTGGCCGGGCAGATTCTGCAAGGCATGGAAAGCGCCATCAACCGCAATGCCAAGGAATACAGCCGCTACGGCTCAGAGGTACACAAGCAGGTCTACCTGTATGGCCAGTTGGACACCCGCCCGACCGAGATCCAGCGCACCTTCGGCATGGCCTGGGGCGTGGGTGGCTGGCTGCTGTTCCCGTTTTTGAGCAAGCTCGATCCCGCTGTGGCCCAGGCGCTGCGAGAGCGGGTGGCCGCTGAGCTGAAGACCACGTTTGCCAGCCATTACGCGCGCACGGTGTCCCTGGCCGACGCGCTGAGTGCCGACGCCATCGCCTTCTACGGCCCGCGCAACACCGGCGCCAAGGTGCTGATCGATCCGTCGCTGTGATTGGGTGACGGCGGTTCGTTGTCGCGTTGCGGCTTCACCCGCCCTCCCACCCCGCCCCGGCGTCATTCCCGTCCAACCTCGAACGCGCGGACAAAGTGCTTCACCGCATTTAAAGCAACATTTCAACCAACAAATTACCACCAGATAATTAGGGTAAAAAATTACGTGAGACTTTGACTGTATTGAATTTTTAAATAAAATCGATCCAGCAAATTTACCGCCATAAATCAAGATAATTTTCGTGACTGCCCTGAAGCAATACGACCACCCTGCGCACTTCGAACCGCTCTTGCCCAGCGCCATGTACATGACGCGCCTGGCAGCGCGCGCGCGGCCCGTGGTGGAGGCCGCTTTGCGCCTGCAGGGGGCCCTGACTCTGGACACCCGCTCGGAACTGCGCGAACTGGTGCGAGCCATGAACTCGTATTACTCGAACGGCATCGAGGGGCAGAGCACCCACCCCTTGAACATTGAAAAAGCGTTGCGCCAGGATTTTTCGGACACGCCGGAAATCGCCAAGCGCCAGCGCATCGCCTTGGCTCACATCGAGGCAGAAAAGGCTTTGGAGGCGCTCGCCCTGCCCGAAGTCGATGCATTCAAGAGCGAGACCTTGCGCACCGCGCATGAATACTTGTATCAGCGCCTGGCCGTCGAAGACCGCCAATCGGATGATGGTCAAGAGGTCGTGCCCGGTCGTTGGCGAGAAGTTCAAGTAGCGGTGTACCGCCACGAGCCTCCGCCTGCGGCGGCCATTGCGCTGTTCTTGGCACGAACAGACAGCGTTTATGCCAGCGGACACGGGCTGGAGACGCTGCTGACAGTCGCCGCTTGTGCCCACCACCGATTGGCGTGGGTCCACCCCTTCCTGGATGGCAACGGGCGGGCGATCCGGCTGCAACTGCATGCGGGCTTGCACGTTCTGACCGGCGGGCTGTGGTCAGCCAACCGAGGACTGGCCCGCCAGCGGGACCGTTACTACCGGTGCTTGTCCGAGGCGGACATGGCGCGCCAAGGGGACGTGGATGGGTGGGGCAACCTCAGCGAGCGAATGCTCGTGCAGTGGTGCGAGTTCTTCATTGATGTCTGCCGCGACCAGGTGGACTTTATGACAGCCCTGCTCCAGCCCCAAACCTTGAAGGCCCGCTTGGGCGCGCTCATCCGGGTGCGGATGGCCGAGCGGGCGGACTACCGTGAAGAACTCATTCTTCCGCTGCTGCATGTGCTGGCCGTCGGCCCTGTGTCCAGGAAAGACTTCACCCAAATGACCGGGTTGGGTGCCACCACCGCGCGCAAGTCCATGTCCCGGCTGCTGCGCGACGGGCTGCTGAAAAGCGCCTCCCACAAGAGTGAAGTGCACATAGGCATCCCTCTGGACGCCTTGAGCATCCTGTTCCCAAACCTATACCCAGAGGCAGCGGCGGTTTCGCTGGAGTAAGACCTTGGCGCAGAGGGTGCTGGGACCAGGATCTGAAATTTTGCGCGGCCTGATTCGTTTGGAGGCAAAAGGCAAGGCGTGCCGCACTTCAAAACCGCGCCCCACGATTACTTAGTCGCCGCTGAGCACCTGCCCGTCAGGCCAGCCCGCGGCCTAGTGATCGAAGACACCGCCACGGGCGTTCGCGCCAGGCTGGACGCTAGTGCCACTGTCTGGGACTACTGCCCGGCGGGGCATAACCGTGCGTTTGAGGGGCCGCCAGTGGCGCGGATGTTTCGGCACAGGGACGAGTTGGTGGCGGTGTTGGTTGGGCAATGACTATCGGCCACATGCAGCCAGTCGCCATGTCCAATACGAAGACTTTCGCAGGTGTTGATTTCGCCAGACGCGCATTGAAGGTGGCCGCCCCACACCGGATGTTTACCGGAACACCGTAGCTCGCCAATCCCTGCTAACTCAAGCCTTGCAGCGTGGCGATCAATGGGCATTGGACATTGCCCCGTGCGGCAGAACAGCGATCTACCAAGTCGACCAAGGTCGTTTCAATGCGCTCAAGGTCAACCAGCTTGGCGCGGACATCTGCCAGCTTCAACTGCGCCTGCTCCCGAGCTTCGTTGCAGTGGGCCCCATCTTCCAAGGTCAGCAGTTGTGCAACCTCATCAAGACTAAAGCCCAAACGCTGCGCAGACTTGATGAACCGCACCCGCCCCAGATCCCGCTGTCCATATCGGCGCACGCTGCCTGGCGATCGTTCGGGCTCTTGCATTAGGCCCTTGCGTTGGTAAAAGCGGATGGTTTCAACACCAACCTTCGCCTCGATAGCGAGCGCGCCGATGGTCAGGTTTTCTAGAGATGTGTGCATGACGCTTGACTCCGTACATTGGTACGGAAGTATCCTGCAACCATGAGTTTAAAGCAAACCCAAGGGATCAACGACAAAACAGGACAACGCAGCCTGATGGCCGGCGGGCTTGCCGCCCTCCTGGCGACCTCCTGTTGCCTGGGCCCGCTGGTCTTGATAGGTCTTGGATTTTCGGGCGCGTGGATCAGCAACCTCACCGTTTTGCAGCCCTATCAACCGATTTTCATCAGCGCAGCATTGGTCGCACTGTTTGTTGCTGGAAAACGCATATGGCGCCCTGTTGCCCAGTGCGCGCCGGATGAGTTCTGCGCCTTGCCGCGCGTGCGGATGGGCTACCAAATTCTCTTTGTGGGGGTCTGTACGCTGCTGCTCGTGGCGCTGGTCTTCCCACTGATCGCGCACTGGTTTTACTGAAAGGACACGTCTATGAAACATTCCCCACTCCCACCCCCACGCGCAACAAGGATGCTCGCTTCTGCAGGCATGGCCATCCTCATTGCGATTGCCTCCTTGGCGGCCAACGCTGCGCAACAAAAAGTGACTTTGGCCATACCGACCATGGATTGCCCGGTGTGCCCGCTCACTGTAAAAAAGGCCTTGTCCAAGGTACCAGGTGTCAGCCAGGTTGAAGTGAGCTTTGAAAAGCGGCGTGCTGTGGTGATGTTTGACGACGCCAAAGCCAATGTGAGCGCCTTGACCGAATCCACCAAGAATGCGGGCTATCCCTCCACGATAGAGGGGGCAGCGAATTGACGACCATCACGCTGGAGTCCACCCTAACCTGTCCCCACTGTGGTTTTTCCAAGAGCGAAACGATGCCCACGGATGCCTGTCAATGGTTTTACGAATGCACGCATTGCCATGTGTTGCTTAGGCCGTTGCCGGGCGATTGTTGCGTGTACTGCTCATACGGCACAAAGGCCTGTCCGCCAATTCAGGAAAACGGCAACCAGAGTGGGTGTTGCGAGTAGCCACCAAGACACGAAACAACAGTGCTGGCGGTGCGAGATTCGAAGCACTGGCGCTGGATAGAACAAGGGGACTTTGGCAACGCACTGCACAGGCTGTCAGTTGCGACCACTTGGGCGTTGCTGTGCTGCAGACATTGGCAGCGCGGTGCCGAAGGCCACTCTGGGTTGCAAGCCGCCCTTGCCCCGCTCACCCCCGCCCCCGCCACTCCCCCGGCGCCATCCCCGTCCAGCCCTTGAACGCGCGGGTAAAACTCTTTTCGTTCCGAAACCCCACCGCTTGCGCCACCTGTTTGATCGGCCGCTGACTGCGTTGCAGCAGTTCAATCGCGCGGGCGCGGCGCACCTCGTTTTTCAATGCCTGCAGCGTGGCGCCTTCGTCTTGCAGCTGGCGGTGCAGGCTGCGGGGCGATAGGTTGAGCAGGGTGGCGAGTTCTTGGGCGTTGCGCGATTGTTCTGGCTGGGTCGACAGCGCCTGGCGCACGCGCTGCACCAGCAGGCGGTCGCGGCGGTAGGCGCGCACGGTGAGGGGCAGCGCGTGTTGCAGCATCTGGTTCATGGCGGCTTCGTCGCGCCGCACAGCCAAGGCGAGGTAGCGCGCGTCAAACACCAGGGCCGCGTGGCTTTGGCCGAAGCTGCAAGGCCCGTCGAACAGCACCTGGTACGACGCCACATGCGCGGGCGCCTCGAACGGAAACAGCGCGCCGAGCAGCGGAATGCGCGAATCGACCAGCCAGCAGGCAAAACCCAGAATATTGCGCAACACCGAGACCACGCAAAACTCAGGCGGTGGCGCGGGGTTGGCGTGGGCGTGCAGCTCGATGCGGGCGGTGGCGTCGGCACCGTTGATGTGGACGCTCAGCGCAATGTCGTCGGTCAGAAGCTGGTGGTGGCGGCACCAGCGTTTGAGCGCCAAGCCCAGGGTGGGGGCCGAGAGCGAGGCGCGGGCGAGCATGCCGTAGCTGCCCCAGGGCAGGGCGCGGGCGAAGCAGCCCAGGGCTTCGTCGTCGAGCTCGCGCATGGCCGCGTCAGACACCGTTTCCATCTGGGCGGCGGTGATGCAGGCCTTGGTCTGGATGAGCTGGTTTGGCGCAATTCGTGCCAAGGTGAGCGCGTTGGCCGGGTTCAGGTCGCGCGCTGCATAAGCCTCGACCATGGCGCGCACGAATGACATTGGGGTCAGCGCGGGCGCTGGCCGTGCGGGCGAGGCGGGGCGCGGTTTGGGCATGGGGCGAGTGTGAAGATCTGTGGCGCGATTTGCAACCGATCTGGCGCACCTGAATTGCGAATGGCTTCTATGCTTGCAGGTTTGCAGCCGCCCAACGCCCCCTGCGGGCCGGTCGCCAACACCGCTTGCAGAGGAGACCCGCCGTGATTGAAGCCACTCACCCAACCACCGCCCCGCTGTGGCGCAGCCTGGCCTGCGGCGCCACCGATGTGCCGCTGATCGAGCAGACCATCGGCGCTTGCTTCAACGACATGGTCGAGCGCCAGCCCGATCACGAGGCGCTGGTGAGCGTGCACCAGGGCCAGCGCCTCACCTACCGTGAGCTGCAGACGCAGGCCCGCCGCCTGGCAAGCGCCTTGCTCGGCCTGGGTCTGGTGCCTGGCGACCGGGTGGCGATCTGGTCGCACAACAACACCGAGTGGCTGCTGATGCAACTGGCCACCGCCGAGGTTGGCCTGATTCTTGTGAACATCAACCCGGCCTACCGCACCAGCGAGGTGGAATACGCGCTGAACAAGGTGGGCTGCAAGCTGCTGGTGACCATGGCGCGCTTCAAGACCAGCGACTACCTGGGCATGTTGCGCGAGCTGGCGCCCGAGTGGGCGCATGGCGAGCCGGGCCAGCTGCAATCGCAGCAGCTGCCGCACCTGCACACGGTGGTGTGGATCGACGAAGCAGGGCAGTGCGCGGAAGAGCCAGGGCTGATGCGTTTCTCCGATCTGCTGGAGATGGGTGATGAGAGCGATGCGCGCGTGGCGGCAGCAGCGGCACAGCTCTTGCCCACCGACCCGATCAACATCCAGTTCACCAGCGGCACCACCGGCTTTCCCAAGGGCGCCACGCTGACGCACCGCAACATTTTGAACAACGGCTTTTTTATCGGCGAGTGCATGAAGCTCACACCGGCCGACCGGCTGTGCATTCCCGTGCCGCTCTACCACTGCTTTGGCATGGTGCTGGGCAACCTGGCCTGCCTCACCCATGGCTCGACCATCGTCTACCCCAACGACGGTTTCGACCCGCTCACCGTGTTGCAGGCGGTGCAAGACGAAAGGTGCACCGGCTTGCATGGTGTGCCCACCATGTTCATCGCCGAGCTGGACCACCCGCGCTTCAAAGAGTTCGATCTGTCGTCGCTGCGAACCGGCATCATGGCTGGCTCGCCATGTCCCACGGCGGTGATGCAGCGCGTGGTGGACGACATGCATTTGTCGGAAATCACCATCGCCTACGGCATGACCGAAACCAGCCCGGTGAGCTGCCAGAGCAGCACCACCACGCCGCTGGCCAAGCGCGTGGCCACCGTGGGTCAGGTGCAGCCGCACCTGGCCGTGAAGATCATCGATACCGAAAGCAGCGAGACCGTGGCGCCGGGCAAAAGCGGCGAGTTGTGTACGCGGGGCTACTCGGTCATGCACGGTTACTGGGACGACCCAGCCAAGACCACCGAGGCGATCGACGCCGAGGGTTGGATGCACACCGGCGACCTCGCCACCATGGACGCCGAGGGTTATGTGAACATTGTCGGCCGCATCAAAGACCTGGTGATTCGCGGCGGCGAAAACATCTACCCGCGCGAGATCGAAGAGTTTTTGTACCGCCACCCGGCGGTGCAAGACGTGCAGGTGGTGGGCGTGCCCGACGCGAAATACGGCGAAGAGATCTGCGCCTGGATCGTGCTGAAACTGGGCCAGACCGCCACCGATATTGAGTTGCGTGGGTTTTGCAAGGGCAAGATTGCGCACTACAAGATTCCGCGCTACATGCGCTTTGTCAGCGAGTTCCCCATGACCGTGACCGGCAAGATTCAGAAGTTCAAGATTCGCGACGCGATGAAAGACGAGCTGGGTCTGACCGAAAACCGCACCGCCTGAATCGTGAATTCTCCCTGCGTCGCCTCGCTCGCCTTGCAGGCCGCGACATTGCCAGAGGCAATGCCTCTTCGGATTGTCCAAGCCTGTGCAAGCAGGCTTGGAGCCGCGATCCTCAGCCCCAAGGGGGACCACGCTGGTGGCCCGGCAAAGCCGGTTCCACGGCGTGCGCTGGTTGTGTCTGTAGCTTGCCAAGGGCGACAGTGACCTGCTGAAATTTAGAAAGTTGAAATGACCACGCTCCTCTCCCAACTCAACGCCCGTTCCGCCGACTTCCAGGCCAATGCCGCCGCCATGCGCGTGGTGGTGGACGACCTGAAGGCGCAGATTGAAAAAGCCACGCTGGGCGGCGGCACAGCGGCGCGTGCCAAGCACACCGGGCGCGGCAAGCTGCTGCCGCGCGACCGGGTGCAGCTGCTGCTCGATCCGGGTACGCCGTTTCTGGAGATGAGTCCGCTGGCGGCCATGAACATGTACCCGGACCGTGATGGAACCGACAGCGCGCCTTGCGCTGGCGTGATCACTGGCATTGGCCGGGTGAGCGGGGTGGACTGCATGATCGTCTGCAACGACGCCACGGTGAAGGGCGGCACCTACTACCCGATGACGGTGAAGAAACACCTGCGGGCGCAGGAAGTGGCGGCGCAAAACCACCTCCCCTGCATCTACCTGGTGGACTCGGGCGGCGCCAACCTGCCCAACCAAGACGAGGTGTTCCCCGACCGCGACCACTTTGGCCGCATCTTTTTCAACCAGGCCAACATGAGCGCCAACGGCATTGCGCAGATCGCGGTCGTCATGGGCTCGTGCACGGCAGGTGGCGCCTATGTGCCGGCCATGAGCGACGAGACCATCATCGTCAAGAACCAGGGCACCATCTTCCTCGGTGGCCCGCCGCTGGTGAAGGCCGCCATTGGCGAGATCGTGAGCGCTGAAGACCTGGGTGGTGGCGACGTGCACACCCGGCTCTCGGGCGTGGCCGACCACCTGGCGCAGAACGACGCGCATGCCATCGCGCTGGCCCGCCAGGCCGTGGCCACGCTGAACCACCGCAAGGAAGTCGCGCAGGCCTTGCGCGAGCCGGTGCCACCCAGGTACGACACGCAGGAGCTCTACGGCGTGATCCCGGCCGACACCCGCAAGCCCTATGACGTGCACGAGATCATCGCGCGCATCGTCGACGCTTCGGAATTCCACGAATTCAAGGCGCGCTACGGCGCCACCCTGGTTTGTGGTTTCGCCCATATCGAAGGCATGCCGGTCGGTATCGTGGCCAACAACGGCATCCTGTTTTCCGAGAGCGCGCAAAAGGGCGCGCACTTCATCGAGCTTTGTTGTCAGCGCAAGGTGCCGCTGATCTTTCTCCAGAACATCACCGGCTTCATGGTCGGCAAGAAATATGAGAGCGAGGGCATTGCGCGCCACGGCGCCAAGATGGTCACCGCCGTGGCCACGGCGCAGGTGCCCAAGTTCACCGTGATCATCGGCGGCAGCTACGGCGCCGGCAATTACGGCATGTGCGGCCGCGCCTACTCGCCGCGCTTGCTGTGGATGTGGCCCAACGCCCGCATCTGCGTCATGGGCGGCGAACAAGCCGCTGGCGTGCTCGCCACCGTCAAGCGAGATGGCATCGAGGCCAAGGGCGGTAGCTGGAGCGCCGAGGAAGAGGCTGCCTTCAAGCAGCCGGTGCTCGATCAGTTTGGCCACCAGTCCCACCCTTACTACGCGAGCGCCCGGCTGTGGGACGATGGCGTGATCGACCCAGCCGACACGCGCCGCGTGCTGGGTCTGGCCTTGTCAGCTTCACTCAACGCGCCGATTGGCGAGCCGAAGTTTGGCGTGTTCAGGATGTAGCCGATGAACGCACAAGCGCATTTCACCCGGCTCGCGCGCTACAACATGTGGGCCACGCAACAACTGCTTTTTGCCATGGCGCCGGTCCACCAGGCCGACCACCGGTGCGACCTGCGACTGTTCTTCAAGCGCATCCACGGCTCGCTCCACCACTTGCTGGTGGGTAAGCACCTGCTGCGGCAGCGGCGTTTTTGGCTTGGGGAGAGCCCTGGGGAATGGTGTTCAAAAATCCCACCTCGCCCGTTTGGGGCCGAACCCTGGCGGGCGGTGGTTTTGCGGGCCCATGCTTTGAATGCAGGCTGCGTTGTGCATTCGGGTGAGCCGTCCAGGCTCACCCTGGAATTCGCGCCTCGCGCCCCATCCCGCAAAAGCGACACCGCGCACAGCGCGTGTTTTGAACACCATCTCAAGGTGGCGCTGGACAGGCAAGTCGAGCCCGCGTCCGAGCGCGACTTGCCTGCCCAGAACTTGAAGACGCTCGCCAGGGTGTGGGAGCCGTTGATCGCCCGCTGGCCAGCCGAGCCCTTCGACGGCAAGCTGGCCCGCACCAACATGCGTGGCCAGGCCAGCAGCCCGCCTTTTGCCGCCACGCTGGCGCGTATGTTCAACCACAGCACGCACCGCCGGGGTCAGATCAGCGCAGCACCCAGCCCACTCGGTCAAGCTGCGGCTGCGCTGGACCTGGTGTTTTTCCTGCAGCAGACCGCCTGACAAACAGAGTGAACAAAGAGACAAACCCCATGACCACCACCATCTACGACAACCCCGACCACGAACTGCTGCGCGATCAGGTGGCGCGTTTTCTTGAACGCGAGGTGGAGCCCCACGCGGTGGCCTGGGAAGAAACAGGCATGGTGCCGCGCGACGTGTTGCAACGCATGGGGCAGGCGGGGCTGCTGGGCATCGCCTTCGAGGGCGAATACGGTGGGGCAGACGCCGACGCCATGACCAACCTGGTGTTTGCCGAGGCTTTGTCGCAAAGTACCTTTGCCGGCTTCATCATCACCGTGCTGGTGCACACCGACATGGCCGGTCCCCACCTGCACCACGCCGGCAGCCCGGCCCAGAAGGCGAAATACCTGCCGAAGGTGACAGCGGGCGAGATGATCACCGCGGTGGGCATCAGCGAGCCGGGCGCGGGCTCTGATGTGGCGGGCATGCGCACCAGCGCGCGCCGCGACGGCGATGAATGGGTGCTCAACGGCACCAAAATGTTCATCACCAACGGCGTGCATGGCGATCTGTATTTCGTCGCTGCCAAGACCGGCAGCGCGCGCCACGATATGAGCATGTTCATCGTCGAAAAAGGCACGCCAGGTTTTACTGTGGGCCGTGCGCTCAAGAAGACGGGCTGGCTTTCCAGCGACACCGCCGAGCTGGTGTTCGACAACGTGCGTATCCCAGCCGATCACCTGCTCGGCGAGGAGGGCAAAGGCTTTTACTCGGTGATGAAAAACTTCCAGACCGAGCGCATCGCCCTGGGTGCCATGGCGGTGGGGCACTGCACGCAGGCGCTCAAGATCACCTTGGATTACGTGCGCCAGCGCCAGGCCTTCGGCGCCACGCTGTGGGAACAGCAGACGATCCGCCAGCGCCTGTCCATGCTCGATGCCAAGACCCGCGCCGCGCGCCAATTCATGTACCACTGCGCCTGGAGCGTCACGCAGGGCAAAGACATCGTGCAGGAGGTGTCGATGTTGAAAGCGTTGACCGGTGAGCTGGTCAACGAGGTGGTACAGACCTGCCAGCAGTTCCACGGCGGCATGGGTTTCATCCGCGAGACCGCGATTGAGCGGCTGTGGCGCGACGCGCGCGTGCTGGCGATCGGCGGCGGTGCGACCGAAGTCATGCTGGAAGAGGTTGCCAAAAGGTATTGACCATGAGTGATGTATTGGATGTTTCCCACCCCACGCCGCAGGTTGCGCGCGTGTGGCTCAACCGCCCCGAGGTGCGCAACGCCTTCAACGAGGAGGTGATCGCTGCGCTGACCGCCACCTTCGCCGAGCTGGCCAAAGACGAGGCGCTGCGCGTGGTGGTACTCGGTGCGCACGGCAAGGCCTTTTGTGCCGGCGCCGACCTCAACTGGATGAAGGCCATGGCGGGCTACAGCTGGGAAGAAAACCGAGCCGATGCCCAGAAGCTGGCCGACATGCTCTGGACGCTGGACCAATGCCCGGTGCCCATCGTGGGCTGTATCCAGGGCGACTGCTATGCCGGCGGCATGGGGCTGGCGGCGGTGTGCGATGTGCTGGTGGCGGTCGAGGGCGCAACCTTCTGCTTGTCTGAAGCGCGGCTGGGCTTGTTGCCCGCCACCATCAGCCCGTACGTGGTGCGTGCGATGGGGCAGAGCGCAGCGCGCCGCTACATGGTCACAGCCGAACGCTTCAGCGCCATCCAAGCCCACGCCATGGGCATGGTGCACGAGCTGGCCACGCCCGAGACGCTGAACGAAAAAGTGGATGGGATGGTACGAACCCTGGTGGCCAACGGCCCGCACGCCGTGCGCGCCTGCAAACGGCTGGTGCGGGACGTGAGCGGCGTGCCGATCAGCGAGGCCCTGCGCGCCGAGACAGCGCGCCGCATCGCCGACATCCGCGCCAGCGAGGAAGGCCGCGAGGGTGTGCAGTCGTTTTTGAACAAGCGCAAGCCGTCCTGGCTGCTGGACTGAGCGCCGGGCAAATCGCCGCATGGACACCGCTGATCCCACCCTGTGGCAACAGCTTGCGGCCTGGCTGCACGGGCTGCGTATTCACCTGGGCGCCGGTGCGGTTGACGATATCGGCGCGCAGGTGGGTGCTGGCGTCTCGCAGGCAGCGAGCCAGCTGAACATGCCCAGCCTGCTCGCGCTGGCAGCTGCGCTCGGCTGGGCCAGCGGCTTTCGGCTCTACGCGGTGGTGTTTTTGGTGGGCATCGCAGGTGTTGCGGACTGGATCGCGCTGCCACCCGGGCTGGTGGTGTTGCAGCACCCGGCGCTGCTGCTGTCCAGCGGTTCCATGCTGTTCGTGGAGTTTTTTGCCGACAAGATACCGGGCATCGACTCGTTGTGGGACATGCTCAACAGCGTGATTCGCATCCCCGCCGGCGCTGCCTTGGCCGCAGGGGCGCTGGGTGCCGACAGCGCCACCATGGGCCTGGTGGGCGCGCTGCTCGGTGGTGGCCTGGCCGCCACCTCGCAAGCCGCCAAAACCACCACCCGCGCCGCCATCAACACCTCGCCCGAGCCGTTTTCCAACATTGGCATGAGCCTGCTCGAAGACGGGCTGGTGGTCGGTGCCGTCTGGCTCGCCACCCAGCACCCGCTGGTGTTCGGCGTGTTGCTGGTGATTGTGGTGATCTTGATGTGGGTCGTCACCTGGATGTTGTTCAAGTTCCTGCGCGCGATGATTCGCCGCATGAACGCGTTTTTGTCTGCCACCCCGAGGGAAATCTGATGTTCAAGAAAATTTTGATCGCCAACCGCGGTGAAAACAGCTGCGCAGCAGACGTTTCATCAAATGGCATGGCACACGCAGCGTGTGCAGGCGATTTCACCGCGGGAGCTGCGCATGTTTAACAAGATCCTGATCGCCAACCGCGGTGAAAACAGCTGCGCAGCAGACGTTTCATCAAATGGCCTGGCACGCGCAGCGTGTGCAGGCGATTTCACCGCGGGAGCTGCGCATGTTTAACAAGATCCTGATCGCCAACCGCGGTGAAATCGCCTGCCGAGTCGCCGCCACAGCGCGCCGCATGGGTGTGCGCACCGTGGCGGTGTATTCCGATGCCGATGCCCACGCCAAACATGTCGCCGCGTGTGACGAGGCGGTTCACATCGGTGACAGCGCGCCCAAAGAGAGCTACCTGCAGTGGGAGCGCATCTTGCAGGCGGCGAAAGACACCGGCGCGCAGGCGATCCATCCCGGTTACGGTTTCCTGAGCGAAAACAATGCGTTTGCCGATGCGTGCGCCAATGCGGGGCTGGTGTTCATCGGCCCGCCGTCCAGCGCCATCCTGGCCATGGGTTTGAAAGCCGAATCCAAGCGGCTGATGGAAAAGGCTGGTGTGCCGCTGGTACCCGGCTACCACGGTGCCGATCAAGACCCGGCGCTGTTGCAGCGCGAGGCCGATGGCATTGGCTACCCGGTGCTCATCAAAGCCAGCGCAGGCGGCGGCGGCAAGGGCATGCGAGCGGTCGACAAGGCCGAAGACTTCGCCGCCGCGCTCGCCAGCTGCCAGCGCGAGGCGCGCAACAGTTTTGGCAGCGACGCGGTGCTGATCGAGAAATACGTGCAGCGCCCGCGCCACATCGAGATTCAGGTGTTTGGCGACACACACGGCAACTGCGTTTATTTGTTTGAGCGCGACTGCTCGGTGCAGCGGCGCCACCAGAAGGTGCTGGAAGAGGCACCAGCCCCGGGCATGACACCCGAGCTGCGCGCGCAAATGGGCGCTGCTGCCGTGGCGGCGGCCCAGGCGGTGAACTACGTGGGTGCGGGCACGGTGGAATTCATCGTCGAGCAGCCCGGTGGCTACGAGCGCCCGCAAGACATGCGTTTTTTCTTCATGGAGATGAACACGCGATTGCAGGTCGAGCATCCTGTCACCGAGGCCATCACCGGGCTGGACTTGGTCGAGTGGCAACTGCGTGTGGCTTCGGGCGAAGCGCTGCCTTTGAAGCAGGAAGAGCTGCGCATCCACGGCCATGCGATCGAGGCGCGCATCTGCGCCGAGACGCCCGACAACCAGTTCCTGCCCGCCACCGGCCGGCTCGACGTGTACCGCAAGCCCGCCCATGTGAGCTTTGAGCGCGCTGTTGAAGGCGGCCCAACAGCGGGTGTGCGCTTCGACGACGGCGTGCGTGAGGGCGACACCATCAGCCCGTTTTATGACTCGATGGTCGCCAAACTCATCGTGCACGGCGCCACCCGGGCCGAGGCGCTGGCCAAGCTCGATGCCGCGCTGGCCGCCACCCGCATCGTCGGCTTGTCAACCAACGTGCAGTTTTTGCGCCATGTGGCCGCCAGCGCTTCCTTTGCCAAAGCGGAGCTGGACACCGCATTGATCCCGCGCGAAGCGGCCGTGGTGTTCCAGCAAGACCGCGTGGGCAGGCCGCTGGCGGTGGCCGCCGCCGTGGCGCAGACATTGCTCGCCGAGCGGGCCCTGCAGTCGGGTGACCCGTTTTCGCGCCGCGACGGCTGGCGCCCGTTTGGCCTTACCGTGCGCCGCTTCGACTTTGAATACCTGGGCGAGCCGCTGCAAGCGCAGCTGACCTATCTGCACGATGGCGCGTTGCAGCTCGCGGTGGGCGATGTCACCGGCGCGCTGGTTTTCAGCGCACTGCCCACCGACAGCGGCACCCGCATCGACCTGCAATACAACAGCCAGCGCCAGACGGTGCAAACCTGGCAGCGCGAGGAACAGGTGCATGTGTTTTGCGACCTGGGCGCCACCGCCATCACCGAGATCGACGCGCTGGCCCACGCCGGCGAAGCCGCAGCCGAAGGCGGGCGGCTCACCGCACCGATGCCGGGCAAGGTGGTGTCGTTCGCGGTCAAGGCTGGCGACGCGGTCAAAAAGGGCCAGCCGCTGGCGGTGATGGAAGCCATGAAGATGGAACACACCATCGCTGCCCCGGCCGATGGCACGGTGGATGAATTGCTGTACGCGCCGGGGGATCAGGTGGCGGAGGGGGCGGAGTTGCTCAAGATCACGGTCGCCGCTGAAACCGCCAGAGGTGCCGCATCCACAGCATCCACAGCATCCGCGTGACAGTGGGCCGCTGGCCTTCCCCGTAAGTTCATGGCCATGAACATCACCTTTTGCTGCACCAACACCAAGGCCGAGCCCTGGCTGGAGGGCTTGCGCGCTGCGTTCCCCCAAGCGACGGCGGGCGTCTGGAAGCCAGGCGCGCCTGCCGCCGACTACGCGGTGGTCTGGGCGCCACCGCAACAGTTCCTCGACGAGCAGCCGCGCCTCAAAGCCTTGTTCAACATCGGTGCCGGTGTCGACGCGCTGCTGCAGCTGAAGCTGCCGCCGGCCACGCGCATCGTGCGCCTGGACGACGCCGGTATGTCGGTACAAATGGCGGAATACGTGTGCCATGCGGTGATCCGCCACTTCCGCGAATTTGACGGTTATGAGCGCGACGTGGCGGTGGGCAAGTGGTCTTTTCGCAAGCCGCACAGCCGTGCCGATTTTCCCATCGGCGTGTTGGGCCTGGGCGTGTTGGGCGAGCGGGTGGCGCGGGCGCTGCGGGCGTTTGAGTTTCCGGTGCATGGCTGGAGCCGCAGCGCCAAAACCATTGAAGGTGTGATCTGCCACTCTGGGCCAGAGCAAGTGAACAGCTTTCTGGGCCAGTGCCGCGTGCTGGTCAACCTGCTGCCGCTCACGCCCGAAACACGCGACCTCCTGAACCGCGAAACCCTGTCGCAACTCCAGCCTGGCGGCTACCTAATCAACGTGGCGCGTGGCGCGCACCTGGTCGATGACGACCTGATCGCGCTGCTCGACAGCGGCCACCTCGCTGGCGCCCTGCTGGACGTGTTCCGCACCGAGCCGCTGCCCGCTGCCCACCCGTTTTGGCAACACCCAAAGATTCAGGTCACACCGCACACCTCGGCGCGCACCCTGCGCAGCGAGAGCATTGCGCAGATCGCGGGCAAGATCGCGGCGCTTGAAGCGGGCCAGGCCGTTGCTGGGGTGGTCGACCCGGTCAAGGGTTACTGACTCGGCACAATGACCGCATGGCAGCGAAAGAAGCTCAGGCGAGGATCAAAATCAACAAGCTGCTCGAAGCAGCTGGCTGGCGTTTTTTCGACGGTGCCACAGGCCGCGCCAACGTGGTGCTGGAGCCCAACGTCAAGCTCACCCAGGGTCAGATCGATGCCTTGGGCAATGATTTCGATGCCAGCAGCAAAGGCTTTATTGACTTTCTTTTGCTAGACGAGCAAGGATTCCCCCTCGTGGTGCTGGAAGCGAAGGCAGAAAGCAAGAACCCGCTTGTGGGCAAGGAGCAGGCCCGCAAATACGCCAGGTCGCAAAACTGCCGCTTTGTCATCCTGAGCAACGGCAACCTGCACTACCTGTGGGACCTGAGCCAGGGCAACCCACAGCTCATCACCGCGTTCCCCGCGCCCGATGCCATCAAGGGCTACACCCGTTTCCAGCCCGATCCGACGCGGTTGATCGCGGAAGATGTTTCGCTCGACTACATCGCCCGCACGCAAATGCCGTCCTTTGACGCCGAAGCAGGTTGGACTGACGAAGCGCAGCGGGCAGGCTTTCTTGCCAAACACCGCCTGCGCTTCATGCGCGCCTACCAGCAGAGAGCGGCCCAGGCCATCCAAAATGCAGTCAAGAACGGTGCCTCGCGCTTCCTGTTCGAGATGGCCACTGGCACCGGCAAGACTCTCACCGCCGCCGCTGTTATCAAGCTCTTTCTTCGCACGGGCAACGCCCGGCGCGTGCTGTTTCTGGTGGACCGACTGGAGCTTGAAGACCAGGCCAACAAGGCCTTCGTGTTCCTGCTCAAAAACGACTACAAGTCCGCCATCTACAAAGACAACCGCGATGACTGGCGCAAGGCCGAGATCGTGGTCACCACGGTGCAAAGCCTGCTCCACGGCAACAAGTACAAGCAGTTCGCCCCAACCGACTTCGACCTCGTCATCTCCGACGAAGCGCACCGCTCCATAGGCGGCAACGCCCGCGCCGTGTTTGAGTACTTCGTGGGCTACAAGCTCGGCCTCACCGCCACGCCCAAGGACTACATCAAGCAGTTCAACCCCGCCAAGCCCACCACCAAAGATCCACGCGAAGCCGAGCGCCGTTTGCTGCTCGACACCTACCGCACCTTTGGCTGCGACGCTGGCGAGCCCACCTTCCGTTACTCGTTGCTCGACGGCGTGCGCGAAGGCTTCCTCATCAACCCGCTGGTGGTCGATGCGCGCACCGATGTCACCACCCAGCTGTTGTCTGACCAGGGCTATGCCGCCGTCGTGGTGAGCGACAACGAGCAGGGCGAGCAAACCGCCGAGCAGCGCTTCAAACAAAAGAGCTTCGAGAAGCGGTTCTTTTCACAACCCACCAACGAGCTGTTTTGCAAGACGCTGCTGCAGCATGGCCTGCGCGACCCCATCAGCGCCGAGTTCGGCAAGACCATCGTCTTCGCTGTCAGCCAGGCCCACGCCGCCAAGCTCACGCAAATCCTCAACGAGCAGGCCGACGCCATGTTCCCCGGCCGCTACCAGTCCGATTTCGCTGTGCAGGTCACGTCCAGCGTGCCAGACGCTCAGCAATTCACCATCAACTTCTCCAACAACAACCTGCTGGGATCGGCCAATGGCCTGCCCACCTACAAGACCAGCAAGGCCCGCGTGTGCGTCACTGTGGGCATGATGACCACCGGGTACGACTGCCCCGACCTGCTCAACCTCGCGCTCATGCGCCCGGTGTTTTCGCCATCGGAGTTCGTGCAGATCAAAGGCCGTGGCACCCGCAAACACGACTTCCGCGAACAGCTGCAAGACGATGCCCTCAAGGCCCAGGTGAGCGCGCCACACAAGAGCGCCTACAAGCTGTTCGACTTCTTCGCCACCTGCGAGTACTTCGAAGAGAAGTTCAACTACGACCAGGTGCTGAAGTTGCCGCGCCCCACTGCAGGCAAACCCATGGGGGGTGACGGTTCGGACATTGGAGGACGCGACAGCGACACAAGTGGCGGCGTTTCCGAAGACGGCCACTACCACCACACCGCCCCCGACACCATCACCGCCCAAGAAGAAACGCAGATCGGCTTTCAGGGCATGAAGGTGGACCGGATGTTCTTCGAGAAATTTGAAGACACCGTCAAAGCCGATCCGGTGCTGGCCCAGCAGGTGGGAGGGGGCCAATGGGAGCAGGCCATCGACTACGTGGCCACTGAGCTGTTTGACAAGCCCAACGAATACTTCAACCTCGACAAGCTGCGCCGTGCCGCTGGGGTGGACCGGCGTCTGGGCCTGCGAGAGATTCTGGAAAAGGCTTTTGGCCTCATCACCGGCTTTAAGAGCAAAGACGACATCCTCGAAGAAGAGTTCGAGAAGTTTCTGCTCGATCAGCAGAACGCCACAGGTTTCAGCGCCGACTCCACCGCCAGCGCTGTGCAGGCCATGAAGTACTACTTCAAGGCCTACGCCACCGACCACCACCTGCGCGAGATCATCGAAACCAAGCGCCTCACCGCGCTCAACGTGTACCCGTCGTTTGGCATGAGCGACTTCAAGGCCGTACCAGCCGCTTGGCGCAGCCGCATCCCCGAGTACGTGAAAGATTACGTGCCACTCAACCAGTTCATGTAGCCCCAAGCCTGGGTAGCAGCCAGGAAATAGCGCATCTATTTTGAGTTCGTATAAATCCAAAATGGATACAAACGAATCCGCAGCGGCTACACTAATCACCATGTTGACCGACGTTTTATTGGGTAACTACCGCAAACGAGTCCTCAGCCAACTGTTGTTGCACCCGGATGAGGACTACCACGTTCGCGAGCTGGCGCGGCTCACCGGCACCACCCCCGGCAGCCTGCACAAAGAGCTGTCCAAGCTGGCCCAAGCAGGGCTGCTGCTGCGCAAGGAGCAGGGGAACCAAGTGCGCTACCAGGCCAACCGCCAGTGCCCCGTGTTCCCCGAGCTGGCCGGCCTGCTGCGCAAGACAACCGGCGCCGCAGAAGTGGTGGCCCAGGCGCTGGCGCCGCTGCAGCCCTCGCTTGCCCTCATCTTCGGCTCGGTTGCGAGCGGCACCGAAACCGCCGCCAGCGATGTGGATGTGCTTGTGATCACCGAGCGCGGCTTTGGCGAGGTGGTACGCGCGCTGTATGCCGCACAAACCACGCTCGGCCGCGAAATCAACCCCGTGGTCTACAGCCCGGCGGAACTAAAAAACCACGTGGCCGAGCAAGACCCGTTCGTGCTCAATCTGCTCGCCGGCCCGCGAATTTTCTTGAAGGGAACACCCGATGACCTTAGCCAACTTGTTGGCCATTCAGCGCCTGCAAGCCTTTGAGGCCTCGCCCCAAGGCGTTCAGCGCTTGCTGGCCGCCGCCGAGCGCAACTTAGCCGACGCGCAGCTGCAGGTACTGAGCCGTGAGAACCGCTTTGACGCCGCCTACAAGTGCATCCTTCAGTGCGCCATGCTGGGCCTGTGGGCGCAGGGCTACCGCACCGCCACCAGCCAGCCCGGCCACCACCAGACCACGCTACAAGCCTTGCCGCTCACCATGGGCCTGCCCAATGACCTGATCATCGTGCTCGATGCCCTGCGCAAGCAGCGCAACCAAAACGACTATGAAGGCGACCCGGTGAGCCCGGCTGTCGTCACCGAATGCATCCATCAGGCGCAAAGCCTGCTGGCCCACACCCACCAGTTCCTGCAAGCCCAGTTCCCGCACCTGTTGAAGTAAGCCCATGCTTGACGCCCCAACCAAAAAACGCATCGACGATTGCCGCGACATCCTGGTCGGCAAAGTGCCCGACCCAAAATCGCAGGTCGAGCAAATCACCATCGCGCTCATCTACAAGTTCATGGACGACATGGACGCCGAAGCCGAAGAGCTCGGCGGCCAGCGCAGCTTCTTCACTGGCGAATACGCCCGCTTCGGCTGGCCCCAGCTCATGGCGCCGGGCATGGGCGGCTTTGAAGTGCTGGCGCTTTACAGCGCCGCCATCCAGAGCATGCGGCTCAACCCTGGCGTGCCCGAGCTGTTTCGCGACATCTTCAAAAACGCCTATTTGCCCTACCGCGACCCCGAAACCCTCAAGAGCTTCCTGAAAGAGATCAACGGTTTCAGCTACGACCACTCCGAGCGGCTGGGCGATGCGTTTGAGTATTTGCTCAGCGTCTTGGGCAGCCAGGGCGACGCGGGCCAGTTTCGTACCCCGCGCCACATCATCGACTTCATGGTCGCCGTGATGGACCCGCAGAAGAACGACACCATCCTCGACCCGGCCTGTGGCACCGCTGGCTTCCTCATCTCGGCCTGGAAGCACATCCTAAAAGCCAACAGCGCGCCCGATGCCAAGCTGCCGGGCGACCGCCTCACGCCTGACGAGCGCGCCCGCCTGGCCGGCAGCATCAAGGGCTACGACATCTCGCCCGACATGGTGCGGCTGAGCCTGGTGAACCTGTATCTGCATGGCTTCACCGACCCGCACATCGTCGAGTACGACACCCTCACGCAAGACGACAAGTGGAACGAGCTGGCCGACGTGATCCTGGCCAACCCGCCGTTCATGAGCCCCAAAGGCGGCATCAAGCCGCACAAGCGCTTTTCAGTCCAGGCCACGCGCAGCGAAGTGCTGTTTGTCGACTACATGGCCGAGCATTTGACGGCCACCGGCCGCGCTGCCATCGTGGTGCCAGAAGGCATCATTTTCCAGAGCGGCACCGCCTACAAAGCCCTGCGCAAGATGCTGGTCGACAGCAGCCTGGTGGCCGTGGTCAGCCTGCCCGCCGGCGTCTTCAACCCCTACAGCGGCGTGAAAACCAGCATCCTTATTTTGGACAAGCGGGTGCACAAGCAAACCGACAGCGTGTTGTTTGTGAAGGTAAAAAACGATGGGTTCAACTTGGGGGCGCAACGGCGCGCGGTGGTGAACAGCGACTTGCCGGAGGCCACAAGGCTGCTGCGCAGTTGGATGACGGCGCCACAGGCGTTTGAGGGCGATGGCGTGATGGTGCAGGCGGTGGCGCGGGGGCGGGTTGGGGAGGGGGGGGATTTCAATTTGAGCGGGGAGCGGTATGTTGTAGCCGCTCATAGCTCCTCGCATCATCCAATGGCTGCCCTCGAAACGCTGTGTGACTACGTGCGTGGGGTTACCTACTCGAAGCAGGACGAAGTCGCTCTGGATGGCTTTGGTGTCTTGCGCGCAAACAACATCGACGAGAAGACGAGCCAACTGAATCTTTCAGACGTAAAACTCGTTTCAAGGCAGTTGCAGTTCAACGATTCACAACGACTGTTGGTGGGGGACATACTCATCTGCGCCGCTAGCGGCAGTGCTGATCACGTCGGGAAGGTTGCGCTTTGCGAGCGAGATACTGATTATTATTTTGGGGGCTTCATGGCTGCACTTCGGGTGAAGCCAGAAGTGCAGCCTCGCTTCTTGTTCCAGTGTTTGCGCACGCCCGCATTTCGGCAACATTTGTCGAGCAGCATCGCTGGGGCGAACATTCACAACTTGAAGGCGAGCATTGTTCATGCCTTCCACATTCCCCTCCCACCCCTCGAAGTTCAGCAGCAGATCGTGGCCGAAATCGAGGGCTACCAAAAAGTCATCGACGGTGCCCGGCAGGTGCTCGATGGCTACAGGCCGCGCGTCACGGCTGAGGCTGATTGGCCCGTTGTGGCGTTGGCGGACGTGTGCTCCTTTAGCAGTGGCGGCACGCCCTCCAAAGCCAACACTGATTTTTGGACTGGACCGATTCCTTGGGTCTCAGCCAAAGACATGAAGTCAGATGTGCTGGGCGACGCACAGTTGCATGTGTCGAGTGCAGCCGTGAAGGATTCCAGCACCCGTCTGGCTCAGCCCGGTTCGCTGTTGATCTTGGTCCGCGGCATGGGACTCGCAAACGGTGTGCCGATCTGCGAGTTGGCTGTGCCCTGCGCATTCAACCAAGATGTGAAGGCTATCGAGCCTGCGGCCCATGTGAACGCCTCATTCTTGCGGCTGACACTCCGGCAGCAAACCGCGCAATTCGAGAAGATCTTGGAGACCGCCGCACACGGCACCTTGAAGATCAACACGGCCGACTTGCTCAAGGTGCAGGTTCCTCTCCCCGACCTCGGAACCCAGCGCGCCATCGTCGCCGAGATCGAAGCCGAGCAAGCCCTGGTCAACGCCAACCGCGAACTTATCCGCCGCATGGAAGCCAAGATCAAGGCCGCCATTGACCGCGTATGGGGGGCCGCATGACGACCCCATCAACGCCCGCCTCACCCGCCGTGCCCGCACTGACCAGCCTGGTCGATGCCCTGCGCGGTCTCATCCAAGAAGGCCGCCAGCAGGCACTGCGCGCTGTGGACATGGTGCAGGTCCAAACCTGCTGGGAAGTGGGGCGGCACATTGTGGATTTTGAGCAGGGCGGTCAGGCCCGCGCCGCTTACGGCAAACGCCTGTTGCCCGACTTGGCCCAAGCCCTGACGCGGGAGTTTGGCCGGGGCTTTGATGCCACCAATCTGCGGCACATGCGCGGTTTCTTCCAGGCTTTTCCAATTCGCGACGCACTGCGTCGCGAATTGAGCTGGACGCACTACCGCCTGCTGCTGCGCGTTGCCAGCCCCGAGGCGCGGCAGTGGTACATGACCGAAGCCGCCACGCAAAACTGGAGCTCCCGCGCGCTAGAGCGGCAAATGGGCACGCTGTATTTCGAGCGCCTGCTGCTCAGCGGTGACAAGGTCACCGTGACCGCCGAGGCCGCAGCCAACTTGGCGGCCTTGCCGCCAACGCCCCGCAGCTTTGTGCGCGATCCGGTGATGCTGGAGTTTTTGGGTTTTCCCAGGGTAGGCAAGTTGCTCGAATCGGGCTTGGAGCAAGCCTTGATGGACAAGCTGCAGGCCTTTTTGCTGGAGCTGGGCAAGGGCTTTGCCTTTGTGGCGCGCCAGCATCGCATCAGCACCGAGTCGCAAGATTTCTACATCGATCTGGTGTTTTACAACTACCTGCTCAAGTGCTTTGTGCTGGTTGAGTTGAAAACCCGCAAGCTCACACACCAAGACATTGGGCAGATGGACATGTATGTGCGCATGTACGACGACCTCAAGCGCGGCGAGGGCGACAACCCGACGGTGGGCATTTTGTTGTGCGAGCACAAAGACGAGTCGGTGGTGCGCTACTCGGTGCTGAACGACAACGCCCAGCTGTTTGCCAGCAAGTACCGGCTGGTTTTGCCGTCAGAGGATGAGCTGCGACAAGAAATTGAGCGGGAACGCGCGGCGATTGAGATGGCGCAACAGTTGCAAACCAAACCTGAAAAATGACCCAGGCCGAACATCCGACCGCCCGTAAACAGCGCGAATGCAACCGCCGAATACGAGCTTGAATCGAGGCTGCCATGGGTGGCGCTCGCCCTATTGAACAACCGAAGAAACCGACATGACAAGCCTTCACAACCTTCCCACCCAAGTCAAACTCGTCGACGTTGGCCCGCGCGACGGCCTGCAAAACGAGAAGCAGCCTGTACCCGCCGCGATCAAGATCGAGCTGGTGCATCGCCTGCAAGCCGCTGGCTTGAAAGAGATCGAGGTGACCAGCTACGTGAGCCCGAAGTGGATACCGCAGATGGCCGACAACCACGCTGTGATGCAGGGTATCCAGCGCCAGCCTGGCGTGCGCTACTCGGTGCTCACGCCCAACCTCAAAGGCTTCGAGGCTGCGCTGCTCGACAAGCCCGATGAGATCGTGGTGTTCGGCGCGGCCAGCGAAGCCTTCAGCCAGAAGAATATCAACTGCTCGATTGCCGAGAGCATCGAGCGCTTTGCGCCGGTGGTGGCGGCGGCCAAAGCGGCGGGCATTTACGTGCGCGGAGCCATGAGCTGCACCGTGGGTTGCCCATACGAGGGCGATGTCGCGCCCGAGCGGGTGGCCTACCTGGCAGGGCTGATGAAAGGCATTGGTGTGCAACACATCGGCGTGGCCGACACGATTGGTGTTGGCACGCCGGGCAAGGTGCAAGCTGCCATCGAGGCCACGCTGAAGCATTTCGCGTTGGACGACATTTCGGGCCATTTTCACGATACCTACGGCCAGGCGCTGGCCAACACGCTGGCCGCGCTGGGGCTGGGGGTTTGGCAATTCGACACCTCAGTGGCTGGCCTGGGCGGCTGTCCTTACGCGAAGGGTGCGACCGGCAATGTGGCGACCGAAGACGTTGTCTACCTGCTGCACGGCATGGGCATTGAAACCGGCATCGATCTCGATGCACTGGTGGACGCTGGCGCCTGGATCAGCGAGCAATTGGGCAGACCGAGCGGCTCGCGCGCGGCGCGCGCTTTGCTGGCCAAGCGGATGAACTGAGATGGATGCAACGGTTTGGTGGGCGTTTTTTGCGGCGTCTTGGCTGATTTCGCTCTCACCTGGCTCAGCGGCGGTGCTGTCTATGGGCCACGGCCTGGCCTATGGGGTGCGCGCCACCAGCTTCTCGATCGCGGGCATGGGTCTGGGGCTGGCGCTGGTGTTGCTGGTGGCAGGTGCCGGCGTGGGCGCTGTTTTGCTGGCCTCGGCCACGGCGTTCACCGTGGTCAAGGTGCTGGGTGCGGGCTATCTGATCTGGCTGGGCTGGCAGCAATGGCGCTTGCCGGTGCTGGATCCCAAGCCGCCCCTGGACGAGGCGGTCCGGTCGAACAATGCCCTGTCGGCCTTGAACACTGGCATCCCCAGCGCACGCCAGCGCTTCACCATTGGCTTCCTGACGAACGCCACCAACCCCAAGGGGATCGTCTTTATGGTGGCGGTGTTGCCGCAATTCATCGTCCCGAACCGCCCGCTCTGGTTGCAGCTGCTGCTGCTGCTGGTGACCTCGGTGGCGGTGGAGATGGTGGTGATGCACGGCTATGCGTTTCTCGCCTCGCGTGCCCAACGTTGGCTGGCCACGGCGCGCGCTCGCCGGGTGCAAAACCGGGTGTTTGGCGGCGTGCTGATGGCGATGGGCGCCAGCCTGCTGCTGGTGAAACGCACGGCAGGCTGACCCGGCAGGCGTTGCGGGTGTTGTCGCGTCGCTACCATGGGAGCTCATGACAAACCCTGCGGTAACGCCCGCCACCAAACGCCCCGCCGGCCTGCAGCGCGTGGCCGATGCACTCGCCGCCGCTGGCCATCCCCATGCGCCGGTGGTGCTCAGCGACGCCGCGCGCACCGCCCAGCAGGCGGCCGACGCGCTGGGTGTGGCGCTGGGCCAGATCGCCAAATGCATCATCTTTCGCCGCAAAAATCACCCCAGTGGTGACGACGCGGCGGTGCTGGTCATCACCTCGGGCGATTTGCGGGTGGACGAGCGCAAGGTGCAGGCCATCGTTTGCGCCGAAGGCGGCAAGCTGGGCCGGGCCGATGCCGAATTTGTCAAAGCCAAGACCGGGTTTTCCATCGGCGGCGTGTCGCCGCTGGCCCACACCACCGCACCCGTCACCCTGATCGACCGCAAGCTGTTTCGCTTCGCTGTCATCTGGGCCGCCGCTGGCCACCCGCACGGCGTCTTCTGCCTCGCCCCTGCCGAGCTGCAGGCACTCACCGGCGCTCCCGTACACGACGTCACCGAAAGTTCTCCCGTATGACACCCCTGATCAACCTCAACGATGCCCTGGCCGACCACAATGGTCCCGGCGTGCCCTCGCCCTGCATGTCGATTTGTGAGATAGACGAGCAGCAGGGATGTTGCAAAGGCTGCTACCGCTCGCTGGATGAAATCGGCGCCTGGGGGTCCCTGAGCGACATTGACAAACGCGCTGTCTGGGTCCAGATCGAAGCGCGTCAGCTGGCGCCGGCAGGCTGACCCCGCCATGGGTGGGTCCACCGCGCCCGCGTTCCACGAGATCCGGTTTTTCTACGACCCGATCTCGCCCTACGCCCACCTGGCCTTCGAGCGCCTGCCCGAAGCGCTGATGGGCCACAGCATGCAGGTGCGTTACCAGCCGGTGTTGTTTGCCGCCCTGCTCAAGGCCCACGGCCAGCTCGGCCCGGCCGAAATTGCGGGCAAGCGCGAGTGGGCCTACCGCCAGGCGAGCTGGCTGGCGCACCACCATGGCATGCCGCTCGACTTGCCCGCCGAGCACCCGTTCAACCCGCTGGCACTGCTGCGCCTGGGCCTGTGCTGTGCCACCGATGAAGCGCCAGGCGAGACCAGCCGCTGGGTCACCGAACAGCTGATGCACCACGTTTGGCGCGGTGGGCACAGCGCCACCGATCCGCAGCGCCTGGCCGATCTGCAAGCGCGGCTGCAAGACCACATGGCGCAGCGTGGGCGGCCCTGGCTGGCGCCTGAAAGCGATGCAGTGAAACAGCGCCTGCGCACCAACACCGAGCAGGCGCTGGCGCTGGGCTTGTTTGGCGTGCCCTCACTGGTGCTGGGCGGGCGCGTGTTCTGGGGTCAGGAGGCGCTGCCCATGCTGCGCGCCTGCCTGGATGGCGATGCCTGGTTCGACGGCCCGGCCTGGGGCGCGGCGAGCCAGTTGCCCGCTGGCGTTCAGCGCAGCCGCTGAACCAGGAGCCTTCTGCGGTCGACTGACAGCCGACGCTCCCCAAGTCCGACAGGTTCCTGCGCTCACCAGCCCAGATCGCTCGCCCACCCGGCGTAGGGCTTGGGCGGCGGCGGGGCGTAGTCGCCCAGTGGGCTGGTTCGCAGCTTGAGTGCCACCAGCGACTCGGCCAGCTTCACCGCCACGCTCACCCCGTCAATCACCGGTACGCCCAGGCGCCGTGACAGCTCGGCGCACAGGGGCGCCATGCCCGCGCAGCCAAGCACGATTGCACCGCTGCCGTCGCGCGCCAACGCGTCGCGCGCGGCTTGCTCGATGCGCGCGGTACACGCCTCGGTGGCATGTTCAAGATCCAGCACCGGAATATCGGTGCCGTGCACGCCGCGGCAATGGCGCTCGAAACCGTAGCGTTGCAGCAGCCGCTCGGCGGTGATGCAGGTGCGGCTCAGGGTGGTCACCACCGAAAAGCTGGTGGCCAGCAGCGTGGCGGCGTGAAAGGCCGCCTCGGCCACGCCGATCACCGGCGCGCCGGTGGCTTCGCGGGCTGCGTCCAGCCCTGGATCGCCAAAACAGGCGATCACCACCGCGTCGGGTTGCCAGGCCAGCGCCAAGCGCACCTGCTCGGCCACGCCGGCGGCGGCAAATGCCTCGTCGTAGTGGCATTCGATCGAGGCCGGTCCAAAAGTGGGCTGGACAGCCACCACTTCGGTGCCAGGCCCCGCTACCGTGCGCGCGGCCTGGCCGATCGCCTTGGTCATGGCGGCCGAGGTGTTGGGGTTGATCAGCAGCAGCTTCATAAGTCTCTTTTGAATTGGCACCACAACGGTGCTTTTGTATACAAAAAAGTCCGGGTATGCCTCTCTTTAGGGCATCAACGCACCACAGACGGTGCGCTCTAGCAGCCGAACTTTCCCTAATAGATTGCAAAAAACTCAGATACATCATGGATTTCCAGCGTGACGATCAGTGTTTAGAAAAAATCGAGCCGCCACAGCTGGCACGGCGATTGCATACAAAAAAGCTGCCAAGTTATTGAAATGCCTGGGTTGAGCTGTCTGCATCGAACGACCACGGTCCAGGTCTTTGCGCACGGGGCAACCTCACTGTTAACCAACCTTTGGAGTCTTGATGAAAACCCTGTCTTCCCCTCAGTCCCGCAAGCCCCGGGCCCTGGGCCTGGCGCTGTCCGCTGGCCTGTTGATGACGCTGGCCTCGCCCGCGGTGCTGGCCCAAGAAAAGGTGCTGCGCATCGCCATGACTGCTGCCGACATTCCGCGCACGCTCGGGCAGCCCGATCAGGGTTTTGAGGGCAACCGCTTCACCGGCATCCCGCTGTACGATTCTTTGACGCAGTGGGATCTGTCCCGTGCAGACGCCGCCAGCGTGTTGATGCCGGGCGTGGCGCTGTCGTGGTCGGTGGGTGCACAAGACAAGACCAAGTGGACCTTCAAGCTGCGCCCCGGCGTGAAGTTCCACGACGGTTCGGCCTTCAACGCCGATGCGGTGGTCTGGAACGTGCAGAAAGTGCTGGACAAAGACGCGCTGCATTTCGACGCCAGCCAGGTCGGCGTGACCGTGTCACGCATGCCCACCCTGCGCTCGGCGCGCAAGATTGACGATCTGACGGTGGAACTCACCACCAGCGAGCCCGATTCCTTTCTGCCGCTGAACCTCACCAACCTGTTCATGGCATCGCCTGAACATTGGCAGGCCAAATTCGACGCTGCTGCAGGCGCCACGCCGGCCGACAAATCCAAGGCCGCCTGGATCGCCTTCGCGTCGGATGCCTCTGGCACTGGCCCGTTCAAGATGGCCCGCTTTCTGCCGCGAGAGCGCCTGGAGCTGGTGGCCAACAAAACCTACTGGGACCCCAAGCGCACGCCAAAGCTTGACCGCGTGGTGATGATCCCCATGCCCGAGGCCAACGCGCGCACAGCAGCGCTGCTCTCAGGCCAGGTGGATTGGATCGAGGCTCCATCGCCCGACGTCATTCCCCAGATCACCCAGCGCGGTTTCAAGGTTTACAGCAATGCTCAGCCGCACGTCTGGCCATGGCAGCTCTCGTTTGTCGAAGGCTCGCCGTGGCTGGACAAGCGGGTGCGCCATGCCGCCAACCTGTGTGTCGACCGCGAAGGCTTGAAGACCCTGCTGGGCGGCATGATGGCGGTGCCCAAGGGCACGGTGCCACCCGGCCACCCGTGGTGGGGCAACCCCAAGTTCGATATCAGGTACGACGTGAAGGCTGCGCAGGCGCTGATGACGCAAGCTGGTTTCTCAGCGGCCAAGCCGATGAAGGCCAAGGTGCAAATCTCCGCGTCGGGCTCCGGTCAGATGCAGCCCTTGCCGATGAACGAGTTTGTTCAGCAGTCGCTCAAGCAGTGCTTCATTGACGTTGAGTTCGATGTGCTCGAATGGAACACTTTGTTCACCAACTGGCGCCAGGGCGCCAAGCACCCCTCGGCCAACGGCGCGCAGGCGATCAACGTGAGCTACGCCGCCATGGACCCGTTCTTCGCCATGGTGCGCTTCACCAGCACCAAGACTTTTCCGCCGGTGTCCAACAACTGGGGCCACTTCGGCAACCCCGAGTTCGACAAGCTGATCGCCGATGCGCGCACCAGCTTCGAGGACAAGGCACGTGACGAGGCGCTGGCCAAGCTGCACGCGCGCATCGTGGAAGAGGCGCCGTTTGTGTGGATCGCCCACGATGTGGGGCCGCGCGCCATGAGCAGCAAGGTCAAGGGCGTGGTGCAGCCACGTAGCTGGTTCATCGACATCGCCCCGATGTCGGTCGACTGACCTTCTGTACGACCCCGGTAGTGCGCCGCTGACGGTGGCTGCCGGGGCATCATCTTTATCGGCCCCGAGCCCTCAAACCATTCACCGCCATGCTGAGTTTTCTGCTCCGCCGAGTGATCTACACCTTGCCCACCATGTTGGGCGTGGCGCTGGTCTGTTTTGCTCTTGTGCATGTGTCGCCGGGCGACCCGCTGGTCTCCATCCTGCCGCCCGATGCGTCTGCCGAACTGCAGGCGCAGCTGCTGGAGCTCTACGGCTTCAACCGCTCCTACCCAGAGCAGTTTGTGAGCTGGGTCTGGCGTGCGGTGCAAGGCGATCTCGGTACCTCGATTGCCTCTGGGCGCGCGGTGTCGGACGAAGTGGGTCGCGCGGTGGTCAACACCCTGCGGCTGGCGGTGCTGGCCACGGTGATTGGCTTCGTGCTCGGCTGCCTGTTCGGCTTCGTGGCGGGCTATTTTCAAAACTCCTGGCTTGACAAGGCCGCGTCGCTCACCTCGGTGCTGGGCGTAAGCGTGCCCCACTACTGGCTGGGCATGGTGCTGGTGATCGTGTTTTCGTCGTGGCTGATGTGGCTGCCGCCGGGCGGCGCTGGCCCCGGTGGGTCAAGTGAATGGACCTGGGACTGGGAGCACATCAAACACATGATCCTGCCCGCGCTCACCATGAGCGTGATCCCGATGGGCATCATCTCGCGCACCGTGCGAGCGCTGGTCGCCGACATCCTGGCGCAGGAATTCATCGTTGGCCTGCGCGCCAAAGGGCTGACCGATCTTGGCGTGTTCTTCCATGTGGTGAAGAACGCGGCGCCCACCGCGCTGGCAGTCATGGGGCTGCAGCTGGGCTATCTGCTGGGTGGCTCGATCCTGATCGAGACCGTGTTTTCCTGGCCGGGCACGGGCTTCCTGCTGAACTCAGCGATTTTTCAGCGCGACCTGCCGCTGCTGCAGGGAACGATCCTTGTGCTCGCTATGTTTTTTGTGGTGCTCAACCTGGTGGTTGACGTGATCCAGACCCTGCTCGATCCGCGCATAGCGCGCTGAATACCGCCTTGCCATGATCAACATCGCCATTGACCCCACCCGTATACCCGCCCCGGTCTTTGATCGCTCGCCAGGCTACTGGCGCACGGTGGCCAGCCGGCTGGTGCGCGACCGGGTCGCCATGGGGGCTGCTGTGGTGGTGTTGCTGCTGTTGCTAATGGCGGTGTTTGGTCCCTGGCTGGTGCCGGCCGATCCCTACGCCACGTCCATTCTCAAACGGCTCAAACCGATCGGCTTCGAAGGTAACCCGCTGGGCACCGACGAGCTTGGCCGTGACATGTTGTCGCGCCTCATCGTCGGCGCGCGCTTGTCGCTGTTCATGGGCATTGCGCCGGTGGTGCTGGCCTTTTTCATCGGCTCTTTCATCGGCATCACGGCTGGCTACGCCGGTGGCACGCTCAACACGGTGATGATGCGCACCATCGACGTGTTTTATGCCTTTCCGTCGGTGCTGCTGGCGATCGCCTTGTCTGGCGCGCTGGGGGCGGGCATCACCAACTCGCTGATCTCGCTCACCATCGTGTTCATCCCCCCAATTGCGCGGGTGGCGGAGAGCGTGACCACACAAATCCGCAGCCGCGATTTCGTCGATGCGGCGCGGGCCTCTGGCGCCAACGCCTTCACCATCGTCCGGGTGCATGTGCTGGGCAATGTGCTGGGCCCGATCTTTGTCTATTCGACCAGCCTGATCGCGGTGGCCATGATCCTGGCCTCGGGTTTGAGTTTCCTGGGTCTGGGCGTGAAGCCACCCGAGCCCGAGTGGGGCCTGATGCTCAACACCTTGCGTACCGCCATTTATGTGCAGCCCTGGATCGCGGCGCTGCCAGGCATGATGATTTTTGCCACCTCAATCGCCTTCAACCTCTTGGCCGACGGCTTGCGCTCGGCAATGGAAATCAAACAGTGAGAACACCATGACCCTGAGCACCCCCGATCTTGGTGGACCTGCGCAACCGCTGCTGATGGTGCGTGGTCTGGTCAAGCACTTTCCGCTCAAGAAGGACGTGTTTGGCCGGGGCGGCGGCGTGGTCCGCGCCGTCGACGGCGTGGACTTCGATGTCTTCAAAGGCGAGACGCTGGGCGTGGTGGGCGAATCTGGTTGCGGCAAGTCGACCACCGCGCGCTTGCTCATGCAGCTGACCGAGGCAGATCGCGGCGAGATGGTGTTCGATGGCGAAACGGTGGGTGGCCCGCGCATGGGCTTGAAAGACTTTCGTCGCCAGGCGCAAATGGTGTTCCAAGACAGCTACGCCTCGCTCAACCCCAGGCTCACGATGGAAGACTCGATTGCGTTTGCGCCGCAGGTGCACGGCTTGGCGCGCGTGCAGGCTATCAAGCGCGCGCACGACCTGCTCGCCCGGGTCGGCCTGGAGCCCAAGCGCTTCGCGGCGCGCTATCCGCACGAGCTCTCGGGGGGGCAGCGACAGCGGGTCAACATCGCCCGCGCGTTGGCGCTGCAGTCGCGCCTGATCATCCTGGACGAAGCGGTGTCTGCGCTGGACAAGTCGGTCGAAGCCCAGGTGCTGAACCTGCTGCTCGACCTCAAAGACGAGATGGGCCTGACCTTCATTTTCATCAGCCACGATCTCAACGTGGTGCGCTACATCAGCGACCGGGTGATGGTGATGTACCTCGGTCAGGTGGTGGAAATTGGCGGCAGCGAAACCCTGTTCAACCACCCCGCCCATCCCTACACCCAGGCGCTGCTGTCCTCCATTCCATCGATGGACCCGGATCACCGCACCGAGGAGCCACCACTGGCGGGTGACCCGCCCAACCCGATCAACCCGCCCTCGGGCTGCCGCTTCCATCCGCGCTGTGTGCACGCACAGCCGGTGTGCACTGAGCGTGCGCCCGTGCTGGGTCGGGTGTCGCAGGGTCAACTTGCTGCCTGCTGGATGCAGGTGGCGGGCAGCGGGCACACCGCCGCACCGCGCCGCGAGGAGGTGATGGTATGAGCGAGCGCATTGGAGCAGCGCCCTATGTGGACGTGCGCAACCTGCGCGTCACCTTCACAGGCGGCGCCAAGCCGGTAAAGGCGGTCAACGGCGTGGACCTGCGCGTGGGTCGCGGCGAGGTGCTGGCCCTTATTGGCGAATCGGGTTCCGGCAAGAGCGTGACGCTGCGCAGCTTGCTGCGGCTGCACCCCGAGCGGCGCAGCCGCATCGAGGGCACGGTGCGCGTGGGCGAGGTGGACGTGTTGTCGCTGTCGCCCCAGAAGTTGGCCGACTACCGCGGTCGCGTGGCGTCCATGATTTTTCAGGAGCCCTTGCTGGCGCTTGACCCGGTCTACCCGCTGGGCCAGCAGATCACCGAGGCGATTCGCCGCCACGAGCCGGTGAGCGCTGCACAGGCGCAGCAGCGCGCCCTGGCGCTGTTCGAGCGGGTGCGCATTCCCAGCCCCGAGCGGCGGCTGGCGGCCTACCCGCACGAGATGTCGGGCGGCATGCGCCAGCGCGCAATGATCGCTCTGGCACTGGCCTGCAAGCCGCAGCTTCTGCTGGCCGACGAGCCGACTACCGCGCTGGATGCCACTGTACAAATTCAAATTCTGTTGCTGCTGCGCGAGTTGCAGCGCGAGCTTGGCTTGTCGGTGATCTTCGTCACGCACGACATCGGCGCAGCGGTGGAAGTGGCCGACCGGATCGCGGTGATGTACGCAGGTCGCATCGTGGAAGAGGGCCCGGTGGCCACGCTGATGCGCGAGCCGCGCCACCCCTACACGCTGGCGCTGCTCAAGAGCCGGGCCAGCGGCGCCCTGGCCAAGGGCACGCGGCTGCACACCATCGCTGGCTCGCCGCCCGATCTCACTGCCTTGCCAGCCGGTTGTGCGTTTGCCGAGCGCTGCCGCTGGGCGCAAGCGGCCTGCCGCACCACCCAGCCTGAGGTGACCTGGCTGCGCGCAGACCATGCGGTGCGCTGCCTCCGCGTCTTTGAGACCCCCAACTTCACCGCTTTGTCCTGATTTGTCCTGATTTATCCACCATGACCACCCGCCACACCAACATGCTCCACGACCCCGCGCACGCTTTCATGCCCTATCCACAGGCGCCCGTGCCGCACGCTGCGACCGGTTCGCTCACCGGCCTGAGCTTTGGCGTAAAAGATTTGTTCCACATCAATGGCTACCCCACCAGCGGCGGCCAGCCGCTGCTGCTGGCCTTGCTCGGTGTTCAGTCGCATACCGCGCCCACGGTGCAGCGCCTGCTCGATGCGGGCGCGCGCTTCGTGGGCAAGACGGTGACCGACGAGCTGGCGTTTTCCATGAACGGCCAGAACGCGCACTTCGGCTCGCCCATCAACGGCGCGGCGCCCGAGCGCATCACCGGTGGATCTTCGTCCGGGTCGGCGTCTGCCGTGTCGCACGGTCTGTGTGACTTTGCGCTGGGCACCGACACCGGTGGCTCGGTGCGCGCGCCCGCCAGCCACTGCGGCTTGGTCGGTCTGCGGCCCAGCCACGGCCGGGTGTCACTGGCCAGCGCGCTCGATCTGTCGCCCAGCCTGGACACCTGTGGCTGGTTTGCCCGCGATGTGCCTACCTTTGCGCGGGTCGCCGATGTGCTGCTCGGTGAGGACGTGTACCCCCTGCCCGAGCAGGTGCGTCTGCTGGCCCCAACGGACCTGTGGGCCTTGGCCACGCCACCGGCCAAGAAAGCGCTGGCATCCGCGCGTCAGCAGGTGGAAGCGGCGCTCGGGCCAGCTGGCCGTACGCAGATGGTGCTGGAGGATCTGGATGCGATGTACTGGCACTTTCGTTACATACAAAGCTTCGAGGCCTGGCAGGTGGACGGTGGCTTTATTCGTCGCTTTGCGCCGCCGTTGGGCCCTGGTGTGGCCGAGCGCTTCGCTTGGAGCGCTGGCGTGACCGATGCCCAGGTCGCCGCGGGTCGGCTTTTCCGCGATCGTTTCCGTCAGCACCTGAGTGATCTGCTGGGCCACGACGGGGTATTGCTCATGCCGACCATGCCCGACGTGGCGCCACGCAGGGACGCGCCTGAGTCGGCGCTGGAGGACTACCGCAACCGGGCCACCCGGCTGCTCTGCGCTGCTGGCTTCTCTGGCTTTCCTCAGCTCAGTCTGCCGCTGGCCAAACGCGACGGTGCGCCGCTGGGTATCTCGCTGCTGGGACCGGCTGGCAGCGACCGCAGCCTGGTGCGTCTGGCCGAGCGCATCGTCACGGCCGCTGACTGATGCCGATGTGCGCATCCCAGCGCAGCGCAACCGCATGCGGCAACGCGCATTCCTCGCAGTCCACAACCGCACCGGTGCGCTCAATCACCAGAAAATCCCCGGCGTCCAAGGCAATCAGCGGGTGGTGCCACACGCCAGGCCGCAGCGTGATTCCTTGTTGCTCAATGACGAGGAACGCGGCCAGGGTGGATGGATCGGGTGAGTCATTGCCGAGTGCCACCAAGGCGATGCAGCGCGCGCCGGTCAGCGGCACAAAACTCTGGGAGCCCAAGCGATGCCGCTCCAGCGTCTGCCACGGACCTTCAACCGCCCGCGCCTGCGCTCGAAAAACTGCCAACGCAGGGTGGCCCTGCTCAGACCAGAGCGCCAGGCCCGCCGGCAGATTGACCCGCTGGCTGGTGCCCGAATTGATGGCCTTCCCGGCAGCGCCCGCCCAGCACAAGGATTCGCCGTACGGCGCAAAGGCGTCGGTGGTCAGCGGGTGGATCAGCAAGCTCAGTTTGGTGGGTGTCATGTTGTGGGGCCATGCAGCGAAACCCTATTGCCTCGCGTCTGGGAATGTTGCCACATGAGCCCAGACGCCGACGCCACCAACGTTGCCACCGCCGCCGCTCCTGTAGACCAAGACGGCACCGCCACCGACCGGGTCTACGACACCATTTACCGCGCCGTGATGGAGCACCGCCTGACGCCCGGGGAGTGGCTGCGCGAGGCCGAGCTGGCCAGCGAGTTCAAGGTGTCGCGCACGGTGGTGCGCCAGGCATTGCAGCGGCTGTCGCAGGATCAGGTGATCGAGCTGCGGCACAACCGGGGCGCTCGCGTACCAATGCCCGATCTGGCAGACGCCGCCCATGTGTTCGAAGCGCGGCGGGTGGTGGAGTGCGAGGTGGCGCGGCGCCTGGGTGGCCAGCTGACAGCAGACCAGTTGCAATCTCTGGACGAGATTGCCCAGGCCGAGATCGCTGCCGACCTTCGTGGCGACCGCGCTGAAGCCATCCGGCTCTCGGGCGAGTTCCACCACGCCCTGACTCGAATGCACGGCAACCCGGTGTTTGGCCGGCTGCTCAACGGCTTGCTGCCCACCACCTCGCTGCTGATGGCGCGCTTCAAGGTGGGTGGTGGCCAGGTCTGTGTGGCGCACCGCCATGTGGATCTGATCGGCGCACTGGTGCGTGGCGCGGCGCCCGCGGCCACCGAAATGCGCAAACACTTGGACGAACTCGAGCGCTCGCTGGTTGACACACCGGTGCAAGGCCGCAGCCTGCGCGACGCACTTTCTCACTACCGCGAACCTTAAGGAAACTCCATGATGCCTTTGTCTACTTTCGCAGCGGCGTTGCCCGCTGTCTCGCCCAGCCCGCACCGCGTCAACGGCGAGCGGCTGTGGCAGTCCCTCATGGCGCTGGCGGCGGTTGGGGCCACGCCCAAGGGCGGTGTCTGCCGGCTGGCATTGAGCGATCTCGACCGACAAGGCAGAGACCTGGTGGTGCAATGGGGCAGGGAAGCCGGCATGGCGATCACCGTGGACCAGATCGGCAACATCTTCATGCGCCGCGCCGGCCAGCGGGCCGACCTGCCGCCGGTGATGACAGGTAGCCACATCGACACCCAGCCCACAGGCGGTAAGTTCGATGGCAACTACGGCGTGCTGGCGGGGATCGAGGTGGTGCGCACGCTCAACGATCTCGGCGTAGAGACCGAGGCCCCGATCGAGGTGGCGGTGTGGACCAATGAAGAGGGCTCGCGCTTTGTGCCGGTGATGATGGGCTCCGGCGTCTTTGCCCGAGCCTTCACGTTGGAGCACGCCTATGCCGCCACCGATGTCGATGGCAAGACGGTGCGCGACGAGCTCCAGCGCATCGGCTATCTGGGTGACGAGGTGCCTGGTGTGCATCCCATCGGCAGCTATTTCGAGGCGCACATCGAGCAGGGCCCGGTGCTGGAAGATGCGGGCGTGACCATCGGTGTGGTCACCGGGGTGCTCGGTATCCGATGGTTTGACTGCACCGTGACTGGTATGGAGGCCCACGCCGGCACCACGCCGATGGGCCTGCGCCGGGATGCCTTGCAGGGCGCCACACGGCTGATGCAAGGTGTGGTGAGTTCGGCGCTCAAGCATGGGACTGCAGGCCGCGCCACGGTGGGCATGGTGCGGGTGCACCCCAACAGCCGCAACGTGATCCCCGGTCGGGTCAACTTTTCGATCGATTTGCGCAACAGCAGCGACTCGCTGGTCGACCAGCAAGTGGCCGAGCTGCACGAGGCCGCTCGAGGGCTCGCTGCAGACACCGGGCTGGTGGTCGACATCGTAGAGGTGTCCCGCTACGCCGCGCAGCCGTTTGACGCGGGCTGTGTCGAAGCGGTGGCCGCTGCCGCGCAGGCGTTGGGACACAGCTGCCTGCCGCTGGTCTCGGGCGCTGGCCACGACGCCATCTACGCTGGGCAGGTGGCACCCGCCGGCATGATTTTTGTGCCATGCAAGGACGGCATCAGCCACAACGAAATCGAGAATGCCCGCCCGGACCACCTGACGGCAGGCTGCGACGTGCTGCTGCACGCGATGCTGTCGCGCGCCGGTGCCGCTTGAGGCGACCGCGCCCACCGGTGCTTGACATGAAGCAAGCCGGCGGCCCTGGACCAGGCCTAAGATGAACCGCTGGGGACACTCGGCTCGTAGGCCCCTACCTTCTGGTCAACCGCAAAGGAAATGCCCATGTTCAAGAAAATCCTCGTTCCCACCGACGGTTCCGCCCAGGCGGCAGCAGCGGCCAAAATCGCTGCCCAGCTCGCCAAGAGCCAAGGCGCGCAAGTGATTGGCGTTTATGTGATCGATCCGTTTCCTTATATCGGCGTTGGCGATGCTTCGGCGGTGGGGCTGCAGGCTTACCTGAGCGAGGCCAAGGCAGCGGCTGGTCAGGCGCTGGAATTGCTGAGCAAGGCCTGCGCAGAAGAGGGCGTGCCGTTTGCGGGCGACACCATCGAGCGCAACGTGGTCCACGAAGGGGTTCTGGAAACTGCCAGTGCCGAGGGCTGCGACCTGATCGTGATGGGCTCACACGGCAGCCGGGGTCTCAAGGCGCTGATTCTCGGCAGTGTGGCGCAAAAGGTGCTGGCCAACGCCGAGCTGCCGGTGCTCATCGTCAAGGCCTGATGCCCGGCCCCAGCGTCGGCGCCGGTTGGTCGCGCCAGCGCCTGCTTTTCCTCGAACCACGCCAAAGGAAGTCCTTCCGGTGGGCTGCGTGCTGGTGCCATCGCCACGCGCGCCTTTCGGCAGGCTCCTAGAATGTTTGGCTTCTTCCCTCGGCAAGCCACCATGTCTGACGAATCTCCCCTGCGCAAAGCTCCCCTCAGCCAAGACCCGGACAGCGAGGCGCCGCAGCGGGCGACGGGGCTGATCCGCATCCGCGGTGCCCGCCAAAACAACCTGAAAAACCTCGATCTGGACATCCGTACCGGCGAGCTGACCGTGGTCACAGGTCCCAGCGGCTCGGGCAAGTCCAGCCTGGTGTTCGACACCTTGTTCGCCGAAGGCCAGCGCCGCTATGTGGAGACCTTCAGTGCCTACGCGCGCCAGTTCCTGGACCGCATGGACAAGCCAGCGGTGGACCGGGTGGACGGTGTGCCGCCCGCGATAGCGATCGACCAGACCAACCCTGTGCGGTCGTCGCGCTCCACGGTGGGCACCATGACCGAGCTGAACGACCACCTGAAGTTGCTGTTTGCGCGTGGCGCCGAGCTCTTCGACCGTGAGACCGCATTGCCTGTACGCCACGATTCGCCCGAGTCGATTTATGCCGAGCTGGCTGCCCGCGCCAAGGCCCAGGGCGATCCCCGGCTGGTGGTCACCTTCCCGGTCGAGCTGCCCGCGAGCACCACACCAGAAGAAATCGAACAGTGGCTATCTGCCAGCGGCTACACCCGCGTGCAGGCCGAGCGCATCGTGCAGAAAGTGGTGTCCGCCGAGCCCGATAAAAAGGGCAAGGTTTCGCCCAAGGCCAAGGCTGCGAAGGCGGTGGTGGAGTCGGTCAAGCTGCTCGACGTGGTGGCCGACCGCTTTCGCATCGGCACCACCGCGCCGGTGCGGGTGATGGAGGCGATCGAGGCGGGTTTGAAGCGCGGCGGCGGCAAGCTCATGGTTTATCTGCTGCCAGACGCCAAACAATTGGAATCTGACCCCGATTTGCTGCCGGAGATTTGGAAATTTTCCACCGGCCTTCACTGCCCGGAAAGCGACATCCGCTACAGCGAGCCCATGCCGTCGATGTTCTCGTTCAACTCAGCGGTGGGCGCTTGCGAGGCCTGCCGGGGTTTTGGTCGTGTGATCGGGGTCGACTACGGCCTGGTGATTCCGAATGGGAAACTCACGCTGCGCGGCGGCGCGATCAAGGTGATGCAAACGCCGGCCTGGAAGGAAGCGCAAGACGACCTGATGCGACACGCCGAAGCGGCAGGTATCCCGCGCGACACGCCTTGGAACAAGCTCACGCCCGAGCAGCAACATTGGGTCAAGGCCGGCTCGCCAAACTGGAACGGCAAGTGGAGCCAGCATTGGTTTGGCATCGCGCGCTTCTTCGAGTACCTGGAAAGCAAGGCATACAAGATGCACATCCGCGTGCTGTTGTCCAAGTACCGCAGCTACACCGAGTGCCCGAGCTGCCATGGCGCGCGCCTCAAGACGGACAGCCTGCTGTGGCGCATCGGCAGCCAGGCGCAGGCCGATGCGGTAATGGTGCCCGCGCTCAGACAAATGCCTGCCGGCGCGGGCTGGTCGCGTGCGCAACTCGACGCCTTGCCAGGGCTGTGCCTGCACGACCTGATGCTGCTGCCGCTGGACCGGCTGCGCAGCTTCTTCGTCGCGCTCGCCGACACGCTCGTGCCCGCTGGCACCGACGCCTCGGGCCAGGCGCAGGCGATCAAGCTCTTGTTCGAGGAGATCAACACCCGGCTGCGTTACCTGTGCGAGGTCGGCATCGGCTACCTCACGCTGGACCGCCAGAGCCGCACGCTCAGCGGCGGCGAGGTGCAGCGCATCAACCTCACCACCGCGCTCGGCACCTCGCTGGTGAACACGCTGTTTGTGCTTGATGAGCCCAGCATCGGCCTGCACCCGCGCGACATGGCGCGCATCAACAAAGCCATGCTGCGACTGCGCGACGCCGGCAACACGCTGGTGGTGGTGGAGCACGACCCGGCGGTGATGCTGGCCGCCGACCGCCTGATCGACATGGGCCCAGGCCCCGGCGAGCGCGGCGGAGAGATTGTGTTCGACGGCACGCCGCAAGACGTGCGGCAGGCCGACACGCTGACCGGCGCCTACCTGGGTGGGCGCAAGCAGGTCGGCATGGGCTTCAAGCGCATGGTGACCGACAGCACGCCGCGTCTCATTTTGGAGGGTGCGCGCGAGCACAACCTGCAAAACGTCACGGTTGATTTCCCACTGCAGCGGTTGGTGGTGGTCACCGGCGTCTCGGGTTCGGGCAAATCGAGCTTGATCCAGGACGTGCTCGCGCCTGCGCTGTTGCGCCACTTTGGCAAGTCCACCGACGCACCGGGCGCCCACGATCGCCTGCTCGGCGCCGACCATTTGAGCGAGGTCGTGTTTGTCGACCAGTCGCCCATCGGCAAGACGGCACGCTCGAACCCGGTGAGCTATGTCGGCGCCTGGGACGCCATCCGCGCGCTGTTTGCCGATGCACCGCTGGCGCGCCAGCGCGGCTACACCGCCAGCAAATTCAGCTTCAACGGCGGCGATGGCCGCTGCCCGACCTGCGGCGGCTCGGGCTTTGAGCATGTGGAAATGCAGTTCCTGAGCGATGTGTATCTGCGCTGCCCAGACTGCGATGGAAAACGCTACCGCCCCGAGGTGCTGGAGGTTCGCATCGCACGCCAGAAAGAAGTGGGGTCAGATCCCGATTCAGGAAGCTGCGCATCCGGCGCGCGCGGCACACCGACGAAATCGGGCTCTGACCCCAGTTCTGCTGCTGGCCAACGAAAACAATTGGAATCTGACCCCCATTGTTTTTTGAACGTCGCCTACGTGCTCGACCTCACTGTCAGCGAAGCCGCCCACCTGTTTCGACACGACCGCGAGGTCATCCGTGCTCTTCAACCCATCGTCGATGTCGGCCTGGAATACGTGAAGCTCGGCCAGCCGGTGCCCACGCTTTCTGGTGGTGAAGCTCAGCGTTTGAAGCTTGCGGGCTTCCTGGCCGAAGCGGCCAAAAGCGCCAGCGCCAGCAGGCAGAGCCTGGCCAAGAAGGGCACGCTGTTCATGTTCGACGAGCCCACCACCGGCCTGCACTTTGACGACATTGCCAAGCTCATGCGCAGCCTGCGCCGACTGTTGGAGGCCGGCCATTCGCTGGTGGTGATCGAGCACAACCTCGACGTGATCCGCAGCGCCGACTGGCTGATCGACCTCGGCCCCGAGGGCGGCGAGGGCGGTGGCCTGCTGGTGGCCGAGGGCCCCCCCGAAGAGGTGAGAAAACACCCCAGCAGCCACACCGCAAAATCGCTGCGCGACTACGCGCTGTCCATGGGCGAGGTGTTTGAGGCGGGCGAGGGCCGCAGGGCCGACTACCTGGCGCCGATGCCCAAGGCCAGCGCCCGCCCCAGGTCGACCGCGCCCAACGCGATCCGCATCATCAACGCCAAAGAGCACAACCTGAAAAACCTGAGCGTGGACATTCCGCGTGGGCAGTTCAACGTGATCTCGGGCGTGAGCGGATCGGGCAAGTCCACGCTGGCGTTTGACATTTTGTTCAACGAAGGCCAGCGCCGGTATCTCGAATCGCTCAACGCCTACGCCCGCAGCATCGTGCAGCCGGCGGGCCGGCCCGAGGTGGATGCGGTTTACGGCATTCCGCCCACGGTGGCGATCGAGCAGCGGCTCTCGCGCGGGGGCCGCAAAAGCACGGTCGGCACCACCACCGAGGTCTGGCATTTCCTGCGCCTGCTGTATGTGAAGCTGGGCACGCAACACTGCGTGCACGATGGTGCAGCGGTCAAACCCCAAAGCCCCGACAGCATGGCCGCGGCGATCCTGCAGCGCTACAAAGGCCAACACATCGGTCTGCTCGCGCCGCTGGTGGTCAACCGCAAGGGCGTCTACACCGAGCTGGCCGATTGGGCGCGCCCGCGCGGCTACACGCACCTGCGGGTAGACGGCGAGTTCCTGCCCACCACCGGCTTCCCGCGCATCGACCGCTTCAAGGAACACACGATCGAGCTGCCGGTGGCCGATCTGGTGGTGAGCGCGGCCAACGAAGCCACGCTGCGCTTGCACCTCACCAAAGCGCTGGAGGTCGGTAAGGGCCAGCTGCATGTGCTGAGCGCCATGCAGGGCCTGGCCGAGGCGATGGCAGCTGGCGAATCGACGCGGGCCCTCGGCCAGCTTGAGGTGTTCTCGACCCAGCGCGCCTGCCCGATCTGCGCCACCAGCTACCCCGAACTCGATCCGCGCCTGTTCTCCTACAACAGCAAACACGGCTGGTGCCCCGACTGCGTGGGCACCGGCATCGCGCTCTCGCGAGAGCAGCGCAAGGTGCTGGACGATTCGGTGCGCGACCCCAGCGAAAAAGGCCGTGAGCAAAGCTTTGCTGAGCCCGAGGTGGAAGACCTGGCCGACCACGTCTGCCCGAGCTGCGAAGGCACCCGGCTAAATGCCCAGGCAAGGGCGGTGAAGTTCGCGGGCATCGGCATCACCGAGGTGGCGCGGATGGCGGTAAACGAAGTACGTCAGTGGGCGGCGAGCCTGCGCCCCCACGCTGCCCCGCTGTCTTCTGAAGGGGCTGTTTTGCCTCGGGGTGGGTCCACAGCGAAACCCGGTGTCGCCAAACAATTGAAATCTGACCCCAATTATTTGCTGTCGCAGCGCGAAGCCGAGATCGCCCGCGACCTGCTGCCTGAAATCGAAGGTCGGCTCGCGTTTCTCGAAGAGGTGGGCCTGAACTACCTCACCCTCGACCGTGGCGCACCCACGCTCAGCGGCGGTGAATCCCAGCGCATCCGGCTGGCCGCGCAACTGGGCAGCAACCTTCAGGGCGTGTGCTACGTGCTCGACGAGCCGACCATCGGGCTGCACGCGCGCGACAACGCCATTCTGCTCAACGCTCTGCACAAGCTGGGTGCCATGGGCAACACGCTGGTGGTGGTCGAGCACGACGAAGACACCATCCGCCGCGCCGATCACATCATCGATATCGGCCCCAGCGCCGGCAAACGCGGCGGCCGCGTGGTGGCGCAGGGAACGGTCGCTGATCTCTCAGCCAACCCCGAGTCCGTCACCGGCCGCTACCTGCTGCACGCCATGAAGCACCCGCTGCAGCCGCGCAGATCGGTGGTGAACGACGCAACAGCAGCTGAAACGAAAGCGGAAACGAAAGCAGAAACGGGGTCAGATTCCGATTCAGGACAAAAGCCCCAACGGAGCGCGAAACGCAAACCGAAATCGGGCTCTGACACCATTTCTGCGGAGCCAGCGCCTACGCAAAAGCCAGAACTCAACTGGATCGAAGTCAAAAACGCCCAGCTCCACAACCTACAACACCTCAACGCCAGCGTTCCCTTGCAACGCCTGGTCGTCGTCACCGGCGTCAGCGGCTCGGGCAAGTCCACCTTTGCCCGCGACGTGTTGCTCACCAACGTCGCCGAAGCTGTCAAGCAGCGCAGCACCTACGCTGGCCGCCAGGCCTGGGACAACCTGGGCGAGCGCCCCAGCTGGACCGGCTGCGACAAGGTGCTGGGCACCGAGCCGATCGACCGCGTGTTCGAAGTCGATCAGACCCCCATCGGCAAAACCCCGCGCAGCTGCCCCGCCACCTACATCGGTTTCTGGGACACGGTGCGCAAGCTGTTCGCCGACACGCTGGAGGCCAAGGCGCGCGGCTACGGCCCAGGCCGCTTCAGCTTCAACACCGGCGAGGGCCGCTGCCCCGGCTGCGAAGGCCAGGGCATGCGCACGATTGAGATGAGCTTTCTGCCCGATGTGAAAGTGCCGTGCGAGGTGTGCCACGGCGCGCGCTTCAACCCTGAAACCCAGGCTGTCACCTGGAAGGGCAAAAACATCGGCGACGTGCTGCAGATGGAGGTGGACGAAGCGGTGGGCTTCTTCGCGGCCATGCCCAACATCGCCCACCCGCTGCAGCTGTTGAAAGACGTCGGCCTGGGCTACCTCACGCTGGGCCAGCCCAGCCCCACCCTCAGCGGCGGCGAGGCGCAGCGCATCAAGCTGGTCACCGAACTCAGCAAGGTGCGCGACGACGTGACCCGGCGCGGCCAGAAGCCGCCACACACGCTGTATGTGCTCGACGAGCCCACGGTCGGTCTGCACATGGCCGACGTGGAAAAACTCATCCGCGTGCTGCACCGGCTGGTCGATGGTGGCCACAGTGTGATCGTGATCGAGCACGACCTGGATGTGATGGCCGAAGCCGACTGGATCATCGACCTCGGCCCCGAAGGCGGCAACGGTGGCGGCCAGATCGTGGCGGCCGCGCCGCCGGAAGCCGTGGTGCGCCTGGGCACGCACACCGGCAAGGTGCTGGGACCGGTGTTGGCGAGGATCTGAAACCTCCGTTCGGGCTGAGCGTTTCGAAGCCCTCGCCTGATCTTCCCTGAAGAAGGATGCGCCCGCTTCCTTCTTCAGTGGTCAGTCATTCACGGGCGGCTGGTGCGTTGGCCGCTTGTAGGCCTGCAAACTGTGGTTGGGTGATTCCGGGTACAAAAACACCAAGGCACCCGACTGGATCAGGGCAGACAAGTGCTGGTTACGCAGGTACTTCAGGTCTTTGTTCAACAAAGTGGCAAGCTCTTCGCCGCGTAGCGGTTGCCACCCGCACAGATCGCCAATCAGGGCGCGCAGTGCTGTGGTGGACATGCGCTTTCCCTTTTGGGGCAGACGATGGGCCAGTACCTCGGGCAAAGGTGGCAAGTCCCGCTTACCACTTTCAGGGGGCTGCTTACCACCTTCGGGCACTTGCTTGCCATCTTCCAGGGGCAGCTTGCCCTGTTCGGGGTGTGGGTCAGGCCGCTCCTCGGGATGGCTCAGTGTGTAGTGCGTCCGG
>Ga0105053_10000973_pt1 | contig 46474 bp, 24 predicted proteins | sample BON01_FD_78093 | JGI IMG/M metagenome (GOLD analysis project Ga0105053, IMG submission 78093) | Freshwater microbial communities from Lake Bonney liftoff mats and glacier meltwater in Antarctica - BON-01 | ecosystem: Environmental > Aquatic > Freshwater > Ice > Glacier meltwater | place: Lake... | reverse complement strand
GTCTGGAGCAAGAGCAGCAGCTCCCGTGCCTCTTCGGCCGTCACGGCCGGGAAGGCGCCGCGCTGCGCCCACACGCCCGAGGACGCGCCCACGACCGCGCCCCCGGCGGCGCCGGCGGGGAGGTAGCGGTCCAGATACGCCCCCCAGGACGAGGTCGAGGCGTCGGCCTCGGCGCCGGCCTCGGCCTCGGCGACGACGCGGGCGCAGGCCGCGGGGCTGGCAGCGGTCGGCGCGCTCCCGCTCCCGCTCCCGCTCCCGCTCCCGCTCCCCGTGAGCAGAGCCGCGACGGCGGTCGCCACCGCTGGCCCGTCGGCGGCAGAAGTGGGAGGGGCGGCGGCGAGGGCCGCCGCCAAAACCGCGGCGCCGCCGTTGCTGCCGGACTTGCCGCCGCCGGCGCCGCCGGCGCTCGCAGCGGCGGGAGCAGGAGCGGCGGCGGCGGCGCGAGCGGCGGCCAAGCCGGCCGCGACCGCCGCCTCCTTGGCGTCCGCCAGCTCGCGCCGCAGCCGCCCGGCCTCGGCCTCGGCGGCCGAGAGCCGCACGCGCCCGTCGGCCGCCTCTCGCGCCGCGCGCCCCTCTGCCGCCGCCAGCCGCCGCGACCCCGCGTCCCGCTCGGCGGCGAGGTCGGCGCGACGCGCCTCGGAGGACCGCTCGGCGGCGGCCCTGGCGGCGGCTACGACGGCGGCCGCCGCCCCCGCGGCGGCGTCGCGCTGCTCCTCGGCCGCGTCGGAGCGAGCTGCGGCCGCCGCCCGCTCCTCCTCGAGGGCCGAGACGCGGGCTTGAGCGGATTCGCGCGCCTCCGCGGCAGCGGCAGCGACGGCGGCGGCCAAGGCGGCCTCCGCCTTGTCGGCCCTGGCGGCCGATGCCGCCGCCGCCACTTCTGCCGCTGCCGCCGCCTCTGCCACCGCCGCCGCCTCTGCCGCCGCGGCGGCGCGCAGACCCGCCTCGGCCTCTGCAGCCGCCTCCGCCTCTGCCGCCGCGGCGGCAGCGTCAGCGACGGCGGCGGCCAAGGCGGCCAAGGCCTCGTCGGCCCTGGCGGCCTCTGCCGCCGCCGCCGCCACTGCCGCTGCCGTCGCCTCTGCCGCCGCCGCCGCCTCTGCCGCCGCCGCACCCTTTGCCGCCGCCGCTGCCTCTGCGGCCGCTGCTGCCTCTGCCGCCTCTGCCTCCGCCTCTGCCGCCGCGGCGGCAGCGTCAGCGACGGCAGCGGCCAGGGCGGTCTCGGCCTTGTCGGCCCTGGCGGCCTCTGCCGCCGCCTCCGCCTCCGCCTCCGCCTCAGCCGCCGCCGCTGCCTGTGCCGCCGCCGCCACTTGTGCCGCCGCCGCGGCGCGTAACTCCGCCTCGGCCTCAGCCGCCCGCTGCAGCCGCGCCGCAAGGTCGTCCGCGCGCGCCTCGGCCGCGGCCAGGCATTCGCTCGACCGCGCGGCCTCGCGCTCAAGGCGCGCGGCGCGGCTCCGCGCCTCCGCCCCCGCGAGCTCGAGCTGCGCCGCGCGCTCGTCCGCAGCGGCCGCCGCCGTCGCCGCCGCCGCCGCCAGCCCCGCCGCCGACGCCGCGGCCTCCTCCCGCGCCGCGGCCTCGGCCGAGAGGCGCGCCGCGAGCTCGGCCGTGGCCTCGGCGGCGCGCAGGCCGGCCTCGCGCCGCGCGGCGTCCTCGGAGGCCGCGGCGGCAGCGGCGGCGGTGGCGGCGGCCTCGGCAACCTCTTGCCCCCGCTCCCGCTGCAGAGAGGCGCCCCCAGCCGCCGCCGCCGCCGCCGCCTCGAGGGCGTCGGACAGCGCCGCCATGGTCGCCCGCGCGCGCTCAAGCTCGCCGGCCATCTCGCCCGCCTCGGCGGCCTTGGCCTCGAGCGCTGCCGCTGCCGCCGCCGCGGCAGCCTCGGCGTGGGCGTCGGCGGCGGCCGCGTCGGCCGCGGCGCCCTCGGCGGCCGCCGCCGCCTCGCGGTCCGCGGCTGCCTTGAGCTCGGCCTCGGCCCCCGCCCGCCCGGCCGCCGCGAGGCGCGCTTCGGCCGCCTCAAGCTTCTCCGCCAGGTCTAAGGCCCGGGCGGCGGCCGCCTCGGCGTCCCTGCGGGCCGACTCGGCCCTCTGCTCCGCCCCGGCCCATTCCTGCTGCCGCTGCCGCTGCTCGCTGGCCCGCCGCTCGTCTGCCGCCGACGCCGCCGCCGCCGTCGCCGCCGCCGCCGCCTCGAGCTCGGCGACGCGCGCGCCCGCGGCCGCGAGCGCCGAGCGCAGGCCTTGCGCGAGCCGGTCGTGCTCCTCCTGCTGCCGGGCCAGCCGCCCGGCGGCGCGCGCCTCGGCGGCCTCGGCGGCCTCGGCGGCCTCGGCCGCGGCCTCGGCGGCCGCGGCCTCGTCGGCGGCGGCGCTGGCGGCGGCGGCGAGCGCGGCCAGCTCCGCGTCCTTCTCGCGCTGCCGCCGCCGCCTCGCCTCTTCCTCCTCCTCGTCGGCGGCGCGCGCCTCGGCCAAGCACCTCTCGAGCTCCTGATCCTGCTGCTGGTGCAGCCGCTCCTGCTCCTGCCGGTCGGCGTCGTCGTCGTCGGCGTCGGAGTCGGCGTCCTCCCCGCTGCTCAACCCGTCGTCGCCCGAGAGCAGCAGCGCAGCGCGTGCCTCGGCTTCTGCCTGCGCCGCGCGCCCCTCCGCTTCCGCCTGCGCCGCGCGCGCCTCGGCCTCGACCGCGCGCCGCCGCCACGCCGCGAGCTCGAGCGCCGCGCCGCCCAGGCGCCCCTCGGCGTCCCGCTGCGCCGCCAGCCTCGCGTCCAGCACCGACCGCACGCGGACGGCGCGCGCGCGCAGTTCGGCCGCGGCGCGCGACCCGGGGGCCGGCAGCGCGGGCGGGGCGGGCTGGCCGGGGAGCGGCGGGACCTGGTGGCGCGGGTCGCTCAGTGCGGCCAGGGCGGCAGTGAGCTCGGCGTCGCGCTCGCGCGCGAGCGCCGAGCGCGCGGCGGCGGCGCCGGCGAGGCGCGCGCGCCGCGCCGCGGCGAGCGAGGCGGCGAGGGCGGCGGCGAGGGCGCCGAGGGCGGCGGCGCCCACGCGCTCGGCGGGCCACGGGGCCTGGGCCACGTGGGCGCACGCGCGCGCCAGCTGCGCGCCGGACAGCGCGCAGACCCAGACCGACCATCGCCACAAGGCCGCGCCGACAGCGGCGAGCGACGGCCCCGCGCGCTCGGCCGCCTCGCGCAAACGCGAGGCCGGGGCGGAGCCGCCGTCCCCCCCGCCGCCGCCGCCGGCGACCGCCGCCGCCGCCCCCGCGAGCCAGGCCCTGACGCCCGCGCCGTCGGGCGGGTGCGCATTCAGGTACAGCGCGACGGCCAGGCCGAGCACGAGCGCGACCGCCGCGACGGCAAAGGCCAGCGGGTCTGTGAGCACGCCGAGGCCGCCGCCCCCTCTTGCCGCCTGTTTGGTTCCCTTGCGGGCGGGGGCGGCGGGGGCTCGCGCGCCCTCGTAAGGCTGCTGCCACTGGGGCGGCGGCGGCGGGCGGTACTCGTACCGCGGCGGGCCCTGGCCCGTAGGGGGTTCGTCGTGGTAGTAGTAGTACCCTTCGTATTGTTGGGGCGGCGGCGGCGGCGGAGAGGCGGCAACTTCGGTCGGCCCCTGATGCTGCTGCCACGCGGCGGGCGCGCACGGTCGCCGCCGGCCCGCTCCGCCGCCGCCGCCGCCGCCGGCCACCGTCGCTGCCGCCAGCCGCCACCGCGGCGGCGACCCGAGGGAAAGGGGCGCGCGCGGCCCGCGCGGATGCAGGCGCTGAGAGGCGCCGATTGGGCGCCGGCCGCCCGGGGCGGGAGAGACTCGCGCCGCTCGCATGATTGGCGGTTGTGGTTTCGGCCGTCTCGCCTCCTCCTCCTCCCTTACCAGCAGCGGCCCGCCATCCCCTGTTTTTGATGTGACGAGAAAAACCGTTGCTGTTGCATTTGGGGCTGGAGATGCGGATGATGAAGACGATGCGTAGGACAATGGCGTGCGCGCGCCGTAAGCGGGGCGGGCGGGATAATCACCCGTCGGAAAACGGCGGCGCGGCGCCGACCCGCCGTTCCTCGTCGTCGCTCGCTCCACGCTTGCCCTCCGCCGGTCGCCGCCAAAACTAATTAAAAGTGGCCGAGCCCGCGGTCGAGGGCGGGGGGGGCGGCGGTGAAAGGAGGAGAAGGACGACGACGAGGGTCGCAAGGGGTTGGACGGCGCATGCCGATGCTCACTCCCCCCCGTTCAGCCCATATTCCCCGTCGTGCCCGTCGTCGCCGCCCCCGCCGTCCTCGTCCCCCTCGTCCCCCGCGCCGCCGCCGCCGCCTCCCGCCGCCCGCCGCACCTGTTGGAATTGCGCCTCGGCAAAGCCCTTGACCGCGTCGGCGCCGCTGCCCCCGTCGCCCGCGGTCAGGCCGCCGAACGTGGCCGCGGCCTCCCCCCACTCGTACACCCGCGGCGCGCCGAGGCCGGCCGCCGCCGCGTCCTCGGCCTCGGCCGCCGCCGTGCTGCCCGGCGGTGGCGCCGGCAGCGGCGCCGAGATCAGCAGCCGGCAGCGCTCCATCTCCGACAGCAGCGCCTTGGCGTCGAGCGCGCCCATGCCGGCGCGCCCGGCGGCGCCGGCGCCGGCCGCGCCGCCGCCCCCGCCGACCCCGGCCCCGGGCGCCGCGCCCTCGGCCGCCGCCGCCGCCGCGCCCGTGACCCGCGAGCGCAGGCCAAGCTGCGCCAGGTGGCGCCACAGCTCGGGGCTCTCCATCGACCCGCCGTTCAGCTGCACCAGCGCGAGCACGGCGGCCTGGAAGCCGCGCTTGGCGTCGTCGTGCGGGTTGTCGACGAAGGCGCGGCGCATGCGGGCGGGCAGGGCCGAGCGCAGGACGTAGTGCGCGACGGCGCCGCCGCCGCCGCCGGCCTCGTCGTCGTCGCCGCCGCCGCCGGCCGCGCCCGCGCGCCGCGCCGCGCCGGCCGCCGCGCGCGCCAGCGCCGCCGCCGCCGCCGCCGACGCGCCGCCGCCGCCGCCCCCACCGCCCGCCCCGCCCGCCAGGTGCGCGGGCACCGCCGTCGGCTGCAGCTTCTCCAGGCCCCGGAGCTCCAGCCCGGCCGAACGCAGCAGCAGGTGCTGCGCGATCGCGATGCCGACCGCCGGCAGGCGCGGCGCCGCCTTTGACTTGGCGTGCTCCGCCTGTGCCTCACGCGCGAGCTCGGCGCGGCGGATGGGCGCGCCCGGGTCACGGTGCCACTTGAAGAGGGCGTAGCGGGCGACGCGGGCGCCGATGGCGTCGAGGTCGTCGTCGGCGAGGGTGGCGACGCCGCCGCCGCCGCGGCCGCCGCCGCGGCCGCCGCGCGCGCCGCCGCCGCGCCCGCCGGTAGCGGCGGCCGCGCCGCCCTGGAAGCGGCTCCTCGCCTCGGTCTCCGCGGACTTGTAGTGGGTCAGGAGGGACTTGAGCGGGCGGTCGTCCGCGGCCTTGAACGCCTCGACCCCGTCCGAGTCGGCGATGTGGCGCCTCAGGTCCGCAGCCGTCAGCGCGCGCTGGGGGGGCCCGGCGGCCGCCGCCGCCGCCGCCGCCGGCCGGCGCGCCGCCGCCGCCGCACCCGCAGCCGTCTTTTTCTTGGTCTTCTGGCTGCTCCCCTTGTTCTTGCGGCGCGCGTCGCCGCCATCGTCGTCGTCCTCCTCCTCCTCCTCGTCCTCCTCGTCCTCCTGCTCGTCGGCCAGCTCGACCGACGACGACGGCGCCGAGCCGTTGTCTTCGTCCTCCTCTTCCTCCTTGGCGTCGACAAAGTCCTCGTCGTCCTGGCGGCCGTTGCCGTTGCCGTTGCGCTTGCGGTTGCGCCCTGCGGCCGCGGCCCCCGCGCCCGCCTCCTCGTCGTCGTCCTCGGTGGTCATCAGGGCGGCGGCGGCGGCGGTCGCGGCCGCGCTCGGGCGGCGCGCGCGCTTGCCGGGGCGCGCGGCGACCGCGCGGGCGTCGTCGTCGTCGTCGCTGTCCTCGGCCGCCGTCGCAAAGCCGTCGTCGTCGTCTTCGTCGTCGGTGTCGGGCGCCTGGCCGCGCGCGGGCGCCTTCTTTTTGGCGCGCGCGGCGGACGCGGCGGGAGGCGCGCGCTTGCGGGCGGAAGGGCGTTGGCGCTGTGCCTGCGCCCCTTCAAAGTCCGAATCCTCCTCCTCCGCCTTGACGCGCTTGCGGCGCGAGGCGGCGCGCGCGCTGCCGCCGCCGCCGTAGTCGTCGTCGTCGCCGCCGCGCGCCATCTTGGGTTGGGGGAGTGGACAACTGTTGCGTGTGTGTGCGTCGCGGTTGCTCTCTTGGTTTTTTGAAACGATCGTTTTTTTTCGCTTTTTGTTTCCGGCGAGAGGGTAGACGCGAGGCCTGATGCTCTCGGAGCGCAGGCGTTGTGTTGGTGTTGTTGCAATCAGGCGTGACTAGTATACACAAGCGCCGTCCCCCTCTCGACAGCAGCGCGAGAAGACCGCGCCCCGTCGTTTGAACGGACGAGCGACGGCGCGCGCGCCCCCTCGCCGAAAAACAAGGGCCCGTCCCCCTCGCTTCCGCTCAATCACACCAGCTGCACCGCCGCGATGCGCGGGATGCGCTCCCGCAGCTTCTGCGTCACCGCCACCCGCACCGTCATCACGCTCGCGGCCGGGCCCGTGATGCGCACCTTCACGATCGGCCCCTCGACCGCGTCGCACGACAGCTCGCCGCCGCCCGTGCCCACCAAGTAAGGGCGGATCTCCCCTAGCACGGCGTCGACGTTGGCGGCGGTGAGCTCGAGGCCCATGGCCTCCTCATCCATGACCTGCTCCACTTCGAGGATCTCCTGCAAAGGGGGGGGGGGGTCGTTTGGTCGGTGGGTATTGTGCGGGGGGGGAGGGGAAAGGATGTTTTTTGCGTGAGAGAGCAGGCGAGAGAGAGAGAGGGCGGCGACGGACGGGCGTCGGAAGAAACGGGACGACGACGCCGCGACGCCGGGCGCCGGCGCCAGAAAAACGGCGCGAGATAAGGGTGCAAGACGGCGCCACGAAAGGAACGGAGGACCAAAAACGCACCGGGATCTTCTCCATCAGCCGCCGCTTGATGCCCATGGTCATGGTCGTCAGGCTCGACGGGCACGAGCCGCACGCGCCCTTGAGCTTGAGCTTGACCACCAGGCCGTCCACCTCGACCAGCTCGACGTTGCCGCCGTCGGCCATCAGGTAGGGGCGGACCTGTTGATTCGTTTGGGGTTGTGGGTTTGGTTGTACAGTGGGGTTTTTTTGGTGGGCAAAACAAGGCGCGGCGGGAGAAGGACGGGACGCGGGCTCGCGCGGGCGGCGGGGAGGAAGGAGGCGAGCGCCGCCGGCGCCCGGCGACGCGAGACGACGCCGAGCAAAACGAAGGGAAGCGCACCTCGTCGAGCACCTTCTCCACGTTCTCCTCGGTGAGGTCGAGGATGTCGGCGTCGGTGGCCGCGGCGCGGCAGCGCATGCCTGTTTGTTGGTCGTGGATTGGGGGGGTTGGGATGGCGCGTGAGTTGTGTGACGCGGCGCGGGAGAGGACGATGCGAGGACCCCCTCCCCCCTCGCCCCCTCCCCTCCCTCTTTCTTGCTTCAAAAAGCAAACTCACGTCCACTCCCGCGGCGCCCGCGCGCCCAGTAGCGCGCGTAGGCGGCGCCGGCGGCGACCAGGTCGGCGGAGGCGAGGGGCGACGCATCGGTCGCTCTCCGCGACCGCGCGAGCGCGCCGTGCGCGGCAGGGCCGAGGGAGAGGACAGGAGGAGAGGCGCTCCTGCAGCTGGTGGTGGCCGCGCGGCCGGACGCGGCGCGCGCCGACGTGGAGGCCAGCATGGACGACATGCTTTTCGGAGATGTTTATGCGTGGAGGGATAGAGAGGGGCAGTCTTCGGAATCTGGGGAGGAGGAGGGCGGGCATCTTGGGCGCCGACGTCGGCGACGGCGGCGGCGTTGACGACGGCAGCGAGCCCTTGCTCTTGGCATCTCGCCCCGTCCGCGGCCGCCGCCGCCGATGGCTTGCGTGTTTTGCGGGCTGCACGCGTCAGTAACGTGATCACGCGCGCGCAGAGTCTAATGCTGGGCCAATCTCGATGGTTAGTTTGCGTCTTACAGAAGGAAGCGGGGGTAAAAATGGGGGCGGCGAAAAGGGCGGCGAGCGCCGGCGTCAAAAAGAGAAGGCGAGCGAGCGAGCGAGCGAGCGAGCGAACGCGCGCGCGAGCGAACGCGCGCGCGCGCGGAGACACCCGCACGCACTTCCCCCCCCCCCTCTCCCTCGCATCCCTCCCCTTCAGTGCGCCGCCGTCGCCGCCGCCGCGTCGCACGCCGCCAGCGCCCGCGTCGCGAAGAAGCGCACGTCCGCGTCCCCGTCCTCGCACAGGCGCGCCAGGCAGGGGCGCACGCTCCGCTCGAGCGCCAGCGGCGCTTCGCGCGCCAAGAGCGGCGCCACGCGCTCGAGCGCCTTTGCGGCGCAGAAGCGCACGTTTGGCACGGCGTCGTCCGCGCGGCCCGCGACCGCGCTGAGGAGCTCGCCGCCCAGGACGTCGCGGGGGACGTGCGCGGCCAGGGCGGCCGCCGCGCCGAGCAGGGTCATGCGGTACAGGTAGTGCTGCGCGGCCGTGAGCGGCGGGCCGGCCGGCGCGCCGTCGTCGCCGTCGCCGCCGAGGCCGCCGCCCGCGCCGGGCCCGCCGAGCCCAGCCATCATCGCCGCGCCGCCCTGCTGCTCCTGCTGCTGCGCCGCCGCCGCGTTCCCGCCCGCCAGCGCGCCCCCCATGCCGGCGCCCTCGCCCGACATCATCCCGAGCACGGGCGGGACCAGGTGCGTCTTTGTCCACTCAGGGCCGAACTCCGCCGCCACCCGCTGCAGCGCCCGCGTCGCCGCGTCGCGCACGGCCGCCACGGGGTCCCCCAGCCACCGGAGGCACTGCGGCCCGAGCTTCTCCTGGAAGAACTCGCCGCCCAGCTGCGCCGCCAGCAGGGGCACGTGCTCGAGAATGGCCAGGCGCACGCGCCAGTGCTTGTCCTCGGCGAGCTCCTCGACGGCCGGGAGCAGCGACTGCGCGAGCAGGTCGACGCCGACCACGGCGCTGGCCTGGTCGAGCCTCGCGATCACATTCAGTCGGACGTCCGGGTAGGGGTCGCGCAGGAGCGCCAGGAAGACAGGGACGAGGTGGTCGACGGTGGCCTGCTTGCCCAGCATCGGGGCCAGCTCCATGACCACGGAGGCCAGGGCCGCGCGCACAAACTGGCTGGCGTCGCCGGCGAGCTCGCGCGCAGCGGGCACGACGCCCTCGAGGGCGGCCGAGGCCGGGAGCAGCCGCGCAAAGGCGGCCACTTTTGCAGCGGCGGCGATGCGGACCTCGGCCTCCGGGTCGCGCAGCAGCGCCAGGAAGGGGGCCAGGAGCTCGGCGGCCGCGGCCTCGGGGCCCAGGGCCTCGGCGAGGGGCGCCAGCTGCGCGGCGGCGTTGTACCGCACGCGCCAGCTCTTGTCGGCGGCGAAGGCCTGCACCACGGGCAGTAGGGAGGAGGCGGCGTCGGGCCGCGGGAGGGCGGTGGCGAAGGCGCCGCACGACTCGACGGCGAGGAGGCGCACCGAGTCCTGGTCTGTTGCGTTTTTGACGGCGTTTGGTTTTGGATTGTGGAGGTTGGGAGGAAGGGGCGGGGCGCGGGGCGCGGGGGGGGGAGGGCCAGTGAGCGGGGGGCGACGGACGATCGAGGGAGGACGGAGCGGCGGCATGGGCGCGGGCGGTCGCTCTCCTTGGGGGGGGGCCTGGTGGCCCGTCCGGGGACAAGCACGACTGCGCAGCAAAGCACGCAAGGACACAAGGAAGCAAAAGAGATCGCTGCCTCCTCCTCCTCGTCGTCGTCGTCGTCGTCGTCGTCGTCGTCGTCGTCGTCGTCGTCGTCGTCGTCGTCGTCGTCGTCCCCGTCGTCGTCGTCGTCGTCGTCCCCGTCGTCGTCCCCGTCGTCCCTCCTCCCCGTCCCCTCCTCGTCTCCTCACCGTCACGCGTGAGCGCCGTAAACAGCGGCAGCAGCTCCTTGGCGGCCGCCTCGCGCTCGACCGCCTTGGCGAACGCCCCCAGCTTCGACGCGGCCGCGCGCCGCACCATGGGTGTTTCGTCGGCCGCCAGCCGCCCGAACAGCGCGCGCAGCTCTTGCCGCGGCGCAGCGGCCGAGGCCGGCAGGCGCGCGTAGGCGGCGCGGAAGAGGCCGCAGCTCGAGACGCGCGCGGTGAACCAGTCGCCGCCCGCGAGGCGCTGTTTTGTTTGGTTTTGGTGTTGTTGCGTGGGTGGGCCGGCGTGTGTCGAATGGAAAAAGGCGAATGAGTCGAGAGAGCGAAGGGCGAGAGGACGTACGGACGGCGCCTCGGGGGCGCCGCCGCCGCCGCGCCCGCCTCTCTCCTCAGTCGTCTCACCTTGATCACGGGGACAAAGTGCTCCGCCACCTGAGCCTCCGGCAGCTGCTCGCACACCTTGCACAGCGCCTCGGCCGCCCGGTCGCGCACGACCGTCTCCTCGACCGTCGCCAGCGCCTGCAGCGGCGGCAGCAGGCAGGCCGCGTGCGCGGGGCCGCCGACGAACGGCACAAAGTCGCCGAGCTGCTCCGCCATGGCCAGCAGCACCTCGTCCTCGTCGTCGCAGTTTTCGGTCAGGAATGGGACGAGCTCGTTGCGGGTGCGCTCCTCGCCCAGGGCCAGGGCGATGGTGGACAGGCGCTGGATCGAGTTGAGGCGGCGGATGGGGTCCTCGTTCTTCAGCTCGTCGCTGTGTTTTGGGTTTTGGTTTTTGGTTTGGTTTTTCGGGGGGAAATGAGCCTTTTGGTTTCCCCTTTCGGGCGTCGGCTGGAGCGCCCGAGCTCCAAACGCCGCAGCGCCGCGTCACGTCCGAGTGTAGACCCGGCACGCGCGCACCGCGAAGAGGGGCGTGCCTCTCTGTGCGCGCGCGCGCGGTCAACAAACCGTGAGCGAGCGTGTCGAGGGCCCCTTCTGCTGCTTGTTTTGCGACGCGCGCCCACACGCAGGCCACCGCCTGGCGAATCCCTCACATTAGGACGGCGATCGGGAGGAGAGCATCGTCGCTCCCTGCTCCCTGCTGCGCCATGGCGGGCGGCTGCTGCTCCTCTCCAGCCTCCCTCTCTCTTGCTGCTCTGAGTGCTTGTGCGTCTCCCTCTTTCGTCGCTGTCTGCTTTGAATCGCTGTGGGGGCTGGTGTGAGGTAATGTCGATGCAGGTCAGTGGTGTGTGAGAATCTCTGCGTTGTGTGTGTGTGTTGTGCGTTTGATGTCGTGTCTCGTTCCTTGGGAACGACGACGGATGAAAACCCCTCCATGAAACGGATTTGGCGACGATGTCCAACAGAGAGCAGCTCGCAATCACAATCAACACGACGTCCCAGTCTCCGACAATCGACATCGAACAATCCCGACGATGGCGACCCTCTGCTGAGGACACAGAACACGTGAGGATTTGAACGAATCGCAAATCACCAAGTCGGGTCTTTCACAACCGACGCAGCAACAACAACGTGACGCCGATGCTGCTGCGGCGAAGCGGTGGTGGCGCCGCCTCGACGGCGCGGGTTCGCGGCGGACCAACGACAAGAACGGCAGCACCCCCCGCCGCCGCCGCCGCCGCCGCCGCCCCCGCCGCCGCCGCCGCCGCCGTGCCGACGCCGCAACGCCGCCGCCGACCGCGTGCGCGCGCCGCCTCGTCCTCCTCCTTTTCCTCCTTTTCTGAGGACAGCGGCAGCCTCTGCCCCTACGACGTGCTCGGCGTCGCCCCGTCCGCCACCCAGGCCGACATCAAGCGCGCCTACCGCCGCCGCGCCCTGCGCCTCCACCCGGACGTCCGACGCGACGACGCGTCGACGGGCGGCGACGAAGAGTTTCTGCGGTGCGTGGCGGCCTACGAGACACTCTCGGACGTTTTGCGGCGCGCGCGGCACGACGACTGCGCGCGGCGGGGGGCGGCGGCGGCGGCCGCGCGCGCCCGCGCGGCAGCCGCCTCGTCCTCGTCCAGGTCCTCTTCCTTCGCGGGGCGCGGGTGGGACGACCGCTTCGCGGGCCCGGCCGGGCCGCCGGGGGAGCGGGCGGACGGGCGGGCGTCCGACGAGTACTTTTCTTGGGGCGGGGCCGCGCGGCGCGCCGGGTGGGGCGGCGGCGGCGGCGGCGGGTTCGGCGGCGACGGGTTTGGCGGCGGCTTTGGCGCGCCAGCGCGCCCGTCGCCGCCCGACAGCCAGGACGAGGCCGACGACGACGCGGACGAGGACGAGGGCGGCGCCAGGGGCTACCGCCCCGCGCGCCGGCGCGGCGGCAGCCCCTTCCACGACTGGCTGGGCGGCACGGGGGCGGGCGGCGCGCCCTACGACTACCAGGTCAGCTGGGCCAAGCGCTCAGGCGGCGGAAACGGGGGGGGCGGAAACGGCGGAAACGGCAGCGGCGGCGGGCCCGCGGGGCGGCGGCGGTCGCGCCGCTCCTCCCGCGGCGGCGGCGTCGGCGGCGCCGCGGCCTTTTCCTCGGCCGGGGCCGCCCCGCCCCCGCCCCCGCCGCCCCCGCCGCCGCCCCCTGCCGCGGCCACCCCGCAGCAGCAGCAGGCGCGCCTGCGCCGCCGGCGTGCCGACCTGGCAAAACTCATGGCGGCGGTCCCGCCGGGCGTCCGCCGGGCGACGGAGCGCGCGTTCGGGGGCGCGGCGCTGCCGGGCGCGAGGGGGGTCGAGGAGGTGGTCGAGGCCGTGCAGGCGCTCGAGGAGGCGGCCGAGGCCACGGGGCGCGACGTGGAGGAGCTGGCGGACGACCCGCGCTGGCGCCCCCGCGCGCGCGGCGGCGGCGGCGGAAACGGCGGCGGCGGCGGCGGCGGCCGCCCTTTTTCGCCGCCCTCTGGTTTCGGCGACCTGGGCGCCGCGGCCGCGGCCGCCGCGGCCCGCAGCGCCAAGCTCGGCATGGCCGACCTCGAGGAGCTGCTGTGGGACCTGCCGCCGTGCGGCCCGGCCGGCGGGCGCGTGACGCAGCGGCGGCAGGTGCAGCAGCAGCGGCGGCCGCTGCCGCCGCCCGCTCGCGCGCCCGCCGCCGGCGCGTCGCCCCGCTCCGGCCAAAGCTCCCGCCGCCCCGCGCAGCCGGCGCCCCCGCCCGGCGGCCGCAGCCGCCACGCCTCCTTGTACGGCGGCGGCGGCATGCGCCAGGCGTTTGCTGCCGCTGGGTGGGCGGACGGCGGCGAGGAGGAGGACGACGAGAGCGGCACCCGCGCTTGGTCGGCCGCGCGGCCCGGCGACGTTGCCGCCGCCGCCGCCGACGCCGCCGCCGCCGCCGCCGATGACGACGACGACGGCGACGGGTGGGAGGACTTGCCCGGAGATCTGGACTTTAGCGTGCTTCGGGCGCAGCTCGACCAGGTCTAGGCAGGCGCAGCAAGGGCCCCCTCCGGCAGCCACCCCCTGCTCCCTCGCCGCCGCCGACGACGCGGCCCCTGCATGTACAACAACAGCCAATCAGCGCGTCCGACACACGACCCGAAGAATTCCTCTGTATTGTTCCACACCGCTCATTGAGTGTAAATCCAGACACGTATCGACCGCGCATCTAGACCTCATCGCTGCCGCCGCCGCCGCCGCCGCCGCCGCCGCCGCCGCCGCCGCGCGACAGCAGCCGCCGCGCGCCGTCGCCGTCGCCCGCCAGACCATGGGGCCCCAGGCACTCCTCGAGCAGCGCCCGCGTCGCCTCGCGCGTGTGCGTCGGCGCCAGGAGCCAGCGCGCCAAGTCGCAGCCCCTGCGCCAGCGCGCGCGCCACGCGCGGCCCCCGCCTCTCCCGCCCGCCGCCGCCGCCGCCGCCGCCGCCGCCGACGAAGAGGAGGACGACGCCGCCGGCCGCGCCCCTCCCCCGCCCGCCGTCCCCGTCGCCGTGCCCGCCGTCGCCGTCTCCATCGCCGCCGCCAAGGGAAAGGGGCCGCACACGTCCTCTAGATTCTGCAAAAAGGACCCGCGCTGGTACGGCCACCGCGCCGGCCGCTCCTTCTCGTACATCTCGATGGTCGTGCACCCGGCGCGCACCAGGTTGGCGTGCATGCCGACAAAGGCGGCCAGGGCGATCGCAAAGGCGGCGTCCATCGCCAGAGACACAAACGCGAGCGCGAGCGACGCGTCCGGCGCCAGCGCGCTGAAAAACGCGACCGACGGCCGCACGAGCGCGAGCGCGGCGACGGCCGAGGCCAGGCACGTGTACAGCAAGAAGAGGAGGAACGCCTTGTAGTTGAGCAGTCCGACGCAGTTGACGACCCAGATGCAGTAGTGGTCCATCTTGAGCACGCAGCGGCCCGAGGCGGAGCAGTGGTGCGCGCGGGGCGGCTTCCACGCGCCGCACTTGCGGCAGTGGCGCGGGCGGCGCGGGTCGCGGCCGTCGCCAGCGTAGTAGGGGGCGGCGGCGGCGCCGCCGGGCGCGCGCGACGCGACGAGCAGGCCGTTGGGCGGGTGGGGGCGGTGGCCGCCGCACCCGCCGCTGCCGTTGCCGTTGATGTGAACGCCGTGATGGAGGGAGAAGAGGCCGCCCGCGCCCGGGTGGTTGTGGTGAAAGGGGGAGCCGTTTGGCGGCGGCGGCGGCGGCGGCGGGGCGAGCGAGGGGTCGCTGTCCTCGGCGCTGTCGTCGCCGCCGCCGACATAGCCGCCGCCATAGCCGCCGCCGCCGCCCTCGCCCGCCATTGCCGCCGCCGCCGCCGCGCCCGGCGCCAGCCGCCGCAGCTCCGCCTCGGCCGCCGCCTCGTCCACGAAGGGGTGCCACCCGGCGGGCACACGCCCGGCGTCCGTGCCGACCGCCGCGAAGTAGGACCACAGCGCCATGGCGCAGAGCCAGGAGAAGAGCGACACGAGCGCGAGCGCGCCGGCGCGCTCGGCGGCGGTGGCCGCCGCGCCGCGCGGGCCGGCGCCGAGGATCACGGGTCCGTAGACGCCGACGGCCACGGCCCACCAGGAGGCGCCGAAGAGGAGCCAGACGATGAGGCACATGACGGAGCCGAGGAGCCGGAGGCAGCGGCAGAAGCGGAAGAGGTCGAGGCGGGCGTACCAGGGGAGGCCGCCTCCGCCGCCGCCTTGACTTGGCGCTGCTGCTGCCGTTGTCGGGAGGGCGCCGCCGCCGCCGCCGCCGCCGCCGCCGCCGCCGCCGCCGGAAAAGGCCGCCGCCGCCTGCTGGCGTCCCGCGCCCCCTCCCCCGCCGCCGATCCCCCCGCCGTCGTGGCGCAGCAAGGCCGGCGGCATCTCGTCGCGCGTCGAGGCGGCGGCGGCTGCTGCTGCTGCTGGCGGGGGGAGCATGGGCCGCGGGCGGTGGCGGTCAAGAGGCCGACGCCCGCCGCCGCGCCGCCAGAGCGGCCAACGACGCCGCCGCGGAACGGCGACGACGCCTCGTCCGGAGGGGCTTAGGTCTTCACGACCTCGCTTGAGCGGACGGGTGGGTGTCGGGGGGAGCCTTCACCCCTGGTGATCCGGCGGCGAGATGCGGGGCAAGGTTCGCGCGTTTGCCGGTGGCAGTTGCTTCTCGTGCACCTTTGCGATCGGCTGCGTGCTGGGCTTTGCTGAGGTCAAAGGTTACCGGTGGCATACGTGTGTTTCGTCCGTGTGAAGCCGAGCTCAGAAGGAGAGCGGGCCCCTCTTGTTGAGACAGGACGCTGAGACGCGACGCTCGCCGAACGGAGCGGCGCGCGCGCTCACATGTGCGCGCTACGACAAGCAGCGGCAACGCCTTACTCGTCTTCCCCGCCCCTGCGTCCTAGACCTGCTCTACTTGACTTGACTCGCAATGTCGACGCCTCACTGACCCATGAAACCCCCCTCGTCGACTGACAAAAAAACTGACGGGAGATTTCGGGCGGTTCTCGCGCGCGATCGACATCGTCATCATCATCGCCGTCACCATCAGCGGGACAGCGAAAAGCGATGCACGCGCCGCCAGGCGCGAGCACCCTGCTACCCGCGTCCGAGCGCCGGCTCGCGCGCGCGTTTCCCGCTCGCCCCCCTTCGCTTGCCGCGACGACGTCGGCGCGAGCAGCAGCGGCGGCGGGGGGAAACGCAGCATACGACGATGCTGCTGCTGCCTCGACGCCACCCCCGCGCCGCTCCCTCCGCCGCGCGCGCACGCGCAGCCCCTCTCCGCGCGGCCGGCGGCTGCCCCGAGGGCAGCAGCCATCCGACGACGTTCCAGGCCAGCAGCCGCCGGTGCCGCTCCTGCCTCGGCCGGCGCCCCCGTGGCGGCCGCAGCAGCAGCAGCAGCAGCAGCAACCGCAGCCGCAAGGGCCGCCGCCCGCCGGCCCCTTTGAGGCCACCCGCATGACCGCCGCCGCCGAGGCCCGCATGTGCGCGGCCGTGGCCGACCTGCTGCGCCTGCTCGAGGCGCGCGCCTCCCTGCCGCCCTCGCCGCCGGCGACGGTCGGGGCGTGGCTCAAGGCGGCGGCCGCTGGCTCTTTTGCCGAGGCGCTGCTGGGCGAGCGGCGGGCGCGGGAAGGGCGGGAGACGGAGGGTGAGGAAGAGAACGGGCTGGAAACGCTGGAGGACGAGGAAGAGGACGAGGACGAGGCGACCGGAGCGGCGGCGCCGGCGCGCGCAGCAGCAACAACAACAAAGATGATGCCGCTGCCGCCCGCTCGCCAGCCGCCGCCGCCGCCGCCGCCGCCGCCGCCGCCCCCGAAGACCGCGCGCGAGCTCGAGCGGCGGCTGGCCGACGGCGCCGCAGCTCGGGAGCTGCTCCTGCGGCTCTACACTCCCCTGCTGGCTGCAACGGCCGCGCGCGTGCTCAAGTCGCGCGTGGCGTCCGCGGGCGGCCCGCTGGCGGCCGGCGCGGCGGGCCTCGCGTCGCCCGCCCTCCGTGGCGCTCTTGTCGAGGCCGGGCGGGCGGGCTTGGTGCGCGCGGCCGTGCGCTTCTCGCCCGCGCGGGGCGCGCGATACGCGACGCTCGCCCAGTACCACGTGCGCCGCGAGATGGACGTCATGCTGGACGGCGCGAGCGCGGCGGCCGCGGGCGTGGCGTCGGCCGGGGCGGGCGCGGGCGGCGCCGGCCGCCTGGACGTGCCCCTGGCGCTGCCCGTGCGCGTCGAGGGGGCGCTGCGGCGTCTGCGAGTCGCGAAGGCACGTCTGGCCGCCGACCCTTCGCGCTGGCGGGCGCTGGCGGAGCGGGAGCGCCAGGCGGAAGAAGAGGCGGCAGAAGCAGCGGGAGCGGCGGCGGCGGCGAGGAGGAGAAAGGGCGGAGAGGCGGCGGCGGCAACTGCGGTCAAAGCAGCAGCGACCCTCGCTGCGGCTGCGCCGTCCCGACGCAGGACGACGACCTCGAGCCGCGCCCGCAGCGCGTCGCCCACGGCGGCCCTGCGCGTGCTCGCGGCCGAGGCGGGCCTGACCCCGCGGCGGGCGCAGGAGGCGCTCGCCGCGCTCGCGGCTTTGCCGGGCGGCGCGGGCGTCCTGTCCTTTGAGCGCCCGCCGGCGGGCGGCAAAGGCGGAGGTGACGGGGGCGGGGGCGACGACCTCGAGGCCATGCTGGGCCTGCACCAGGAGCACCAGGAGCAGCAGCAGGTCCGGCGGCAGCAGCCGGTCTTTCAGATTGATGCGTTTTCTGACGACGAAGACGACGAGAAAGAGGGGCCAGACACCGCTGCCGCCCTCCGCGCCGCCACAGACGCCGCGGCCGGTGGGGTGCGCACCGCTCCCTCTTCGTCCGCCTCTTTCTCCTCGAGCGCGGCCGCCCTCCGCGCCGCCGCGGCCGCCCCCGCCGGCGCCGAGGCCGCCGCCGCCGTCGACGCCCTGCTGGAGGCCGCCCTCGAGCGCCGCGTGCTGCGCGCCCTGCGCCTGCGCCACGGCCAGGGGGCCACGCTGCAGCGGGCCGCCGAGGAGCTGGGCGTCCCCTCGCACCAGAGGGCGCACCAGATTATCGAGCGGGGGGTGGCGCGCGCGAGGGAGGCCGTGGCGCGGGCGATGGAGGGCGACGGCGAGCTGGCGGCGCTACTGAGGGCGGCGGCGCCGGGGGAGGACCGGCGGCAGCAGCCGGAGGGCAGGGGGGGTGCGGGGGCGGGCGGGCGGGCGGCGAGGGGGAGAGACTAGAGGGCGCGCTCGCTTTCTGTCGTCAAGAGAGAGAGAGAAACGACTCTGCCGCGGCCGGAACCGTCGGCGCGTCCGTCGAGAGCGGCGCGGGCCAGGCTCGTTTTTCTCAAGTCAGGCCGCGTTCCCCGCTTCCCCAATCGCAGACCAACCCGATCCCATTTCATACCTACACCTATACCGACCAACCACGTGCGACTGCGGTCTCGTGTGCGCGCGAGCACGATCACGGCGGCGTGGAGCACCCACCTGAAACGTCTCTCTCTCTCGTTCGCCCCTTTTCCGCAAGCCAACGACACTAGTCGGCCAACGGCGTCGATGGCCGACTACGAGGCGCAGCGCCTGGCGCGCATCGCGGAAAACCGTCGGAGGATGGGTGAGTGGCCTACGCGGGAGGGAAGCTCGGACACCAGAGCAACAAGGGAAGCGGCAAACGCCGTTCAAGTCGGACGGTCTGTCGCGCGCTCGCTTGTTTAAACACGCCGCCGCCGCCCCTCCTAGGAAAACAAAAAACAAACAGCGGAGCTCGGCATCGGCGAGGCCGCCGACGGCCTCGCCGCCCTCCGCCCCGCGGCCCCCTTCCGCGCCGCCCCGCCCCGGCCCCAGCTCACGGCCGAGCAGCTCGCCGCGCGTCGCGCCGCGCGCCTGCTCAAGCAGCGCGTACAGCTCGAGAGCGTCCGGCGGTCGTCGCGGCAGCGGCGCAAGGCGACGCGCGCGCGGGGCGAGGAGGAGGAGGGGGAGGGGAGCGACGACGGCGGCGCGGGCGCGGGCGAGGGGGACCAGGGGCTGTGCGACCCGCACGAGGGCCTGCTGGACGTGCTCGGCGGCGGGCCCGGGGGCGGCGGCGCGGGGGGCGGGGGCGGCGGCGGCTCTGGGCCGGCGGAGGGCGCGTCGCCGGGGTCGGCGGCGGCGGCACGCGAGCACGAGGTCGCCGCGTTCAACGCCGCGCGCTGCTCGCTGGCAAGCCGGGGGTCGATCTACCACCCGGCGGGGGTCTCGTGCCACTTTTGCCGCCAGAAGAAGCTCTGGTGAGGCGCGGGAGAGAGACAGAGAGAGAGAGAGGAAAAGAGAGCGTTTTTTTTCACGCGCCGCCGCCTTTTCGGCGCGCGCGCGCTCACCGTCTTTTTTTGGTTTCTTCGGTCGCCCGCCCACGCTCCACCCGCCACCACCCGCAAAACATAACAAAAACCAGCGGCGAGCCCGGCTGCCCCCGCTGCAGCCGCCGCAGCCTGACCGAGCCCACGTGCCTGGGGAAGACAGATTGCGGCCGCTGCGGCGCCGCCCGCGGCCGCTTCTGCCGCGGCTGCCTGTGGGCGCGCTACGGCGAGGAGCTGGACGACGTGCGCGCCCGCGCGTCGCGCGGCGAGTGGGTGTGCTACCACTGCCAGGAGGAGGCGGACCCGACGTGCGGAGTCGTGTGCAACTCGTCCATCTGCATGACGCGGCGCGGCATGCGGCCGACGGGGGCGGCGGCGGACGAGGCGCGGGCGCGGGGCTACCGGAGCGTGTGCCACTGGATCAAGGCGCGGCTGCTGGCGCGGGCGGCGGCGGCGGCTGGGGGGGCGGTGGCGGGGGCAGCGGGGGGAGAGGCGGTAGAGGTGGGGGCGGCGGAGGGGGGGGGAGGGGCGGACGGCGGGGGCGAGGCCGTCGGGGCGGAGGAAGGTGAGGGGGAGGGAGCGCCCCCCGCCGCCGCTGTGGCTGTCGCGCCCGCCGCCGCCGACGCCGCGCCTGAGAGGCGCCGATCCGCGCGGCGGCAGCAGCAATGAATGACGAGCTAAACTTGACGCCCGTTTCGACTTGCCTTGCCACTCCTTGTGTCACCCACCACCAACGGAACAAGCGCACGCGTGACCGCATCAACGCACGCACGGGCGACTCTCGTCACCCTCCCCCAAGGGCAGCTGAAAATGGTCGCGCCGGCCGAGAGGAAGGCGGCCGAGCCGGCCAAGGACGCCGCACCCGCGGACGCCGACCAGCAGGTGCTCATCGAGGAGGAGGACGCGTTCGAAGAGTTTGCAGCGCAGCAGACGGGTGCGTTTCTTGTCGCTCTGATGTCCTCTCTCTCCCGTCAGTTTGTCCTCTCGGAGTCCGGCGCGCGCACCCACCTGTCGCCCTCTCCGGACGGCGCGGTGGGCTGTCCTGCAGCATGTGGCCACGGCGGCCGTGGAACTGGACGACGTTGTCCAGACCCGGCACGACCCCAACAAACGACGAGGCACGATCGTCGTCGTCGGTCGGCGGCGCCCGCTCGTTCATTTGCGCGCCTGTCGTCGCTCGCTCGCTCACCCTTTGCCAAATCGAAATCAAAACACAAAACAACAGTGACCGACGAGGCCGTCGTCGAGGAGGAGGCCAACGAGGCGCTGTGGCAGGCCGACTGGGACGACGAGGACACCAGCGCCGACTTCCAGCACCGGCTCAAGGCCGAGCTCGCGGCGGTCGCCGCGGGGGCAAAGTGAGCCGGGGAGGGGGGCGCCTCTCGCTCGCCCTTGTCTGTTTCCCCCCATGATCGAAAAAAATAAATCCAACCTGCAAATCAACCGTCTTCCTCTCCAAGTGCGCGTGTGTCTCTGATTCCATTTCACGAGTAAAGAGGACCTCGAAAGGGCGGCAACAAACAGCGCTCAGCAGCGCCCCCCCCGCTCTCACAGCAGCCGGTACCCCCTCCGCTCGCCCGTCGACAGCAGCAGCGGCCGCACCTGCCACCCGCCGCGCTCGAGGTCGCGCACAAAGGCGTCCACGTCGGCGCCTGCCGCGCGGCGCGCCTCGGCGCGCAGCCGCGCGAGACGGCCCGCGGCCGCGCTGCCGGCGGGCGCCGAGCACAGCGCCGAGACCGCGCGCTCGGCCCTCGCGCGCGCCGCCTCGTTTGCGCTGCTGTTGCCGCCGCCGCCGCCGCCGCCGCCGCCGCTCCTGCTGCTGCCGCCGCTGCTGCTGCTGCCGTCGACGCCCTCGAGAGACGACGCGCGCCGTAGCCCCACGCCCGGAGGCAGCTCCAGCCCGGCCTCCCGCGCGAGCGCGCGGCGCAGGCGCCCGGCCTCGAGCACGGCGCGCAGCACATCGCGCGGCGCGGCGGCCTCGGCGAGCGCGACGGCCACGTGCGGTGGGCGGCCGCCGCCGCCGCCTCCGCCCCCGAGCGCGGGGGGCAGCCGCCGGCGCAGCGCGCCGGCCAGCGCGGCCACCGGCGACGCGGAGGAAGGGCCTGACGCGGCGCCGTCTCCGGGCTTGAGCGCGAGCAGGTGCTGCGCGCCGCCGCCGGCGCGCCCAGAGCGACCGCCGCCGCCGCCGCCGCCGCCGCCGTTGCCGCCGTTGCCGCCCCGCCGCCAGCGACCGCCGCCGCCCCTGCGCCCTTTCTCGCCTGGCTGCGGCTGCTGCGCCTGCCCGTACGCGTCGAGCAGGGCGTACAGATCCGCGGGCGTCTCGACGACCTGCTCGAGCGGGAGGATGCGCATCGGCAGGAAGCCGTCCGCGATGTTGGGCGGGCCCAGCAGCGACTCGGCGTCGCTGACCTCGCGGCGCGTCGGCACGGGGGAGGGCGGGGCGGGCGAGGAAGAGGCGGGGGGCGCCGTCGCTGGCGCCGCCCTCTCTCCCCCGCCCGCCGCCCCTCCTTGCTCCTCCTTTCCTCCCCCGTTGCCGACCGCCGCCGCGGGGATCGACGGCGACGGCGACGGCGACGACGACGACCGCCCCCACCACCACTGTCTCCGCCTCGCCCCCGCCTCCTCCCCTCCTGCCCGCCCGCTCCCCACGTCGCCGTCGCCCCCGCCCCCGCACAAGCCGCCGCCCGCACCCAAACCGCCGCCGTCCCCGTCCCTCAGCTCCAGCCACCGCGCCGCGATCATCTCGGCCCGCTCCCGGTTGATCGTCCGCAGCTCCACCGCCTTGAGCTCGCGGTAGATGCAGTACAGGTCCGCCGCCGACAGCAGCGGAAACGCCACCACGGGCAGCAGCGCGCGCGCCCGCTCGTTGCTGCGCAGCGCCCAGTTTAGCCCCGCCGCCAGCGCGAGCGCCACGGTATCCACCGCCATGTGCTGCGCCTGCGTCTTTGCCGACAGGTCCGCCAGGTTGCCCCCGTTGCTGAGCGCCTGCATGAAGGCCGGCTGCGATGAGACAAAGGTGGTCAGTCCCACGGCCCGGCCCACGTTGGAGACGGACGCCAAGGCCAGAAAGTGCTGGGGGAAAAAGGGGGCGGCAAACTCGCACGAGACGCAGGCGCTGAAGACGAGGCTGGTGGCGAAGCGGAAGCGCTTGAGGTCCGAGTCGAACGACGCGCCGAAGCTGGTCGCCACGCCCATGCGCACCAGCCGGGACACGCCGTCTTTCAGCATCCAGTTGATCACGGCGCCCGCCGCGAGGGAGCGCCGCGCGCCCACGCCCACCGCCACCAGCAACGACTGCGTCGCGAAGTTTTGCAGCGTCGACGAGAAGAGCCGCTGCGAGAGGCGCCAGCGCAGCCACTCCCAGTAGTCGGGGGAGACGTCCTCCGGGGCGGGGGCGAAGGCGCCGCGGAGGCCGACGGCGGCGCGCTGGGCGGCGTCGCGGAGGCGGGCGAGGAGGGAGAAGGCGTCGAGGTCGAGGGCCTGGGAAGAGGAGCGGCGGGGGGAAGAGGAGGAGGAGGCGGCGGCAGCGGCGTTGATGCTGATGCTCCCGCCGCTGCTTCCGGCGCCGCCGCTGGGCGCTCGCAGCTGCTGCTGCTGCTGCTGTTCCTGCTGCCGCTGCTGCTGCTGCTGCTGGTTGTGGTGCTCGAGCAGCGAGGTGCTCACGGCCACGATGCGGCGGCCGTCCCACACGTAGCGCTGAGGCGTGCCGTGGTGGCGCGCGGCCACGGGCAGGATGGAGGGGGGCAGAGGGGGCGGTTGTTGCTGATGGGCCGCCGGCGCCGTCTCCTCGCTGCCGCCGCCGCCTTGCCGCCGCTGCTCCTGCTGCTGCTGCTGCTCCTGCTGCCGTGGTTGCCGCTTCTGCCCGGGAGACGCGTCCGCGAGGGTGCTGCCACCGCCACCGCCATCAACAAGACCACCGGAGGACAGAGAGGCGAGGGGGACGGTCGGGCGCACCCCCGCTCGCCGTCGGTCCTGCCGCCAAAAAAAGTCGGCGAGCGCGGGCGGCGGCAGAGCGGGCGGCGCCGTGCGCGCGGCGGCGACGGCGGCGGTCGTGGTCGCGCCGACGACCGAGGGACCCTGCCAGCGCCGCCGCTTGGGCGCGGGCGCCGCCGCCCGCGTCGAGATTTGATCGCCAGCGCCGTTGTCCACTAGCCACGCGGCGGGCACGGGCGCGCGCGCGAGCCTCTCGCCGCCTCCGCTCATTGAACGGGGCTTTTCCCGTGACGCGCGCTCGCTCGTGGCGCCGACTCGCGATGCCCGCAATCCGCGGAAGCGACGCACAGGGTTGATCTCTATCACTGGACGGGTTTCTGGTGTGTCGAAGGGATCGATGTGATCCCGAAACAGTGAGATTTGGTTCGAAGCACCGTCTTCGGGGCCGGCGGCGGCCTCTTCAAGCGGGGGCGGCGGCGGCGGCGGTTCATCGAGCTGCGTTGCCTTTAAACCCTCGAAACGCCGCGGCCGGCAGCAGCTCCTCCTCTGCAAACGCAAGGCCCGCCATCGACCCCCCTGTGTGGCTGGAAGGCGCGCCGGTGGCCGGAGACGAGGCAAACGGCCTCGAGACTCTCGCTCTTGAATCGCCGACGCAGCCGACGCAGACGCGAGCGGCGTCGGCGATTACGTTCGGCGACGCGTCGACCCCCGGTCCCGTCACTCTCACTCGGCAGAATCGATGAAACACGCACTTATACACAATCACACGCAACACCAATCCCCTCTGTCGCACGCGCGCGCGCGCGGGCCCACGATCACTCAACCCCACAGCACTTTACCGGGACGAAACGCAGCGACAGAGGAAAGAACAGCACAGCGATGCAGCCGCTGGCGGGGCCGCGGTCGCGGGCAGCCGCGGGGGCCTCGCGCGCGGGAGGACGAGCTCGGCCGCCCGCCGCCGTCGTGAGGAGGCGCGGTGGGGACACCCCCGGATGCTGCGGGTACGTTGTCTAAAAGGGGGGGGGCGAAGAGAGGGGGCCGCGCGCGCTCGCACGCACGCTTGCCATATCACCAATGGGGCGCTCGTGTCGATCCGGGCGGCGGGATCACTGCGCCGTGGACAGGAGGATGGGGCGCCTTGCACGCAGTGGAGAGGAGAGAGCGGCCCTCCTCTCGCCGACGTCGAATCGCGTCGCGTCGTCGTCGACGCTCGCGCGCTCACACTCAGTCGCAAAAAAAAGCAAAAAAAAAACAGGAGGGAAAGGCATCCCGTCCCGCGTCGACCGCCAGCAGCATCGGCGGCGTCAGCAGGATCAGCAGGACAAGGCGACGAAGGCGCCACCCCCTTGCCCGCCAAGCAACAACCGCCCCCGCCGCCCCCTTGGTGGCAGCCGCCCGCGCTGCCGCCGTCGCCGCGCGACCTGCTGCCGACGCGCGGCGCCTGGCCCGCCCTGCGCCGCGCCGCCGAGCTCGCGCTCGCTAACGCCTGGGCCCTCGCCGCCCTCGGCGTCGCGCGCGACTCGGTCACCTTCCTGCTGCACCGCCTGTCGCAGCGCGCCACCAACGAGGCGGCGGCCCTGCTGCTGCTGGGGGGGGCCGGCGGCGGCGGCGCGGCAACGCTGATCGCGCCGAATCCTTGGTGGCTGTGCCTGGACGCCGCCTTCTTGCAGGCCAACCCGGGCTACCAGGCGCTCGTGGCCCTGTTCTTCGCGCTGGCCCTGCCGCTCAACGTGGCGGTCAACGCGGCGGCGGCGGCGGCGGCGGTCGTGCTGTGCACGTCGCGGCGCGGCGCCGGGGGGGCGCTGCTGCTGCCGCGGCGGCCGGCGGCGCGGGCGGCGGCGGCAGCGGCGGGTGCGGCGGCGTCGTCATCCCCGGGAAAGTGGCGGCGGAGAAAGGCGGCGGCGCGGCCGGGGGCGCTGGCGGTCGGGCCCGGAGCTTGGTGGGCGGCCGAGCCGTGGCGCCAGGCAGGCCATGGCGGCGGCCCGGGGCGCGCGGGCGCCGGGAGCTTCTCTGCTGCTCCTGTGAGCCGCGGCGGCGGCAGCGGCGGGAGCGGCGGGAGCGGCGGCGCAAGCGCAAGCGCAAGCGCAAGCGGCGCGGGGCGCTCGGGCGCGGCGTCCTTTGCTTCTTCGCCGCGGCCGACGCAGCACCAGCAGTTGCCGACCGCGACCGCCTGGCCGCCGCGCCTGCCGGCTGCGCGCCTGCCGCTCGGCCCCCTGCGCGGGCCGCTCCGCGGACTGGCTGCCGCGCTCGAGGCCTGCCGCTGCGTGCTGGCGACGCCCGGCCTGCTCCGGCGGGCCTGGCTTGCAGACCTCTGGGTCTCTGCGCAGTCCGTGCCGCTGCAGGCCCTGGCGCTGGCCGTGGCGCCGGCGCCGTGGGCCGTGCCGCGGCTGCTGGCGATCCAGCTGGCGGTGCCGGCGGCGGTGCTGCGGCGGCCGGAGGAGGAGGCGGTGGAGGCGCGAGCGGAGGCGGAAGCAAGGGCGGCGGCGGCGGCGGCGGCAGGCGCAAACGGCGCGGCCCGCGTCGTCAAGGTGCCGCTCGCCGCCCTGCGCGCCGCCGTCGCCTCCGCCCGCCGCCCCGTCGCCCGCTCCGCGACCCTCATGCACGGCTTCCGCACCGCCTACGCCTGGCCCTTTGTTGCCGCCTACGCCGCGGGCCGGCTGGTTGAGGCGGCGCGCGACGGCGCCCTGGCGGCCTTTCCCGCGCGGTGGTGGGCCGACGTGCCCGAGCTGCCGCTGGCGGCGGCCGCCTTTTTCCTGGCGCTGGGGTTTCTGGTGGCGCGGGCGGCGGAGCTGCTGCCGCTCGCCGTGTTCCTGGAGCGGACGGCGGCCGTGCCCGAGGCCGAGGTGCGCGCGCGGGAGCGCGAGGCCTTGGCGCGGGGGCCGTTTGGGCGGCGGCACGGCGGCTCCGCCGACGGCGGCGACGACGACGCGCGTCGATCGCCGCCGCCGTCGGCGGGCGATGGCGCTGCGAAAGCCGCCTCCGCGAAGGCTACTTAGCACTAGTGGGCTCCAGTGGCCTGGCGAGCCTTGCTTTGTTGACAACACTGGAATTGAGCCCTGCTGTCTGCCCTCTCTCTGGAAAGGATCGCAGTCGCCGGCCAATGCCCAACCCTGGGGGAACCGCGGCACCCTGGTGGTGCTGGCCGCTTCTGGCGGCCTCGGTTCTCGCAGTCTCTTCCGCCGGCGTGGTCTTTGCGACGATGCCTCGCGTGCCCCCCATGACGCTGGCCGCGTGGCGCCTCCAGCTGACCGCGGTCCTCCTGCTCGTCGGCGCGGCCGCCCAGTGGCGGCGCGCCGACGCGCGGACGCGGCGCGCCGCCGTCTCGGCCGCCCCCCTGCTGCTCGCCTCGGGCTGCTGGCTCGCGGCGCACTTTGGCTTTTGGGTCGCGTCGCTGCAGATGACGTCGCTCGCGCACAGCGTGCTGATCGTGTCCCTGTCGCCCGTGCTGCTGGTGCTGCACGCCAGGGTGTTCCACGGCGCGGCGGCGGTCGCGCCCGGCGAGGCCTTCGGCGTCGCGCTCGCGGCGGCCGGCGCCCTCGTGCTCAGCCTCGGCGCCGCCGGGCGGAGCAACGCAAAGGGCGCCGAGGCGACCGCGGCGGCGGCGGCGGCGGCGGGCGGCGCGCGCGATGTGCCCGCGACGCTGTTGGGCGACGCCGCGGCGTTCGGGGCGTGCGCGTCGGTCATCGGCTACCTGCTGATCGGGCGGCGGCTGCGGGGCGGCGGGCGGGGCGCGGCGGGCGGGGCGGGTGGCGGACCGACACAGGCCGAGGGCGGCGGCGGCGCGCTGCTGCTGCTGCCGCTGCCCCCACCGCCCCCACCGCCCCCACCGCCCCCACCGCCCCCACCGCCCCTGCCGCTCTGCGTCTACGCGGCGCCCGTGACGGCGGTGGCGGCCGCGCTGCTGTCGGCCGCGGGTTTTTTGTTCGAGACGGCGCCCGGACCCGCCGAGGGCGTCTTTGGGTGGCTTGGCTCGGCGCCGGCGGCGGCATCAGCAGCGGGGGCGGCGGCGGCAGAGACAGGCGCGGCGGCGGCAGCAGCAGCAACAACCGCAGGAGCGGCGGCGGCGGCCGCGGCGGCGGCGCCCGCCAGCGGCCTGCGCCTCTACGGCCCCCGCGTGCTCTACCTGGCGGTCGGCCCGGGCCTCGTCGGCCACACGGGCTTCAACTTTCTGCTCGCGCACGTGCCGCCGCTGGCCGTGTCCCTCGCGCTCGACCTGGAGGGCGTGGTGGCGCCGGCAATGGCGCGGCTGCTCGGCGTGACTCTGGCGCCGCTGGGGCTGTCGACTTGGGCGGGCGGGGCGGCGCTCGTGGCGGCGGCGGCGGTGGCGACGGCGGCGGGGGCGGCGCGCGAGGCGGCCGAGGCCCGGGGGCGGGCCGGGGTTGGGGGGGGCGTGGCGATGGCGCGGCTGCCGTCGCGGGAAGAGGGGGACGAGGGGGATGAGGGGGATGAGGCGGGCAACGGGGGGGAGGCGCCGTCGCGGCCGACGACGCCCGTCTTTTCGCTGGCGGCGGACGAGGAGGAGGAGGAGCACGGGGCGCCGCGAGCAAAGGGGGCTGCCATCGCGCCCGAGTGGGCGGGGCTGCACCGACATCACAGGCAGTGAAGGCCAAGCAGGTTGCCGCCTTGTTTTGATTTACAAAAAAAATTGAGAAATGCTCTGTGTGTGCGCAAAAGGGCGGCGGCGGCGGGAGAGACAAGGCAGGGCGGCGGACTGACAACACGGGAATGAAACTTTGAGGCGGCCATGAATGAAACGTGGGTGTTGATGTGTTGTGTGTGTGTGAGCGGGGGAAAGAGGGCGCGCGCGGCAGGGGGCGCAGCGCGGCGGCAGAGGCGGGGGACGAACGCGCCACGGTGGCGTGGGGAGCGGCGGGCGCGGCGGCGGCGGCGGTGGCGGTGGCTCTCAATAGCTCTCCTCCTCCCACGCCTCGAGCAGCGCCTCGACCACGTCCGAGAGCGGCACGGGCGCGCCAAAGGGCGCCGTGCTGAGCACCGCCTCGGGCGACAGCGCCACGCGTCCGCGCCGCGCGGCGCCCCCCCTGTAGAGCGGCGACACGGGCGCCCTCGCGCCGTGCTGCTGCCGCTGCTGCTGCTGCTGCTGCTGCTGCGAGGCGTCCACGGGCTGAGCCTCCGGGCGCATGCGCAGGGTGCCCGCGCGCCACGCCTGGCGGCGCGTCTCCCAAAGCTGCAGGGCCGGGCATGAGAAGGGCGGCCCGGCCGAGGGCGCGGGCGGCGGCGTCTCGCGGGCGGTGGCGGCCGCTGCGGGCGGCGGCGCAGTCGCCGTCGCCGCCGTCGCCGCTGTCGCCGTCGCCGCCGTCGCCGTCGCCGATGCCGACGCGGCGGTCGCCAAGGCCGGCGCTACGACGCGTGCAGACCCCGCGCTGCCACCGATGCCCGCGGAACGAGAGGCGGGCGACATAGCCCCCCCGCCGCTCGCCATCATTCGAGACGCGGGAGCGGCGGAAGCAAACGATCGCGCCTGCCCCGACAAGGACCCTCGGCTCGCGCGAAACGAGCCAGGCGTCGTCCTCCTCCTCCTCCGCACGCACTGCTGCACTGCCGCGCCGCTGCTCTGGCGCAAGAGGGACAGCATTCAAGGGGGGCTTTTTTGTGTGTACGTGGCGTTGAGGACGGATTTTCCAAAGGGGGAGAAGAGTGGACCATCTCCCTCGCTGTCGCCGCTCGCGCTTTTTGCTCTCGGCGGTCGCCGGCCGTTGCCTCGTCAGCGAAGGCCGCTCGGGAGCCGATCTCGCCGTCGAGGGCGCTCTCTCTCGACCCGTCGTCTTCGTTCCAAAAAGCAAAGCATCATCTTATCTCCTCATCAACCCCTGCCCGCCTGCTCCACCAGGTCCCTCAGCGCCCTCTCGAGCGCGTCCCCGAAAGCCCGCCGCGAGAAGCGCGACTCGACGTGCCGCCGCGCCGCCACGCCCATCGCCGCCGCCCGCCCGCCGCCGCCCTGCAGCGCCGCCCGCCACGCCGCCGCCACGGCCTCGGCCGCGCGGTCCGCGTCGCACAGGAAGCCCGTCTCGCCGTCGACCACCGACTCGAGGGGCCCCGCGCTCGCGAGGCAGATGACGGGGCGCGCGCGGGCCATGGCCTCGAGCGGCACGATGCCAAAGTGCTCGCCCGCGGGCGTGTAGAGCACGGCGCGACAGGAGGCCACCAGCAACGCGTGCTGCCGGCCGCAGAACGAGGGCAGCCAGCGGACGTGCCGCCAGAGGCCCAGGCGCCGGGCCTCGGCCATGAGCTCGCGCAGGTGCTCGGCGTTTTCGGGCAGGCGGGGGTCGTGGCCGCCGGCGAAGACGAGGCGGGGGGCGCCGGGCGGGGGGAGCCGGGCGCCGCCGCAGGAGGGGCGAGGGGGGGCGCCGTATCTTGCGCCGCCGCCGTGCCGCCGCCCCGGCTCGCGCCGCCGCGCCGCCGCCTCGTCCTCCTCGCGCGCCGGGCGCTCCTCCGCCTCGAGCTCGTCCAGCACGCGCCGCAGGGCCTGCAACCCCAGGGCCAGGCCCTTTTTGCGCTCGAAGCGGTTGATCGACAGCAGCGCCGGCCCGCCCCTGAGAAAGGCGACCAGGTCGTCGTCGTCGCCGTCGCCGTCGCCGTTTGTTGTCGCTGCCGCTGCCGTCGGCATCGCCGTCGCGCCCGTGGTGCCCCCTCCTCCTCCTCCTCCTCCTCCTCCTCCTCCTCCTCCTTTTCCTGGTCCTCCTCCACCTCCCGCTGCTCCCGCCGACGCCCCCGCCCCCGCCCCCGCCGTTGCCGCCCCCGCCGCCGCCCCCCCCGCCGCCGCTCGCACGACCGCCCGCTGCCCGGCCGTCAGCGCCAGCTCCCCTGGCCACGCCCCCGCCGCCTCCAGCAGCGCGTGCGGGTCGGGCACCGCCGCCGCCGGGTACAGGACCCCCGGCCGCAACCCCCGCCGCGCCAGCCGCGGGAACGTCTGCGCAAACACCCCCGCCGTGTAGCGCGAGTTGACGAGCACGGCGTCGGCGCAGCCCGTCGCGCGCTGCTCGAGCGCGTCCAGCGGCGCGCGGTACAGGCGCTTCAAGGGCGACTGCCTGCCGCCCGACAGCAGGAGGTCGGGGAAGTGGCAGTAGAACAGGACGGGGGTGGCCGGGATGGCGGCGGCGGCCGGCCGCGGCACCGCCGGCGCCGCCCTTGCCGCCGCTGACGCGCCTTGCTTTGCCCCGAACCCCCCACCGCCTCGCCGGCGGGCGGCCGCGGCGTCCTCGGCGGCGAGCAGGCCGCCGCCCGACGCCGCGTCTTCGTCTTCGTCTTCCGGCGACGGCGGCAGCAGGCCCGACAGCGGCGGCGACGGCGCCGGCAGCAGGCGCGCCGACAGCCACAGCAGCAGCTTCAAAAAGGGGACGACGCCGGCGACCTGGTCGACGACGACGACGTCGTAAGCGCCCAGCGCGCGCGCGCCGCCCCTCGCCGCCCCCCGCCGCGCGCGCCGCGCCAGCGCGATCGCGGCCAGGCAGCAGCGCGCCAGCGCGCACACGGCGACGAACCCGCCGCCCAGCAGGGAGCGCGGGAACCACGCGCCGGCCACGCGGACGTCGAAGGCGCCCGAGCGGCACTCGTCGAAGCAGCGGTTCGGGTCAAAGTGCGCGGTGAAGACGTCGACGGTGTGGCCGCGGGACGCGAGCTCGGCGGCGGCGTCGACGACCAGGCGCTCGGCGCCGCCGAGGCCAAGGTCCGGGTGCAAAAAGGCGACGCGGAGGAACTCGGGGTCGGGGGCGCTGCGTCGCGAGGCCGTGGAGGACATGCTTTCGGGCTTGGGAGCTTCGGAGGGTCTCGCGCGTGACGGGAGGGAGAGATCGCGACACGATTGACGACCACGGGACACCGGACAAAGGGACTTTCAAAAAGAGAGGAAACGCATTGGGGGGGAAGGGACGAGGAGGGGGGCAAAGGAATGATGATGGGGATGATGGATCGATCGGAGGCGAGACACAGGGAGAGGCGCTCTCCGTCGAGAGAGAAGAGGCTGGGTCAGCGACAGCGGCAGCTGAAAAGGCGCTCGAGGGGTCTGGCGGCACCCGGCTCTGCGGGCGGCTGCCGCTGGTCGTCGCGCCGTATGTCGGAGCAAACTGCAGAGCCAGCTCCTCTGCAGCTGCCGACCTGCGCCCGCCGCCACAATTCCTGCTTTGACATGCTTTCCACCCGCAAAAGCGCACCCGCGTGCAGTCACCACAAAGACTCGTCCCTTCCCCCCGGTCTCCCATTCTTCTTCCACACAACGCAAACGCCGGAACTATGGCGCCCAAGTCGCGCTGGGACGATGACGAGGGCGAGGAGGACGAGCAGCAGCAGCAGCAGCAGAAGCCTCTCGCCAATCATCACCCGCGCGCAGCGTCGTCGCCCGACGAACACGCCGCCGCGGCCATCGCGCCGGGCCGCCGCCGCAAGCGCCCGGCGTCGGACGACGACGACGACAAAGACGAGCAGCGAGCGGCAGCAGCAGCAGCAGCCAAGGACGACAGGCCGGCGGGGCCAGTCGCGCTGCTGGACCGCGCGCTGCAGGAGGCCTCCGAGTTCCGCCAGCGCATGCGCGAGCAGGAAGAAGAGGCGGCGGCGGCGGCGGCGGCAGCGGCGGCAGCAGGCGGCGGCGCGGGAGGAGCGGGAGGAGGGGCGACTGCGGCGGCGCACCGTCCGCTGCGCGTGGGCCTGGCGGCGCTCGAGGACGAGGAGGCGGAGGACCTCGAGGCGCGTGCGCGCGCCACGGCCGAGCAGGCGGCGTCGGCGCGGCGGCGACGCGAGCAGCAGCACCAGGAGCAGGAGGGGGAGCGCGGGCGGCGGCTGCATCAGCCGCAGGAGCAGCAGCAGCAGCAGCAGCAGACGCACAGGCGGCAGCAGCAAGAGCAGCAGCAGCCAATCGCGGCGGTGGGCCTGGACGACCTGGACGAGATGGACGACAGCGACGAGCAGGGGCCCGCTCCCCCGCCTCCACGGCAGGGCGGCGGCGAGACGATGGCGGCGGCCGCGCCGCTGCCCGAGCCGTCGCCTTCGCCGTCGGAAGGCGACGGCGGCGCCGAGCCCGAGCTTGGCCCCGCGCCGCCGCCCCCCGCCGCCGCCGCAGACGGCACGGCGCTTCCGCTGCCGCTGCCTAGCCCCTCGGCGTCCGACGACGAGGAGGGGGACGGGCAGCAGCAACCGGCACTTGCTCCAGCACCCGCTCACCGGACGACGTTCGAGTCCTCGGACGACGACGACGAGCCGACGCCGCCGCCGCCCCCCGCGCCGCCCGCCGCCGCCGCTGCCACCGCCCCGGCGCCGCCGGGCCCCCCGGCCCCCGCCTCCCGCCCCGCCGCCGCCGACCCCCCCGTCCTCCCCGCCGCCAGCGCCGCCCGCGAGTGCCGCGCCGTCGACGCCTACGAGAAGCTCAACCGCATCAGCGAGGGGACGTACGGCGTCGTCTTTCGCGCGCGCGACAAGCGGACGGGCGGCGTCTACGCGCTCAAGCGCATCAAGCTCGACGTGGGCGGGGCCGCCGCGGCGCAGGCGGGGTTTCCGCAGACGGCGCTGCGCGAGGTCGGGGTGCTCCTGGCGCTGCGGCACCCCAACCTGGTGGCCGTGCGCGAGGTGTGCGTCTCGTCGTCCGCCGCCGCCGCGCCGAGCGCCAACGGTTCTGCCGCCACCGCCGCCGCTTCCGCCGCCGCCGGCTCGAGCAGCGTCTTTGTGGTGATGGAGTACGTCGAGCACGACCTGCGCCACCTGCTCGACCGCCAGAGGGCCGGCGAGCTGCCCGCCTTCTCCACGGCGCAGGTCAAGTGCCTGTTCGCGCAGCTGCTGTCGGGCCTCGAGCACCTGCACGGCCGGTGGGTGCTGCACCGAGATCTCAAGACCAGCAACCTGCTCTACGGATCTCGCGGAGATCTCAAGATCTGCGACATGGGCCTGGCGCGCCCCTACGCCAGCCCCCTGCGCGCCTACACCCCCACGGTGGCCACCCTGTGGTATCGCCCCGTGGAGCGCCTGCTGGGCGCGGAACCTTATTCGACCGAGCTCGACTGCTGGGGCGCCGGGTGCGTGCTCGCCGAGCTGCTGCGCGGGGAGCCGCTGTTCCAGGGCCGCGGCGAGATCGACCAGATCCGCCGCATCTTCGACACCCTGGGCACCCCGGCCGAGGGCGAGTGGCCCGGCTGGGAGGCCCTGCCCGGCTGCCAGACCCTCCGGTTCCCGCCCAAACCAAAGGGAAGGCTGCGCGAGCTGCTGCCGCGCGCCTCGCTGGCCGGCGGGCCGACGCTCAGCGACAGCGGGTACGCCCTCTTGGGCGGGCTGCTCGCGCTGGACCCGGCGCGCCGCCTGGGCGCCGCCGAGGCGCTGGCGCACCCGTGGTTCCGGGAGCCGCCGCTGCCGACGCCGCGGGCGCTGATGCCGCAGTTCCCGCAGCAGGCGCAGCCGGGGGCGTGAAGATTTTTCTACGGGGGAGCGGGGGTGGGCCGGCGGCGTGGCGTCTGGCGCGCGTCTTTTTGTTTGGAGCGGCGCGCGCGGTCGCTCACGCGTTGGTAAGAGGACGTGGGTGCAACAAGAACAGCACAATCATCTCGTTCATTCGACGCAATCGGAATCAGCCTTACCCAGTCTGTCTCACGCCCAAAAACCGGTGCCGCACACGCGCGGGTCGCCGAACACTGACGCAACGACGACATTGCGGAAGGGCCGAGGGTGGGACCCGCTATCGGCGCCCGCGATGGACGCGAGCGAGGGCGCCCCGCCGGCCCCGGCCCAGCAGCAGCACCGCGATCCGGCCAAGTCCATCGGCCTGACGCCCAACTGGCGCGACAAGGTGAGGTCGTCGGGATTTGTTGATTCAGCGACGCGCGCGGCAGCGTGGCGCCGCTCGTTTGACGGCGGCGGCAACGCGCGCTCACCCCTTGAAAAAACCACGACCAACCAACAGCTCCGCGACGACTGCAGGCGGGTCGCCAAGCAGCGGCGCGAGGAGGCACTCGACCGGGCGCGGCGCAGCGCGGGGCCGGCCGGGCTGGGACCCGGCGGCGCCTGCGCCGACAGCGTCGGGGGCGGGGGCGGCCACGCCGGCCCCTCCCCCGCCCAGCTCGCGGCCGCCGTGGGCGAGAGCGTGCGGGCGGCCCTGCGCGCCGAGGTCGGGCGCGTGGCCGCCGCGGTCGCGGCGGAAGGACCGGGCGGCGGCGGCGGCGGCGGCGACGGCGGCGGCGGCGCCCCTTTCACGTCGCAGGGCGCCAGCGGGGGCGGCGGCGGGGGCGGGGGGGGCGAGGCGCCGCCGCCGCCGCCGCCGCAGGGCTGGGCCCACGAGATGTGGGCCGGGGCGGGGGGCCCGTCGCCGTCGCAGCAGCAGCGGCAGCAGCTGGCGTCGACGCCGTCGCAGCAGCAGGAATTTTGCACGCCCCAGCCCTGGCAGCAGCAGCAGCGACGGCAGCAGCAGCAGCGCCCGACGGGCGGCGCGTTTGCCGGCGGCGGCGGCGGCGGCGGCGGCGGGGGATGGGGCGGCGGCGGCGGGGGATGGGGCGGGGGCGGGGGCGTCGTGGTCAATGGGGACGCCCCCTCGGCCCTCGAGCTGGAGCGGCTGCTGGCCGAGCTCGAGGCGGAAGCGGAGCAGGACCTGGCCGAGGAGCTGGCGCGCATGGCGGCCGAGGACGAGGCGGCGGCGGCGGGGGCGGCGGCGGAGATGGACGAGTGGCGGCGGGGAATGGCCGGCGGCGGCAGGGACGGCGGCGGCGGAACGGGCGGCGGCGGCGGCGGCGGCGGCGGCGGGGGATGGGGCGGGGGCGGGGGCGGAGCGGGCGGCGGCGGCGGCTCGGGCGCCATGGACGACGACGAGCGGCGGCCGTCGGTCGCCCGCCCCGCCTCCGCCGACCCGGACAGCGACGACGACGGCGAGCCGCTCATGTGCCCGGTCTGCCGGGCGGCGCGCCTCACCTGCGTCGGCGGCCGGGGCGGCGGCGGCGGCGGCGGCGGCGGCGGCGGCGGCGGCGCGATGCGGGGCCCGGGCGCGGGCGGCCTCGTGCTCGGCTGCCCGCGCGACGGCTTCGTGCTGGACCTGTCCCGCGAGGGCCTGCGACGCCGCGACGTGCGCGCGCGCCTGGCGGGAGCGTACGAGGAGCACGCGCGCCGGGGCTGCCGCGGCGCGCTGGCCTTCGTGGTGCGCGCCCCTGTGCCCGGCGCGCCGGCGGCGATGACGGCGAGCTGCGGCGCGTGCGGCCTGTTCCGGGTGGTGGTCTAGACGAGAGAGTGGGTTGGGTGTCGAACGCAACACGTACACGTAAACCCTCCGTTGCGGACAATTGAGTAGGGCGAGAGGGCGAGAATGAGAGGTTCGCGGATGGTTACAAGTACGGGTGGCCCGTCGCGTCGTCGAAGCGGGCCGCGCCGCCGCCGCCGCCGCCGTTGCGCCAGCGCTCTCGCGCGCGGCCGGACGGCAGCGCCGGCATGGGCGGCAGCAGCGGCGGCGGGGGCGGCGGGCGCTCGTACGGGCCGCGGCCCAGGTTACCGCCGTACCCGCCGCCGCCCCGCCGCAGCATCTCGCGCGCGGCCGCCTCGTCGAGCTGCAGCTCCTCCTCCTCCTCCTGCTGCTGCTGCTGCTGCCACTGCGCCCGCCGCTCAGCGTCCTCCCTGCGCCAGCGGTCGGCGTCGCCGCCGCCGCCGCCCGCGTTGGCCCCCCCCCAGCTCATCCGTCCCGTCCCAAGGGGCAGCTCGCCCGTGCCCGCCCCGAAAGACGGCGCGGCCGACGACAGCAAGCGCAGGTCGTCCTCGAAGCACGGCAGCAGCATCGACTCGGCAAAGAGCCTCGGGCTGCTCTCCGTGGCGGCATCGGCGCCAGCGTCCTGCTGCCGCCTCGCCGCCCCGGCCGCCTCGGCGGCGGCCGTCGCCGCCGTCGCTGCCGTCGCCGCCCCCGCGGCCGCGGCAGCCGCGGCCGCCGCCTCGGTCGCGGCCGCCGTCGCCTTGGCCAGCTCCCTCACTTGGGCCGCCAACGACTCGTGAAGCAGCGCTGTCATCCCTGTCGTGGACGCCGCCGCAAAGTCCGACGGCAAAGAGGGAGCAGCGAGCGTGACGACAGAGGGGGCGGCGGCCGGGGCCGCGGCCACGGGCGGCGGCAGCTGCGGCAACGGCGGCGGCGGCGGCGGCGGCGGCGATAACGGAGGCAGAGACGGCCGAGGGTACGACGACGCGGGCGAGCCCGCGCGATCCACCAAGCCCCTGCCGCCCGCCCTGGCTGGGCCGCCGTGCGCCGCGACCTCCCTCGCGCGCTCGAGCGCTGCCCGCTCCTCGTCGCGCCGCTCCTGCGCGCGCTCTGACGCGCGCGCCAAGGCCCGCTGCTCCCGCGCCGCCGCCACCTGCTCGGCCAGGTCGGCGGCGTAGGCGGCGGCGCGCGCGCGGCTCGCGGCTTGGGCGGCGTCTTCGCCCGAACCTTGCCTCGAGGGAGCGGGAGGGGGTGCGGGCGGGGAGGTCGGTGGCGGAGCGGGAGGCGGCGGTGGACGTGGCGGCGGCGGCGGCAGAGGCGGCGGCGGCGGCGGCGCCAGCGCCGGGGGCCGGGTCCCTGGCGCGACCGGCGCGGCTACTGGGCCGCCCAGGACGGCTGCCATCTGTGCCGAGTCCTGCGCCCCCGAAATCAGCCGCCTCAACCGCGGCCGGCCCTCGAACGAAAGCATTTGTTTTGTTTTGGGGGAGGAAGAGGAGGGGAGGGGGCGGCGTGGGCGGCGGCACGGACGTCGCGGCCAAAAACAAACGTCTGTCTGGACGGCAAAGTCCAAAGTCAGGCCGGGGATAGCAATTTATATGGTTGGTCGAGTGTGCTGTGAATCGCGGCGGCAAGCGCGTAGCAAACAAGGGGCCACAAGAGAGGGGGGCCCAGAAATCGTGAGGCGCCGTCTCGTCGATGGCGCGCCGCTCGTTCGATGGCGGGCGCCCCGCCGCTTTTCCCTTCCGCTTTCTCCTCTCAAGGACGCGCCTCGGTCGCCACACACAACTCTCCATCAGAACACACGCCTCCGTCACACCTCACGCATGCCCAGCGACGTCTGATCGACAGCACCTTACACATTTTGTACGGCGTACAGAGACAAAAGGAAAAAACGCTCCACCACCTCTCTCCCGACACCCCCCTTGACGAGACAGGTGGCGCGGCGCTCACCCCCAGAGAGCGCGCGCGCGCGTCGTCGTCTTCGTCGACGTCGCCGTCGCCGTAACCATGGGGGACTCTTACGACCACCTGTTCAAGATCCTGCTCGTCGGGGACAGCGGCGTGGGCAAGAGCTGCCTGCTCATGCGCTTCACGGCCGACCGCTTCGACGACGTGACGACCTCGACGATCGGTGCGTTTGGTTGATGCGTCGGTTCATGTTTACCGCGCCCGTCCTTGTCGGCGGGCGGCGGCGGGAGGGCGCTGGACGCTGCCGAACGACGAAAAATGAAAAACCCGACGCCGTTGTCGGGCGCGCGACGCCGACGCGACGCTTTCACGCCCCTCCCTCCCTCCCAAAAAAAAACCAACAATAAAAACGCGAAACAGGCGTCGACTTCCGCGTCAAGTACGTCACCCTCGCGGGCCGCCGCGTCAAGCTCACCGTCTGGGACACCGCCGGCCAGGAGCGCTTCCGCACCTTGACCTCGAGCTACTACCGCGGGGCGCAGGGGATCGTCTTCGCCTACGACGTCACCCGGCGGGACACGTTCGAAAACGTGGAGCGCATCTGGATGAAGGAGGTGGAGCTGTACAGCAACGTGGAGGACGCGGTCAAGATGGTGGTGGCCAACAAGGTGGACCTGGTGGGCGGGGCGGAGGGCGAGGGCGGCGCGGGGGCGGCGGGCGCGGGCGCGCGCGAGGTGTCGTCCGAGGAGGGGCACGCGCTCGCGCGGGCCAACGGGTGCCTGTTCGTGGAGACGAGCGCCAAGGCCAACATCGCCGTGGGCCAGGCGTTCGAGGAGCTCGTGCTCAAGATCCTAGAGACGCCAGGCCTGGCCGACGGCGGCGGAAACGTGCCGTCGCCCGGCGGCGGCGTGCGCGTCGGCGGGACAGCCGGGCCCGCCTCGGCGTCGACGGGCGCGTGCGGATGTTCCGGCGGCGGCTGACGCTCGAGTGGTTGTTTTGGTTGTGTGTATTACTCTCGCTTTTTGTACCACCGGCCCCCCTTGCTAGTTTCTCGTTCTCGTTGCCTCGGCGCGGCTCGGTTCAAAAAAAAAGACGGTCGCCACCCTTGTCGCCGCCGACGTCCTTTTTTGTCGCGCCCGGGCAAACGCACACAACTCACACGACTCGCCCGCTTTTGCCTTGCCACAGGCCCAACAGGCTTGCGGCATACTTTGTCTCATCGCCCTGACGCAATGACTTGACTTTTACAGGGCTGGCGGAGGATTCAAACACAAGACTTGCTGCGAGAGACAGAAACAACAACAACGCGACATGGACCGGTGGCCGGCCGGGGGCTCGCCTGCGACGGCGCCCAGGTGGTCGCACACGGAGGCGCCAACCAGCGGGCCCAGAACGGCAGCAGCAGCAACAGCAGGAAGAGCAGCGTCAGCAGCAAGGCCGGCGGCGTCGGCCACCGAAGCAGCCCCGCGCGACGCCGGCAGCGCCGAGCTCGAGCCGAGCCGCGACGCCGCCCTGCGCGAGGCGCGCGAGCGGCTGGCCTGCCTGGAGCGCGAGCTGAGCCACCTGGGCGCGGCGTTTGCGGCGCGGCTGCGCGCCGAGCAGCAGCAGCAGCAGCAGCAGCAGCGGCAGCAGCAGCAGCAGCAGCAGCAGCAGCGGCAGGAGGAGCAGCAGCAGGAGGAGCAGCAGCAGCAGCAGCAGCAGACGCAGCAGCAGCAGGAGCGCGAGGCGGCGGCGGCAGAGGCCGCGACGGCAGCGACGCCGACCAGCGCCCCTCCTGCGACCGGCCCGCCCTTTGCACCGGGCGAGGAGGGTGTGGGCGGAGGTCACGGAGCGCCGTTTGCGCAGCAGCGGCAACAGGAAGGGCGGCAGCAGCAGGAGGAGGAGCGGCAGCAGCTGCTGCAGGAGGAGGAGCAGCAGCAGCAGCAGGAGGAGGAGCAGCGGCAGCAGCAGCAGGAGCGGCGGGAGCGCCAGCTGCTCGAGCTACTCTCCGCCGCCGGCAGGGAGCTCGCCGAGATGCGCGAGCTCAACCGGCGCCTGCTGGCGGAGAGGAGGCAGCAGGAGCCGGAGGCGCCTCCGCCGCAGACGCAACAGCAGCAGCAGCAGCAGCAGCAGCAGCAGCAGCAGCAGCAGCAGCAGCAGCAGCAGCAGCGGCAGCAGCGGCAGCAGCAGGCGCCGACGCCCCCGCCCGCCCCGCCACCGCCGCCGCCGCCGCCCCCGCCGCCGCCGCCGCCGCCGCCGCCGCCGCGGCGCGAGCAGGCAGGAGGAGGAGGGCAGCAGATGGTCCCGTGGTCCTTCGCGCGCGCCGCGGTGCGCGAGGTCCGGCGGCAGGCAGAGGCCGAGCGCGAGGCCCTGCGCGCAGAGCTGGCCGCCCTCCGGGCGGCCTTGGCGCCGCCGCCCCCGCCTCGGCCGCGGCGACAGCAGCAGCAGCCGTCGCCCGCGGCCCGCGCCCTGTCGGCGGCGGCCGCCGCGGCCGCGGCCTCCGCCGTGCGCGTGCACTACCAGCTGCCGCCTTCTGCCGTGGCGCGCGACCGGGAGCAGGAGGACGTGGACGAGGACGAGGACGGGGATTATGCCGAGGAGGAGGAGGATGGAAACGGCGGCTGGGCGGCGGCGACGACGGCGACGCCCCGCCGGCGAGCGGGGCGATCGCGCCATCAGCAGCAGCAGCAGCCGCCGCAACAACAGCAGTGGGAACCCCCGAGCCCCTCGACCGCGCACGCGACCATCGCGGCGCTGCTCACGCGCACGCCGGGTGGCGGCGCGGCGCCCGTCGCCGCCGCCGCCGCCGCCGCCAGCGAGGCGACGCCCGGCGGCGTGCGGCGGCGCGCGCGGGCCCGCGCGCGCCTCGCCGACGCCGGGCCCCCCGCCGTTGCCGCCGCGGCCGCGGTCCCCGCGCCCGCACCCCCTTCCGCCCAGCCCAGCGACGAGGAAGAGGACAAAGAGAACGGCGGCGGCGCCCTGGAGGACGGCGAGGACCGCGAGCTGCTGGACGCCATGCGCGCGGTGGCGGGCGCGGCGGCGGCGGCGGCGGCGGCCGCTGCGACGGGGGCGGCCGCTGCGGCGAAGGCAGGCGCGGCGGCGGCGGCGCCGCCGGCCCCCGCGCCTCTCCCGCCCCTCAAGGCAGGGGGGCCCGTGCTCCCCCCCACCCCGGCCGACAGCCTCGCGCTCGGCGCCCTCACCCTTTCGCGCTACCACCGCGGCCGCGCCGCCCTCCAGGAGGCGAGGGCGCTGCAGCACCAGAGCGCAGCCAAGGGCGCCGCCGCCGCCGTCGCTGCCGCTTCACGAGCGCCGCCCGCGGTGCGGATCGCGCTGCCGTCGATGGACGCGTCGCTGTCGGCCATGGTGGCCGCCGCGTCGGCCGCGGGCGGGTTCGCGTCGTCTTCGTCGTCGTCGCTGCTGCAGCAGCACCAGCGGCAGCAGCGGCAGTGGGCGGGGGGGCTGTCTGGCGGCAGCAGAGGCGGCAGTGGAACAGACCGATACGGCGCCGCCGCCGGCCGCGACGACGACGAGGACGGCGACGACGGCGACGGCGGCGACGACAGGCGTTGATGTGTCGCGAGGAGTTGACGGATTGTGTATACAGGCAAGCTCGTTTAATTTTATTCCGTTCCGAGAAACAAGAAGAGATTCTTTGCAAGATCGTGAAAACGCAAGGACGCCTTGAGTCTTGGGCCTTGCCGGCGACGGCGGATCAACCCCCAAATCTCGCGTGGTTTGAACCGACGGCCGGCGGCGGCGGCAGGCGACCGCCGAGTCCTGCCCCCCTCCCCTCCCTTCCGCCCTGTTTCTCCTCCAATTCACCGATGCGGGTGCTGCTGCTGCGTCTGCGGCTGCGGCTGCGGCTGCTTGAGCGGCACAAACTCGACCGCCGCCGCCGCCCCGCCCCCGCCGCCTTCCGACGACGCGCCGCCGCCGCCGCCGAGCCGGTCCGCCCTCGCCCTCTGCTGCCGCAGCTTGTGCTGCCGCAGCGCCGCGAGCACGCCCCCCCCCGCGCACAGGGAGCAGCCCATCGCCGCCGCCCCGACGCCGTAGCTGCCCCCGGAGCGGTCGACGATCCAGCCGAGCAGCACGGGGCCAGCAAACCCTCCGACCATCCCGACGCTGTTGAAAAGCGGCAGCGCCACGGCGGTGGCCTCCCGGGGGGCGGCCGCCGTCACCAGCACGACGATCAGGGGGCCGCCGCAGAAGGCGCCGACGAGGCCCGCGGTCAGGGCGGCCATCGACAGGAGCGGGTCGCCGCGCGCCAGCGGGAAGCAGGCGAACAGCGCGCCGCCGACCACAAAGGGGGCGGCGGCGTGCCAGGCCGGGTCGCCGCGCTCCTGGGCGCGGCCGGACCAGGCGTAGGTGCCGATCGCCGCCGCGCCAAAAGGGATGGCCGTCAGGAGGACGGGCAGGACGCCCTGCGCCGAGGAGGAGGAGGGGGCGCCATGGGAAGAAGGGAAGGGGGCCGCCGCCGCTGCTGCGCCTCCCCCTGCGTTGCCGCCGCCGCCGTCGCCGAGGGTCGCGCCGCCGCCGCCGCCGCCGCCGCCTCCGTGGCCCGCCGCCCCGAGCAAATTTGCCACGATCAGCGGGCAGAAGAACAGCGCCGCGAACGCGGCCATGTCCTTGAAGATGTTGGCGAGCGCCAGCACCCACACCTCCCAAACGCGGCAGGTCGATAGCACGAGCGCGAGCGTGCTCGGCGGCGCCGTCGGCGTCGTCATCGTCGGCAGCGGCGGCGCGGATGGGCAAGGAAAGGGCGGCACGGTCGACGGCGGCGGCGCCCGCGTAGGCAGCTGATGCAGCTGCTGCCCCTGCTGCTGCTGCTGCTGCGCGGGAATGCCCCCACCGCCCGAGGGCGCCGTCATCAGCGCGTCCCCCGCCGCCGCTGCGCGGTCGACCGCCGCCCGCAGCGCCTCCTTCTCCGGCGCGGTCAAGAAGGCGGCGTCCGCGGGGCCGTCGGGAAGCAGCCATGGCAAGGCGAGGCCCAAACACACGGCGGGCACGCCCTCGGCCAGGAACACGATCTGCCAGCCGCGCAGGCTCCACAACCCGTCGAGCGACAGCATCGCCGCCGCCAGTGGCGCGGCGACCACCTGCGACGCGGCCACGGCCACGAGCATGGTCGCGTAGGGCCGCGTGAGGGCCGGGCGCGGGTAGTAGAGCGACAGGGCGTACCAAAGCGCGGGGAATGCCCCGGCCTCGGCGGCGCCCAGCGCAAACCGCAGGCCGGCGAGCTGCGCGGGCGTCCTGATCGCCGCAAACGACGAGGCGGCGACGCCCCACGCGACCATCAGAAGCGCGAGCCACCGCCGCGGTCCCACGCGCATGGCGGCCACGTTGGAGGGCAGCTGGAACAGGCAGTACCCAGCGAAGAACATCCCCGAGGCGAACCCAAAATCCAAGTTAGAGAGTCCGAGGTCGCGGCTGAGCGCGACGCCGGCGAACGACAGCGCCGTCCGGTCCAAGTAGCTAACGCCGACGATCGCGAGGACCACGGGCATGAGGCGCGCGGTGGTCTTCTCGAGGGCGCGGGCCACGAGGGCCGCCTCCTGGGCGGCACCGTCGTCGTCGTCGTCGTCGCCGGGGCAGGCGGCGGATGCGGCGGCGAAGGCGAAGGCGGGGGCGACGGCGTGGGGCTTTGCTTGGGGGTGGCGTTCGGGCGAGGCGCCCGCGCCGCCGCCGCCCTCCGCGCCGCCGCCGCCGCTGGCCGCCCCGCCGCCGCCGCCCGGCTTGTCGTCGACGGCGGCGAGGTGGTCGTAGGCGTGCCCCCCGCCGCCGGGCGCCAAGTTTGAGCGGCTGGTCGAGCGCGTCCGGAGCGACGCCGCAGAGGCCGCCTCGTTCCGCATGTGTGTCGTAGTGGGCGGAGGGGGAGTGCCGGCGGATTGTCAGAGGAAAAGAAGCAGGTCAGAAGAGGCGAACATCGGGGGATCGAGATGGGTCTTGGCGAGCATCGTGTGTGTGAGGATTTCGTGCTTGGAGGTGGGTGTAATTGTGCGCGGCGATTGATTTGTTTGGCGCGAGGAGTGAGCGGGACGCGCACGTTTGTTTGCTGTCCGTCCGTCCAGTTGTGCGGCGCGTCCGTCGCTGGGGGAGCGCGCGGCGGCGGCCATGAACCAACGACCGGCAGCGCGCGCTCCAACCGCCGAAATCTCTCTCCGCGCACTGGCGAATTCACACCACCACCTTGCCGCCCTTTACAGCAGCGGTCCTATTCCAATGAAATCTATTCAGCCGTGCGAGCTGGCTTGGAAGCGAGCACGCGGCCCAGTTAGGCGCACGTACGAGGGAACAAAAGGCATGCTCTCGCGCCCAAGCGACGGCGCGGAGAAGCCGCGCCCGTCCCGCCCCCCCCCCCTGCCCCGTCCCGCCCCACCTCTGTCCGCTCCGCAGCCCACCCCCCAACACCCGCCATCAGCAGAACTTCCACCGGTTGCTGCACACCACGCACGTCACGAACGTCGTCATCGGCTCGTCCGCCGACCGCGTCTGCAGCTGGAAAAAGGTGGTCTTGCGCTGCTTGCACTTGCCGCACTGGAACTGGTCGGTCGAGGCCGTCTCGCGGATTCCCCGGACCGCCTCGAATTTCCCCTTTTCGCGCATGGCCTCGTTCTCGCGGCGGCGCGCGTCCGAGGCCATCTCCTCGGGCGACATGGAGGCGAGGCGCTCGGGCGGGAGGCTGCCGGCCAGGGCGCGGCGGCGCAGGGCCGGGTTGTCCGGCGCCTTCAGGTTGAACGCTAAGGAGCGGCCGCGCGCGGCGTACGCCGCGAGCGCCGTGCTGCCGCCGCACGCGCGGAAGACCTCCTCCTCGACGGCGGCGGCCACGCGCCCGGGCGCGTCGCGCCCGGGGAGCAGGCGGGACGACGGGGCCGGAGCGAGCGGAGGCGGCGCCCCCTCGGCAGGTCCCCCGCCTCCGACCGCGCCCGCGCCCGCGCCGCCGCCGCCGCCGCCGCCGCCGCCGCCGCCCTTGAAGATTTCGACGTAACCGTCCTCGTCGGGCTCGGCGCCGCCATCGGCGGCAATCTCGGGCAGGGCGAGGGCGAGGGCGGCGGCGAGCACCGCGCGGAGCTTGTCGCGGCGGGGGTCGCCGGTGCGGGGCGGGGGGTCGTGGGGCGGGGGGGCGGAGGGGTCGGCCGCGGGCGCCGCCGCGGGCGCCAAGGGGCGGGCGGCCGGCTGGCCGGGCGCGGCCGCCGCCGCCGCCGCCGCGGCTCCTGCGCCGTTGCTGCTGGCGTTGTTGGTGGCGTTGCTGTCCGGCGCCGAGCCCCCCTCTATTACTGCTGCTGCTGCCGGCGCCTTGGGCGCCGCGGCCCCGGCAGAGGCCGCCGACCCGCCGCCGCCCGCCGGTGCCGCTGCCGCCGCCTTGGCCGCCGCCTTTGCCGCCGCCGCCGCCGAAGCCGCCGCCGTCGCCGTCGCCGCGGCGCGGACGGACGCCTTCCACGCCGCGACGGCCGCGGACGCGGCGTCGGCGACGCGAGCGCTCGAGCTCTTGCACAGGCGGGCGACGCGCTTGCCGGCGTCCGTGTCGCGCAGCAGCGCGGCCGTCACGGCCAGCCTGGCCAGCGCGCGGAGCGCGTCGACGGCGCGGCCCTCCTCGGCGGCGTCGGCGACGGCGGCGGCGACGGGCGCGGCGGCGGCGGCGGCAGATGCGGCGGCGGATGCGGCGGCGGCGCCGCCTATGCCGCCCTCGCCGCCGACCGCCTTGCGCGCAGCCTCGGTCGCGGCGTTGACGAGCTTGGTCACTTCCGCCGCAGTGGCAGCCGCCATGGCTGCCGCGATCTCTCGGGCGCTCGGACGAGCTAGCGCGCGCGCGGAAGCCCCTCGGCTGTGTCTCTCTCTCTCTCTTCTGTCGCAGGCGCTTCTTCGAGTCGAGTTTCTTTCCGCGGCGGGGGGAGGCGGTTGACAAGGGCGGAGCGAGGAGGTGGTCGTCGTCGGGTCAGAGAGGTTGGGATCGATGTTGTGCGTGAGTTTGTGGATTGTGTGAGGGACGCAGCGAGAGAAGACGGTGGCACTTTTGAAGACGGCGGAACGAAGCGCCGAGAGCGCGGCGCCAGACGGCCGGACGCCGGCCCGTCGCCGGGCGGACAAACAGAGAAATAACAAAAACCTCTCTTCTTTGAGGGAGCGAAAGTAGTGATGGAAAATAAGGGGGGAGGGCGGGAGGGGGGGTTGCCGTTCGTTTGGAGAGGCGGAGGGAGGCGGGGGGAGGGCGCGCCTCGCCCTCGCCACTGCCCTCGTGCCGTGCCTCGCAGCGAGGGGCCGCGAGCGGAGAGCGCAAAAAACCGAGAGAGGGAGAGAGGAAACGGGCGAGAGAATCATGTACGGCTCTGTTCCGGCTGTTTGGCTGTCCATATGAGCGGGGGGCGGGGGGGCGTAGCGCCGGCAACTGACACCTGTCTCACGCGCGCGCGCGCGCACGGACGGACGGGGGACAAAAATCAAATTGGGAGAGGGTGCGCTTTTGGGGGGAAAGAGAGGGAAAAAAATTCGCTTTCCCCGTTCGTCGTCGTCGTCGTCGCGCGTTGGACGAGACACCAGCGCCGCCCCCCTCCTCCGCTCCTTCTTCTCTCGTCTTTTTCCTCTTGCAATCCCCTCTCGACCTTCGTCCTCCTCCTTTTTTCGAGCCCTACGCCGTCGGCTCGGCCGCTGCCGCCGCCGGCGCCGCCGCGCCCGCCCCGCCGCCGCCGCCGCCGCCGTACCCGACGCCCGCGTCCAGTTGGTCGAGATAAGCGGCGTCGGCCGCGTCCAGCCGCGCACGGAACAGCGCCGCCATCTCCTCGGCCTTCTCGAAGACGAGCTGCGGGTCGTGCAGCATGTCCCCGGGCGACGGCTCGAGCTTCTTCGTCGAGAGGGTCACGCGCCCCCGCTCGCGGTCCTGCGACAGGACCATGACTTTCAGCTTGTCGCCCACGGCCAAGACGGACTCGACCGAAAGCACGCGGTCGGCCGTGATCTGCGAAATGTGCAGCAGCCCCTGCACGCCGCCAATGTCGACAAAGGCGCCGTAGGGTTTCACCGCCTGCACGACGCCGAGGACCACGTCGCCGATGGACAGGGCGGGCGCCAGGTCGCCGTCGGCCGTGGCGCGGCGGTGCGAGAAGACCACGCGCTCGCGCTCCTCGTCCACCTCCATGAACTTGACGGGCAGCACGGCGCCGATCAGCGACTCGCCGACCGCTGGGTCCATGGCGCCGCCGCCGCCGGGCGCCGACGGCGAGGCGCCGCCGAACAAGGAGGGGTGGATGGCCGAGAGCGGGACGAAGCCGTCGACGTGCTCGTAGCGCACGAGGAGGCCGCCGCGGGTGCTGCCGGTGACGGTGACGGTGACGGGCATGTCCTCCTCCATGAGCTGGCGGGTGCGCTGCCAGAAGGTCTGGGCCTGTGTGTGGAGGGTTGGTTTTTTTGGGGGGGGGGGGGGGGGGGGGGGGGGGGGG